>CESL01015151.1_pt1 | contig 72931 bp, 73 predicted proteins | sample 531221 | NCBI WGS metagenome assembly CESL01 (sample SAMEA2622197, study PRJEB7988) | marine metagenome | biome: marine biome (ENVO:00000447); feature: mesopelagic zone (ENVO:00000213) & marine oxygen minimum zone (ENVO:01000065); material: "saline water (ENVO:00002010), including plankton...
GCCGATCTCCTGCGTCCTGCAGGATCGGCATTCCCGCCATCCATGGCTGTCATAGCTCATATATGACTGACGATATTTGAAAGTACCCGTAGGGAAACGGGTTGGGCCTTCCAGGTTTTAATGTCGTTTTTAACAGGTTTTAATCTGACAAATAACCTATCTTTTTCTGCCGTATCACTGTGTCCCGGATGAATAATTATTTTCCGGTCGTTTCCGTAAAAGTCCGCTTTATCGGTCTTTTTTTACAGTATTTTTCCTAGTTTTTAAATTTTACTGGTACGAACGTTTTTAAATTAAATCTTAGTGGTACGTTGGTGCATCTGTTTTTAATTGATGATTTATTTTCTCTGGGTAATCTGGTCACACTAAATAAAAATAAAAACAAACGGGTTGAATGTTCCGTTCATTCATCCTGATCTCACCTGGTACCGCTTATGTGGAAGTTCTTCTGCGGGAGTTGTGTGCTCCTGATTTCATCCATGGCTGACGCTGCTCTGACGGCACTCAGCGATGAGCAATTAAGTAATCAGACTGGCCAGGCATTTCTGCAGATTGACCGCGATGCAGCGGGCTCCTTTGATTTCACCCGTTTTACCTTTGGCATGGATGTCGATGTTTCTCTTAATGCGGATCTGGTGGAGCTGGGTAACTATGTCCGTGACGGAGAGCCGGGTGCGGATATCCGCATCAATGATTTTGCGCTCGGCAGTGTGAATGGTGATGGCACACTGAACCCCTTTAATATTCAGGACCCGTATTTCGAGCTGGCATTTGAAACCATTGATGGCAAAGAGGAGCTGGTTGGTGTGCGCCTTGGGTTCACGGAAGCCTTAGGCAAGCTGTCGGGCAATATTGAATCTCTGACCGGTAATATTGAAGTGGATGTGGTGGGAACCGCAGATCCGATTTATGAGCAGGCTAATTTCGGGCAAAGGCTGCTGCTCGGAATTGCCGGCGTCGATCGCGATACGGTACTGCGCTCCAATGCTGTTCTGGTGGATGAAGACGGTAACCCTCAACAGGTACGTGCAGAGTGGGTGGGGATACCTAACGGTACAACCCTGAACTGTGAAAGTGGCTGTAATCTCGGCGGTTTGAGTGATGGTCTTCTCGGTCTTTTCGGCTCTGATGGTTGTCAGATTTTAGGTATTGATACCTGCTTCCCGCTGAATACTTTCCGTACCCTGGATATCGGTGATACGGATAACGGCCAGAGTACTCAGGGGATGTTTCTGTCGTTTCAGACCAAGCAGGTAGCCTGGCTGAACGGTGGTGAAGGCACACCGGCAACCGCCGGGGCTTTTATGAACATTCCCAACGGCGGTATCTCGGTCGACTTTGAAGAGTCGTTCAATGGTATTCAAAGAATAAGAACAAAATTTCTGGACCCGTACTATGACTGATTTCCGGTATCTCAGTATTTGCCTGATATGCCTGCAGTCGTCGATGACGATGGCAGAACTGCAGGCTATGGATGATCATCAGTTGTCGGAAGTGGATGGTGCCGGCATCGGTCTGGTGCTGGAAGACTTCGCTTTTGAAGCGGGTGAAGACGTGGCCAGTGGCAACCGTCTTGACCTCAGCGGCATTACCAATAAAGACGGTGAAGATGTCGTTCTCAGTGTTTCCCAGTTTTATGTGGCCGGCAGCGGCAGTAACCAGGGCGCCAATGTGATTGGTAACCCGGTCAATCTTGGCCGGCTGCTTTATCCCTACAATATTGAGCTGGTTGATGGCGATACCATCGGAATCAATGATAAAGCCATTTTCGAATTCTCGGCACCTGAGCGTCAGGCGGGAAGCTCATCCAAGCCTTTCAGTCTCATGTCTTTCACGTCAGAAAACCGCACAGAAAGCCGCTTCCCGGGTGAAGCTCAGGCCACGGGGAACCGTATCGATTCTGTCAGTGGCATTGATACTTCTGTGCTGAGCAGCCGCAGCGGGGAATTGGCCGATATAGGAATCCGTTTTGACCTGGAAGAAAACAGCGTCCGTGCGCAATCACTGGAGGCACATGCCCAGGGGGTTGCCGTGGATGGCTCTTATCTGCGTTTGTGGGGCGATAACAGTGAAATGGTCGGTAACCTGGCTGTGAATCTGTACGCTCAGGAAATAACGCTGTTTGCCTGTGATGCCGATGGTAATAATTGTGGTCAGAAGGTTCGCCTGCAGGATTTTATTCTGGAAAGTGAGCTGGGTTACGGTGCCGATCAGCCGGTAACCTTTGAAGTGGCTGGTGACGGTAACTTCAGTGTGGAAATCGGCAATATTGAGGGAAAAAGCACAACCTTTTATCAGGATTATTATGCCAATGGTCCGCGTACAGATATTCATATTGGCAACCTCTCGGTTGGCAATACGGATTTTGGCTCGGCTACGATTGCTAACCTGCAGATTCAGTATCTGCGCGCAACCAGCAGGGATCTCTGATGCAACCGTTAATGATTCTGAGCCTGATGTGCATAAGCCTGCCGTTGATGGCACTGGAACCGCTTACGGACACCGCACTGAAGAATGTGAGTGGGCAGGGTGGTGTTTATCTTTCAGGTGATCTGACGATTAATGCTGATGGTGGTCCGCTGAATGTGGATGGTCCATCGGCCTGGACTGCCAATTGCGATTCAGCGTCAGCCAGTAACCGTTGTGGCGGACGTATTGCAGTGAATACGGGTGATTCCGGCAATGAAGGCTGGTTTGTACTCGATAATATCCGCGGTCGTTTTTCGTTCGAAGGACTGACGTTAAAAACCCGCAGTATTGATTCCGGCTTTTCCGGTGATGGTGCTGTGTTTGATAACGATGTGCTGGAAATTGGCTTACCGAATTCCCTTGAGTATGAGGATGTCTCGTTTACGGTAGCCAACAGTAACAGCGCCCGGCCAACCGATGCCGGGTTTGTTCAGACGGATATTTTCACTCTGAATATTAACGGGGAGTCCCGGCTGCAGGGGAATCTGCTGGTCTTCCCGACAGGGGCGCCATAATGAAAAAAATACTGTGCCTGTTATATATCACTTCCGTACATTACAGCCATGCGGCATTGACGCCGATGGACGAAAAAGAAATGCAGCAGGTTAATGGTCAGGCAGGGGTGACGATCGAAACCGACACACTGTTTGATATTGGTGAAATTTCCTATGCGGACGATAACCAGGCTGTACAGATGCAGGATATTCAGTACGGCAGTCAGGATGACATCCGGCAGGGGGTTTTAAACACCCGCGTGATCGATGTGTTGTCTGATGGCTCTTTACAGCTTAACAGTGTCACCGCTCCGGCCTCTCTTTCTGTAGGTGCAATCCGCATCAATGACTCTGCCGCAAGCTTTGGCCAATTCAGGCTTAATTACTCGGCCGAGAGTAATCTGCGCATTGGTACCCCGTCATCAGGCCATTATTTTGTTGAAGGGCGTTTTGATACCAACATTTCAGATGCCGAATTTATCTGGGCGACCAATGGCAGTTCTGTCAGCTTCCGCGATATCGGCTATTCTGCAGTAATCGAAAACCTGGCCATCGGTGAGGTGTCAGACGGAACTTCCGGCGGGCTGAATATTGTGACGGATGATTTTCACTATCAGTTTTCTACCGGTGGTATCTATCTGGGAGCCCGGTCGCTCGGAACCCTGGCCGGCAGTCTGGATCTTGACGGTAATATCGAACTCTATGCCGGTGGTGCGTCAGGCAGCGAGGGCATCCGGATGAATGCCTTTCTTAATATCAATGATAATCCGGCGAATTTTGTCCGTTTTACCGATGATGGTAATTCCCTTTATATGGGGGATTTTAATGGTGATCTGAATCTGACCGGGCTGACCTTTGACGTCATGCCGGATCATCTGCAACTGGGTATCGGGTCTTTTTCGGGTTCATTTAATGCCAATGAAATCCTGATCGGTGACAGCAGCCGGCCGGTTGGTGCTGTGCAGCTGGATTTCCGCTTTGAGGACGCTAACGGCTACCGCAATATGCTTGGGTTTTATCCGGGAGTTGTACAGCCGGATACCAGCGCGATGCCGGTGGCTATTCAGCCTTACGCGGACCATTTTTATAGCGGATTGGGGGCTGCCAGCGATGGCCTGTCAGTGGCGACGGAATGGAGTCTGGCCAATGCTGAAGCGGCCTATATTGATGATAACCGTATGGTGGTGGTCAGCGGTATTGAGAGTTACGGCCGTGGTGATCTGACACTGGATGTACGCCAGTTTGATCACGACAATAATAGTGCGACTGCCGATAAAACCGCTATCGCCGTCGGTATGAACCGTTTCTCCGGCAGCTACAGCATTGATGGTCTGCGCGTTGGCACCAAAAACTCACCGCTGCAGGGGGGCGCCGAGCTGTTGTTGTCGCTCGAGTTGTTCCAGGCGATGGATTTTAATCTTGATGGCTACACCTATATTACTGCCGGTGGTACCAGTGGTGGTGGCGTTCAGGTGGATGGCGATTATCTGTTTTCGGATTCCAATATCGGTTTATCCATTGATGAAAATGGTCAGGGCGTATGGGCCACCGGTGTCGATTACGACCTTCACCTGCGCGGCTTACAGTTTGACGTCAGCATTACGGGGATCAGTCTTAACCGCACTGAGCAATGGAGCACGATGGATGTGGATAATATGCGCTGGGGGGATCGCAATACAGGACGCAGCCTTGGCCGTATCGTCCTTGAGCGTTATGAAAAAGGCTCCTCTCTGACCATTAATCCCGGTGGCGCGGGAGCGGTGTGTGTCGGTGCTGCAGGAACTGACGAGGCGGGCTGTGGAGCCGCTGGCGGACGCTGGGAAGACCGCGGCAACGAGGGGATGACGATCGCCCTGAAAGTGGCCTTTGAACCCGAAGGGGTGACCAGTGACGGCTCCCTCGCGCGTAACCGCCTCACCTGGGAAAACAATCGTGATACGGATGGGGCCGGTAACGCTGTGAATGGCAGCGGCACTCAGATTCTGTTCGATGGTTTCAGTACCAATGATGGCCTGGGACCGGCAGATACCAATGATCACGGTTTTCAGGCGGATCTGAAGATCGATGTGTATGAAACCCGGGTGGCGAAGAAGTTTTCCGGCACTGATGACAATGGCGTCAGCGGCAACCAGGGCGATGAGCTGATTTACGATGACAACAGCCGTACCGGTTATACCTATGTTGCTGAGCCCACTGAGGCACAGAAAGCACTGCGTCCACTGGGGTTTGCGGTGCAGGGCAATGTATCCTTTAAAGACCTGCAGATTGACAGTGTGCAGCTTAAGCATCCGGATGTGGCGGCACCGGAAACCGTTTTCTCCGGTGTCGTGTTACAGAACTTTGATATTACTACCAATCTGACGGCGACTCCGATCCGCTGAGCGGCTGCCAAGAGGCCCTTATCCGGCGTATACTATGCGCCTGATGAGAATTTTCTGGTAGCGGAGTAGCACATGAGCCAGCAAGACCGTTTGGTCATCTTTGATACCACCATGCGTGATGGGGAACAGAGTCCCGGCGCATCCATGACCAAAGAAGAAAAAGTCCGTATTGGTAAGGCGCTGGAAAAAATGCGCGTCGATGTGATCGAAGCCGGCTTTGCCGCAGCATCACAGGGCGACTTCGATGCCATCGCTGCCGTGGCAGCCACGGTACGCGAAAGCACTATCTGCAGTCTGGCCCGGGCGGTTGACCGCGATCTGGAACATGCGGCTGCCGCACTGAAACAGGCCGAACGCGCGCGCATTCATACTTTTATTGCGACCTCACCGATTCATATGCAGTACAAGCTGCGCATGGAGCCTGACCAGGTCATTGAACAGGCAGTCTACGCGGTTAAGAAAGCCCGCGGTTTTGTTGAAGACGTGGAATTCTCCTGTGAAGACGCCGGTCGTTCGGAAGACGATTTCCTCTGCCGTATTATTGAAGCTGCCATTGATGCCGGCGCCAGCACCATCAATATTCCTGACACGGTAGGCTATGCCATTCCGGAAGAGTTTGGCTATAAGATCAAACGCCTGCTGGAACGCATTCCAAACGCTGATAAAGCCATTTTCTCCGTACACTGTCACAACGACCTGGGACTGGCGGTAGCCAACTCGCTGGCGGCGGTTGCCAATGGTGCCCGTCAGGTTGAGTGCACCATCAACGGTCTGGGGGAACGGGCCGGGAATGCGGCACTGGAAGAGATTGTGATGGCTACCCGTACCCGTCAGGATCTGTTTAACATCAGTACCAGTATTGATACCACTCACATTGTGCCGACGTCCCGTCTGGTGTCTTCGATCACGGGCTTCCCGGTCCAGCCGAACAAAGCCATTGTCGGCGCCAACGCGTTCGCGCACGAATCCGGTATTCACCAGGACGGCGTGCTGAAACACCGCGAAACCTACGAAATCATGAAAGCGGAAGACGTCGGCTGGGGCGCTAACAAAATGGTGATGGGGAAACATTCCGGCCGGGCAGCATTCCGCAGCCGTCTGGAAGAACTGGGCGTTACTTTCCCTACCGATGCCGCTCTGAATGAAGCCTTTACCCGCTTTAAAGAACTGGCGGACAAGAAGCACGAAATCTTTGACGAAGACCTGCAGGCACTGGTCAGTGAAGCCATTTCCGATGCCGCGCCGGAAGCCTGGAAACTGGTGGCGCTGGAATGTCATTCCGCCATTGGTGAAACGCCGGTGGCCGAAGTCGTTGTCAGCCATCATGGCGAAGAAAAACGCAGTAAGGCCAATGGCAGTGGTCCCGTCGACGCAGCACTGAAAGCCATTGAAGAGGTCGCTCATACCGGCGCCAACCTGCTGCTGTATTCGGTGAACGCCATCACTCAGGGGACGGACTCTCAGGGTGAAGTGACCGTACGTCTGGAAAAAGGCGGCCGCATCGTAAACGGCAGTGGCGCAGACACTGATATTGTCGTGGCGTCCGCAAAGGCTTATATCCACGCTGTGAACCTGCTGCTGTCTGAGTCCGATCGTCAGCACCCACAGAACGACGGCGTATAAATCATGCTGGAGCAGCGGCGACAGGATTACCTGCAGGCGATGGGCATCACCCACTGGGTGCCCAGAATGGCTTTGCCTAATGCACCGCAACCGCGCTGGATTGCGGAATCCTCTGCCCATGCTCCACAGCCACATCAGGTTTCTGCCGGAGAAGGCCATATCGTACATCCGATGGCCGCCGAGCTGCTGCACGATGCGGCAAAACCGGCAGTAGCCAAAGTACCTGAGAGCCGGGACGAGGTGCTCAGGGAGGAAGCGGACGGTCAGCAAGCGGCGGATCGCGGCAGAGAGCCGGCACCGGCAGTACAGCCAGCCCCGATGCCAGCTGCGGGAACCGATCTGACCCCACCGCGCTTTGAGCTGCAGTTCCTGCGCGTTTCCCATTATGGCGTCTGGGTCAGTGACCAGCCCCATGAGATGGAGCGGCTGCAGGGTTTTGCCTGGCGTGTATTGCAGGCGATGACGGACAACACAGGTTTTATGCAGCCACCGTTTAACTTCCGCTGGCCATTTATTGAATCCGCCCATGAAGATCAGAGCCACCCGGTGGCCGTTCAGGCCTTGTCTGCTCAGTGGCGTTTCTTTGCTGACCAGGGCGCCCGTTATGTGGTCAGTTTTGGTGATACCAGTAAGGAATGGCTCAGCAATATCGGGGTTACGCCCTTGTTTGCCGGCCCGTCACTGGCTGAAGTGATGCAGAGCGCCGCTGAAAAGCGCCGCCTCTGGTACGCTCTGCGGGAACTCGGAGATATCTGACATGGAGTTCAGAGCCGCCGGTCCTGAAGATTTAGCTGCGGTGATGTCAATTGAGCGCCGTGCCCATTTCCACCCCTGGTCTGAATCCGTGATCCGTCGTTATCTGCAGAAACCCGGCAGTGCCTGGGTAGCGCAGAAGGAGGGTACCGTGGTTGGCTGGGCTGTGATTACCCTGATCGCCGGTGAAGCTGAACTCCTGATGATTGCCGTGGACCCGAATTCGCAGGGCCAGGGCATCGGCCGCGCGCTGATGAATTTCCTCCTCGCTTACCTCACCGGACAACACGCGGAGCAATGGTTTCTGGATGTGCGGGAAAGCAACGCCGCGGCAATACACCTGTACGAATCCATGGGCTTCTGCCTCGCCGGTAACCGCCCAAATTATTACCCCACGGCAGACGGGCACGAAGACGCGCTGCTGTATTGCCTGGATTTACAGCCATGATTGATAGCCCGGACCTGCTGCCCGCCTGGGCGTTGTATGCGTCTGCATTTCTGTCGCTGGTGGTGCTGGTAGCGGCATTGATGGGTTACCACTGGCAATCCCTGCTCACCAACCGGGGGGCGCAGCATTTCTTTTTTGGTGGCATTGTGGCGCTGGCCATATTGTGGAATATGCAGGCCGGTATTCTGCCGGGCCTGAGTTTTCATGTTATGGGGGTAACCGCGCTGACTCTGATGACGGGCTGGCGTCTGGCGTTACTGGGGATGCTGCTGGTACAGCTGGTTCTGGTGGCGACCGGTAAACTCTGGTGGGGAGCGCTGGGTTACAGTTATCTGCTCACCGGACTGCTGCCAGTGCTTTTTACCTACGCTTTTTATCTGTGTGTCTACAACCGGCTGATACGCAATCCGTTCGTGTACATTCTGGTGGCGGGCTTTTTAAACGCCGGCCTGACCCATGCGTTCTCCGATCTGCTGCAGGCGGCGGCTCTGTGGCAGATGGAGGTCTATACCCTGGCCAAAGTCTGGCACGACTATCTGCGTTATATGCCGCTGATGATGTTTCCGGAAGGTGTCATTAACGGCATGTTCATTACCGGCATGGTGGTCTTCAACAGCCGCTGGCTGAGCACCTTTGACGAAGACTCCTATTTTAATTGAGCTCCCCCGCGGCTGCCGGCTGAGTGATCTCAGCGCGGCGCGTACTTCTGCAGCTTTCGCTGCAGAGTGCGGCGGTGCATATTCAGCGCCCGGGCCGTGGCGGAAATATTCCCCTGATTTTCATTCAGCACCCGCTGGATGTGTTCCCACTCCAGGCGGTCTACTGACATGACTTCGGCCGGCGCGGAATCTTCCTGTACGGCGCCTGATGAATCCGCAAAGGCATTGATTAACTCCTGCAACGTCGCGGGTTTATGCAGGTAGTTATGGGCGCCCAGTTTGACTGCTTCAACAGCGGTAGGAATGCTGGCGTAGCCGGTCAGCATGACGATACGGCATTCAGGCACAATGGATTTCAGCTGTTCAATCAGATTCAGGCCGGACTCCTGTTCAAGACGCAGGTCGAGGGTGATCCATTCCGGCAGGAAGGCTTTCGCCTGTGCCAGGGCTTCCTCACCATTGGCGGCTACCCGGGATTCATGCCCCTGGCGCTCCAGACTTCTGCCCAGTACCTGGGTGAAATGCTGGTCGTCATCAATAATCAGAACTTTTTCAGGCATGATTTTCCATCCGCGTATTAAGGTTGCTGTTGAAATGGCGTTGGTCTTTGAGCGGTAAACGAATCCGGCAGACACTGCCGCCGTCGGAGCGGGCGCTTAGGTGAATGGCTCCACCGAACTGTTCCACACTGGCATTACTCAGGTAGAGACCAATCCCCATTCCGGTTTCTTTCTGGCTGCTGAACAGACCTTCATGCTGAATGCGCTCAGCGGCCGTCGGGTCTGGCTGAACGATATCCATATGCCAGAAACCGCCGGCCACACCACAGCTCAGCTCGATGGGCTGACTACCGGCTTCAGCGGCGTTATCCAGCAGGTTAAGCAGAGCCTGGTCCAGCAACGGGGAGGCCGGGATGCTGGCATCAGAGCGGATGCCCTGATCCACCCATAACGCATTGGGCTGACTCAGACGCCAGCGGTGCAGCAGGCGGGCCAGCCAGTCAAAGGCTTTATGCTGGCCTTCTTCGTGCGCCGTACGGCCGGCGGTCGCCAGCTGTTGTAACGACTGGCGACACAGGGCGACCTGCTCGCGCAGCAGGTGAAGATCGTGTGTGGTCAGCGGATGATCCGGCTGGTGGACCACATCATCAAGCAGCATCTGCATAGTCATCAGTGGCGTGCCCATTTCATGGGCGGTACCGGCCGCCAGGGTGGCGATACCAATCAGTTGTTCGTTTTTCAGCTGTTGTTCTCTCAGGCTCTGAATCTCGTTCTGCTGTTGCTGCTGAGCTTTGAGCAACTGAGGGATAAAGGCGACGACGATGAGGGCGCTGATGACAAAGGTCAGCCACATACCGGCGACGTGAAGATCGAACAGCGTGGAGCCTGAAAAGCCATACAGCTCGTTGCCATGCAGTGGCTGATACCATTCACTCAGAACACTGTAATCCACGATGCACAGTAACGCGATCAGCGCTGAAAACGACAGCGGCAGGCTGTAAGCACCAACCACCAGAAGCACCAGAAAGTAAGAAATAAACGGGTTGGTCGCACCACCGGTAAAAAATAACAGACCCGCCAGCAGCTGGGTTTCAAAGGCCAGGTGCAACAGCAGGTGCCATTCGCGCACCTTTGAGCGGACTCCCTGCCAGCCGGTCACCAGCAGCAGTGGCACGTACAACGCCAGTAAGCCCCAGGCGATGCCCAGGCCGGCAAAGCCCCGGTACTCCAGGTACACCAGAAACATCAGCCAGATGCTGGCAATCGACAGGCGCAGCAACGCCAGGCGCTGCAACAGGAGGTTCAGATTATTTCTCATGGCAGCATTATAATCGCAGCGGCATATGGAGGGGAGACTGGCAGATCAACAAATTGTCATTTTACCCTCGCGACCGGCTTTGTCCGAACCTGCATTGAGAATCCGCGGCAGATCAGCGAGAATGCGGGCCTTTCCCGTTTCAGTGATCAGGTCCGCCAATAATCAGGGCGGTTGAAGGTTTCATGTCTAATTCGTCATTCCAGAAGGAAGTCGGCAGTCGCCGGACTTTCGGTATCATCTCCCACCCGGATGCGGGTAAAACCACCATTACGGAAAAACTCCTGCTGCTGGGGAACGCTATCCAGCTGGCCGGTACCGTAAAAGGTAAGAAAACCGGCCGTATGGCAACCTCCGACTGGATGCAGATGGAGCAGGAGCGTGGTATCTCAATTACCACGTCGGTCATGCAGTTTCCCTATAAAGAACGCATGGTGAACCTGCTGGACACCCCGGGGCACGAAGACTTCTCGGAAGATACCTACCGAACCCTGACCGCGGTGGATTCCGTGCTGATGGTGATCGACGGGGCCAAAGGTGTGGAAGACCGGACCATCAAGCTGATGGACGTCTGCCGTCTGCGCGATACGCCCATCTTCACCTTTATCAACAAGATGGACCGTGAAGTCCGTGATCATATTGAAGTACTGGACGAAATTGAGACCGTACTGAAAATTAAGTGCTCACCCGTCACCTGGCCCATTGGTATGGGGAAAGCCTTCAAAGGGGTTTATAACCTGCTCACCGATACCATTCATGTGTTTACCCCGGGGCAGGGCAGTGTGCTGCCGGATGATATCCAGATCAAAGGTCTGCGCTCTGCGGAGGCGGTTGAGCTGCTGGGCGAAGATATGATTGATGAACTGGCCGAAGAGATTGAGCTGGTGCAGGGCGCCAGCCATGAATTTAATCTCGATGAATACCGGCGCGGCGAACTGACACCGGTATTTTTCGGTACGGCACTGGCCAACTTCGGTATCCGTGAAATGCTGGATTACTTTGTTGAGTGGGCGCCGTCTCCGTTGCCGCGCAATACAGACAAAGGCGAGATTACTCCGGACAGCGACAAATTTACCGGCTTCGTATTTAAAATTCAGGCCAATATGGACCCCAAACACCGTGACCGCATTGCCTTTATGCGCATTTGCTCGGGTACCTATACCAAAGGCATGAAAATGAAGCATGTGCGTATCGGCAAGGACATTAAAATCGCCGACGCGGTGACCTTCCTGGCCGGTGACCGGTCGGCGGTCGAGGAAGCCATCTCCGGTGATATTATTGGTCTGCATAACCACGGTACGATTCAGATTGGGGATACCTTCACCTTCGGTGACGACATGCAGTTCACCGGTATTCCACACTTCGCGCCGGAACTGTTCAAACGGGTACGGTTAAAAGATCCGCTGAAAATGAAACAACTGCAGAAAGGCCTGCAGCAGTTATCAGAAGAAGGCGCCACCCAGTTGTTTATGCCCATCAATAACAATGATCTGATTCTTGGTGCGGTGGGGGTACTGCAGTTTGATGTGGTGCAGCAGCGTCTGAAAGATGAATACAAAGTGGATTGTATTTATGAGCCGGTCAGCGTGAACACGGCCCGCTGGGTATACTGTGACGATGCGAAAAAACTGGAAGAATTCAAACGTAAAGGAGCGGAGAACCTGGCCATCGATGGTGGCGGTTATCTGACCTATATTGCGCCGACCCGGGTGAACCTGAGCCTGACGCAGGAACGCTGGCCGGATATTCAGTTCAGCGCCACCCGCGAGCACTGATGCCGGTACTGATGCTGATGTAACAGGGCCGGATGGATAACCGGCCTGACCACCCCCGGCAAAGCCCCCGTCAGTGATAAAAAAGTCATCCCGGCTTGCACCTGCCGTGGTCTGAACTAGGCTTTTGAGTAAATCAATGCTTGTTGGGGAATCGGGCACATGCTTGCGTACTTTATGGTTGGTATGGTGCTGGCAGCAGCACTCTGTTTCGGGGCTTACTGGTTGATTCAGCAGAAAGTGCTGGAAGAAACTCTGTCCCTGGATGACGGTAAGGGTTACTTCCTGGTCGCCTGCATCCTGATCGGCTTTGTGCTGGCGCTGGGCGGCTTTTATACCGGACAGACGCTGGGCTATGACCAGCAGGAAGCGTCGTCGACTCTGATGGCGCTGGCGATCCTGCTGTATATTATGGTCACCATGCTGACGCTGATCTTTGGGCTGGTCAAATTCCGCGAACCGGAACATTACTGACCGCTGGGTCCCGGGAGTGCGTCTTCCGGCTGCCAATAAGCCGTAACTGCCTGCCGGTGGTTGCGGCTTTTTTGTGACTGCCGGCAGGCCTGACGGGCACTGACATTTTATCGTAACCGGCACTTGCGGAAGGGGGATCCTTCCTATAGAATGCCGCCCTCTTTTGAATCAACCTGCCCTTGAAGGCGAGAAATTGATGAAAACATACAGCGCGAAACCAGAAACCGTAAAACGTGATTGGTTTGTAGTTGATGCAGCTGAACAGACGCTGGGTCGCCTGGCCACTGAGGTTGCTCGCCGTCTGAGAGGCAAGCACAAGCCAGAATACACTCCACACGTTGATACCGGCGATTATGTCGTCGTGATTAATGCAGACAAAGTTCAAGTTACCGGTAACAAGTCCAGTGATAAGATGTATCACCGTCACACGGGTTACCCTGGTGGTCTGAAGTCTATCTCTTTTGAGAAACTGATTGACCACAAGCCAGAGCAGGTAATCGAACTGGCAGTTAAAGGCATGCTTCCGAAAAACCCTCTCGGTCGTGCCATGTTCAAGAAAATGAAAGTTTATGCTGGCACTGAGCACCCTCATACTGCTCAACAGCCGCAAGAACTGAAACTGGGATAAGATAATGGCAGTAACTCAATACTATGGTACCGGTCGTCGTAAGACTTCCACTGCACGTGTGTTCCTGCGTCCTGGTACTGGCAGCATCGTTGTAAACAAGCGTCCTCTGGACACTTACTTCGGTCGTGAAACCGCCCGTATGGTGGTTCGTCAGCCTCTGGAACTGACCGAAAACCTGGAAAAATTTGACATCATCGTCAATGTTCAGGGCGGCGGCGGCAACGGCCAGGCCGGTGCAATCCGTCACGGTATCACCCGTGCCCTGATGCAATATGACGAAACTCTGCGTCCTTCTCTGCGTGCAGCGGGCTATGTTACCCGTGACGCGCGTGAAGTTGAGCGTAAGAAAGTGGGTCTGCGTAAAGCACGTAAGAAGCCACAGTTCTCCAAGCGTTAATTCGCTGGCAGATTTCATCTGCTTCAAAAAGCGCTCATTGTCTTATGTCAATGAGCGCTTTTTTTATGGCCAAAACCCCATGGCCAGTAGGTTTTTCAGGTTGTCTCCCTCCCTTGTTTTCTTTACTATGTGCGCCGCTCTGTATGCTATGACGGGTCTGTTCAGAAAAAAGACAAGGGGCAGAATCCGCGTGGCAGGAAAGAATTTTTTTGATGGGAGAAGATGGTAATGAGTCAAGACGGCGTGAATAAAGGTCGGCGCACTCTGCTTTTGGGCGCGACCACTGCTGTCGGCGCTGTTGGTGCGGGCTTTGTTGCGGTGCCCTTCGTTAAATCTTGGGTTCCAAGTGAACGGGCTAAGGCAGCAGGCGCTCCGGCTAAGGTCGACATCAGTAAAATCGAGCCGGGTGCAATGCTGACTGCAGAATGGCGTGGTAAGCCAGTGTATGTCGCACGCCGTACCCAGGAAATGCTGGACGTACTGCCGGAGTTGTCGGATCGCCTCAAAGATCCGGATAACTCGGTCAAAACCCAGCAACCTGCTTATGCCGACAACATCAACCGCTCACGTGAGCCTGAGTTGATTGTACTGCTGGGTGTCTGTACTCACCTGGGTTGTGCTCCTAAGTATCATGCAGAAGTGAAGCCGGAACCGTTCGATGAGAACTGGAAAGGCGGCTGGTTCTGCCCATGTCACGGTTCCCGCTTCGACCTGTCCGGTCGTGTATTCAAGGGCTCTCCGGCAGCTACCAACCTGGTGGTTCCGCCTTATATGTATGAGAGCGACAACGTGATTGTGGTCGGTGAAGACGAGGAGAACGCCTGATGAGCAAGAATCAAAACACTCTGATGGGCTGGATTGACGACCGTCTGCCGGTGACTCAGACCTACGAAAAGCATATGTCCAAGTACTATGCTCCGAAGAACTTCAACTTCTGGTACTTCTTCGGCGTACTGTCCATGCTGATGCTGGCCAACCAGATCCTGACCGGTATCTGGCTGACCATGAACTACGTACCAAGTGCCGAAGGTGCATTTGCTTCCGTTGAATACATCATGCGTGATGTGGAGTGGGGCTGGCTGCTGCGCTATATGCATTCCACCGGTGCTACCTTCTTCTTTATCGCTGTTTATCTGCACATGATGCGTGCCGTACTGTACGGTTCCTACCAGAAGCCACGTGAGCTGATCTGGATCTTCGGTATGCTGATCTATCTGGCACTGATGGCAGAAGCCTTTATGGGTTACGTACTGCCATGGGGTCAGATGTCTTACTGGGGTGCACAGGTGATTATCTCCCTGTTCTCTGTGCTGCCTTACGGTGATGCCCTGACTGAATGGATCCGTGGTGACTTCCTGATCTCCGGCGCCACTCTGAACCGTTTCTTCGCTCTGCACGTGATTGCCGTACCTCTGGTGCTGGTGATGCTGGTGGTACTGCACCTGCTGGCACTGCACGAAGTGGGTTCTAACAACCCTGACGGTGTGGATATCAAGAAACTGAAAGACGAAAACGGTAAGCCGCTGGACGGTGTACCTTTCCACCCTTACTACACTGTGCATGACATGGTGGGTATCGTGGTCTTCCTGATGATTTTCTGTACCGTTATGTTCTTCTTCCCGGAAGGTAATGGTTTCATGCTTGAGTACGCTAACTTCGAGCCGGCTAACGGTCTGAAGACGCCTGAGCATATCGCACCGGTATGGTACTTTGGTTCCTTCTATTCGATTCTCCGCGCATTCCCTGACAAAGTGTTAGGTGTTATTGCGATGGCGGCTGCCATTGCCATTCTGTTTGTTCTGCCATGGCTGGATCGCAGCCCGGTTAAGAGCTGGCGCTACAAAGGCTGGATCAGCAAAATCTTCATTCTGGTATTCGCAGTCACTTTCGTTCTGCTGACCTGGCTGGGTACTCAGCCGGCAACCGGTGTGAACCTGATTCTGGCCCGTGTTGGTACTGCTATTTACTTTGCATTCTTCGTGTTAATGCCGTTTTACAGCAGTATGGAAAAAACCAAACCAGTACCAGAGCGCGTAACCGGAGGCCACTGAGAATGAAAAAGGTATTTGCATTAATCGCCGCGTTTATCCCGGCTATCGCGATGGCTGCCGGTGGCCATGTCCACCTGGATGAACACCGTACGGACCTGCACGACACTGCATCACTGCAGCGCGGTGCCAAGATCTTCGCCAACTACTGTATGGGCTGCCACTCGATGGAGCATGCCCGTTACAACCGTGTGGCCAAAGACCTGGGTATTCCACAGGAAATGATGATGGACAACCTGGTGTTTGCCGATAAGAAGTTCGGTGACCTGATGACCATCGCCATGGAGAAGGAAGACGCCAAGCGCTGGTTTGGTAACCCGCCACCGGATCTGACACTGGTGGCCCGGGTCCGTCGTCCGGACTGGCTGTACACTTACCTGCGCAGCTTCTATGAAGATCCGATGCGTCCATGGGGCGTTAACAACGTGGTCTTCAAAGACGTGGGTATGCCGAATGTTCTCGGTCACCTGCAGGGCACTCAGAAGATGGGTACCGCAGAAGTGAAGGTGGGTATTGATCCACTGACCGGCCAGGACATCACCGAAGTGGAAGATAATGTCCTGTATCTGGCTGAAGAAGGTGAGCTGAGCGCCGAAGAGTTCGATAAATTGGTATACGATCTGGTAAACTATATGGTTTACATGGCGGAACCAATCGCACTTGAGCGTCAGACCCTTGGCTGGTGGGTATTACTCTTCCTGGCTATCTTCTTTGTTCCTGTCTATATGCTGAACAAAGAATACTGGAAAGACGTTAAATAAGACGATTCTGTCTTACTGACAGCGCCAGCCCGGACCGTGTGAGCGGCCGGGCTGCGTTTGTTTTGGGTTAATCAGATTTTATTCAGATAAGTGAGGAAACTATGGGGGTTGTGGCAAAGCGCTCTTCCATGACGTTCTATTCAGATGCAACTGATCATTACAGTCATCGTGTTCGTATCGTGCTGGCCGAAAAAGGCGTAGCCGTAGAGATCCATGACGTGGATCCGGACAACAAGCCAGAGGATCTGGCCACCCTCAACCCGTATAACTCGCTGCCGACACTGGTCGACCGTGATCTGGTTCTGTATGAACCCAATGTGATGATGGAATACCTTGATGAGCGCTTCCCGCACCCGCCACTGTTGCCGGTATACCCGGTAGCCCGTGCGCAGAGCCGCCTGTGGATGAACCGCATTGAGAAAGACTGGGCATTGCTGGTTGAAACCATTCTGACCGGTAAAGGCAAAGATGTGGATGCTGCGCGTAAAGAGCTGACCGAAAGCCTGATTTCGACCAGCCCGATCTTTGGTGAGCTGCCGTTCTTTATGAGTGAAGAGTTCTCCATCGTTGATTGCTGCGTGGCGCCGATTCTGTGGCGTCTGCCGGTACTGGGTATCGAACTGAACGAAAAACAATGCAAACCTATGCTGCAATACATGGAGCGTCTGTTTGAGCGCGAAAGCTTCCAGGCCAGCCTCTCTGAAGCAGAACGGGAAATGCGCGACTGATGACTGATACCATGACACCCAGCCGCCCGTATCTGATGCGGGCACTCAATGAGTGGATACTCGACAACCATTGCACGCCTTATGTGCTGGTGGATGCCGCGTTGCCGGGTGTTCAGGTTCCCCAGGACTATGTGAATAACGGTCAGATTGTGCTGAACATCAGCCCGTCGGCGGTTAAAACACTGGAAATTGACAACGAAGGCCTGTCTTTTAACGCCCGTTTCGGCGGCGTTCCTATGCAGGTGTTTGTCCCTGTGGTGGCCATTCTGGCAATTTATGCGCGGGAAAATGGTCAGGGCATGGTGTTCGGCTCCGAAGCCGGTGCGCCGGACCCGGATCAGCCACCGACGCCACCTTCTCCGAAGCCGGGTAAATCACCGGAATCGTCTTCGACAGGCAAACCTTCACTGAAGGTTGTTAAGTAGTCCTGAGCAATATCTGTCGTTCAGTATTTGCAGAAAACCGCCGTCAGGCGGTTTTTTTATGCCCGCTGACAACCACCGATCGCACGGTTAGTTAAATAATGATGAGCGTCGTTATGTAACCGTCATACCCTTTTTTCTGGTTAATAACCCGAACTGTCCCTTGCCTCGTTTGCTGAAACTCAGTGTTCCTGGTTCTGTGTGGCCGCTGAACGTCAGGAATAATTTGTTTTAAAACTGCCTGGTTTTCCGGGTGTTGATCCTAAGTATCTGAATTTTATTTATTTTTTAACAATATTATTTCTGTGTATCAGGTTCGTTGTGACCGGCGTACAGACGGAGCGGTAAAAAATTTACTAATTGTTGACTCAGTGCGAAGACAAAAAATTAAAACTTGGTTAAATACCCAGCTACAACCGTCGTGGCTTGCGCTCATAAACAGCCGCGTTTGCACGTTCGGGTGTGCCCGGCGGCATAAGCAACGCTTCTCTGCGTTGCTGGCACAAACATTCATTTTCAGTATGGAATCAACATGGACGGGATATACGTATTACTCGTTATCATAACGCTTCTTATGTCGCTCTACAGCGCCGTAATGTACATGATCCGGCTTAATCAGAACCGTCAGGCGAGAAAGGCTCTGACGGATAACAGTGCACCATTGCGTACACTGACTGCATCCGAGCGTCAGTGCATCAATAACCTTTCCGGGCTGGAAGGGCATGTCACGTCATCCGATGTTTATTCCCTGCAGGGAAGTTATTCATCGCACGGTATTACCACCAATGGTAATACCGTGATGCACGATGCGATCAATGATGTTCTGGTTTACTTTCCGTATGACGCTGAGAGTTTTCTGCGTGCTCATAATGAAGCAGAAGTGGTGTTTACCAGTAAAGGAAAGGGCGTTGTTATTGCGATGAATGGTGAATTTGATATCGCCACGGCAGAGCAGCGGGTTAAGGATATGGAAAGACGTCAGCAGCGCTGGGAAGAGGGCGTCACAGGCGACCTTGATCAGGATGATGTTATTCAGCCTGATGATGAAGACAGCGAGATTGCGGAACTGACCAGGGTTCACACGATCAGCAGCCGGGAAGAAACTGAAAAAGAAAAGCAGCAGCGTCAGACGCCCGGACTTAAATGGTTGTCTGTTATCTTTTTACTGGGCAGCTTTATTAGTTTGCAGTTGTTGCCCGAATATCCACAGGTGACGGTACCACTGGCTGGTGTCCTCTTTTTACTGTTTTTGGTGACCTATTTTTACCGTGGCAAGGCAAAAGGCAGTGTGCGGGTGAATAAAGTGCAGGGCGTCATGTGGCAGGACCGGGATGGGTTTTATATCGGTGGTATGCGTATTCAGGTTCCGCCTCAATGGATATCCGGAATAGAAATGGATGGCAGGCCTCAGACCTATGAGGTTAATACTGAATATCACCTGATGTCCGCCAATGGATTCTCCATGGAGCGCACGCCGCCGGTGAAAATCCACTATGCCCACCATGTCACATTAGCGATCACCGCGATCATACTCCTGTGCAGCTTCTTTATGGTGTCATCGCATATAAAGGCCGACTTTTACGGCACTTTACTTTGGCTTAACCAGGAAGAGCCTCATGTATACAACAATATGCAGGATGTTGAACGGACTCCGCTGCACAATGGTGATTATGTCAGACTGCAGGGACCCGGCCGCTGCTGGTTTAATTCAATGGAGGAATACACATGTACCCGTCGTCTTTTTGGTGCGCCGGCTGAACTTGTGGATATCAGTGAACTGCAGTTACCGGAAGACGTGCGCCGGCTGAATGAAGACTCCTGGTTTCAGGAAGTTGAGTTAACGGCTACTCAGATGCTGTACATCCAGATGCTGGAAATGCGTGGCGAATACGTGGATGTATCTTCTATGCGTGAGCTTCAGCATCCGGCAGAGTTTCTGCGTTTGATTAAACAGGCCTGTGAAGCCCGTAATAATTGCGATTCCATTACTTATGACATTATGAGGGTGTTTGATAGGGAAAGCTGGGAGGAGTTGTTCAGTATTACCGAGAGTGAGGGTTATGAAGACAATCCGGTTACGCTCAATTATGCCGAATACTCGACGCTGCAGGACAGCATTTCATTGCTGGTACAGGGCGATGCAACGGCATTAATCCGGCGTATAAAACAACGGCTTCTGGAGCATTCAGATAAGGGAATAGTGGTATGGACTGACCCTCCGATGGTGGAAGAACCTCTCGATTTTTACAGTAATAACCGCATCGCTGAACTGCGTCAGCTGGCGGGACCGGAAAGTCTGAGGGAGGTCGAGACCGAGGGTTTTGTGGTTTATAGCGGCCGCCGTGGGGTAACCATTGATACATCGCGGGCTTATGACGATCTTTTTTATTTTTTATCGTCCACGCTCAGTCTGCTGTTAGTACTGGGTGTCTTCATCTGGCAGGCAGCCCTGTGGGTAGTTAAATACCAGCAGGAAAAGCACCTGTTAAGTCCAAAGTGACAGACTGCCCGCCATGAACATGACCGGCTGGCTGAAACTCATAATGGCATCAGGACTGTAAATGAATAATGAAGACCTGCTCGTTGCTCTGGTTGTAATAATGGCCTTTGTGACCATTGTCCGCATGCTGTACCGCATATACCGTATGTACAGTGCGCGTAAGAATCTTCAGCATGGCAGTCCTGCACGTTTATTGACAATCGCTGAGCGCAAGGCAATTAATCAGCTTGGGAATGCCGTTGGTAAAGTAAGAACCGATAAGGTATATCGTTTTTCCGGCCCCTACGTTTGCTATACCTTTAGTTACCAGAATCGCACGGAAAGACATCCAACGATTAACGATGTCCCTGTCAGTCTGCCCTGTAACGCTTCTGAATACCTCCGCGAAATGAATGAGGTTGAGGTCGTTTTCACCCACAAGAAGCGCGAAGGACTGATTCTGTCACTGAACGGGTCCTTTGATATTGTCAGTGCTGTCCGGGAGAAATCGGACAGCAGTGAATGGCTGGGTGATAGTGGTGATCCGATCGCTGGTAGCGATGTTGAAAATACGCCCCAGGGGGTTCGTCAGGAGACCATAGCGGAACGTCGAAACCGATATACCCCGGGCCCTAAACTGATCGCAGCTGCTATTTTCTCAATGGCTCTGATATCCATGCCAGTGGTGCCTTTGCGACCAGCCCTGAGCTCTGTGATTTTTATCGTACTTCTGGGGATTTTTCTGCTGGTGTATCGCCACCGGCGGCGACAACCGGATGTTCCGGTTTACCGTGTACGCGGCGTATTGTGGCGCCAGGCCGGTGAATTTTTTATTGGCGGTATGTGGATCAGGGTTCCACCGGAATGGCAGGATAAACTGACCCTTGATAGCTGGCCGATGTTATATGAATATCGTCCGGATGGTTATCTTCTTTCTGCACCCGGTTTCACGGTGGAACAGAATCCCCCACTGAACCGCTATAAAACGCATCATTGGGTTATGCTTGCGACCACGGCTCTGGTTTTTATTATGCTGTCCTTTGATCAGAATTATACTAAGTCGAATTGGGATGCCACGCTTCATTGGCTGAAACAGGATGCCCCTGTGCTGTATAACGGTTATCAGGCATTACAGGATAAGCCGGTTAGTTATGGTGACTATATCCGCTTGTCCGGTACAGCACGTTGCTGGCCGGAGTCACGCGAATACAGCTGCCGGCAAATGCTGTTCGGTGCGCCTGAACAACTGGTTGATGTGAGTGATCTGCAGCTGTCACAGACTGTCATGGATCTGGATAAGCGCGAGTGGGTGGCAGAGGGCTGGTCTGATAATCCGGACGATTATCGTCAGTTCCGGCAACTTGGCATTGATGTTATTTATCGTAATGGTCGTTACCTGAGAAAGCCTGAGGATCTGATCCGTACTGTTGAACAGACCTGTGGCGATACCTGGTATTGCCGTGACGCGAAGCAGAGTCTGGCGGAGGTGTTCGGCCGCCGTGAATGGAGCGAATTAATTAATATTATTAATCGTGATGACTACCAGGATGAACCTGTTTCTTTAACGGTATCAGAAGAAATTAAGCTGAATGGCATTCTTTCCTATATTTATAAAAAAAGCGTTCAGGCCCTGATTAATGACGTGCGCCAGCGACTGCAGTCGGCAGCCGGCCAGGGAGTGCTTGTAACGGCCATACCGGCTGAACCGGAGGACGAGCAGGATCTGTCCGGTGTTGAGTTACTGGAAGCTTTCTATCGCCTGGCGGGACCACAAGGTCTGCAGCCGGTCGATATTCAGGGTATTGTCCGCCGTTTGTGGGGCGGGATTGAACTGGATACCCGACATTCACCGAATCATCCTGGCCGGTTTTTTCCCTATGTTCTGGTCATTCTGGTACTGATGGCGGTGGTTGTCTGGCAACTGCTGGCGCTGAGCAGAAAATACAGAAACATAAGCTGACATAGCATCCGATGTCCTCCGGCATGATGGCGGCATCGGATGGGCGCAAACGCTGACTTCGCACCATCAGGTAAAGAATGCTATTGTATTGTCAGTCTTCCTTCGTATTTTCAATAATATGCTGAACATTTCCAGGGCTGATCAATCTGAACGGCGCTTTGTTGCCCGTCTTTAAAGTGCCTGTATCCTGGCAGCATTTCATCGGGCACTGTTAAAGTGATTAATGCTGATTTTATGTCACGGAAATGGATCAGTGTGGTCGTCAGGAAGCCTCTTTATTAACAACATCCATCAGGAAGCAGGTATGGCTGAAGTCAAACCGTTATTACTGCGCCTGTCCCGCCGGATCGCCGGTATCTGTGCATCTGTGATCAGGATTTTCAGCCGCTGGCGCAGGCGATTACTGCGCTGGGGCGGACTGAAGCTCAAGCTGATCAGTGCCATTACGGTGGTGGTGTTACTCTCGGTGATCACTCTGAACCACTTTCTGGTCGACCTGATGGAGAAGTCTATCCGCGAGAAAGCATTTGAGGTCGGTGATATGGCCATCGGTCGGGTGGCGGATGCGTCATTTAATGCTATTGTGGAACGCACGTATGAAAACAGGGTGAATCTTCAGGAAATGCTGCGGGAGGCCAGCAACGACCGCAGCAGCCATATTCTCGACATTTCGATTTACGCTCTGGACAAGCAGGATGGAGACTATGTGTTTTCCTATTTTGCCGGCTTTAAACACAGCGCAGAAGGTCTGGAGGATGATGATCTTAAGGATTGGTTATTGGGCAGTCAAAGCAAAGACACCCAGCGTCTGCCGGCTACTTTTCAATACCGCAGTGATGACGCTGAAGAGCCGGTCACAAAAGACGCTTATCGCTTTGTCCGGCCTGTGATTTTTACCGCCAACAATCGCAGTCATGTTGTCGGTGCCGTTGTACTCTATTACGACAGTGAGGCGATTGCCGGTCCTGTGCGTCAGGCCGGCAATATTTCAACCCTGACTACCTTACTGATTCTGTTTCCCGCTATCGCTCTGGCGTGGTGGTTATCTCAGCGTCTGAGCCAGCCAATTCTCAAAGTTTCAGATGCCGCGCGCCGGGTGGCGGATAAGGATCTGGATGTCAGCCTTAACATCCGTACCGCGGATGAAATCGAATTTCTTGCCCGCGAATTTAATCGCATGGTCACAGGGCTGCGTGAGCATGAGCATATGCAGAAATTTGTGTCAGGCTCCACGCTGGACCAGATTCGCCGGCAGTCCGCCGGCATGTCGCTGGGAGGCAGTAAGCGCCTGCAGACGATACTGTTCAGTGATATCCGCGGTTTCACTGCCATGAGTGAACACCGGGAACCGCTTGAGGTTATTGAAGTGGTCAACTTTTACCTGAACCTGCAAACAGAAATCATCCGCCGTCACGGCGGCGACATCGATAAGTTTATTGGTGATGAAATTATGTCCGTCTTTGAAGGCGAAGACGCCGTGCTCAGGGCGTTGCAGGCGGCCATCGAGATTCAGCAGGCGATTGCCGGCCATAATCAGTCACGGGCCGACGATGGGCGCATTACTCTGAGAACCGGCATCGGCATCAACCAGGGAGAAGTGGTGGCCGGTAATATGGGATCTGCCGACCGGATGGATTTTACCAGTGTCGGTGCCACCGTAAATCTCGCTGCGCGCTTGTGCTCGCACGCTCAGGGCGGCGAAATATTGGTACCTGAGAGCGTTTATCTGACAGCCGGAGAAGATTTTGGTGCCGTACCAGCGGAGGCACTGACGATAAAAGGCTTCACGCAACCGGTGCCCGTCGTGGCTCTGACATGCGCTTCATGATGACGGCTGTGTTTCGCCGTAACCGGCTGTATGGTGTGATAGCCATTCTGTTGATGACCGTCTCCGGCTGCAGCTCCGTTTACCCTCTGCTGTCAGCAGAACAGAAGCGTGATGTTTATGAACGGGTATCGGAAGATGTTAAAACCCATGTTGAGCGCGGCCATTTTCTGCGCAGCAGTGGTTACCCCTACCGGGCGCTGAATGAATATCAGCGTGCGCGGTTTTATGGTGATCTGGCACCGGTCAGTGCGGAAACACTGGAGCTGTTAAAAAAACGCATTCACCGGGAGGCGCCTGTCCTTTATCAGCAGGGAAAACAGGCGGCAGACAACCGTCAGTACACCCGAGCACTGAAAAAATTTAACGCTCTGATGCGCCTTAACCCGGACTACAAAGACGGTGCCGATTTATACTACCGTATGCTGAATAAACGCCGGAATACGGACCTGATCGATGAGCTGGCTGAACAGCTGCGTACGGTTATCGACTCACAAACCCCGGACCGTGATACTGACATTGAGCGGCTCAGCAATGAAATACTGAGCTACCAATACGACCACCCGCTTGCCTATGCCCAGCATATGCGTGAATTCGACCGCTATATCCGCGAGCGTAAACAGGGGATGGCTGAAGTACGCAAAGGCTATCGTGCATTGGATAATGGCCATTTTGATGTCGCCGAAGAGCATTTCCGACACGCGCGGGCGCTCAAAGCAACGGCGAAAGAGGGGGTCAGTGGTCTGTACCGGCTGCAAAAGCGGAAAGATGCCATTTATCTGACCAAGCTGGCATCTAACTCGTTAGAACGGGGAGATATGGCGGAAGCAGAGGAGCGTGCAATGCGTGCGGTTGAAGCGGACAAAGCTTATGCGCCGGCAACCCTGCTGCTTAAAAAAATTGTTCGCCAGCGTCTGACGGCAGAATCTCAGTCTTTGACGGGGCAGGCCCGGGCATTGATCAAACAGGGTGAGTACCTGGAAGCCATGCAGTTAATGGATGAGGTGTTGCGCAAACAGCAGGATCATAAGGAAGCCAGAGCACTGCGCAATCAGGCCCGTGCCCGGTTACAAGCCAGTGTGGCCGATTACACAGAGCTTGGCAGTCTGTTGTTTAATCAAAGCCGCTATCAGGAAGCCATACGCTATTTTGAGGCAGTGCTTGCGGTTGAGCCGGATAATCACATTGCACGCACCTATCTGAAAAGAATTGAGTTGCGGCGGCGGACATTGCAGATGTTTGAGTAGCCATCTGCAATGTCTGCTCAGTCGCCATCTTTCCGGCTCGTCATTAACTGCCTGACAATATCCACCATCAGATAACGCCGGTCTGTTTCACTCAGGCGGGCGGATACATACTGAGCCATGGTTGTATTCTCCTGTGCGCTGCAGGCCGTTTTCCATAGCTGATCAATATAGTGCACTGAATTGAAATCTCCCCCGGGCAGCGCCTCTCTGGCAGAAGCCACCGCCAGAATCTGAGCCAGCTTGTCGCGGTAATCATCCAGTTCCTGATCGATTTTCTGACAATGATTATGGAGAGTTTCTTCCGCCTGCTGTAACAGGTTCATTGTGGTCGACCGTCTTAGCTTACGCGGGTTTCTGCCTGCAGATACCTGTCCCGCTGATAACGACAAACCATCACCGCCAGCAATGATCATGCCGCGCAGTGAAGCCAGTCTGGAAACCAGCGGCAGACGGAAAGGCTGCAGGGAATGCTCTGTATCGCTGAGCCAGCGCATGGTGAGTTCCGGGAAGGCATTATTCTGTTGGCTGTAATGATCCACCAGAGGCGGAATACGCAGCAGGCTCTCAATAATACGTTCCCGTATAACAGATTGCATAGCAACTCCGCCTATTCCGGTAAGAGGTGGCTGCGCTTACCACCTTTACCTGATTCTGAGGTTGCCCATTCCAGTCCTTCTTCACGCAAAGTAATGCTCAGTCTTACACTTGACTCAGGTGTTGATTTTTCTTTGACATCACTGGTCAGTGCGGAAGCTTTCAGGCTGGCAGGAATAGATGGCGATTTAAGTGCAACGGATGACACCCGGTGGCGTAATGCTTCTGTTAATGCCGTTTTCTTAACCGCTGCGATTTCCTCACCGGCCGATGATTTCTTCAGAGAGGACTGGAGTGCATCATCAACTGCACGGACCATGGCTTCACGGGTTATTTTACCTGAGGTGCTTTTCTGCTGTTCATACACCCGTTCAATGGCTTTTTTTGCATCTTTATTGAATTGGCTCTGAAAGGTTTTGGTGCTGCTGAGTATATCTTCATCATCCAGTGTGCTGTTAAGTTGTTGCATTAATGCTTTATGAATATTCCCGGGTGTATCCAGTTGAGCGCGGGTTGCATCGGCGTGATCATCAATGGTAACGGGTAAATCGATGGTTAATTCCGGTACCCGGACCCTTGGCAGACTCATACCTTCCAGTAAAGGGTTATCTTTATAATATTCGGCTACGGCGGCGGTTTCTTCGTCAGCCATCCGGCGGGCGTGTACCAGGCTGATCATCATTGAGCCAAGTACTTCACTGAGGTCCGGCATATTCTGCTCCATGAATAAAATAAGTAAGACCTGAATTTTTATTGACGGCCGGATATCCGGCCGTCATCCGTTAGCTCCTGGTATCAGGCAGCAGGTACTTCTTCGATGGCATTTTCCAGAATCCCCAGCAGTCGCTCAGTTCCGGCCGGAAGTTCATCCTGAACAGCACGGACGTGTACTGCCATACTGTAGGTACGTTCCGTTTTGGAACCGGAGGAGGAGGATTTTTTGTACGAATAACTGGCTGACAGTTTGGCGGAGAACGGGCCCCAGCCTGCTTTGGCAGAGAGTTTGGTATTCAGATCATGAGAAGAGCTGGTGGTGGATTCCTGTACCGAATTAATTTTGGCATTGAAATCAATGGTGGTCTCTTCAACCCGGATAAAGGGAATGGGTAACATGGTCAGAATAGGAACCGTCAGGTCATACTTGGTTGGCGTAACCGTGACGGCGCCATTACTGTCTGTACTTTCCACTGGCTTCATGTAACTGAAGGTCACCATTGTCGGTACATTGTTATCATCAAAGCCGACGGATTTTATAAAATCCACGGATGTCTGAGCGGACTGTGCCTGAGCCTGAACAACTGATATCAGGGGAGCGCCAATCAGGTTTTTAAAGTCAATATTCGAAAGCTCGTCACCGATAGCCATAGTTAGATTTCCTTATGCCTGTGATAAATGCGGAGTGAGGCACTACTGCATTTTTCCGTACACCCGTACTCCATGAGACCGGCACTTGCCGGAGCTGCTCAAGACTAGAGTGGCATCGGACGACAAACAAGTCAGTAATATTCCTGATATTGCAGTGTGAATCGGTTTCACGATAGATCTTTAATCAGCAGGATGAAATCTTTTGCTTGTATTTTGATAGTGAATTTTTCTTTGTAATACGGATGTCATTAAATATTAACAACTTTTTTATTCTGCTACAGGATTCTTATAAGTGAGTGTGTTTTTCCTGTTTTATCGTTTTTAATAGTTGTTATTGTTAGTCGGTATGTGGCGGGCAACGCGGTTGCCCGGGGGCCGGATTAAAAAAGGTGAGTGTATGATTGAAGAATTATTTCAGGCGATTGACCAGAAAAACACTGAGACATTCGTGCGTTATTTACATCCTGACGCAGTGTTCCGTTTTGGCAATCAGCCTGCTGTCACTGGCCATGATGCGATAAGGGATTATGTTTCAGGTTTTCTTGCCTCAGTAAAACTTATCAGTCACCGTATTGACGCTGTATGGTCATCAGAGCAGGGGATGGTCTGTCACTTACACGCGTACGGATGGTTCGCAGTTGTCGGTACCTTTCTGTAATCTGATGGCATTGCGGGATGATTTAATTATCGATTATCGTATTTTTGCTGATGTATCTGAATTATATCGTTGAGTTTCTGGCATAAAAAAGCCCTGTAGGTCAGCCTTCAGCTGTTCAATTTTGATCCCGTCGAAATTTCAAATTCACAGCGAACCTGAATGCCATGTCCCGGACTAAAATTCAGCGACTGAGCTGTATTGAAAAGCGGCATTAAGGCATACATTCCTTCGCATCTGGAGCGCCGAAATGAACGATGATTTTTCCTGCCCCCGGGCATGGATGCCCGGTGAGCGGACAGCGACAGGGATGTCGCACGGGCGCGTGGTCAGGAAAAATCGAGAGAATGAGGAGATACGCTCCAGAAAGCGAAAAGCTGGGGGCGGCCCTGCCGGCCAGGGGATAAGTTCCCCTGGGAAGCATCAGTCACTACGGATTTAAAAGTCGTTTACAGAAAGCATAGTACTATCAAGCTGTGGAACAGCAGGGCCTTGTTATACGACCACAGGCCGGAAGGTCAGCCCAGTTCACTCAGTTTTTTCTTCAGTACATCCATCACTACCTGCGGGTTAACCCCGGCAGCCGCTTTACGGGTTAAACCAATAAATGGCCCGATGGCTTTAGCGCGTTTATCTTCCGGTGTATTCAGGTAGCCTTCCACCAGTTTGGGATTGTCGGCCAGTACTTTCTCAACGATGGCTTCGATGGCGCCTGTATCCGATACCTGTTTCAGTCCCAGCGAATCAACCAGCTTATCCACGCTTGCAACCGTGTCATCGCCTTTCCCTTCTAACAGGGCATTAAAGACTTCCCTGGCACCACCGGTGTTCAGTGTGTTGTCTTTAATCAGCTTAAGAATATGACCCAGTTGCTCAGCGGATACGGCCAGTTCGCTGATGCTGATTTCCAGCCGGTTCAGTGCCGCGGAAACATCGCCCTGCACCCAGTTGGCGGCCAGCTTGTAATCGTTGGCACTGTGCGCCACAGTTTCGAAGTAATGCGCAAGTTCGCGGTCGGAGGCCAGTACTGCTGCATCATTGACGGACAGACCATGGTCTTTGACAAAGCGTGCGCGCTTATCATCGGGTAATTCCGGCAGGGTTTCGCGCACTGCTTCGATGTAATTATCGTCGATAATCACCGGCAGCAGATCCGGGCAAGGGAAGTAACGGTAATCGTTGGCCACTTCTTTGGAGCGCATGCTGCGGGTTTCATTTTTATCGGCATCGTACAGGCGGGTTTCCTGAACGATGCTGCCACCGTCTTCCAGAATGTCCATCTGACGTTCAATTTCAGATTCAATGGCGCGTTCAACGTTGCGGAAGGAGTTCACGTTTTTAATTTCGGTACGGGTACCGAATTCTTCCTGACCTTTCGGGCGCAGGGAAACGTTACAGTCACAACGCATGGAGCCCTGGGACAGGTCGCCGTCACAGATTCCCAGGTAGGTCACAATGCTGTGCATTTTGCGGAAATAGGCCGCCGCTTCTTTGGCGCTGCGCATTTCCGGCTCAGAAACGATTTCTACCAGCGGGGTGCCGGCACGGTTCAGGTCGATACCTGACATACTGCCAAACCCTTCGTGTACGGATTTACCGGCGTCTTCTTCCAGGTGCGCGCGGGTAACGTTGATCCGTTTGGTGCTACCGTCATCCAGTTCAATATCAATATGACCCATGCCCACAATCGGGTGGTGCAGCTGGGTGGTCTGGTAACCTTTGGGCAGATCCGGGTAAAAATAGTTTTTACGGTCGAAAACGGATTTTTTACCGATGTCAGCATCAATGGCGAGGCCGAATTTGACAGCCATGCGCAGGGCTTCTTCGTTAAAAACCGGCAGTACCCCCGGCAGACCCAGGTCCACGGCGCAGGCCTGGGTGTTGGCTTCGGCACCATACTGCGTGGAAGCACCGGAGAAAATTTTTGATTTGGTGGCCAGCTGAGCGTGAATCTCAAGGCCGATGACTACTTCCCATTCCATCTTATTGCTCCTCAAATGCCCGCTGGTGTTTTCAGATGCCAGTCAGTGGCCTGCTGGAATTTGTGTGCTGCGTTTAACAGACGGTCTTCGGCGAAGTAATCGCCAATCAGCTGCAGCCCGACAGGCAAATTGTTTACCTGTCCACACGGAATTGACATACCGGGCATACCGGCGAGGTTCAGGGAGATGGTAAAAATGTCTTCGAGATACATTTCCACCGGATCGGATGTTTTTTCACCGCGTTTGAACGCCGGGGTAGGGCTCACCGGGGCGGCCAGGATATCGACTTCTTTTAATGCTGCGCTGAAGTCGTTTTTAATCAGACGGCGCACCTGCTGTGCTTTTTTGTAGTAAGCATCATAGAAACCGGCGGACAGGGCATAAGCACCAATCATAATGCGGCGTTTTACTTCGCCGCCAAAACCTTCACCACGGGAGCGCTTGTACAGATCATTGATGTCCTGCGGATCGTCACAACGGTAACCAAAGCGGACACCGTCCATGCGCGACAGGTTGGCGGAGCATTCCGCCGGCGCAATGATGTAGTAAGCAGGAATTGCCAGCCTGGCATTGGGCAGAGAAACTTCTTTTATGCTGGCGCCCAGTTTTTCATATTCACTGATGGCGTCACGCACTGCCTGCTGCATGTCAGCACTCAGGTCACTGCTGAAATATTCTTTCGGCAGGCCGATGGTCATGCCTTCAAGGCTGTCGTTCAGAGTGCTGGTGTAGTCCGGTACCGGCTGTTCCACGCAGGTGGAATCTTTGGCATCGTAGCCGGCCATAATATTCATCATCATGGCTGCGTCTTCGGCGTTGCGGGTAATACAGCCGCCCTGATCCAGACTGGAGGCGTAAGCAATCATGCCCCAGCGTGAGACGCGGCCATAGGTTGGTTTGATACCGGTGACGCCACAGAAAGCAGCAGGCTGACGGATCGAGCCCCCGGTATCGGTTGCGGTGGCACCGGGTACGAAACCGGCGGCCACGGCAGCAGCTGAACCACCGGAAGAGCCGCCCGGGACATGATCTTTATTCCACGGGTTGGCGACCGGACCATAAAAAGAACTTTCGTTCGATGAACCCATGGCAAATTCATCCATGTTCAGTTTACCCAGTGAGACAGCGCCGGCCTGGTTAAACTTTTCCACCACGGTGGCATCGTAGGGTGCGGCAAAATTACTCAACATTTTTGAGCCACAGCTGGTGACGACGCCGTCGGTACAGAAAATATCTTTATGTGCCATCGGGATACCGGTCCAGGTCTCGGCCTGACCGGCGGCACGGCGTTCATCAGCGGCTTTGGCCTGGGCCAGTGCCTGCTCTCCGGTGACTGTAATGAAGCTGTTGATATCACCGTCGAGTTGTTTTACACGGTTCAGCAGATCGGTGGTGATTTCCACGCTGCTGTATTCACCGGCGGCGAGATCCCGGGCGATCTCGGCAATGGTTTTAGTGTGCATAATGTTTCCTTGTTGCCGGAACTTTTTTCCGGACTTCTGCTCTTACCGGCCGTTTCGGCCTGCGCGTTGTCAATAAAATCCACTGATAAACCACTCATCACAGCAGATATTGGCTAAACTGTTACTGTGAGCCTGTGCCGGAATGTCTGTGGCACAGCGGGTATCGTCAATGGATGGTCTGCTCTGTGCAGTACTGTGGTCGTTATTCAACCACCCGCGGGACGAGGTAATAGCCGTTCTCGGTCTGCGGCGCGCATTGCTGAAAATGGTCGCGCTGGTTTTCCTCAGTGACGGCATCGGCACGTAACCGCTGCACAGCGTCCAGTGGGTGTGCCATGGGTTCAACAGAGCTGGTATCAACGGCAGACAGTTGATCAACCAGGTCGAGAATGCTGCTGAGGTTTTTCTGGTATTCGGCGATCTGGTTATCGTCGAGTTGCAGACGGGCCAGTTCGGCAATGTCACGAACCTGTTGCTGGTCCAGAGCCATGTGCTTACTCCAGTAAATTAAGATCAGTGGAAAATAGATACGGTGGGGCCGAGAGTAGCATAAATGCGCCTTGCTCTAAATCCCCACCATTGCTAGAGTTACCAACAATTTTTGCTACCTGTTAACAGGAATCATCTGGATGTTTAAAAAGATTCGCGGCATGTTTTCCAGCGATTTATCAATCGACCTGGGAACAGCCAATACCCTGATTTATATGCGTGACAAAGGAATCGTTCTGAACGAGCCATCTGTTGTGGCTATCCGGTTGCAGGGGCATCAGAAGAGTGTGGCCGCTGTCGGTACCGAAGCCAAGCGTATGTTGGGGCGTACTCCGGGCAATATTCAGGCAATCCGGCCGATGAAAGACGGCGTGATTGCCGACTTTGAAGTGACGGAGAAAATGCTGCAGTACTTCATTAAAAAAGTACACGAAACCAGTTTTTTACCACCCAGCCCGCGTGTGGTTGTATGCGTACCCTACCAGGCCACCAAGGTCGAACGTAAAGCGATTACGGATTCCGTTCTCGGAGCCGGCGCCAGTAAAGCCTATCTGATTCATGAACCTATGGCGGCAGCCATCGGTGCCGGTCTGCCGGTGGATGAAGCGCGCGGTTCCATGGTGGTGGACATCGGTGGCGGTACCACCGAAATCGCCATTATCTCGCTGAGTGGCGTAGTTTATGCCGAGTCTGTGAAGGTCGGCGGTGACCGTTTTGACGAAGCCATCGTCGCTTATATCCGCCGCAACTACGGCAGCCTGATCGGTGAAGCCACGGCAGAGCGTATCAAGCAGGAGATCGGTACCGCGTATCCGGGCGGTGAAGTCCGTGAAATTGACGTACGTGGACGTAACCTGGCGGAAGGTATTCCGCGCAGCTTTACACTCAACTCCAATGAAATTCTGGAAGCTCTGCAGGAATCACTGGCCGCTATTGTGCAGGCTGTGAAAGGCGCACTGGAGCAATCGCCGCCGGAGCTGGCCTCGGATGTGGCTGAGCGCGGTATGGTGCTGACCGGTGGTGGCGCTTTGCTGCGTGATCTCGATAAGCTGCTGAGCGAAGAAACCGGCCTGCCGGTGATCGTCGCCGAAGACCCGCTGACCTGCGTGGCCCGTGGTGGTGGCCGTTTCCTGGAAACAGCCAGTGAATCACAACTGGAAGTCCTGACGCAGGACTGATCCCGCAGCGCACAAAAAACGGAGCCCAGGCTCCGTTTTTTTATGTCTGTATAACTCCTCCGGCATCATTCATTGAACAGCCGCGTTACTGGTGGCGCGGGGGAGCAGGCGGTATAGTTAACGCTTTGTGATGGTTTCGGCGGGAGCAGGTTATTAAATCGCAGTTTCAGGTGTCGCCCTACCAGCGACAGCGGGTAGCAGGAATCGTAATTCTGTCGCTGGCCCTGATGTGGCTGGACAGTATTTCGCCCTGGGTTCAGCCCGTTCGTTACGTGACCGGTTACTTTCTTGCCCTGCCACAGCAGATTGCCGTGGTGCCGGGGGCGGTCAGTGAATGGTTCAATGAATCTTCCTCCACCCGTCAGGAACTGATGGCGGAAAACAAACAGCTGGCAGCGCGCAACCTGGTGCTGGAGCTGCGTGCTCAGCGGGTTGCATCCCTGGAAGCTGAAAACATCGAACTGCGCGAATTACTCAGCGCATCAGAACAGGTCGACGACCGGGTTCTGGTGACCTCAGTAATCGCCGTTGATCCGGACCCCTTCAGCCAACAGATTCTTATCAACAAGGGCGGCGAAGACGGTGCCTTTATCGGTCAGCCGGTGCTCGATGCCCATGGCCTACTGGGGCAGGTTATTGATGTGATGCCCTTCAGTTCACGGGTACTGATGATCGCCGATTCCAACCATGCGATTCCGGTGCAGGTAAACCGTAACGGTGTGCGCGCCATTGCGGTGGGCACGGGTTCACTGGATGAACTGGAACTGATTTACGTCCCCAATACGGCCGATATCCAGAAAGGAGACCTGCTGGTCAGTTCCGGTCTGGGCGGCCGCTACCCGCGCGGTTATCCGGTGGCTACGGTTACCAGTGTGGAAAATGTACCCGGTAAATCTTTCGCCGAAGTAAAAGCGGCCCCCAGCGCTCAGCTGGATCGCAGCCGCCACCTGTTGCTGGTGTTCTCCCAGGGGGCGGGCAAAGTGCCGCCGTCTGAAATCTGGTCGGAGCAGTAGTCATGGATATCCGCGCTGTTATTCTTGCGTTGGTCACGCTTTTTATTGCCTTTGTTCTCGAACATATGCCGATGCCGGAGATACTGCTGTGGCTGCAACCCAGCTGGGTGTTGCTGGTGGCGACGTTGCTGGTGCTGAATGCGCCCTCGACCTTCGGCCTGTGGCTGGCATTACCGCTGGGTCTGATGCTGGATGTCGAGCACCATACTCTGCTTGGGACCCATATCCTCAGCATGAGTCTGCATATCTTTATTCTGCAGATTCTTTACCGGCGTATGATGATGTTTAACTTTCTGCAGCAGACAGGCGTCATCTTTCTGCTGGTGGGGGTTCAGCAATTATTGGTGTACTGGAGTGTGGCGCTGGTCAGCGAGCAGGTCACGCCGGTATCACTGTGGACGCCGGCACTGACGTCGGCGCTGGTCTGGCCCTGGGTGTATGCGCTCGGACACGCGGCCAGAGTCAGGCTGAACCTGAGATGATGATTCTGGCCTCGGCATCACCGCGGCGGCGTGAGCTGCTGCAGCAGATCGGTGTGCAGTTCCGTTGTGAAGCGGCCGATATCGACGAAACGCCCATAGCCGGAGAGGCTCCGCAACAGTATGTTGAACGCATGGCGTTGAGCAAAGCCCGGGTATTGCTGTCCAAATACCCCGGCGATGTGGTGCTGGGCTCAGACACCACGGTGGTGTTGCATGGCAGGATTCTGGGGAAACCTGCTGACAGCGCTGACGCGGAAGCCATGCTGGAAGATTTATCCGGCCAGACGCATCAGGTGATGACGGCGGTGGCAGTGGTGAGTCAGGTGGCAGAGCGGGTGCAGACGGTGATCACCCGGGTCCGTTTTTCCAGCTTGTCGCGCCAGCAGATCAAAGACTATGTCGCCACCGGCGAACCATCCGACAAAGCCGGTGGCTATGGTATTCAGGGGCTGGGTGCGGTACTGGTGGACAGTATCGAAGGCAGTTACAGCAATGTGGTCGGCCTGCCACTGACGGAAACCGCGGCATTATTGCAGCAAGCCGGCATCTCTATCTGGAATAAGGACCGAGTGTGAACGCAGAAATTCTGATGAACGTCACGCCCACAGAAACCCGGGTGGCCATTGTTGAAAACGGCGTCGTTCAGGAAATCTTTATTGAACGTACCAACCATCGCGGGCTGGTCGGCAATATTTACAAAGGGAAAGTGGTGCGGGTGTTGCCGGGTATGCAGGCCGCATTTGTGGATATCGGTCTGGAACGGGCGGCGTTTATTCATGCCGCTGAGATCGGTAAAGGTGACAACAGTACGCCTATCAGTCAGCTGGTACACGAAGGGGAGTCTCTGGTGGTGCAGGTGACCAAAGACCCGATCGGCACCAAAGGTGCGCGTCTGACCACCCAGCTGTCGATTCCCTCCCGCTATCTGGTCTATATGCCTGGGGCTGATCATGTCGGCGTTTCCCAGCGTATCGAAGAAGACACAGAACGCGACCGGCTCAAAGATCTGGTGCATAACTGTATGGAAGACGAGGGCCTGACCGGTGAGGCCGGGTTTATTCTGCGTACCGCTGCCGAAGGCGTGGGCGAGGAAGAAATTCTCGCCGATACCCGTTACCTGCGGCGTTTATGGCGCAAGCTGGAAGAGCGCATCAAAGGCAATAAGCGGCCCAGTCTGGTGTACGATGAATTACCTCTGTCGTTACGCACGCTGCGTGACTACGCCCGCCCGGAAGTGAATAAGATTTTTATCGATTCGCGCGAAACCTTTCAGAAGATCGAGCAGTTTGTGCAGCAGTATGTGCCGGAAGTGGCGGACCGCATTGGCTATTATCCCGGGCCGCGGCCACTGTTTGAACTGTACAGTGTTGAAGATGAAATTCAGCGCGCGCTGGAACGTAAAGTGCAGCTTAAATCCGGCGGTTATCTGGTGATTGATCAGACTGAGGCCATGACGACCATTGATGTGAATACCGGTGGTTTTGTCGGTCGCCGCAATCTGGAAGAAACCATTTTTAAAACCAATCTGGAAGCTGCCACCACCATTGGCCGGCAGCTGCGTCTGCGTAATCTGGGCGGCATTATTATTCTGGATTTCATTGATATGGCTGATCCGGAGCACCAGCGTCAGGTTCTGCGGATGCTGGAGAAACTGCTGGAAAAGGATCACGCCAAAACCAAAATCAGCGGTGTCTCTGAGCTGGGGCTGGTGGAAATGACCCGCAAGCGGACCCGTGAGAGCCTGGAACAGATGCTCATGGAGCCTTGTCCACATTGTGACGGGCGTGGTTCGGTAAAGACCGCAGAAACCATCTGTTATGAGATTTTCCGTGAGATTCTGCGTGAAGAACGCGCTTACGGCGCCGGTCATTATCTGGTTCTGGCCAGTCAGGCGGTCGTTGATCGTTTACTGGACGAAGACAGTCAGGGGCTGGCGGACCTGGAAGCATTTATTGGCAAAGCCATTAAATTACAGGTGGAAGCCCTGTACGCCCAGGATCAGTACGACATCATTCTTCAATAGGTCGCGATATGGTTTGGTTGCGGGCGCTGTGGACTCAGATCTGGGTCACCCTGGTGGTGGCTGCGGTGGCGCTTGCGCTGTACACCAGTCTGGGTCGTCAGCTGATTCCCCTGGTCGAGACTTATCGTGGCGATCTCGAGCAGCAACTCTCTGAGGCCATCGGTCAGCCGGTATTTATCGGTCAGCTGAAAGGCGGCTGGAACCGTCTGTCACCGCGTGTTGAGATCCGTGATATTCAGTTTGGCCCGGCCGGTGACGGCATTTCTGTGCAGCAGGTGGAGGCTGAACTGGATGTCAGCGCCAGCCTGTTTTACCGCCAGCCGGTGTTCCGCCATATCATCATTAATGGCGTTGCCTCGGAAGTACACCATCTTGGCGGTACGCAATGGCGTATCGGCAGTCAGTGGCTGCTGGATCTGGCCGGCAAAGATCAGCCGGCAGCCACCACGGAGTCTGCGCCGGCGCAGCAGGAGGGAACGCCATCCTGGGTGCGCTGGCTGCAGCGGCAACAGAACATTGAACTCACTGACTGGCAGGTGGTGGCATTTGATCCGGATGACACCCGTGAAGTGCTCAATGTGGATCGCCTGGCTTTACGCAGCCAGGGGAATAATCACGAATTCGACAGCCACATCGAGTGGGGCCGCGAGCAGGTCGCCAGTATCCGCGCGATGGCTTCCCTTGAAGGTGATCTCTGGCCCTGGCGTGAGCAACACGGTGACCTGTATCTGGATGTTCAGTCACAGGAATGGAGCCGCTGGATTCCTGATGCCTTGCCCGCCGGACTCTCCGTTGACACTTTCAGTGCCGGCGCCGAAGCCTGGCTGACGATCCGCGACGGCGACCTGAATTCTCTCTACCTGCAGGCAGATATCCCACAGTTATTGATTAACACCCGGGACCAGCCGGTCGACTTAAGCAACGGCACTCTGGTTGTGGCCGGTGAGCACAATGGCGATGACTGGCATTTGCAGGTACGTCCGCGCTTTGACCAGAGCCTGCCTGTTAACGATTTCAGTCTCAGTTCCATTGCCCTGCAAGGCCATAAAGGCTGGCAGATCGGCATTCCGCAGGCGGATATTGCCAGTGCCACGCAATTCCTTGAACAGCACAGCCTGTTGCCGTCACCCTTTGATCGTTATATCAGTAATATCAATGCCAGTGGCCAGGCGACGGATGTACACCTGTCTGCGATTCCCGGTTCTCCGTGGAAAATGGATGTGCGGGCCAGTCTGCATGAAGTGAGCACGACAGCGTACAAAGGCATTCCCGCCTTCACCGATATATCCGGGCGGGTGCAGTTACAGCCATCCGGCGGACGGCTGGAAGTTGAGAAAGAAGACTTCCGTATGCTGCTCAGCGGCATTTACGATAATCCCTGGAACCTGAAACAGGCCAGCGGACGGTTTTACTGGTCGGTGGAGCCGGATTATGCCCGTCTGGAAGTTAACGGGCTGCAGGGTTACCTGTCGGGCACCGAGGAGGCGCCGGGTATATGGCCTGTGGCGGTTGAACTGGGTCTGACGCTGCCACGTATTGGCAGTGAAAAAGAATCCGCGGTCAGCCTTATGGTGGGTATGCCGGACGCCGATGCATCGCTGCGTCATCAGCTGGTACCGTCTCTGCTGAGCGACGGTATCCGTGACTGGATCAATACCAGTGTCACGGCCGGCAAATTCAGCGGTGCGGCGTTTGTGATGCGCAGGCCGTTACATGACGATGTGCATAATAATACCCAGTCGGCGCAGTTATACCTGAACTTCACCGACGCCAGAGTCAAATATCTGCCTGACTGGCCGGCTGCAGAAGGCCTGTCCGGACGCCTGTTGCTGAGGTCACCGGAACTGGATGTACGGCTCGACAAAGGCCATACCCTGGGAGGTCGTCTGGTCAATCGCAGTGGCCGGGTAACCATACGCAGCGGACAACAGGGACAGCCACAACTGAATGTACGTGCTCACCTGCGCGGCCAGAGCAGTGAAGCGCTGAAGTACTTTACCAGTACGCCGCTGCAGTCGGTGGTGAATAATGCACTGGATTCCTGGCAGGCTGAGGGGCCGGTGGACGCCGCACTGCAGCTCGGGCTGCCGCTGGGGCAGGAAGAAGCACAGCCCGACATCCGCCTGGAAGCCGATATTGCTGACGCCCGTCTGCGCATCCCGGATCTGGATCTGAGTTTTGCCGGGCTTAATGGCCGCCTGAATTACAGTTCGTCCGCCGGGTTAACGGCGGAGTCTCTGAGCGGAAGCACCTTCGGTGGCGAATTCGAAGCTACGATCAATTCGGTGAAACGTGGCAGTGATTTCGATATTCAGCTCAGGGCCAGCGGCAATGCCGGTCTGGACAGCGTCCGTGAGTGGATGCCAACCGTGTTGCTCGATCCGGTCAGTGGTTCTCTGGACTATCAGGCCATGCTGTCCATTGCAGGCGGTGAACTGACGTTTGTGCTGGATTCCCCGCTGCAGGGAACGACGATTGATTTACCCTATCCCTACGGCAAGCAGGCGGATGAAGAACGTGATCTGGTGGTGGAGGTACAGCCCGGGCGGGAGACCCGTATCCATCTGGTATATGACCAGCGGGTCAGAGCGGCGCTGGCGCTGGATGACGCTGGTCTCAGCCGCGGACAGGTCTATCTGGGCGATACCGAGCCCTTTTTGCCCAGCGATAAAGGGCTGGAGATCCGTGGTCATATAGAAGAAACCCTGCAGGCCGATGCCTGGTGGGCAACCTGGCAGCACATGCTGGCTTTGCTGGAACAGGAAGAAGCCGGTCAGTCAGCGGGCAGCAGCTCTGCCGGCAGTGGGACGGGCAGTGTCAGCCGGGCGCAGGCATCCGGCCCCGTGCGCAAGGTCGACCTTGAACTGAGCAATGTGAATCTGTGGGGCACGCCATCCGGTGCGGCCAGTGTCAGTGCTTCTCAGCAGTGGAACGAGTGGCAGTTCCGGTTCGACAGTGAACTGGTGAAAGGCAAAGCCACCCTGTATCCGGATAACAGCCCGCTGGATCTCAACCTCGATTATATCCACTGGCCACCGGATGATGACGAGCTGGAAGCACAGGTCGCCGGGGGCGCCGCGCAGAGCGACAGCGACGGCCAGACTCCGGCTGAAGTGGTGACTGATCCTCTGCAGGATTTTGACCCCGCGGATGTACCGGCCCTGAATATGACGCTGGCGGAGCTCTATGTGGGCACACGCAACTTTGGCCGCTGGCAGCTGGAAAGCCGGCCGCACGATCAGGGGCTGGTGCTGCATATTCTCGACAGTGATACCAAAGGGCTGGAAGTGAAAGGCGATGTCTTCTGGCAGCAGACGGAATCCGGCCAGCGGACGCGGCTCGACGTGCTGAACCTGAGCAGTAAAGATCTGGGCCGTATCCAGCGCGCCTTCCGCCAGGAAGCGGTGCTCGAAGGCAATGATATGAAAGCCGCGCTGCAGCTGAGCTGGCAGGGGTCGCCGCTGGCCTTCAACCTTGATACGCTCAATGGTCTTGCCAGTCTGCGTATCCGTGATGGCAGTATGGCTGCCGAAGGCACGGGCGCGTTAAAAGCCTTTGGCGCGCTGAACTTCAATGCTATTTCGCGCCGGCTGATGCTGGACTTCTCTGATATTTATCAGGAAGGGGTGGCGTTTGACACACTGAAAGGTAAAGCCCGCATTGAAAACGGTGTGATGACACTGACCGAACCTCTGACCATGGACGGGCCGGGTGGTACCTTCCTGACATCCGGCAGCACCAATCTGGTGGATGAAACCCTGGATATGAAAATGGTGGTGACTTTCCCGGTGTCCAGCACGCTGCCTGTCGTCGCCCTGCTGGCGGGTATGGCACCGCCGGTGGCGGCTTCCATTTATGTCACCGAAAAACTCATCGGTGATGAGCTTGCCCGCTTTACCAGCGCCCGTTACAACGTGAATGGCACCTGGGAACAGCCGGACCTGAAAATCGACAAAGCCTTCAACGATAATATTGAAGGCAAGAAGAAACGCGGTTTCTGGCAGCGGATTATCAGCGTACTGGATGTCTTCAACCTGATGGAGGACGATGACGAATGAGTCGTGTAGCCGTGGTGCAGATGAACAGTCTGGCGGATGTACTGTACAACATGGGGGAAGCCCGTCTGCTGGTGCGTGAGGCCGCAGAATGTGGGGCGCGCCTGGTATTGCTGCCGGAGATGTTTATGACCCTGGATGGTAAAGCGTTTCAGGCTATTGCCGCCGATGATGGCTATGTGCAGCAGATGGCGCAGTGGGCGCGGGAATTTAATGTCTGGCTGGTGGCCGGCGCTGTGCCGCAGCCGTCTCCGGATGGCGACCACAGACTGCGTTCCGCCTGCCTGGTGTTTGATCACCGCGGACATCAGGTCGCGCGCTACGATAAAATTCACCTGTTTGATGTTGATATCGGAGACCGTCAGGGCAGTTACCGTGAATCTGACCGTTTTGCCCCGGGACAGGATCTGGTGGTGATTGACAGCCCGCTGGGGAAACTGGGCCTGAGTATCTGTTTTGATCTGCGTTTTCCTGAGCAATACCGGGCGCTGGCCGAAGCCGGAGCCGAGGTTCTGCTGGTGCCGGCGGCCTTTACCTATAAAACCGGACAGGTGCACTGGCAAACGCTGTTGACCGCCAGAGCGGTGGAAAACCAGTGTTTTGTGGTGGCCGCCAATCAATGCGGCTGGCATGACGATAAGCGCCAGACCTGGGGCCATTCCTGCATTATTGACCCCTGGGGTGAAACGCTGAGCGCGGCCGGGGATGAGCCGGGTATCACAGTGGCGGATATTGATCTGCAGCGCCTCGGACAGGTGCGCCGCGCCATGCCGCTCAATCACGTCCGCTTCTGAGGGCAGATCCGCTGGCCGGGCATTTCTGGCCCGACCCTGATGCTCAGTCGGGCATGACCTCTTTGATAAACTGAAACAGTTTTTTATAGTTCGTGCCCGGTTTCGGCGGTTGCGATGCCATTTCTTTGCCGGCATTACGCACCAGGTTACGCAGCTGCTGACGGTCTACCGCCGGAAACTCTTCAATGAAATCGCTGAGCCCGTTTTTATCTTCAATCAGGCGTGTGCGCCACATTTCCTGCTGACGGATGACCCGCCCATAGGCCTCGCTGGACGGGTCCAGCAGATCGAGCTGGTGCTGAATGGCGTCGGTGTCCTCGTTACGCATCAGCTTACCAATGTATTGCAGGTGACGGCGTTTGGCCTCGTTCTGCTTCAGGCGCTGGCTTTCCTGCAGCGCCGCCATCAGGGTTTCTGTGATCGGTAACTCCGGCCATTTCGCCGGATTGAGTTCCGTCAGCTCTTTCCCCAGTTTCTGCAGGCGGTCGGCTTCGCGCTTGAGCTCGGACTTGCTGACATATTCGATGTCGTCGTCTTCGTAGTGCTTGTCTTTCATAAAACTCAGTCTGTTGATTCAGAGATAGAACAGGGTAGCCAACCCCAGAAAAGAGAGGAAGCCCACCACATCGGTCACCGTGGTCAGAACCACGCTGCCGGCCAGAGCCGGATCAATGCCACGGGCTTTCAGAATCAGGGGCAGGGCAGCACCGGCGACGGCGGCTACCAGCAGATTGATAACAATAGCGGCCGCGATGATAGCGGCAATGGACGCATCCCGGAACCAGATAAATGTAATCAGAGCAATCACGGCCGCCCAGAGGAAGCCATTGATGGCAGCGACGATGATTTCACGATTGAATAACCAGCGGAAATTACTGCCGCTGAGGTGGCCCAGCGCCTGGCCGCGAATAACCAGCGTCAGTACCTGGCTGCCGGCAATGCCCCCCATGCTGGCGACAATAGGCATCAGTACCGCCAGCGCCACGACTTTCTCAATGGTTTCATCAAACAGGCCGATCACCGCCGACGCGGCGAGGGCAGTAATCAGATTGATCCCCAGCCACACGGCCCGGCGGCGGCTGGTTTTCAGCGCCGGGGCGAAGGTATCTTCTTCATCATCGAGACCGGCCATACTCATCAGTGAGTGGTCCGCGGTTTCGCGGATAACGTCAACCACGTCATCAATGGTGATCCGGCCGACCAGAATACCGTCATCGTCGACCACCGGGGCGGACACCAGGTCGTGGCGTTCGAACAGTTTGGCCACATCGGTATCGTGCATGGTGGCGGGAATGATTTTGGCGTCTGTACTCATCACTTCCCGCACCGTCTGGTGCGGCGCGCTGACCAGCAGTTTGCTGATCGCCAGAGTGCCAATAAATTCATTGTTGCGGCTGACGACCAGCAGGTTATCGGTCATTTCCGGCAGTGACTTATGCCGGCGCAGGTAACGCAACACCACATCCAGGGTAATATCCGGGCGGATAGTGATGGTGTCGGTGTTCATCAGACCACCGGCACTGTCCTCGGCGTAGCCCAGCACGGATTCCAGCCGGTCCCGGTCCTGCTGGTCCATGGAGTCCAGGACTTCCTGGGTGACACGTTCCGGCAGCTGCTGCAGCATGTCGGCGACATCATCGGTGTCGAGTTCGGCTGCGATATCAGCGACTTCTTCGGCGCTCATATCACTCAGGAAGTGACTCTGCAGTTCCTCACTGAGGTTTTGCAGAACTTCACCTTCCAGCTCTTTATCCACCATCTCCCAAAGGATTTTGCGCGCTTTGGGCGGGGAAGATTCGATCAGGTGAGCAATATCCACCGGTGCCAGACCGGAGTTCAGAATACGACGGACCTGCGTCATCGCACCGCTTTCAAGGGCAGCGCTGAGACTGTGCAGTTTTTTCCTGGAGCGTTCGTTTTGCTCTGCCATGGTGTCGCTTTCCGGTCGTATCCTGTTGCGGCGGGTTACCGGGGTGCAGGTAAGGTGTGGTCAGCAACCCGGGTAGTATGAGTGTATCTTTGTCAGACCACAGATACCATGAAACTACTCGCAAGAATGCGTGTAGTGAGTTGTTTTAAAAACTATTCTTCCTCATCGAAGCGGCGGTTAATCAGATCCGTAATGGCCTGAGTGGCGTCTTCGGCATCGTCGCCGTCGGCGTGCAGTTCCAGCACTGTGCCTTTGCTGGCCGCCAGCATCATGACCGCCATAATGCTTTTGCCGTCGACCATGCGTTCCGGATAGCCGACTTTCACCTGACAGGAATATGCGGAAGCCGTCGATACCAGTTTAGCAGCCGCCCGGGCGTGAAGGCCGAGCTTGTTGATGATGGTCAGTTCGGTTTTGATCATGACAACTCCTGGCTGCTCAGTTCGCGATGACGTATCTGGACGTTGGCATAGCGACTGGCAAACTCTTCTTTTAAACGTTCGGCGAGATAAACCGACCGGTGCTGGCCACCGGTGCAGCCGATGGCGACGGTCATGTAGCTGCGGTTGGCCTCAATGAAGGCCGGTAACCAGCGCTGCATAAAGTGGGCGATATCCTCCTGCATCTGAGCCACCTGGGGCTCGTGACCAAGAAAGTCGATCACCGGCTGTTGCAGACCGTTATAGCTGCGCAGACCCGGGTCCCAGTAGGGGTTGGGCAGATTGCGGACATCGAATACATAATCGGCGTCAATGGGAATGCCGTGTTTGAAACCAAAGGACTCGAACAGAATGGCGATATCATTGCTGGTTTTGCCGGCCACGCGCATTTTGATCAGGCTGCGCAGTTCATGTACTGACATGCTGGTGGTATCCAGTGTCAGATCAGCCAGGTTAGCAATGGGTTCGAGCAGGTCTTTTTCCTGATCAATGGCTTCGGCCAGCGATAAGGTATCACTGGTCAGCGGATGCTTGCGGCGGGTGGAACTGAAGCGCTGCATCAGCACTTCTTCACTGGCGTCTAAATAGACGACGTCCAGCTGGTATTCATCGTTGGGTAACTGATGGAGAATTTCGTCGATATGATCAAAGGCGTGGCGCAGGTTGCGGGCATCAATACTGACGGCGACGCGGGAGAGTTTCTCCTCACTTCCGGTCTGGGCAACCAGAGCCGGCAGCATGGAGATGGGCAGGTTATCAATGCAATAAAAGCCCTGATCTTCCAGGACATGAAGTGCGCTGGATTTTCCGGAGCCGGATCGACCACTGATTACTACCAAACGCATCGGTTGTCTCCATAAGCCTTGCTTAACCGCCTGCGAGTGCCCGTTGATACAGGTATTTCGCATCCGGGGCGTTGCGCAGTGCCTCCCGGTAGCCAGCTTCGCTGAAATTTCTGGCCAGCATGGCCAGTACTTTTAAATGCTCTTCTGTGGCTTCTTCCGGTACCAGCAGGGCAAACACCAGATCAACCGGTTGCTGGTCAATGGCATCGTAGTCCACAGGTTCGTTCAGACGCAGCAGAATGCCAATGGCTTCGCTGCACTGACGCAGACGGCAGTGGGGAATGGCGATGCCTTCCCCGATGCCGGTGCTGCCCAGCCGTTCACGACTGAGCAGGCTGTCGAAAATGTCATCGGCGGAGCAGTCTTTGAGCTGACCGGCGACAAAACCGGCGAGAAACTCCAGCAGTTTTTTCTTACTGGATACTTCCACGTCAATCAGTGTGCGTTCTGCTGTCAGAATATCGCCGATACTCAGTTCCATAAAAAATCAGCCCTGCCCGTGTTGGCGCGCGACCATTTTTTCTTTGTGTTTCAGAAGCTGACGGTCCAGCTTTTCTACCATCTGATCGATGGCGGCATACATATCATCATGCTCGGCTTTGGCGTGCAGGTCCGCACCGGCAGCATGAATGGTCGCTTCAGCAGTCATGCGCTCTTTCACCACGGTGAGTGTCACCTGGCCGTTGGTGATGTTGTCGAAGTGACGGGTCAGTTTAGACATTTTGTCGTCAACGTGATTCTGCAGCGCTTCGGTGATTTCGACATGGTGGCCGCTGATGTTGATTTTCATATTCATGCTCCTTCGTGTGCTGGTTCTGTTTTAATATTTAATCAGCTTGAGGATTAAATTCAGTGTTCTATATCAGCTGTTTACGTTCATTGGATGGCGGAATCATCATGGCTTCACGGTATTTGGCAACAGTACGCCGTGCTACCTGAATACCACGTTCTCCCAGCATCGTTGCAATCTTGTTATCGCTGAGCGGTTTACGTGTATTTTCTTCTGAAATCAGCTTTTTAATCATGGCGCGTATCGCGGTGGAGGAACATTCGCCGCCGCCATCGGTGCTGACATGGCTGGAGAAAAAGTATTTCAGCTCAAAAATTCCCCGTGGCGTGTGCATGTATTTCTGGGTGGTGACACGGGAAATGGTGGACTCGTGCATACCGACGGCTTCGGCAATATCGTGCAGCACCAGAGGTTTCATGGCTTCTTCACCTTCCTCGAAGAATTCGATCTGGTATTCAACGATTTTGGTGGCCACTTTCAGCAGCGTTTCATTACGGCTCTGCAGGCTTTTAATAAACCAGCGGGCTTCCTGCAGATGGTCACGCAGAAAGGCATTGTCGGTGCTGTTATCGGAGCGTCGTACCAGGGCGGCGTAATCAGCGTTCACACGCAGTTTGGGGGCGATGTCCGGATTGAGTTCGACGCGCCACTCATCGCGCACATTGCGTACGATAACGTCTGGCACAACGTATTCCGCCTGTTCACCGCTGACACCGGCACCGGGTTTCGGATTCAGCTCTTTGATCAGACACAGAACTGATTTGAGGTCGTCTTCGCGCAGACGGGTTTTGCGCATCAGCGTCTGATAGTCACGGCTGCCCAGCAGTTCGATGTAGTCACTGATGATCAGGCGGGCTTCTTTCAGCCACTGGGTTTCATCCGGCAGTTGCTGCAGTTGCAGCAACAGACATTCGCGCAGGTCGCGGGCAAATACACCGGCCGGGTCAAACTGTTGCAGACGATGCAGAACGGCAATGACTTCGTCTTCTTCGATTTCCAGTTCCGGGTCCATGCTTTCCACCACATCTTCAACCGTGGTGTGCAGGTAGCCGTCATCATCCACGCCGTCGATTAACATGGTGGCAATTTCACGGTCAGCGTCAGACATCGGCGTCAGGTTAAGCTGCCACTCGAGGTGATCCTGCAGGTTTTCTGTGGTGGCATGACGGGCGTCATAATCGAAGTCGTCATCAATGGCGCCGCTGTTGCCTGAGGCAACGCTGGCTGTGGCCTGGTAGGTGTCGTCCCACTGACTGTCGACCGGCAGATCATCCGGCAACTGTTCCTGTGACCATTGCTCGTCCAGCTCCGGTGTGTCGGCGTCATCTTTACTGGAGACTTCGGTCTTGGTTTCTGAGTTGTCAGAGGAAGAGGCGTCTGACGCTTCATCACCGTCATGCTCTTCCATTTCCAGCATAGGGTTGGCGTCCAGTGCCTCCTGGATCTCCTGCTGGAGGTCAAGAGTTGAGAGTTGCAACAGGCGGATAGCCTGCTGTAACTGAGGGGTCATGGTCAGCTGCTGACCCATCTTTAACTGGAGAGACGCTTTCATAGAGATCAGTATTTACCCAGTGTCGGCACAATCTGTGCATTATACGCCAAGGCCGGGAACCCACAACCGCATTTGTTGGTCACAGGGTGTCGGGCTTGATGTCCGGTACGGGCAAATCTTCGTTTGCCCTATCCCTGAATCCTTTCTGTGCCTGATGTCAGAGGCGGAAGTCCTCGCCCAGATAAACTTTGCGGACCTGTTCACTGGCCAGTACTTCGTCTGCATTTCCTTCTGCAATAATGTGGCCGCCACCGACGATATAGGCTTTTTCGCAGATTGCGAGGGTTTCGCGTACATTGTGGTCGGTAATCAGCACACCGATTCCGCGCGCTTTCAGCTGACGGATGATGTCCATGATGTCAGCTACGGAAATTGGGTCAACCCCGGCGAAAGGCTCGTCGAGTAAAATAAAGGAGGGTTCGGCCGCCAGTGCGCGGGCGATTTCTACCCGCCGGCGTTCACCGCCGGACAGGGCCATCCCCAGACTGTCACGGATATGCTGAATATGGAATTCGTCCAGCAGTCCTTCCAGGCGTTCAAGGCGCTGCTTACGGTTCAGGTCCTGGCGGGTCTCAAGAATCGCAAGAATGTTGTCGGCGACACTGAGCTTACGGAAGATCGAAGCTTCCTGTGGCAGGTAGCCGATCCCTTTGCGTGCGCGGCCGTGCATCGGCAGATGACTGATGTCTTCGTCATCAATGCTGATACTGCCTTTATCAGCCTGCACCAGATTGACGATCATATAAAAACAGGTGGTTTTACCGGCACCGTTCGGACCCAGCAGACCTACAATCTGGCCACTGCTGACCGACATGGAGACATCTTTGACGACTTCCCGGCCGTTGTAACTCTTCGCCAGATGTTGTGCTCTGAGTGTTTTCATTGGCTGTTCCCGTCTGCGTTGCTGCCGGGGTTCGCTGTCGCGGCTTCTTTCTGGGGCTGGATAATCATGCGGATACGGGCGTCGTCGTTCTGGTTTTCGCCACCGGCGGTGCTGGTGGCGCCGCCATCGGCTTTGACCGTTTCAGCACTCATATCATAGGTCAGGCGTTCGCCGTTAAACTGATCACCGCCCTGTTTCAGGATGGCATTACCGCTGACAATCACTTCGTCCTGTTCGCTCAGATATTCTATGCGGCTGCCTTCGGCGTGGGTGATGGGCTTGTCGGCGGTAATACGCTGCTGATAGCGGGCCGGGGCTCCCTCGGCCACGGCGCGTTTGAGGAGGTTACCCTCGTGCAGGATGCGCAGTTTATCGGCAGTTATTTTTAATGTCCCCTGGGTCAGGATGACGTTGCCCTGATAAATGACAATGCCGGTTTTACGGTCCATTTCGGCCTGTTGTGAGCGGATGACCAGCTCCTGTCGGGCGTCTTCAGGTAACGCACGGGCTGGCACGGCGAGCAGAAGAGAGACTGTGATGGAGGCCAGAAACTTAAGGTTCATAGCGTGAGTTAACCTCTGCATTAAAGCGAATATGTTGGGCCGGAATATCCATTCTCATACCAATGGCGCGCAGCTCACCACGGTCACTGGTAATAGTGACAGGTTTGTCGGTATGGGCAATACCTGTGCTGTGATTGTAGGTCAGTTGCGTGGTGGTAATCAGCAGGTTGCTGTTGGCTGCGGCATCCAGCGGACGGATGACGACATTGTTGACCAGCTTCAGGATTTCATCTTCATCGGCCAGAGTGCCCTCAGTCGCAGAAACCTGCCACTGCTCGCCATCCTCAGCGCGCATCTCCAGTTGGGGCTGGCTGAAAAAGGTACTCTGAATGCCCGGATAATGGGTAGATTCTGCCGCGGTGAAGGTCTGTGCCAGCTGGCCGTCGGCATTGTACTGACGGCTGAGGAGCTGGCTGCCGTAATAATCTGCTTCACGCACGGACTCGTCTGTGCCGCCGGGGGTCAGCTGGCTGGTGTAGCGGTCAACAGCCAGTAACGCCAGCCCGAGAAACGCGGCGATAATCAGCAGCAGCCAGCGTTTACGCATCAGATAACGCCTGCGCGTAACAGATCGTGCATATTGATCACGCCCACGGCTTTATCGCCGTCCTTAACCACCAGTGCGTTAATTTTGTTGTCTTCCATCAGCTTCAGGGCTTCTGCGGCCAGTGTCCCCGGTGTGGTGCTTTTGCCACCGTAGGTCATGACATCGGCCATGGTCGCAGTATGGATATCGACGCCGTTATCGATGGCACGGCGCAGGTCACCATCCGTGAAAATCCCCTGCATTTCGCCATTCTGTTGCACTGTGGTCATGCCCAGCCCTTTGGACGTTACCACCAACAGTGCTTCTGACAGCGGGGCGGACGGTTCTACCACAGGCAGTTCAGCACCGGCATGCATAATGTCTTCGACCTTCAGCAGCAGGCGGCGGCCCAGAGAACCGCCGGGATGGGAAAAGGCAAAGTCTTCGGCGGTAAAGCCACGCGCTTCCAGCAGGGCAACGGCCAGAGCGTCGCCCATCACCAGTGCGCAGGTCGTGGATGATGTCGGTGCCAGATTAAGCGGGCAGGCTTCCTGTGCCACACCGGTATCCAGATGCGCGTCGGCGGCGGTGGCGAGTGTGGATTCCGGTTTACCTGTCATGCTGATCAGGCGGGTGCCCAGACGTTTGAACAGGGGCAGCAGGCTGGTGACCTCGCTGCTTTCACCGGAGTTTGATAAGGCGATAACCACATCTTCCGGCTGGATCATACCCATATCACCGTGGCTGGCTTCCCCCGGATGAACGAAAAACGCCGGGGTGCCGGTGCTCGCCAGGGTAGCGGCCATTTTGGTACCGATATGGCCGGATTTCCCCATGCCTGTCACAACCACGCGGCCTTTGCAGGCCAGAATCAGCCGGCAGGCGATGGTAAAATCATCACTCAGACGGCCATTAAGCTGTTCAATGGCCTCCAGTTCCAGTGCGATGGTGCGGTGGGCGGATTGCAGAAAATCAAAATTCACATCAGTAGTCATTAGCTTGCCATCAAATATAAAGACATCATGTAACCAACAAAGCTGGTGGTGAGTAACAGACCCGAAAAACGGCCCAGAGTGCCGCGGCGATAATTGATCAGAAACATAATCACCAGTGCGGCCGTGAGCACCATCATCACAGCATAGTCGCGGTAAAGCGCCTGCGGGTCGACCTGGGTCACCGCCAGCAGGCCGGGGATGGGCATTACCGTCAGCAGGTTAAACATATTGGAGCCGATCACGTTGCCGATGGCGATGTCGTGGTGTCCTTTCAGAGCACTGGCGACGGAAGCCGCCAGCTCCGGCAGACTGGTACCAATGGCCACGATGGTCAGGCCGATGATCAGATCACTGACACCAAAGGCATGGGCAATATCTGTGGCGCCCCACACCAGCAGTTTTGAGGCAACAACCAGAGCGACCAGGCCAATCGCCAGCTCCAGTAAGGCTTTACGCAGCGGCGTATTTTCGATTTCAGCGGCTTCGTCTTCCTCTACAATCTGCTCGCCGGATTCACTGGAGCCAAGAAACATCAGATACAGGGAAACCACCATGGCGCACAGCAGAATCAGGGCGTCGGTGAGGTTGAGTTCAAGATCCGACAGTGTCAGCCCGCCGATGATGCTGATCAGCACCAGCACCGGCAGCTCTTTCTTTAACAGCTTTTTCTGCAGCGGAATCGGACTGATGAGAGCCGTGATACCGAGCACCAGGGCGATGTTGGCAATGTTGGAACCCAGTGCGTTACCGATGGCCAGGTTGCCGGCGCCATCCAGAGAGGCCATGGCGGAGACAAACATTTCCGGCGCAGAGGTGCCCATGGCGACAATGGTGAGGCCGACCAGCAGGGGGGACATGCCCAGACGGCGGGCTGTTGCGGCGGCACCAATGACGAATTTATCGGCACTCCAGACGAGCAGAACTAGTCCGGCGATTACAGCAACAACAGCAGTCAGCATAGGGGCGCTCAGCATGGGATTTGCGGGTCCGTGAGGGTTCTGAAATAAAGCGCGACATTGTACCGGAGGGGATTCTGTACGCAATTGCAACTTATCGTTTTGTTGGTGGGTGCAGGACGTTGGTCGCTGACTGTTGGTTCTGAATGAACATTCCGCTAAGCTAGCGGGCAATTTAAGGGTTCAAGCAGGCAGTGCGCATGACCGCGAGTCAGCCTTATGTCTCTATCCGTGATCTGAGTTTCAGCCGCGGTGACAGACTGATTTATAACAATCTGAATGTGGATTTCCCGCGCGGTAAAGTCACCGCCATCATGGGTCCGTCCGGCACGGGTAAAACAACCCTGTTACGTCTGATCGGCGGGCAGCTGATTGCGGATCAGGGCAGCGTGGTGGTCGATGGCCAGAATGTGGCGGAGCTGTCGCGTAAAAAGCTGTTTGAGCTGCGCCGCCAGAAAATGGGCATGCTGTTTCAGACCGGGGCGTTATTCACCGATCTGAATGTGTTCGATAACGTGGCTTTCCCGTTACGCACGCACACCAGTCTGCCTGAAACCATGATCCGTGATCTGGTTCTGATGAAGCTGGAAGCCGTTGGCTTGCGTGGTGCCCGTCATATGACCCCGGCCGAATTATCGGGTGGTATGGCCCGCCGGGTGGCACTGGCCCGCTCCATTGCCATGGACCCGGAAATTATTATGTACGATGAGCCTTTTACCGGTCTCGACCCGATTTCCATGGGCATGATCGTCAAACTTATCCGTGGCCTCAATGAGGCGCTGGGACTGACCAGTCTGCTGGTATCCCACGATGTCGATGAGTCCTGTGCTATTGCTGATTATCTGTGTGTGGTGTCGGATGGCAAAGTCATCGGTTTTGGTACGCCGGAAGAACTGATGAACGAAGGCAACGCTGAAGTCAGGCAGTTCCTTAATGGCGATCCGGACGGTCCGGTCCCTTTCCATTACCCGGCGGAAGATTACCGCAGGGATATTCTCAACGGGGCGGATGAATGCTGAATAAATTGCAGAGCATCGGCAAAACCGGCACCCGGGCAATCGAAGCCATTGGCCGGGCCACCATTATGCTGTGGCACTCCTTTATGTGGGGCGGTCCCGGCAGTGCCGGCTTTTTTGATCTGATTAAACAGATTTATTCCGTTGGCGTACGTTCGCTGATCATTATTGTCGTGGCCGGGTTTTTCGTCGGTATGGTGCTGGCCCTGCAGGGCTACAATATTCTGGTGGATTTCGGTTCGGAAGCGGTACTGGGGACCCTGGTATCCCTGTCGCTGCTGCGCGAACTGGGCCCGGTGGTGGCGGCACTGCTGTTTGCCGGCCGTGCCGGTTCAGCACTGACCGCTGAAATCGGTCTGATGAAAGCCACCGAACAGCTGACCGCGATGGAAATGATGGGCGTTGATCCGCTCAAACGTGTGATTACCCCGCGCCTGTGGGCCGGGCTGATATCCATGCCGATACTGGCGCTGCTGTTTTCCACGGTAGGGATCTGGGGCGGCGCTTATGTGGCCATTGATCTGGTGGGTATTGATGAAGGGGCGTACTGGGGCAATATGCAGGCCTCAGTGGAATTCTATTCCGATGTCATGAAAGGCACCATTAAGTCCGTGGTATTCGGTCTGGTGATCACCTGGATTGCTGTTTTTCAGGGATACGATTCGGTACCCACTTCGGAAGGTATTGGTAAAGCAACCACCCAGACAGTCGTGATTTCATCACTGGCGGTACTGGGGCTCGATTTTATTCTGACAGCCGTCATGCTGGGAGGCGTTTAAACATGCGCATGCGTTACATTGAACTGAGTGTGGGCGCTTTTATGGTTCTGGGCGTCATTGCCATCGTGCTGATGGCATTCCGGGTCAGTGGTCTGACGCTGCAGACCAGTGACGATACCTACACGATAAAAGCTCATTTTGAGAACCTGGGCGGCCTGACGGAAAAAGCCAAGGTCTCTATGTCTGGCGTGACCATCGGCCGGGTAACCGATATCTACCTCGACCAGGAATGGTATTCGGCGGTGGTGGAGATGGAGATCGATAAATCCATGAGCACACTGACGACGGATACATCGGCATCCATTCTCACTGCCGGCTTACTGGGTGAGAAATACATAGGTCTGACGGTGGGCGCTGAGTCTGACTACCTGAAAGACGGTGACTGGATTGACGATACCCAGTCGGCCATCGTACTGGAAGAGCTGATCGGCCGTTTCCTGTTTAACAGCGCTGAAAACAACTGATTACGGGCAGCAGATGGCAGAACTGAAATGCATTGATGAACAGACCGCGGAACTGAGTGGTGATCTGCTGCACGGTACCGTCACTGATGTGATTGTGCCCGGCCGTGAGCTGATTACTGCTGCCGGCAGTCAATGGACAGTGGATATGCAGGGGGTAGGGCAGGTATCCAGCAGTGGCGTCGCCCTGGTGCTGGAATGGCTGCGCGCCGCAGAAACGGCCAATTGCACCTTACGTATCCGCCATTTGCCGGATCATATGCGCCCCATCATTGATATCAGCGATCTGGAACCCCTGTTCGCACCGCTGCTGACCTGATCTGTATCCGGTCTGAACAGGATTTCATGCCCGGCTTGTCACATTCATCGGGCTGTATGCTTCGTTCCGTCGCGCAAATCCGCTATCATAGCGCGCTTTCGAAATCTGAACGGTAAACCGTATGTCCCCGGCAGAAATTCTGCAAATCCTGCAAACTGAATCCCCCGAAATCAGCTGGACCGTCGATGGTGACGGTTACCACAATGTCGTAGAAGGCGTGGGAGACGCATTTGAAGGGCTGAACGCTGTCAAACGTCAGCAGTTCGTCTATGCATTGCTGAACCCTTACATTGCGGATGGCCGCCTGCACGCGGTATCTATCCGTACTTATACCCCTGCTGAAAAAGCCAGCGCAGAATAAGAGCTTTCTATGGACAAACTGAGAATTGAGGGCGGCAACCGGCTGAACGGAGAAATCCGTATCTCCGGTGCGAAAAACTCCGCCCTGCCTATCCTGTCAGCTACCTTGCTGGCCGATGGTGTTATGCGCGTTGGCAACCTGCCTCATCTGCACGATATTACCACCATGCTGGAGCTGCTTGGCTGCATGGGGGTTGAAGTCGCGATAGACGAAGACATGTCAGTGGAAACCGACTGCGCCAATATCAAAAGCTGTGTCGCTCCTTATGATCTGGTGCGCACCATGCGGGCATCCATTCTGGTGCTTGGCCCTCTGCTGGCCCGCTACGGTGAAGCCGAAGTCTCCCTGCCAGGTGGCTGTGCCATCGGCTCGCGCCCGGTGGATCTGCATATCCGCGGTATGGAAGCCCTGGGGGCAGAAGTGGATGTGGAAGATGGCTACATCAAAGCCCGTGTTCCGGGAGGACGCCTGACCGGTGCCAACATCTTCTTTGACACGGTAACTGTAACCGGCACAGAGAACGTTATGATGGCGGCAGCACTGGCGAAGGGAACCACCACCATTGAAAACGCTGCGCGGGAACCTGAAGTCGTGGATCTGGCTAACTGCCTGAATGCCATGGGGGCAAAAATTTCCGGCGCCGGTTCTGACACCATGGTGATCGAAGGCGTGGAAAAACTTTACGGCTGCTCCTTTGATGTTCTGCCGGATCGTATTGAAACCGGTACCTACCTGGTGGCCGCAGCGGTCACCGGTGGGCGGGTGAAAACCAAAGATACTGATCCGGTGATTATGGAAGCCGTGTTGCACAAACTGGAAGAAGCCGGCGCAGACATTACCATCGGCGACAACTGGATTGAGCTGGATATGCATGGCAAACGGCCCAAAGCCGTCAACGTTAAAACCGCGCCACATCCGGCCTTTCCGACGGATATGCAGGCGCAGTTTATGGTGCTTAACGCGCTGGCCGAAGGTACCGGCACTGTGATTGAGACGGTGTTTGAAAACCGCTTTATGCATGCTCAGGAGCTGGTGCGCATGGGGGCCGATATTGCCGTTGAAGGTAATACCGCCATTGTGACCGGTAAAGAAAAACTGCAGGCGGCGCCGGTGATGGCTACCGATCTGCGTGCTTCTGCATCATTGGTGATCGCAGCGCTGATGGCGGAAGGGGCGACCGATGTAAACCGCATCTATCACATAGACCGCGGCTATGAATGTATTGAAGAAAAGTTTCAGCAGTTAGGGGCGAATATCCGCAGAATATCTGGCTGATAGCTGCCTGCGTTGGCGTAACGGCGTTAAAAACAGGCTCGGAATGCTCATTTACCCGAGTAAACTGCGCTTCCTCTCCTGTTTTTGCCTTGTTCCACCGGCCTCGCCGACGCTATCAGTAAAAGAGTGAAAGCTGCCTGCTTCGCCAACGCTTTCACGGCCTGCGTTGCCATTGAGGTGAGCAGGCGCCACCTTTAAACGTAAAAATCACAGCCTGTTATTGTAAGAACTGAAACTGATTGAAAACACGCTGAAAAAAGAGGATCAGCAACTCATGACTCAACCACTGACCATTGCTCTGTCAAAAGGGCGTATTCTCGATGACACTCTGCCACTGCTGGCGGAAGCCGGTATCCATCCGGCCGAGGATATTAAAAAGAGTCGTAAGCTGATCTTCGATACCAACCATGAGCATATTAAGCTGGTGGTAATCCGTGCCACCGACGTGCCGACTTACGTGGAATACGGCGCCGCCGATCTGGGCGTCGCCGGCAAAGACGTACTGATGGAATACGGCAGTGATAATCTGTGCGAACCCCTGGATCTGAATATCGCCACCTGCCGTTTGATGACAGCGGCGCTGAAGGATGCAGAAATGCCACAGGGGCGTTTAAAAGTGGCGAGTAAATTCGTCAACGTGGCCAAACGTTATTTCGCTGAGCAGGGCCGTCAGGTCGATATTATTAAACTCTACGGCGGCATGGAGCTGGCACCGATTATGGGGCTGGCCGATATGATTGTGGATATCGTCGACACCGGTAACACCCTGAAAGCCAATGGCCTGGAAGCCCGCGATCTGATCGCCCCGATCAGCTCACGCCTGGTGGCTGGCCGCGCGGCGATGAAAGTAAAACACGCGCAGATTCAGCCGATTATTGACCAGATGAAAGCCGCCGTTGAACGTCAGCGCGACGCACAGAAATAAGGAGAACAGAATGACTATTGAAATCCGTCGATTCAGTTCCGCCCAGAACGATTTTGCTCAGCAGATGGATGATCTGCTGTCATGGGAGTCCGTATCCGATGCTGACGTACAGAAAACCGTGGCCGATATTATTTATGATATCCGTACCCGCGGTGATGCGGCGCTGATCGAATACACCAATAAGTTCGACCGTATGGATGTGAAATCCATGGCACAACTGGAACTGAATCAGGAACAGTTGCAGGCTGCCCTGGATTCATTACCGGCTGAACGTCGTGATGCTTTGCTGAAAGCAGCCGAGCGCGTGCGCAGCTATCACGAAAAACAGAAACAGGATTCCTGGGATTACACCGAAGCTGACGGCACCATGCTGGGCCAGAAAGTAACGCCCATGGATCGTGTGGGTCTGTACGTTCCGGGCGGTAAAGCCGCGTATCCTTCGTCTGTGCTGATGAATGCCATTCCGGCGCACGTTGCCGGTGTGCAGGAAATTATTATGGTCGTGCCAACACCGGGCGGTGAACTGAACCAGCTGGTACTGGCTGCGGCAGCCGCCGCCGGTGTCAGCCGCGTATTTACCGTCGGTGGTGCACAGGCGGTCGCGGCGCTGGCGTATGGTACTGAAACCGTGCCGGGCGTGGATAAAATTGTCGGCCCGGGCAACATCTATGTGGCTACTGCCAAGCGCGCCGTATTCGGGCAGGTCGGCATTGATATGATTGCCGGCCCATCGGAAATTCTGGTGGTGTGCGATGGCCAGACCGACGCTGATTGGATTGCCATGGACCTGTTCTCACAGGCTGAACATGATGAAGATGCGCAGTCGATTCTGGTCAGTACCGATGCCGGTTTCCTCGATGCAGTAAAAGCCTCCATCGACAAACTGCTGCCGACCATGGAACGTGAAGACATTATCCGTACCTCGTTAAGTGAACGTGGTGCGCTGATTCTGGCGAAAGATAAAGACGATGCCATTGCCATCGCCAACCGTATTGCGCCGGAACACCTGGAATTATCGGTGGAAGATCCGCAAAGCTGGCTGCCGCAAATCCGTCACGCTGGTGCGATCTTTATGGGCCGTTACACTGCCGAAGCGCTGGGTGATTACTGCGCCGGACCGAACCACGTACTGCCGACCTCCGGGACGGCGCGTTTCTCTTCGCCGCTGGGTGTGTATGACTTCCAGAAGCGTTCGTCACTGATTATGTGCTCCGCTGATGGCGCCTCAGAGCTGGGTAAAACTGCGTCGGTTCTGGCTCGTGGTGAGTTCCTCACCGCTCACGCCCGCAGTGCTGAATTCCGCATTAAGGACTGATTCAAATGAGCCAGCTGTGGAGTCCGTTTGTTAAAAACCTGGTGCCTTATGTACCGGGTGAACAGCCGAAAATGACGCGGCTGGTAAAACTGAATACCAACGAAAACCCGTATGGCCCGTCACCCAAAGCGGTGGCGGCCATGCAGGCCGAACTGACAGATGATCTGCGTTTATACCCTGACCCGAACGGCGATAAGCTGAAGCAGTCGGTGGCAGATTATTACGGCGTAAAAACCAGTCAGGTGTTTGTTGGTAACGGCTCGGACGAAGTGCTGGCGCACGCGTTTCACGGTTTGTTTCAGCACGGCAAACCGCTGCTGTTCCCGGATATCTCTTACAGTTTTTATCCGGTTTACTGTGGTCTGTATGGCATCGAGGCCAAACAGATTCCGCTCGACGATGAATTTCAGATTGATGTCGATGACCTGATCAACGGCGGTGAAAACAGCGGTATTATTTTCCCTAATCCTAATGCACCGACCGGGCGTTTGTTGCCGTTAGTTGCGATTGAAAAACTGCTGCAGCACAACACCCAAAGTGTTGTTTTAGTCGACGAAGCTTACGTCGATTTTGGTGGCGAAAGCGCCATTGCGCTGGTCAATAAATACCCGAATCTGCTGGTCACTCAGACCTTATCCAAATCCCGCTCGTTAGCCGGTATGCGTGTTGGTCTGGCGGTAGGGCATGAAGATTTGATCGAAGCGCTGGAGCGGGTAAAAAACAGCTTTAATTCCTATCCGCTGGATCGTGTAACGCTGGCCGGCGCTGCCGCTGCGTTTGACGATCGTGAGTACTTTCATGAAACCTGCAATAAAGTGATCGCCAGTCGTGAGCAGGTTGCTGCCGGTTTAGCGGCGCTGGGGTTTGATGTTCTGCCGTCCGCGGCGAATTTTGTGTTTGCCCGTCATCCACAGAAAGACGCGGCAGACATTGCTGCTGCGCTACGTGAGCAGGGCATTATCGTACGTCACTTCAAAACTGAACGCATCGCTCAGTTCCTGCGTATTACTATTGGCACTGATGAGCAGAATCAGATTCTGCTCGATGCGTTACAGTCGCTGTAAGCGCCTTCTGCAACGGTAATTCAGTCCGTTTTTTCCGTCCGTATCGTAAAACCTGATACGGACATCTTTCCTCTGAACTGACCTTGGCAAACGATGCTGGTTTATTCCACCGTGGAGTGGGATTCCCGCTGTCCGGCAACGGCATGTGTGGTTTTCACTTTACCATTGCGGATGTATTCCAGGTCGATGCCATCCCCCGGACGCAGCGCAGCGATCTGGTTCATGGCGCGGCGGGCATTATCGGCTTCTTCGCCATTAATTTTTACCAGAATATCGCCGACATTCAGGCTGGCTTTATCCGCGGGTCCGTTTTCATAAATGCCGGTAACAATTAAACCGGTCAGCGCTTCCGGTAGTCCCAGAGCTTTCAGTAACTCGGGAGACGATTCCTGCACTTCAATGCCCAGCCAGCCGCGGATAGTCGTGCCGTGAGCGGCGATATCTGTCAGGGTGCGCATCGCAACCGAGGCCGGAATCGCAAAGCCGATGCCCTGGTTGCCCCCGGTTTTTGAATAAATAGCAGTATTTATCCCCACCAGTTCACCATGGGCGTTGATCAGGGCGCCACCGGAATTGCCGGGGTTAATGGCAGCATCGGTCTGGATGTAGTCTTCGTAGGTGTTAATACCAAGCTCAGTCCGGCCGGTGGCAGAAACAATGCCCAGGGTGACTGTCTGGCCGACGCCAAAGGGGTTACCGATCGCCATCACCACATCACCAATACGCAGACTGGTGTCTTCTTTCACCTGAATATACGGCAGCGCTTCCAGTTCAATTTTCAGCACAGCGAGGTCTGCTTCCGGGTCGGTGCCCACTACTTTGGCGTTAACATCACGGCCATCGTGTAAGGCAACCACAATCTGATCGGCGCCATTAATTACATGGTTATTGGTCAGTACATAACCATCCGGAGACATGATGACACCGGACCCGAGGCTGGACTGGATACGTTCGTTAGGCTCCGGGTTGGTGCGGAAAAAGCGCTGGAAGAAAGGATCATCAAACAGCGGATGAGTTTCGCGCTTCACTACCTTGCGGGTGTAGATATTCACCACCGCCGGGGCGGCTTTATCCACGGCGTCGGCGTAGCTGACCGGACCTGTACCCACGCCGCCAGCGGAGACAGTACCGCCGTCAGTGTTATTATCCGTTGACACCGGTAACTGTGCCGGGGTGCTTTGGCCCGGGGCCCACAGCAGCACAGCCAGCGCTACAGCAAGCCCGGTGAGCGCAGGAACCAGAACAATATTAATGAGTGACTGCAGCGGACGCATTTGCCGAACCTCCCCGGGGCACATAAACTGGCGGGCATAGTAAAGAGCCAATAATACCAGAACCCGACCCGAGGCCCATCATGCTGAATCGACAGGAACTTCTGAAGCACCTTGACACTTTATTGCAAACCAGCCGTTTCCGGGATTATTGCCCGAATGGTCTGCAGGTGGCAGGACGGGAACATGTCAGTCGTATCGTCACCGGGGTGACAGCCAATCAGGCATTAATTGATGCCGCCATTGCTATGGACGCTGACACTCTGCTGGTTCACCACGGCTACTTCTGGAAAGGCGAAGATGCTCGGGTTACCGGCATCAAAAAGGAGCGTCTGAAGGCATTACTGGCCCATGATATCAATCTGATTGCTTACCATCTGCCGCTGGATGCGCATCCGGTGTATGGCAATAACGCGCAGCTGGCCGACGTACTCAACCTGCAGACCGACGGTCTGCTGAATGAAGCGGACCCGGCATCCGTGGGCAATATCGGCCGTTTACCACGCCCGATGAGCGGTAAAGAATTCTGCGCCTGGTTAGGCGAATGCCTGCAACGGGAGCCCCTGCATATCGGTGAAGAGACCGATACCATCGAAACGATTGCCTGGTGTACCGGTGCGGCACAGAGTTATCTGCAGTTGGCGGTGGATGCCGGGATCGATGCTTTCTTAACCGGCGAAATCAATGAGCCTGCCGTGCACCTGGCACGTGAAACCGGAACACATTTTTTCAGCGCCGGCCATCATGCCACTGAACGTTATGGGGTGAAGGCGCTGGGAGAATATCTGGCGGCGGAATACGGACTGGATGTCGAATTCGTGGATATTGATAATCCGGTCTGAGCTGGAGGCCGCCACTGGCTGGAAAAGTCTGTCTTGGTGTGGCGCTGCTGAGTGCGCCGGTGAAGTGGTACACTGGGAGCATAATTCTTCAGCATAAAGTTTCAGCCATGCCTGTCATTACCTGTATTGAAGATCTGCGCAGAATCTATCGCAGACGTGTTCCTAAAATGTTCTATGACTATGCCGAGTCCGGCAGTTATAGCGAACAGACCTTCCGTGAAAATTCATCTGATTTTGCTGATATCCGCCTGCGCCAGAAAGTCGCGGTGGATATGGATGGCCGTTCGACGGCGAGCGAAATGATTGGTCAGCCGGTTTCGTTTCCGCTGGCGTTATCGCCGGTGGGCATGCTTGGTATGCAGCATGCTGACGGTGAAATCAAAGCGGCCCGGGCGGCAGAAAAATTCGGTGTGCCTTATACTCTGTCCACCATGTCGATCTGCTCCATTGAAGATGTGGCAGAGCACACCAGCAGTCCGTTCTGGTTTCAGCTGTATGTGATGCGGGATCAGGAATTTCTTGCTGACATTATTCAGCGTGCTAAAAACGCGGGCTGTTCTGCGCTGGTATTAACCCTGGATCTGCAGATTCTTGGGCAACGCCATAAAGATCTGAAAAACGGTTTGTCGGCACCACCCAAGCTGACCTTGCCCACCATGCTGAACCTGGCCAGCAAGTGGGGGTGGGGGCTTGAAATGCTGCAGACCAAGCGCCGCTTTTTCGGCAATATTGTCGGTCATGCCAAAGGCGTGAAAGATGCGTCGTCACTGCTCAGCTGGACGGCAGAACAATTCGATCCGCGTCTCGATTGGGATAAAGTGGAGGCCATCCGCAAAATGTGGGGTGGCAAATTAATACTGAAAGGTATTCTTGATCCGGACGATGCGCGCAAAGCCGCCGACTTCGGCGCCGATGCGATTGTGGTGTCCAATCATGGCGGCCGCCAGCTTGATGGTGCCTTGTCGTCCATCCGTATGTTGCCTTCGATTGTTGAAGCCGTGGATGGTAAAACCGAAGTCTTTATCGATTCCGGCATCCGCTCCGGTCAGGATGTACTGAAGGCGCTGGCGCTGGGAGCCAAAGGCGCGATGGCAGGCCGTTCTTATGTTTATGGTCTGGGTGCCATGGGCGAGCAGGGGGTTACCCGGGCACTGGAGGTTATGCAGAAGGAAGCGGATATTTCCATGGCGCTGTGCGGAGAAAAGGATATCCGTCAGATGAATCGTGACAATCTGTTGATCCCGCGGGGATATTTTTCTGAATACGAATAAAGCATCCCGTATTCTGCGGCCGGGCGGTTAAAGCGGCAGTCCACCATTAAAAAAGCCAGCGCTGGCGAACCGGCGCTGGCTTTTTTATTGATCGCAGGGCCATGTGCTGAATCAGCGGCGGTCCTGCAGTTTGTAGCCATGAGGTACATTGAACAGGCTGTCGTGACGGGCCTGGGTGCTGGTTTCTTTTACTTCATAAATATAAGTCAGGACGGGTTTATCCGGGCTGGGTTTGAAATGTTTTTCAACCTGCTTTTCAGCCATGCCGGACAGCAGGCCACCGGCCATACTGCTCAGTGATCCCACCGGATCATTCACATCGAATCCGGCCTCTTTTTTCTCTTCTTTGGCGGCGACGACCTCAGGACAGGTATTTTTTTCACTGTACCATTCCATTTTCACCGAAACCGGGTACCCCTGAATCTGATTCAGTTGTTTGGCGATTTTCTTCAGTTCAGGAGAATCGGCCAGCATATTGGCCAGCAGCGTATATATCTGTGCGCTGACAAAGCGGTTCAGTGGGTTGTCCGGATTAATTTTGTTGTACAGTGCATCGCGGAACTCTTGTTCCATGTCCAGCGCAGAACGGATGCCTTCATCTTCTTCTGCGACCCAGAAATCCATGGTGATCAGGTTGGTGTCTTTACGCCCGGCCTTGTCTTTCATGGCGATTTCCAGGCTCACAATATACTGGTCAGCGCGGTAGCCATTGATGGTCCGGCCTTTGGCTTTAGGGGTAACTTTGAACACAGGTTTCTGTGGGGTCAGCTGGCAGGATTGACCGCCGGTGGGGTCGAACGCCGGAGCTTCTTCTTCCTCTTCGCCGCCGCTGATGCTGCCATCTTCTTCTGACGCCCGGATTTCATCCCACAGTGTGGGGGTGTCACAGCCTGTCAGCGGACATTCGGTGTAGGTTTCTTCGTCCGGGTTCAGTGACCAGATCAGGTTGCGGTCGAGGCGGGTGATGGTGCGTGACTCAGCGTCACCGGCCAGCTGGCGGGCAAGCCAGGAGTCGAATTCGGTTTTTTCATCAATACGCTGCTGATCTGCGCGGGTGTAACGGACTTCCGTCACTTTGGCGGCCGGCAGAATAACGCCATCCATGCGATACTCAGAGCGGATGACACTGGTTTCATTAAGCGGCGTTGTGTCTTTCGGGGTACTGGCACAGGCGGCCAGAAAGAGGGCTGAAATGGCCATCAGGCCGGTTTTAACAGTATTCACATTACATCCTTAGTTAATACAGTCATGATCTGACCGGGCCGGATTATGCGCTTTTTTCACCTTGCGGGATGTGAAGTATTGCGCGCTGTGACGTCCTGTTACCCGGGTTATTGCGCGCCTGTCTGTCTTTTGGCTATGGCTGTTGCGCCGGTTTTGTGCCGGATTTGTACCCAGGTGGCACGCGGGTCCGGTATCAGGCGGGCGGCAGCTCAGATACCTGCTGTAACACACCGTCAGCCAGCGCATAAAAATCCCCGATGCGGGCGCTTTTGGTTTTACCCGGATAGCCTCTTCTGGTATTCTGCCCTCCCATCTTGAGCGAGGGTTCAGGAAGACGCCAAGGAGGCGCCTGACCTTCCGTTTTGACTTCTAAATCTCGTTTTTGCGGACCTTCTATGACACGTTTTATCTTTGTCACGGGTGGTGTTGTTTCTTCTTTGGGGAAAGGCATCGCTTCTGCATCTCTGGCTGCCATTCTGGAAGCCCGTGGCCTTAAGGTCACCATGCTCAAGCTGGACCCTTATATCAACGTTGACCCCGGCACCATGAGCCCTTTCCAGCACGGTGAGGTGTTTGTGACAAATGACGGCGCTGAAACTGACCTGGATCTGGGCCATTACGAGCGCTTTATCCGCACTACCATGTCCCGCCGTAACAACTTCACCACCGGCCGTATCTACACCGATGTGCTGGCGAAAGAACGCCGCGGTGACTATCTGGGCGGTACTGTGCAGGTGATTCCTCACATCACGGACGAAATCAAACGTCGTGTACTGGAAGGCGCCGAAGGCTCAGATGTGGCCTTAGTAGAAATTGGTGGCACCGTGGGTGATATCGAATCCCAGCCATTCCTGGAAGCCGTGCGCCAGATGAAAGTGGAGCTGGGCTCTAAACGCGCGCTGTCGCTGCACCTGACCCTGGTCCCTTACATTGCCACCGCCGGTGAAACCAAAACCAAACCGACGCAGCACTCGGTGAAAGAACTGCGTACCATTGGTCTGCAGCCGGACGTACTTATCTGTCGTTCTGACCATAAAATCGATGCGTCGGCACTGCGCAAAATTGCGCTGTTTACCAACGTCGAAGAGCGTGCCGTCATTCCGCTGGAAGATGCCGATACTATCTATAAGATCCCGCGCATGCTGCATGAAGCCGGGCTGGACGATCTGATCGTTGAGAAGTTTGATCTCACCTGCTCAGAAGCTGATCTGGGCGAATGGGATGCCGTGGCGGATGCCAAGCTGAATCCGGAAAAAGAAGTCACCATTGCGATGGTAGGCAAATACATGGATCTGCTGGATGCTTATAAATCCCTGATCGAAGCCATCGACCATGCCGGTATCCATCACAAAGCCAAAGTGAATATCCGCTACGTAGACGCTGAAGATGTGGAACGCAAAGGCATTGAGCTGCTGTCTGGTGTGGATGCCATTCTGGTTCCCGGCGGTTTCGGTAACCGTGGTGTGGAAGGCAAGATCCGCACGGTTCAGTACGCCCGTGAAAACAAAATCCCTTATCTGGGGATCTGTCTGGGAATGCAGGTGGCCGTGATTGAATTCGCCCGCCATGTGGTTGGCTGGGATGACGCTCAGTCGTCTGAGTTCAGCGCCGATACCCAACACCCTGTTATTGGTCTGATCACCGAATGGCAGGATGCATCCGGCCAGGTAGAGAAACGCACCGAAGAATCCGACCTGGGCGGTACCATGCGCCTGGGAGGACAGGAATGCGTGCTGGCACCGGAATCCACCACCGCCAACGCGTATGGCAAAGAGCTGGTCACCGAGCGTCACCGTCATCGTTATGAGGTGAACTCATCGCTGGTCGGCGATCTGGAAAAAGCCGGTCTGCGTATTGCCGGCCGTTCCGTCGACGGCGAGCTGGTGGAAGTTGTGGAAGTTCCGGATCACCCATGGTTTGTGGGTTGTCAGTTCCATCCGGAATTTACTTCTACTCCACGTGATGGTCATGGACTGTTTTCGTCCTTTATCGCCGCAGCACTTGAACATAAAAAGACACATTAATCCCTGACGCTGTAGCCGGGGCCGGCAATGCAAGGCAACAATTGATGATATAGGGGCGTTTATAAATGACCCTGATCGAATTGATTTTTAACGCCGCAGTGGCAACCCCGGGGCAGTTTCAGAAAGCCTCTGTTATTGGAGACAAGCATGGCAAAGATAATTGATATTAAGGCACGCGAAGTACTGGATTCCCGTGGTAACCCGACGGTTGAAGCGGATGTAACCCTGGAAGGCGGTTTTTTTGGTACTGCCTGCGCTCCCAGTGGTGCATCCACCGGCACCCGCGAAGCTCTGGAACTGCGTGATGGCGATAAAAGCCGTTATCTGGGGAAAGGGGTGCTGAAAGCTGTTGCCAATATCAATGACACCATCAAACCAGCCCTGGCAGGGATGGACGCACTGGATCAGCGTGCGCTGGACAACAAAATGCTGGCGCTGGATGGTACCGACAACAAATCCAAACTGGGTGCTAATGCCATTCTGGCGGTTTCGCTGGCCGCTGCCAAAGCAGCCGCTGCCGCGAAAGGCGTTGAACTGTACGAACACATCGCCGATATCAATGGTACTGCCGGTGTTTACTCTATGCCGGTGCCGATGATGAACATCATCAACGGTGGTGAGCACGCCGATAACAACGTCGATATTCAGGAATTTATGGTACAGCCGGTTGGCGCGCCGACCTTTGCGGAAGCCCTGCGTTGTGGAGCAGAAATTTTCCACAGCCTGAAAAAAGTGCTGAGCGCCAAAGGCCTGAACACCGCCGTAGGTGACGAAGGTGGTTTCGCTCCGAACCTGGCATCCAACGCCGATGCACTGGCGGCTATTAAAGAAGCGGTAGCCGGTGCCGGTTATGAGCTGGATAAAGACGTTACTCTGGCGCTGGACTGTGCGTCGTCTGAATTCTACAAAGACGGCAAGTACGACCTGAAAGGCGAAGGCAAAGTATTCAGCGCAGAAGAGTTTTCTGATTATCTGGCACAGCTGTGTGACGACTACCCGATTGTGTCTATCGAAGACGGTCAGGATGAATCTGACTGGGACGGCTGGAAATACCAGACAGAAAAACTGGGCAGCAAAGTACAGCTGGTGGGTGACGACCTGTTCGTCACCAACACCAAAATCCTGGCGGAGGGTATCGAGAAAAGCATCGGTAACTCCATCCTGATCAAGTTCAACCAGATCGGTTCTCTGTCTGAAACGCTGGACGCGATCAAAATGGCGAAAGACGCAGGTTACACCGCGGTGATCTCTCACCGTTCCGGTGAAACGGAAGACGCAACCATCGCTGATCTGGCGGTCGGTACTGCAGCCGGCCAGATCAAAACCGGTTCGCTGTGCCGTTCCGACCGGGTTGCCAAATACAACCGTCTGCTGCGTATCGAAGAACAACTGGCCGGCAAGGCGCCTTATAAAGGCCGCTCTGAAATCAAAGGCCAGTAATACTGAAGGGTATAAAAAACGGGCTCAACAGCCCGTTTTTTTATTACGGCTTTGGTAAGCTACACTTTGTGTACAAATAATATCCGGATCGGTTATGTCGGAAAAATTTATCCCGAACCTGAAAAACCTGCTGATGATTATGGTACCCGCGTTTCTGCTGGTGGTACTGCAATACCGTATCTGGTTTGACGACAGCGGCGTGATCGCCACCCGCAGTCTGCAGCACAGTATCAGTGCTCTGCATCAGGACAATGAGGTTCAGCGCAGTGAAAATGAATCACTGCTGGCGGAAGTAATGGACCTCCGGGCCGGCACCTCGATCCTTGAAGAAAAAGCCCGTGAAGAACTCGGGCTGGTGCGCGAAGGGGAAACTTTTATTCTGTTTGTTGACCCTGAGCCCGCTGAATAACAATGACAACTCTGAGCCCGGTAATTTCCACTACCCATGACAACCCCTAAATACTGGCCGGTCCTCCCGGCTGCCGGTGTTGGTTCGCGCATGCAGGCCGACCGGCCCAAGCAATATCTGCCGCTGCATAACCGCTATCTGATTGATCATACGCTGGCGATGATGCTCAGTTATCCGGCCTTTGAACAACTGGTGCTGGTGTTGTCTGCAGACGATCCATACTGGCCGGACAGTGACTTTGCCCATGACCCGCGCATCATTCGTGCTGCCGGCGGAGAGGAGCGCTGTTACTCTGTGCTGAATGGTCTGCAGGCACTGGAAACGGTCGCCGCTGCTGATGACTGGGTAGTGGTACACGACGTTGCCCGTCCCTGTCTGCAACACCGTGATCTGGATAAACTGCTGGCGGCTCTGCGTGACCCTGGTGCCGTTCTGGCGGCGCCGGTGCGCGATACCATGAAACGAGGCAGACGGGAGCCGGGTCCCGGTGGCGCAGACAGTGCCGTCATTGATCATACGGTTGACCGCCATCAGTTATGGCATGCGCTGACCCCTCAGGTGTTCCGCTACGCGGCATTAAAAAAAGCCCTGCAGCAGGCATTGGCAGATGGCTCTGAAGTAACGGACGAAGCCTCGGCCATGGAGCTCTCGGGTCAGGCTCCCTATCTGGTGGAAGGCAGTGCCGGCAATATTAAAGTCACGCGTCCGGATGACCTGGCGCTGGCTGAATTCTTTTTATCCCGTAAAGAGGACTGAATGTAATGCGGATTGGCCATGGTTTTGACGTACACGCCTTTGAAGAGGGGGATTTTATTACCCTCGGCGGTGTACAGATTCCCCATAATCAGGGGCTGAAAGCACATTCCGATGGCGATGTTGTCCTGCACGCGCTGGCGGACGCTTTGCTCGGTGCGGCGGCACTGGGGGATATTGGTCAACATTTTCCGGATACAGACGCTGAATGGGCGGGCGCAGACAGCCGTCTGTTGCTGCGCCACGTGATCACCCTGATCGCCGATAAAGGCTACCGGGTAGGGAATGCAGACATCACTATTGTGGCTCAGGCGCCGAAAATGGCCTCTCACATTGATGCCATGCGCGATTATATCGCCGCCGATCTGCAGGTGCGCCGCGACGATGTCAATGTCAAAGCCACCACGACTGAAAAACTCGGCTACGTTGGCCGTAAAGAAGGTATCGCCGTGCATGCGGTGGTCCTGTTATTAACCTGAAGAGAAAACCGTGAGCGAATCTTTACTTCCCGAGTGGCCGAAAGCCTACCCCGAAACCCACGCCACCGGCGTGCTGAAAGCTCACAACAGCGACTTCCGGGTGGATGAAATACCGCTGGGCCAACCCTGTAGCGAAGGCGAACATGTCTGGCTGCATATTGAAAAAAACGGCGCAAATACCGCCTGGATTGCCAAAAAGCTGGCAGAACGGGCGGGCGTGAAAGAGATGGATGTTGGCTATGCCGGTATGAAAGACCGCAATGCCATTACCCGTCAGTGGTTCAGTATTTATCTGCCCAGAGTGGAAGCGCCGGATTTTGCTCAGCTGAATGATGATGAAATGACGGTACTGGCGCAGACCCGGCACAGTAAAAAACTGCGTCGTGGTGATCTGCTTGGCAACCGCTTTGATATCCGCCTGACAGGAGTGCAGGGGGAGCAGGGTGCCGTGGACAGCAATCTGCAAAAGATCCGCGAATACGGTGTGCCTAACTATTTTGGCGAGCAGCGCTTTGGGCATGGTGGTGGCAATATCGAATCCGGACGCGCCATGCTGGCCGGCGAATTCAAAGTGAAAAACCGCAATAAAAAAAGTATCTACCTCTCCGCCGTGCGCTCACTGATCTTTAATGATGTGGTGGCAGAACGTATCCGCTGCGGTCTGTGGGGACAGAGCATCGGCGGTGATATTGAAGGTGATGATGGTATTCCGACCGCGCCTTTGTGGGGACGCGGCCGCCTTCAGAGCACCGATGAGGCGCTGGAACTGGAAACCCGGGTGGCCGCTCAGCATGCAGCTCTGTGTGATGGGCTCGAACACGCGGGCCTTAAACAGGAACGGCGGGCCGTTGCTGCTCTGCCGGCCAATCTGCGCTGGGAATGGCAGGAAAAGCCGGAGCATACTGATCTGACTCTCTCCTTTTCTCTGCCAGCCGGGTATTATGCCACCTCCATTATCCGTGAAATTATGCACAGCGAAGAAAAGGAACACAGTGAATGAAGCTGATGTTGTCCAATGATGACGGAGTCCATGCACCCGGGCTCAGGACGCTCAGGCAGTCTCTTGAACAAGCCGGATACGGTATCTGTGTTGTTGCGCCGGATCGTGACCGCAGCGGTGCCAGTAACTCACTGACCCTTGACCGGCCCCTGCATCCGGTCCATCTCGACGCTGATGTCATCAGTGTGAACGGGACCCCGACGGATTGTGTGCACCTCGGCATTAACGCCTTTTATGCCGACCAGTGCGAGCGCGTGATCGCCGGCATTAATGCCGGCGCCAACCTCGGTGATGACGTTATTTACTCAGGCACCGTCGCCGCTGCCATGGAAGGACGCTTCCTCAGTAAAACACCGGTTGCCGTGTCACTGTGTGGCAAAACGTACTTTGCGACGGCGGCACAGGCCCTGCTGGATCTGATCCCCAGACTGGAACAGCTGCAGCTGCCGGCGAATTCCATTATTAACATCAATGTCCCTGATCGCCCCTATACTGAATTAACCGGTATTGAAGTCACGCGTCTCGGACATCGTCACCGGTCCGATAATCCGGTGCTGACCACCAATCCCCGGGGTAAAGAGTGTTACTGGATCTCCGCCGCCGGTGCCTTTGCTGACGACGGTCCCGGGACCGATATTTACGCGGTTGAACAGGGGAAAGTTTCCGTTACCCCCATTCAGATGGACATGACACAGCACACAGCAATTCCGGCTGTGACTGAGGTAATAGAGAACTGAACACGTGAACGATCATCAGCGTAATGGTATAGGCATGACATCTCAGCGCACCCGCAACCGGCTGGTGAAACGGCTGAGAGATAACGGCATCAAAGATGAGACTGTGCTGGATGTTATTGCACAGACTCCCCGTCACCTTTTCGTTGATGAAGCCTTGTCCCACCGCGCCTACGAAGATACTGCCCTGCCCATCGGCAACGGCCAGACCATCAGCCAGCCCTACATTGTTGCCCGGATGACCGAAACCCTGCTGGCCGCCGGACCGCTGGAAAAAGTACTCGAAATAGGAACCGGTTCCGGTTATCAGACCGCTGTGCTCTCTCCGCTGGTCAAAAAAGTTTACAGTGTCGAACGGATAGAGCCGCTGCAGAAACGCGCAGCACAGCGTTTGCGCGAACTGGGCTACCGCAACCTGTCACTGAAATTGTCCGATGGCAGTTGGGGATGGCCGGAATATGGACCCTTTGACGGCATTATTGCCGCCGCCGCACCGGAGCAGGTGCCCGACTCTCTGTTACAGCAGCTGGCTGACGGTGGCCGGCTGATTATGCCGGTGGGCGGGGCGGAACAGAAGCTGGTATTAATTACCCGCCATGGTGAACACTTCAGCCGCAAAACACTCGAAAGTGTCAAATTCGTACCATTTCTGCCGGGCGTACAGAACTGACCAGCCGGAGTCTGGCCTGTAGTCCCGGTGGCTGACAAAAGGATAATAAGGAAATGAAACATCTCTGGCTGTTCCTCAAGGGATTAGCGATGGGGGCAGCCGATGTGGTGCCCGGGGTATCCGGTGGCACCATCGCCTTTATTACCGGTATCTACACAGAGCTGCTGGACAGCATCAAAAGCATCAACCTGAATGCGCTGAACATTCTTTTCCGCCAGGGACCGGCCGCGGCCTGGCAGGCCATCAACGGTACCTTCCTGCTGGTGTTAGGCAGCGGTATTCTGATCGCGTTGCTGTCCCTCGCCCGGGTGATTCACTATCTGTTAATGCATTACCCGGTGTGGGTGTGGTCCTTTTTCTTTGGTCTGATCCTGGCCTCCTGCTGGCATATCAGCAAGCAGATCCCCCGCTGGCGGGCGGCCGAATGTATTCTGTTGCTGGCCGGGGCGGTAATCGCCGGCTGGATCAGCATGGCTTCCCCCACTCAGACTGAGCCAACGCCGGTGATTGTTCTGCTGGCAGGCAGTATCGCTATCTGTGCCATGATTCTGCCGGGGATATCCGGCAGTTTTATCCTGCTGCTGATGGGCTTGTATGGCCCGGTTCTGGGGGCTGTCAAAAGCCTGGATCTGACTATTATCGGTTTGTTTGCGGTTGGTGCCGTGGCCGGTCTGATGGCTTTTTCCCGCATTCTGAGCTGGCTGTTGCATCATTACCGCAGCGCAACTTTTGCGCTGCTCAGCGGTTTTATGGTCGGATCTCTGGTAAAAGTCTGGCCCTGGAAAGAAACCATACAGACCCGGATAAATAGCCACGGGGAAGAAGTTCCCTTTATCCAGAGCAATATCTTGCCGGTTATGGCGGCAGAAACCGGCCTGGCCTGTCTGCTGGCGCTGGCCGGTATCCTGATGGTTTTGCTGATGGAGAAGATTGCAAGAGATTAAAAGACGGACTTTTGTCGTTCTTTTGTTAAAGAACGCTTGTTAACTAAAATTAAAGTTTTGCAAGTCGTGGGAACTTTTTCTTTGTGACTCACCGGTCTAACCCACTAAATGCGCACCGGATGAGAGAAAACCCGGCTTTTTTTAGATTTATTAAGAATAAGCTAGATTTTTTTAATGCCCCATGGTTTGGAGCAGAGACGTAACATGGGAAAATCAAAAAGCTGTCATTTTTGAGTGTCAAAAAACAACCACCGGCGGTAGATGATGAAAGCACTGGCCACTGTCATATTAGTCACGATAGCCACACTGATATCAGGGTGTTTGTCCGGACGAGAATTTATCTCAGTTGAAGAGAAGTTCAGTAAACAGGAAAGCGCGTCGGGAATCCATCTTGTTCGCAAGGGTGAAACACTCTTCTCCATTGCCTGGCGTTACGGAGTAGACTACCGGGAGTTAGCGAGTGCTAACTCTATATACAGCCCTTACACTATCTATCCTGGTCAAAAAATTGACGTTAAGAATATCAATAAAAAATCTGTGAAAACGGTCACACGACGCGTCGAAAAACCGTCAAAAGTGGCGACAAAAAAATCATCAGCTAAGCCAGTCACCCCTAAAATCAGTCAAAACCCGCCAAAAATTACCGCCACTCAAGGTGAAACTGACTGGAAATGGCCAGCAAACGGTCGTTTGATTGGTTATTTTTCGACCAAAAAGCCCGTCAGCAAGGGGATTGATATCACCGGTTCTTTGGGAGAATCTGTGTTGGCAGCAGCGGCAGGAACTGTGGTCTACGCAGGACAGGGGCTGCGCGGTTACGGCAATCTGGTGATTATCAAACACGACGATACCTACCTGAGTGCCTACGCCCACTCCAGCCGCATTCTGGTCCGCGAACAGGAAGTTGTTAAAGCGGGGCAGAAAATTGCCGAAATAGGATCTACTGGTACCGACAAAGTGAAACTTCACTTTGAGATCCGAAGAAACGGCAAGCCGGTTGATCCGCTCCGATACCTGCCATCCAGGTCCGGTTAAGCGGATATAAATTAACCAGTCGTTCTGGCACGGAATCTGTTTCGGTTCAGATTCGGAGCGACCAACAAGGCGGGATTAAACATGGCAGTACAACAGCGGGAAATACGTGAAGAAGACGTTTTTGATGATGTAGAAGAGCTGGCACTGGTAGATGGCGACGCAGGTTCCGACAAGGAAGAAGCCGTTGAAAAGTTTGCAGCTGACACATCATACAAGGCAATGGATGCCACTCAGTTGTATCTGAATGAAATTGGTTTTTCTCCTCTGCTGTCAGCAGAAGAGGAAGTGCATTACGCACGGCTGGCCCGTAAAGGCGATGAAATGGGCCGTCGCCGTATGATTGAGAGTAACCTGCGGCTGGTGG
>CESL01018207.1_pt1 | contig 71199 bp, 63 predicted proteins | sample 531221 | NCBI WGS metagenome assembly CESL01 (sample SAMEA2622197, study PRJEB7988) | marine metagenome | biome: marine biome (ENVO:00000447); feature: mesopelagic zone (ENVO:00000213) & marine oxygen minimum zone (ENVO:01000065); material: "saline water (ENVO:00002010), including plankton...
TCAGTCACCGTATAACGCCCATAAAAAAACCCGCCGCAGCGGGTTTTTATTACTCAGATATGTCGCTAATTACATATCAAGGCTGTGACGCAGGACGATGGTTTCCATCCGGTCCGGGCCGGTGGAAATAATATCGATCGGTGCTTCGATAGCATCCTCAACAAAGCGGATGTAGGCGCGGGCATTATCCGGCAGGTCGGCCATGCTTTTGGCGCCATAGGTGGATTCTTTCCAGCCCGGTAATTCTTTAAACACCGGGGTGATTTTCTCAAACTGATCGGCACTGGCCGGTACGTTAATGGCTTTGCCATTTTCGTCTTCATAGCCCACACAGACTTTGATGGTGTCGAGACCATCCAGTACGTCGAGCTTGGTCAGGCAGATGGTGTTGATGGAGTTAACACGGATAGCGTGTTTCACCAGCATGGCATCGAACCAGCCACATCGACGTGAACGGCCGGTGGTGGTGCCTTTTTCATTACCCTTGGTCTGCAGGTGTTCACCCACATCGTCGAACAGCTCGGTCGGGAAAGGACCAGAACCAACACGGGTCGTGTAGGCTTTGGTAATGCCCAGAATCTGATCCAGGTACAACGGGCCGACACCGGATCCTGTGGCGGCGCCGCCAGCCGTGGTGTTGGATGATGTCACATACGGATAGGTACCGTGGTCAATATCCAGCAGTGTGCCCTGCGCACCTTCGAACATAATATCGCCGCCGTTTTCACGTACGGTGTGGATCAGGTCAACGGCGTCCACCACGATGTCTTTCAGCTGTTCTGCCCAGTCTTTGCATGCTGCTAACGTTTCTTCGTAGTCCACGGCTTCACAGCCATAGTACTGAGTCAGAGCGAAGTTATGGAATTCCATCACTTCTTTCAGCTTGTCGGCAAATTCCGGTTGATACAGGTCGCCAACACGCAGGCCGCGGCGCGCGACTTTGTCTTCGTAAGCAGGCCCGATACCACGACCTGTTGTACCGATTTTGGCGTTACCGCGTTTGACTTCGCGTGCCTGATCCAGCGCCACATGATACGGCAGAATAAGCGGGCAGGCATGGGACAGCCTGAGGCGTTCCATAACCGGTACCCCTCGAGCTTCCAGTGCACGCACTTCTTTCAACAGTGCATCCGGTGCCACGACAACGCCATTGGCGATCACGCATTTAACACCTTCACGCAGAATGCCGGAAGGAATCAGATGCAGGGCGGTTTTTTCACCGTCGATAACCAGCGTATGGCCGGCATTATGACCGCCCTGAAAACGCACAACCGCGGCGGCTTTTTCCGTCAGCAGGTCAACAATTTTACCTTTACCTTCGTCACCCCACTGGGTGCCCAGAACAACAACGCTTTTGCCCATGGCGATACCAATCACTCTATATATTCAGGCCCGTTCAGACTCGAACGGGGTTTTATGCTTCGACCAGTTGCCACTGGCCATCCTGTTTTTTCAGATACCCGTCGGCGGCGACAGCATCCTGTTGCGCGGCGATGAGCACACGTTTTCCGGCGGCCCGCAACGCGGTAATTTGTGCCCACAATGCCGCATCGTCGGCGTCAGGGGCGACCACTGTCAGCTTCTCTTCCGTTTTAAAACCACCAAAACGGGACAGTACTTTCAGATCAGCAGAGAAACCGGTTGCCGGCCGGGCGCGGCCAAATACAGCGCCGGTTTCGTCATAGCGGCCTCCCTGAGCAATGGCATCGCCATAGCCGGGAATATAGGCCGCAAATAACAGACCTGTGTGGTAGTTATAGCCACGCAGTTCGGTGAGATCAAAATACAGTGGGGTTTGCGGATAACGGGCGGCGACACGGGCCGCGACCTGTTGAATATGGTCCAGCTCTGCTTTGCTTTCCGGCACCAGTTCGGCCAGCCGCGCTATGCGCTCAGCCAGCCCGTCAGCGGCGCCCTGCAGACGTGGCAGCAGACTGAAGGCTTCGGCCAGACCGGGATCACGGATCTCGCGTGCGGCCCAGTCAACAATATCGGATTCACACTTGAGTTTGAGCAGATCAAACAGCTGATTCTGCTGGCTGTCACTAAGCCCGGCCTTGCTGGCCAGCACACGGAAAACCCCGACATTGCCCAGGTCCAGATGCACCTGCTCCATACCGGCTGATTCCAGCATAGACAGCATCAGGCTGATAATTTCCACATCAGCGCCGACACCGGCCTCGCCATACATTTCGGCGCCAATCTGGGTCGGTGTGCGGCTGGCGAGCAGGGAGCCTGCTTTGGCATGAAAGACGGTACGGCAGTAACTGAAACGCGCCGTGCCTTCCGGTGCCAGGCTGTGTGCATCAATGCGCGCAACCTGTGGGGTTGTATCGGCACTCAGGCCCATCATGCGGCCGGATAACTGGTCCGTTACCTTAAAGGTACGCAGATCCAGCTCTTTACCAACACCGGTGAGCAGAGAATCGAGGTATTCCAGGGCCGGAGGTACGACCAGATCGTATCCCCAGTTATCGAGCAGATCGAGCAACCGGCGGCGCAGCTGTTCTGTGCGGCGGGCCTGCGGCGGCAGTACTTCTTCAATACCATCCGGCAGCAGCCAACGGTCAGCGCTTGTCATCATCAGACCTTTTTTAATGGATCAGATAGAGAAGTCCCAGGCCGATCAGCATGCTGATCAGTCCTGTCATTCGCATTGTGCGGTCATCCACTGTGGCCAGCTGCGCAACCAGACGGCGCCAGCGGGCGGGATACAGAAACGGGATAACTCCTTCGAGAATAAACACCAGACACACGGCAATCGCGAGCTCACGCCATAAATCAGGCTGCACCGGGACTCCTTATCTGGGTATCAGTCAAAAGAAAATCGCACAAAAAAACCGGGCCTCTGGCCCGGTTAACGGATTCTAGCAAAGTGACCGCCCGTTGAACATGGTTAACCGGCGGCGCCTTATAATCAATTCTTTGGGAATCGATTACTTGCCCGAAGCATCCTTCATATAACGGAAGAACTCACTGTCTGGTTTCAGCAGCAGTACGTCGTTCTGTTTAAAGGTTTCGGTGTAGGCTTTCAGGCTACGGGTAAAGGCGTAGAACTCGGGGTCACGGTTATAGGCCTTGGCATAGATACGCGACGCTTCAGCGTCACCTTCACCACGGGTACGCTCTGCATCCCGGTAGGCTTCGGCTTCAATCACCGTTTTCTGACGGTCGGCGTCCGCGCGGATGCCTTCTGCCAGCTCTTTACCCTGGGAGCGGAACTCACGGGCTTCCCGCTCACGCTCTGCCGACATACGGTCATAAACGGAGTTACTCAGGTCTTCCGGCAGGTCCACCGCTTTCACCCGCAGATCCAGCACTTCAATCCCAAGATCATCCTGGGTCTGAGTGTTAAGACTGGCGGTCAGCAGAGTCATCAGCTCGTCACGCTCACCGGATACCACGTCGTGCAGTGTGCGGGCCGCAATTTCGTCACGCAGACCTTTATTCACCAGGTTAGCCAGCAGGTTAGAGGCCTGCATACGGTCACCGGAGGTCGCCTTATAGTAGGAGCGGACATCTTTGATGCGCCACTTAGCGAAGGAATCTACGATGACGTATTTCTTACCGGATGTCAGGTAGCGGGACGGGTTGGTGTCCAGCGTCAGTACCCGCGCATCAAAGCGTTTAACGTTGTCGATAAACGGCGTTTTCCAGTGCAGGCCAGGCTGAATATCAGTCTGTACGACTTCACCGAATTTCAGCTTGATGGCCCGTTCTCTTTCGGTAACCACAAACAGGCCCTGACTGGCGATCAGTAGGATCACACCCAGGACAATCACGGAGATCATTGCTTTAGGAGACATTAGCGGCCCTCCCTGCGGGTTGTGCTGGATGAAGAACTCTGACGTGCACGGACTTCATTCAGTACCTGATCGGTCAGACGGGAAATATCACTGCTGCTGAGGCTGGCGGTACCACTGCCACTGGCGGCCGGCAGGTTCTGCATCAGTTTATCCAGCGGCAGATACATCATGTTGTTGCCACCTTCGACATCCACCAGCACTTTGCTGGCATTGGTGTAAACCTCAGACACAGCGTCGATATAAAGACGCTCACGGGTCACTTCCGGCGCTTTGCGGTATTCGCTGTACAGCTGCTCAAAGCGTGACGCCTCACCTTCGGCGCGGGCAATCACGCGCTCTTTGTAAGCAGCGGCTTCTTCCAGCTGACGCTGGGCGCGACCACGGGCTTCCGGTACGACCGAGTTGGCGTAGGCTTCAGCCTGATTGGTCAGGGTTTCTTTGTCGTTCTTGGCTTTCTGCACATCATCAAAGGCTGCTTTTACCTGGGAAGGCGGACGCGAGTCTTTAATGTTGAGCTGAGAGATAACCATACCTGTCTGGTAACGGTCGAGATAATCCTGCAGCCGCACCTGAACTTTATCCGCCAGCTCAGCACGGCCAGTGGTCAGAATCGGGTCCATGGCAGCGGAGCCGACTTCATGGCGCAGCGCACTTTCAGCAGCCGATGACAGCGTACGCTCAGGCAATTCCACGCGCAGGGCATAAGACACAGGATCGGTTACCCGGTACTGCACTTCCAGCTCAACCTCAACGATATTTTCGTCTTCAGTCAGCATACGCTCTTTGATTTCAGTGGTACGGACCTGGGTGGTTTTCACCGGGATCACCTGATCCACCAGTGGAATCTTAAATTGCAGACCCGGGTTTTTTGTCTCCAGGTATTTACCCAGACGCAGCACCACGCCACGCTCCTGTTCATCCAGGGTATATACCGACTGGAAACCCAGGAAGACCACCAGAATGGTGGCCGCAATACCGATCATGCCACCGGCACCACCGGATTTATTGCCACCACCGTTGTTATTGTTGCGCTTGCCACCGCCGAATAAACCATTGAGCTTATCCATCAGCTGCTTGAGAGCTTCATCCAGATCCGGTGGCTGATTACCGCCGCCACGGTTTTTATTACCGCCACGGTTGTTGTTTCCCCACGGGTCGTTGGGATTGCCCTTTCCGCCGGGCTCATTCCAGGCCATATATCACTCCAATCAGGCGACTATGTCGTTAATTTGGGGTTAATGATAACGGATTTAAACCGTATTCGAACGTCAGAATCCGTAAAGAAAACCTATAATGGCTCAATTTCACTGCCAAGGCTCTTTTTCCGGCTCGATAAACCGCGATTCATCGATACCGGCGCGGGCCAGGGCACGCTTGAAATCGGCCAGCTGCAGACGCACAGTCAGCAGCATATCACCATTGTCGGCATAATCTTCCTGCTCAATGGCATCCAGTTCAAACAGAATAGATCGTAATTTGGCCTCTGCCGGGCTGAGACGCAGCTGTTGGCTGAACATTTCGCTCACCATCAGCTCGGCGATGGCCTGATTCAGCAGATCCAGCCCCTGCCGCTTCTGCGCTGACAGCCAGACAGCCACAGGCACACCCTCATCATTACGTTCGATGTGCGGGTGACCGTGCTCCAGCAGATCAATTTTGTTGTATACCCGCAGCTCTGGTACCTCATCCGCGTCGATTTCACCCAGAACCAGCTCAACCTGCTCAATATTGCCATCACGCTCTTCGGCGGCACAGTCAATCACATGCATCAGCAGGTCAGCCTCAGCGGCTTCCTGCAGAGTGGCCTGGAAGGCTTCCACCAGTTTGTGTGGCAGATGACGGATAAACCCGACCGTGTCGGCCAGCACCACTTCCCCCACACTCTCGACCTGATAGCGCCGCAGAGTCGGGTCCAGGGTGGCGAACAGCTGGTCAGCAGCGTATACCTCGGCCGTGGTCAGGGTATTGAACAAGGTCGATTTGCCGGCATTGGTATAGCCCACAATGGCGACAGTAGGCACCGACGAACGACGTCGCGAGCGGCGTACCTGATCACGCTGGGCGTGCACTTTTTCCAGCCGGGCATGAATGGACTTCACCCGTTCCCGCAGCAGACGACGGTCGGTTTCGAGCTGGGTTTCACCCGGGCCGCGCAGACCGATCCCCCCTTTCTGTCGCTCCAGGTGAGTCCAGCCACGTACCAGCCGCGTCGACTGATACTGCAGCTGTGCCAGTTCTACCTGCAATTTACCTTCATGGGTACGGGCACGCTGGGCGAAAATATCCAGGATCAGACCGGTGCGGTCGAGCACCCGGCACTGCAACGCCCTTTCCAGGTTACGTTCCTGACTGGGTGACAGACTGTGGTTAAAAATCACCAGTTCTGCACCGTGCAGACGCAGCACGCCGGCGATCTCTTCCACCTTGCCTTTACCAATAAAGGTTTTGGCATCCGGCACATCGCGTTTAGTGGTGATTAATTCAACCGGATCTGCGCCCGCCGAGACGACGAGTTCACGGAACTCGTGCACGTCCTCGCGGTTCGCGCCTTCCGGAAAATCAATATGAACAAGAACGGCCGTTTCGCCGTCGTTTTCGTGACGTTCAAAAAACAAGGCAACACCAGGAATATTCAGAGGGAGTGGTCAGACCATTGATTTCAGACTGCAGCATACAGGCAGCCTCTGTTGCAGTGAACAGCGGAGAAAAAGAAAAGAGATTAACAGGATTAACGGCGGGCAGGCCGGCAGCAGAAACGCTGCGGTCAACCCGACAAAAGAAGAGTCTGCGATTATTCTTCAGCAGCTGCTTCACCTGTTTCAGATGGTGCAAGACGTACGTTCCGGGAAGGAACAACCGTCGAAATAGCGTGTTTATATACCATCTGGCTGACAGTGTTTTTCAGCAGAATTACAAACTGATCAAAAGATTCAATCTGCCCCTGCAGTTTAATACCGTTTACCAGAAAGATAGAAACCGGAATACGTTCTTTACGCAGCTGATTGAGGTAAGGGTCTTGTAAAGAATGCCCTTTTGACATGATGGTCTCCTTAAATAAGGTTTGCCGTCCAATGTGGGGACAGCGAAAAAAGATAAAAAATAAGCCCCAGTCCCATCCGGAGCGGCCGTGTTATGGCTGTAGAGCTGCGAATTCAGGACGATGCGTTAAATATGGCGTTAGCATTGAGGATTTTCAAGGCGCTTTGCAGAAGATCGGGATCATCTGTTCTGAGCCAGTGAAGATCCGGCCAGCTGCGCAGCCAGGTAATCTGCCGCTTTGCCAGTTGACGCGTGGCTATGATGCCACGTTCAACCATTTCATCATAATCATATTTACCGTCCAGCCAGTCCCACACCTGACGATAACCAACACAGCGGACAGACGGCATATTGATATTGAGATCACCCCGGTTGTACAGAGCTTTCACTTCGTCAATAAAGCCCATCGCCAGCATTTGCCGGTAACGCAGGGCAATCCGCTGGTGCAGAACCTTACGCTCTTCAGGACATACGGCAAGGTTGACGACATGATACGGCAGAGGTTCCGTCTGTTGTTCGGCCCAATATTGCGACAGTGTTTTGCCTGAGACTTCATAAACTTCCAGCGCCCGCTGGATGCGCTGTGAATCCATCGGCTTTAAACGCGCCGCGGAATCCGGATCAATCTGCGCCAGTTTTTCATGCATAGCCGGCCAGCCCTGCGCCTGCCCTTCAGCCAGCAGGCGTTCGCGCACCTCCGGCACGGATGATGGCAGTTCTGCCGCCCCGTCGCGCAGAAACTTAAAATACATCATGGTGCCACCCACCAGCAGCGGGACTTTGCCCGCCGCCGTAATGTCGGCCATTTCGCGCAGCGCATCGTCGCGGAAGGTGGCGGCCGAATAACTGTCCGCCGGATCAATCAGATCAATCAGACGATGGGGTGCCCGCGCCAGCGTGTCGGCATCAGGTTTGGCGGTACCGATATCCATGCCTTTATAGACCAGTGCGGAATCCACGCTGATAATTTCACACGGATATTTATCCGCCAGTTCCAGCGCCAGGGCGGTTTTTCCGGAGGCCGTGGGGCCCATTAAAAAAATCGCCGGTGGCAGATCACGACTGCTCATCAGCGCCCCCGCAGGAAGAGTTTATCCAGCTCAGACATGGTGAGCTGAGTCCAGGTTGGCCGGCCGTGGTTACATTGCCCGCTGCGTTCGGTTTCTTCCATATCCCGTAACAGTGCATTCATTTCCGGCACAGTCAGGCGGCGGTTAGCGCGCACAGACCCGTGACAGGCCATGGTCGACAGCAGCTCATTACGATGCGCCATAATGCGGTCTGAGGTTCCGTGTTCCATTAAATCCCCCAGCATATCCGTGACCAGACGCGGGACTTCCGCCTGTTGCAGCAGCACGGGAATCTGGCGCACAACAATACTTTCCGGAGCCACCCGCGCCACGTCGACCCCGAGACGGCGGAATTCTTCACTGAATTCTTCTGCCGCATCGGCTTCCCGTTCACTGACGGCCAGCGTCACCGGTACCAGTAAGGGTTGGCTCTGCACCCCCTGCTGATCCACGGCGATTTTTAAACGCTCATAGGTAATACGTTCATGGGCGGCGTGCATATCCACAATCACCATCCCCAGCTCGTTCTGCGCCAGAATATAGATTCCATGCAACTGGGCCACCGCATATCCCAGTGGTGGAATATCCTGTGCCGATTCCGGCAAAATCTGCGCAGAAGGCAGCGACACGGAACCGTCAGGCATAGCATCGGCTTCGCCCATCTGGCGGTAAGCACTCATTTGTTCGGCGACCGCCTCGCGTGATACCGCCGCACCAGGCTGGTAGGAAAAACCCGGTGCCGGCGCTGAACCAGGCGCAGGTGTGCCGGCACTCTGCCAGTCGAGGCGTTCCTGCTGCACGAATTCACCGGCCTGCACCCCACTGGCTGTTGCGCTCTGCTGAGTGAGACCCTGATCCAGGGAGCCCGGCGCCGAACCGGCAACGCGATCATCCGGGCGCACATCCCCCAGCGCACGGTGCAGCGTGCGGAACAGAAAATCATGCACTAAACGGCCATCGCGGAAACGCACTTCGTGTTTGGTCGGATGCACGTTTACATCCACCAGTTTCGGGTCCAGCGTCAGATACAACACAAAGGCCGGATGGCGGCCGTGGTAAAGCACATCACGGTAGGCCTGTTTAATGGCGTGCACCACCAGCTTATCGCGCACCACCCGGCCATTAACGAAAAAATACTGCATATCCGCCTGAGAACGGGAAAATGTCGGCAGGCCGACCCAACCCTGCAGGGATAAGCCCGCGGCTTCGGTTTCAATATGCACAGCGCTGTCGATGAAATCCGCATTCAGCAGACTGGCTACCCGCTTTTCTTTTTCCAGTCCTCGCTCTGCCGGACGCAGCTGATGAATAACCCGGCCGTTGTGCCGCAATGAAAAGCCCACATCGTAACGGCTTAATGCCAGGCGTTTAACGTATTCCTCAAGGTGCGAAAATTCGGTTTTTTCGGTACGCAGAAATTTACGCCGCGCCGGCGTATTAAAAAATAAATCACGGACTTCAACGGTGGTCCCGGTGGGATGCGCCGCCGGACTGATACTGGCTTCCATATCACGTCCTTCGACGTGCACACTCCAGGCTTCCGGTGCCTGTTCGGTTTTGGACGTGAGTGTTAAGCGGGTCACGGAACTGATACTGGCCAGCGCCTCACCACGGAAGCCTAAACTGCCGACCGCTTCCAGATCGTCCAGCGTGGTGATTTTACTGGTGGCATGGCGGCTCAGTGCCAGCGGTAAATCTTCCTTTTCAATACCGCCGCCGTTGTCACGGATGCGCAGCAACTTCACACCGCCCTGATCGGCATCGATATCAATGCGCGAAGCGCCGGCATCCAGGGCATTCTCAACCAGCTCTTTAACAATGTTGGCTGGTCGCTCGACCACTTCACCGGCAGCAATCTGGTTAGCCAGCCGCGGAGACAGTAAGTGTATTTGTGACATATAAAACCTTGTCTCTGGTCAGGTGTATGTAGCGGGCTGTCGTCAGGAATTGGGAATTTTAATTGTCTGACCGATTTTAAGACGATCATTTTTCAGATCATTAACCCGGCGCAGGTCGGCAATGGCCACGCCATTGCGTACGGCGATTTCTGACAGGGTATCACCACGACGGATAACATAGGTATTAAACACCGGCGCCTTGCCTTTATCCGCCGCTAACAGCGTACCGCGTGGCGGGTGGATGCGGAAATAACCTGTGACACCATCGAAAATCGCCCGTGCCATTTTTTTCTGATAGCTGCGGTCGGCCAGCTTGCGGGCTTCCTGAGGGTTGGAAATAAAACCGGTTTCCACCAGCAGGGCCGGAATATCCGGTGCTTTCAATACCACGAAAGCGGCTTCTTCAACCTGTTTTTTGTGCAGCTTAGAGACGCGGCTCATTTGCCCGAGAATAGAATTCCCCAACTGCACACTGGCATTGCGTTTGTGCGTCATGGATAAATCCAGCAGGGTCATCGCCAGGTGATCTTCTTTATCTTCCAGGCTGACCCCGCCCACCAGGTCGGATTCGTTTTCTTTATCCGCCAGCCAGCGTGCGGCTTCACTGGTCGCTCCCCGTTCTGACAACATAAAGACCGAACTGCCGCTGGCACTGGCAATTTTGAAAGCATCGGCATGAATGGATACAAAGAAATCAGCATTGGCTTTGCGTGCTTTTGCGGTACGCTCGCGCAGACCAATGTAATAGTCGCCGGTGCGGACCATGAAAGGGGTAAAGCCGTATTCTGCTTTCAGCAAACGCTCCAGTTCTTTGGCAATGGCTAATACCACATACTTTTCTTTGGTGCGTCCGTAGCCAATGGCGCCCGGATCTTCACCACCATGGCCGGCATCAATAGCGATAATAATGTCGCGCTTGTTATCGTTATAACTGTCGTCTTTTTTCACCGGAGCAATGACCCGGGTCTGATTTTCAGGTTCCAGGTCCACGACCAGACGATTGTTGTTATACACATCGTTAGGGGCCAGCGGAAAACTGCTGGCGTCCACAGCCTCGGCAACGTCAATCACAATACGCAGATCGGTTTTATTGCGGGTGCCGGTCCGCAGCCGGCGAATGGTCGTGGAGCGCTCACTCAGTCCGTCCAGACTGGCTTTCATACTGGCGTTGGCCAGATCGATCACTACCCGGTCAGGATTGCTGAGGGTAAAAATTTTATGTTCATGCGGACGTGACAGGTCGAACACCAGCCGGGTTTTATCCGGCGACTGCCAGACCCGGACATCCTGCACGTCAGCATTCGCAACGGACCATGGCAGCCAGGAGACCAGCAGGCCAGCCAGCAAAACAAAATTCAGACGCCTCACCCGGATGCCTCTCCTCTGGCGGCAAATTGACTGGCAGCGGCATCAAGCTGCCGCACCCATTGCTGACCTTTGGCGGTTCCGGCCTGCCAGTGCAGTTCGCGGCTGTCGCCCAGATCATCAATTTTCACAATCAGATCGGCAGAGGGCAAAACACCGCTGCCTTTTTCAGCCCATTCAATCAGGCACAGGGCCTGCTGATCGAGGTAATCACGGATGCCCATAAACTCAAGTTCTTCCGCATCACCGAGACGGTATAAATCAAAATGGCAGATATGGCAGCCATCCAGCGGGTAGTCTTCCACCAGTGTGTAGGTCGGGCTTTTCACCGCGCCCGAATGCCCGGCGGCCTGAATAAGCCCCCGACTGAAGGTGGTCTTGCCAGCCCCCAGCGTGCCTTCCAGAAAGACCAGTCCGCCTTCACACAGCACCGGCATACAGCAGGCTGCAAAGGCAGTCATCGCGGATTCACCGTGCAGGCTAATGGACATCAGTTTACCAACTCCCGTAATTTCATCATCAGATCAGTGGCCAGCAGCCCCCGTTCACCACTGCCCCGTATCGCCAGGTCAGCGGCAGCACTGTGAACACAGACCCCAAGCCGCGCGGCGGCCCAGGCATCCGTCTGTTGCGCCAGCATGGCACCCAGCACGCCACTGAGCACATCCCCCATACCGCCGCTGCTCATGCCCGGATTACCATCCGAACATAACGCCAGACGTCCATCCGGATGCGCCAGCAGGGTTCCCTGCCCTTTCAGAACGACGATCACCTGATATCGTTCCGCCAGCGTCTGTGCGCTGCGGAAACGGTCACGCTGTACATCAGCAATATCCATTCCCAGCAGGCGCGCCGCTTCGCCCGGATGCGGCGTAATAATCACATCACGGCCACCAAATTCTGTCTGCCAGCCAGGCGATGACAATATATTCAGGGCATCCGCATCCAGTACCATCGGCAGATCCACTGCCAGAGCCTGCTGCAGCAGCAGTTCCGACCAGCTGCTTTGCCCCAGACCCGGGCCAACCACCAGCACACTGGCACGTTCTAACAGTGGCTGCAGTTCGAGACCGGATTCCACGCCTCTGGCCATGACTTCCGGCCGCCGCACCAGAACCGGTAACGTATTTTCACGCCGGGTCGCACAACTCACCAGCCCGGCACCACAGCGACCGGCCGCCTCCGCAGCCATCGCCGCAGCGCCGCCCATTCCGGAATCACCACCGACAATCAATACATGGCCAAACTCGCCTTTATGGACGTTACCCCGGCGTGCGGGCAGACGCTGTGCCAGACGATCAAGGCGGTCCCAGCTGATACGCTCACAACTGGCGGGAACCGCAGCGTTAACCAAGGGGTCCACGGCCAGCGAAGCAAAGGCCACCGCACCGCTGACATCCGGGCCACTGGCGGTCAGCAGTCCCTGTTTCATGCCGATAAAAGTCACCGTCAGCGCAGCCTTCACGGCACAGCCCATAATATTACCGGTATCGGCATTGAGACCGGATGGCAGATCCAGCGCCAGTACATCCGCCCAGTGGCCGTTGATGGCGGCAATGGCGGTAGCGTAATCACCGCGTACCTCGCTGTTCAGACCAGTTCCTAACAGACCGTCGACGATGATGCTGCCGTCATAGTTCAGCTCACCCTGAAAGGCCTGTGCCACCACCCCGGCTTCCTCTGCCATGCTGCGCGCCTGTTGCGCTGCCGCCGACTGACGTGACAGATCGCCGAGGGTGTAAAAACGCACCTGCATACCGTGATAACAGGCCAGCGCGCCCAGCACCCAGGCGTCGCCGCCGTTGTTGCCCGGTCCGGCAAAAATACAGATCTCTTCTTCTTCCGGCCAGCGCTCCAGCAGGCAGGCAAAAGCAGCTTCCCCGGCCCGCGACATCAGCTCAAAGCCGTCGATTCCACCTTCCTCGATCGCCCGCCGGTCGAGCTCCCGTACCTGATCTGCACGGTAAAGCTCGCCGGGCAAATGATCCCTGGCACTGTATGGTCGATTCATCCTGTTGTCGTCCACTGTGGTAAATTGCACGAAATTATATAGAAGCTGTCGCTGAACACGAAATGTCCGACCCTGAAAACCGTAAAGAAATGAGTGAATTACGCCACCAGATCGACCAATGGGCCCGGGATCTGGGGTTTCAGCAGGCCGGTATTACCGGTGTTGATCTCGGCGAACACGAACAGTACCTGCAAAACTGGCTGGCTCAGGGGTATCACGGTGAGATGGGGTATATGGCAGATCATGGCAATATGCGCTCCCGTCCTCAGGAGTTACTGCCGGGAACACTGCGCGTGATCAGCCTGCGGATGGATTACCTGCCACCGGATATTGCCATCACGGAGCAGCTGCAAGATAAGTCCCGTGCCTATATTTCACGCTACGCCCTGGGCCGCGATTACCACAAACTGGTGCGCAAACGGCTGACCCAGCTGGGAAAACGCATTCAGCAGGCTGCCGGAGAGATGGGATTCCGCGCTTTCGTAGACAGCGCGCCGGTGCTGGAGCGGGCCCTGGCACAGCGCGCCGGGCTCGGCTGGCAGGGAAAAAATACCATGCTGATTAACCGTGGCGCCGGGTCGTATTTCTTCCTCGGGGAAATTCTCACCGACCTGCCGCTTCCTGAGGATCAGCCTTACGAGCAGGAACACTGCGGCCGCTGCACCGCGTGTCTGGATATCTGTCCGACAAACGCCTTTGCCGGACCTTATGTACTGGATGCACGGCGCTGTATTTCTTATCTCACCATTGAGCTGGACGGGCCGATTCCGGTTGAACTGCGCCGCGGCATGGGCAACCGTATCTTCGGCTGCGACGACTGCCAGATTGGCTGCCCCTGGAACCGCTTTGCCCGCCACAGCGGCGAAAATGATTTTTCGCCGCGGGCGAATCTGGATAAGGCCACTCTGCTGGAGCTCTTTGCCTGGGATGAAGCAACGTTTCTGAAAAACACCGAGGGGATGCCCATCCGCCGCACCGGCTATAACAACTGGCTGCGCAACATCGCGGTGGCTCTGGGTAACGCGCCGGCAAGTCTGGAGGTCACCGAAGCGTTAAAAGCCAGAAGGCCACAGGTCAGCGCGCTGGTGCAGGAGCATATCGACTGGGCGCTGGCGCAGCACGGCTGAACAGTCGCGGCATCAGACTTTAAAACTGCCCACCAACCTATCCATGCCCTGATACAGATCGTTGATCTGATGGGCGCGCGATTTAATTTTACCGGCCACTTCCTGTACATGATCGGTTTCACTTTTTAACGCCACCAGGTTTTCACTGATGTCATCCGACGCCTGGGATTGCTCCCGGGTAGCCTGGGCAGTTTCCTGTGCCATTTTCTGAACATTGGAAAATGAATCACTCAGGGCATTAAAAATATCGATCACTTTGTCAAAATTCTCTACCGTGGTCTGAGCGTTACTGCGGCTGTTCTGAATCGCCGTGGAGGAACTCTGCACACTGGTTCTGAGCTGACTGATCATGGTTTCAATTTCGTCGGTGCTGTCCTGGGTGCGTGTCGCCAGCGTACGGACTTCATCCGCCACCACGGCAAAGCCCCGGCCCTGCTCCCCGGCCCGGGCAGCCTCAATCGCCGCGTTCAGGGCCAGCAAATTGGTTTGTTCGGCGATATTGCGGATAACTTCCAACACAGAGGCGATGGCTTCCGAACTGGATTCCACTTCTTTTGACTGGCCTAACGCGTTTTCAATATCTTCTACCAGGCCCGAAATAGCATTGTGCGAGGTATTTACCGCACTGATGCCCTGCTGGGTCAGCTGATCGGAATTATCGGCTTCTTTGGCCGTCTGGTCAGCGGTCTGCGCCATCTGCTTATTCGACATACTCATTTCGTGGCCGGCACTGACGATGGAGTCCGATGCATCCGCCAGTGAGCGGGTGATTTTTTCCGTCTGCTCGGATGTGCGGTTCAGCCCATCGGTCATCCCCCCGAGCTGCGTTGACTGGCCATGAATCTGGCTGATAATGCCGCGCAGATGCTCCACAAAATCATCAAACTCATTAGCCAGGCTGCCCAGTTCATCTTTGCGGCTGGAATTGATGCGCTGAGTGAGGTCGCCATCGCCGTCGGCTATTTCACGGATACGCTGTGTCATGGTTAATACTGACTGCGTCAGGCGCAGCGGTACCAGATAACCAATGATCAGCGCAATCACAAAAGACACAGCAACAATCATCATGGCTACTGATTGATAAGCTACAAACTGGCGCTCCATTTCAGCTTCCATATTACGGGCATGGGTTCGGACTTTTTCACCGGCTTTATCCAGTACTTTACGGATGGCGGAAAACTTTTCATCGGCCACAACAAGGTCAGCAGGCAGCTCGACTTTTTCGCCCATGGCAGGGGATTTAAAGAATGCCCGGCTTTCATGCAGCCATTCATTAAACAGCACATCAAAGTTTTCATAGTCTTCAATCAGCTGAGGCTCACCCTGAAGATAATTGCGATAGGTGTTAAACCGCATAATCACCTGTTCGGCATTCTCTTCAAATAGCTCGACGGTCTGCTGTTGGGTACTGGCACCATCCATATATTCCTGCAACGCCAGACGTGCCTGATAAAGATCCCGGTCTGCATTCAGCACTTCCACCATAGATTCCACATAGTCGGTAATATCATCCGCCCGGCCCTGCTCCGTTAACCGCCGGGTATGTTCACGCAGGTTTTCACCGGCCATATCCAGCATATGACGAATGGTCATAAATTTTTCATCCAGGGATAAAAACTCTTTGGATATAAATAAACTGGCACTGGTAGATGTCAGCAGTTTTTCACTGGCACTCAGCCACTCTTCATACAGCTGATCAAAGTTTTCAAAGTCTGTCAGCAACTCAGGTTCATCCTGAAGGTAACGGCGGTAGCTTTTAAAGCGTTCATTCACCTGCTGCGCGTTATCCAGATAATCCTGACGGTTTTCTTCTTCTGTCCCCTGCCCGGAAAACATTTTTTGTTGAGCCAGCCGTGCCTGATAGATATCCCGGTCGGCATTCAGAACTTCAGAGATAGCTTCAAAATAATGCTCAGACTGAATCTGCCGGGCATGACTCTGCCACTGGTTCATCGTAAACATAAAGATGAACAGGCCTATCAATATCAACGCCAGAGCAACGATGGGAGCCATCATTTTTATCCGGATAGAGTTTAAGCGCGTCATATCGGGGCCTCAGAAAACCTGTTTTATCTGAGTCTAGAAAACCCGTATGAAAGCGCAAACCTAAGCTTATAACTAGGAAATAAGCATGGGAATATCAGGGAAAAAACGTGGTTATAGTAATAAAATTATCACCTTCTGATTGATTTTATTATTAAAAATTTTATTAATATAAAAAAGCCGGAGGACGCACCCTCATACGCCTCCGGCCTCTGAGCTGACAGACTGGTATATCAGCTCAGAACTGCTGTAGCCTGAAAGTCCACGGCCATGGCGATACTGAGCGCTGTTATGGTCACAATCGAAATACCGAATACTCCCCGTGCCCAGCCATAGTCATCGACATTCTCATGCCAGCCACGCAAGGCCATGCTCAGCCACCAGAGGCTGGTAACACAGGCCACGGCCAGATAACCATAACCGGCATAACCGGTTGCTGTTAACAGAATAGTTACCAATGCAAAGGCGAGAATATAGAGCACAATATGCAACTTGGCCTTATTGATTCCGCTGGCAACAGGAAGCACAGGAATACCCGCGGCCTGATAATCATCAAAGCGGAAAATACCAATGGCGTATGAGTGAGGCATTTGCCAGAGACAGAACATCAGCAACAGAATAGCCGCGCCGGTATCGAAGGCACCCGTAACGGCGCAGTAACCGACCACCGGAGGTACAGCCCCCGACAGACTACCGATAAATGTCCCGAATACAGAGCGGCGCTTCAGCCATAGGCTGTAGAGCCCGACATACACCAGCCAGCCAAAGGCGGCAAAAAATACCGCCGTCGGATTGGTTTGCCAGATAAGCAAAGCAAAGCCACTGATTCCAAGCACAACGGCATGGGATAAGGCAGCCAACAGGGACATTTCCCCGGTCACCGTTACCCGGTTACGGGTACGTTCCATGCGACTGTCGATATCCCGGTCAATGCAGTTATTGAATGCACACCCCGAAGCAACCACCAACGACAGCCCCAGAAGGGTCGCCAGCAGCAGCGTATAATCTACGCTGCCCTGTGACGCCAGAAAGAAGCCACCGGCCGTGGCGATCAGATTGCCCATAATAATGCCGGGTTTGGTAACCTTCAGATAGCGTCTAAACGTCATAGGCACCACCTTCAGCCCATCATCATGGCGTTGGATGCATAGATAATCCAGACGGATAATCCGACAACCAACACAATGATCAGAGCCGAGAATAAAAAGGTAAAGGTATTTAACCGGCCATCATCCGTGGTCAGCGACAGATGCAGGAAATATTTCAGATGCACTGCGATCTGGACGATGGCAAAAATTACAATCGTCCACAGGGTCACTGCTTTATCCAGTGTTCCCTGCATCACCAGCCAGAAAGGTATGACGGTCAGAATAACGGCCAGTACAAAGCCGATAACATAAGGTTTTACACCGTGATCTTGGTGTGATTGATCATGTTGACTCATGACACAGCCCCCATCAGATAAACTACGGTAAAGACACAAATCCACACTACATCCAGGAAATGCCAGAACAGACTCAGGCAACCTACCCGGGTAACCGTACGTGGCTGCAGGCCGTTATTCATGACTTCCAGCATTAACACTGCCATCCAGATCAGGCCGGCAGTCACATGCAGACCGTGCATACCCACCAGAGAAAAGAATGCGGTCAGGAAGGCACTGCGTTGCGGACCAAAACCTTCATGAATCAGATGGCTGAATTCATTGACTTCCATGCCGATGAAAACAGCCCCTAAAATGAAGGTCACAGCCAGCCACAGCAGAGTGACCTGCTTATTGCCGCGCTGGGCTCCGATCATGGCAAAACCATAAGTAATACTGGAGAACAGCAGAGCAAATGTTTCAACCAGAACATAATCCAGTTCAAAGATATCGTGCCCGGATGGTCCCCCGGCAGTATTCATAAAAAGTACTGCATAAGTAGCAAACACGGATGCAAACAGCACGCAGTCCGTCATCAGGTACAGCCAGAAACCAAACAAAGTGGTGCTTCCGCTGTCATGATGCTCATGTGAATGAGCTTCGTTATTTAAAACACTTGTCGACATAATCAGGCCTTTAATGTTGTTTCAACGGCAGCTAAATGTTCGCCTTCGATTTTCTCTATCTCGTCAGGCTGAACGTAGTAATCGACGTCTTTGTCGTAGCAACGCTTAATGTAAGTCACGATGGTGGCAGCAAAAGTAACGATCACCAGCCACCAGATATGCCACACCAGCCCAAATCCACAGGCAGTCAGCAACATACCCATAATAAAACCGGCACCGGTATTGCGCGGCATATGAATGGGCTTGTACTTTTCAGGCCGTTGATAGGCGGTACCTTTTTCTTTCATATCGGTAAACGCATCGATATCAGAAACAACCGGATCTTTGGCAAAGTTATAAAACTGCGGTGGCGACATGGTTGACCATTCCAGCGTATGGCCATTCCAGGGATCACCGGTTACATCACGGTTTTTCTCACGGTCACGGTAGGAAACGTACAGCTGAATCAACTGAGAAACGACGCCCAGACCAATAATGAAGGCACCGGCACAGGCAATGTACAGCCACATATTCCAGTCGGGGTTATCAGTGTGATTCATACGACGGGTCATCCCCAGGAAACCAAGGACGTATAACGGCATAAAGGCTACATAGAAGCCGACCTGCCAGAACCAGAACGCGCGTTTGCCCCATTTTTCATCCAGCTTGTAGCCCATGGCTTTCGGGAACCAGTATGCAAAACCTGCCATATAGCCAAAGACCGCACCACCAATAATAGTGTTATGGAAATGGGCAATCAGAAACAGACTGTTATGCAGTACATAGTCTGCACCCGGCACGGAAAGCAGTACCCCGGTCATGCCACCGATGGTAAAAGTCACCATAAAGCCCAGTGTCCAGAGCACAGGTGGTCTGAACTGCACACGGCCTTTGTACATGGTAAACAGCCAGTTAAAGAGTTTAACGCCGGTGGGGACGGCAATAATCATGGTCGTCACACCAAAGAAAGCATTCACATCTGCACTGGAACCCATGGTGAAAAAGTGATGCAGCCAGACGATAAATCCGAGGATGGAAATAACACCACTGGCAACGACCATGGATGTATAACCAAACAGACGCTTGCCGGAAAATGTAGAAATCACCTCGGAGAAAATACCAAATGCCGGCAGCACCAGAATATAAACTTCAGGATGGCCCCAGGCCCAGAATAAATTAATGTACATCATGGCGTTGCCGCCAAGGTCATTGGTAAAGAAGTGGAAATCCAGATAACGATCCAGCGTCAGCATTGCCAGCGCACCGGTCAGAATCGGAAAAGAAGCAACAATCAGGATATTTGCCCAGGTGCAGGCCCAGGTAAAAATAGGCATCTGCATCAGCTTCATACCCGGCGCACGCATTTTCAGTACCGTGGCAATAAAGTTAACCCCGGTCAGCGTTGTCCCTATCCCTGATATCTGTAGTGCCCAGATATAATAGTCAACCCCCGAACCCGGACTGTGATTAATTCCGGAAAGCGGTGGATAAGCAATCCAGCCGGTTTTGGCAAACTCACCAACGGCCAGAGAAATATTCACTAACAGGGCACCGGCGACGGCCAGCCAGAAACTCAGGTTATTAAGAAAAGGAAACGCCACATCCCGTGCACCAATCTGCAAAGGCAACACGATGTTCATCAGACCAATCATAAATGGCATCGCCATAAAGATAATCATGATGACACCGTGGGCAGTAAAGATCTGGTCATAGTGTTCCGGCGGCAGATAGCCTTCGGCACCATTGGTCGCCACCGCCAGCTGAGTACGCATCATGATGGCATCCGCAAAACCACGCAGCATCATAACCTGGGCAAGAATTATGTACATAATTCCCAGGCGTTTGTGATCCACTGATGTGATCCACTCACGCCACAGATAGCCCCATTTTTTGTATTTTGTAATAGCGATTACCAGCGCTAAGCCAATAATAGCCACAACCGCCAGGGTGCCCATCACAATCGGAACGTGAAGCGGCAGGGCATCCAGTGTTAATTTACCAAACATAACTTATTTCTCCTCTGCCCGGTGTGCTGCCTGCGATGATTCATCTCCGGCATGATGGACAGACTGGTTGGATAATTCGTCTGCAGACACAGCGCTCATATGATTCATCCGGCCCTGATCCGTCAGCGGCGTATGACCGTGGTGACGCATATACTTCATGACAATGTCATCGAATAAACCGGGTTTGACGGATGAATAATAGGTAACCGGGTGCCCTTCACTGGGCTCCGTCAGCTGTTCATATGCCGACTGGCTCAGAACATTGCCCGAGTCTTTAACCCCGGCAACCCAATCACTGAATGAGGCATCATCCGCCAGAGCAATGGTGTCAAATTTCATTTCACTGAAACCTTCACCGCTGTAATTGGCCGAGAAACCATCGTAGGTGCCGGGTTCGTCTGCAATCAGGTGTAAGCGGGTTTCCATGGCAGCCATGGTATAAATCTGGCTACCCAGCTGTGGAATAAAGAAAGAATTCATCACGGATTCCGAGGTCAGCTTAAATGCGACCTGGCGATGAGCCGGAATGACCAGTTCATTCACCGTTGCTATGTTCTGCTGCGGGTAAATAAACAACCATTTCCAGTTCAGGGATACCACTTCGACCTGCAGTGGTTCACTGTCATGATCCAGCGGTTTATAAGGGTCCAGCGAGTGCGTTGTCTTCCAGGTAATGGTGCCCAGAATAACGACAATAATGATGGGAATTGTCCACACTACCAGTTCAATTTTTGACGAATGAGACCACTTAGGATCGTACTCGGCCTGTTGGTTAGACGCCCGGTATTTCCATGCGAAAACCAGCGTCATAATAATCACAGGTATCACGACCAGCAGCATCAGCCCGGTAGCAATCAGGATCAGATTTTTCTCATCGACGCCAACCTGTCCTTTCGGATCCAGTACACCACCGGAACATCCGGACAGCACTGAGGCGGCAGCAACGAGAAGCCCCACCATCCGGTGAGCAGCTTTGTTATCTGTCATTGTTCAGCCTTTTTAACAGTAAAAAAGAGACCAGCACGCCTTATTCAGGCGTACAGAAGACGCAGTTAATCGCGGGTGCGGTTAATCCACGGGAATGACACCTGCATTCAGACATTGACCGGATACAGAGCGTCAGAGGGAAGCGACATCAGAGATTCAGAAAATACAGAGATAACGGGAAACCCGTTAACAGCAGCAAGCTGTGCAGGCACCACCGGAAATCAGTATTGTTGAAGACTATCTGTCGCTGAATCAGCGGGGAGGAGCACGGCAGCCATGTGCCGAAACAAGAACATCGGATACAAACGCGCTGCGCCGTGCCGGCGAGCGGAAGATGCGGGCAGCAACATCCGAACTTTTACAACAGAAGAAGCAGAACCAGAAAATAATGCCATACAGCAGCACACCCGCCACGGCGACCCCGAGAAACTCAAGATAACCACGCACCTCAGAATAAGGTAAATCAGCAATACTGAATACGTCGGCCAGGCACACGCAAAGACCTGCCAGCAACGACAGTGCAAGAGCGGATTTTGTAAGTAGATCACCCACAACAGTATCACTGCTGCAGTTTCTGCAATCGATCACACCTTACCTCGGGCCTTTCTGTGAATCTTTCTGTACAGCTCACCCCGGTCTGCGGATATTATTTCCGCCAGCCGTGAGAGGTTCTGCTGTATCTGCGCTTTTATTTATTACCAAACAGTTATATAGTTGTCAGGTAACTTTATTGATGTCTGTGTGCAGACATTTTTCTGACAGGCGATTCTAACCGATTTTTTATTATTTTAAATAAAACAGTTTATTTCTCTTTTAAATTTCACCGTTTTTTAACCCAGACACCCTGATTTATCCCTTTAAAATCAGGGGATTATAAAAAAATATTTTTATCCACTTACTATTTAACCTTTTTATTTTCAGGGTTTTTACAGACCCGCATAAAAAAAGCCCTGAATATTTCAGGGCTTTTTTTATACATTTATTCCCCAATTAAATTAAGGGAATAATCAATACAATGGCTCAGAGTGCCAGAAAATGCTGACGGTAATGCAGCATTTCATCGATGGACTCCCGGATATCGTCCAGCGCCTGATGGCTGCCTTTTTTCTCAAACGAAGCAACGACCTCAGGTTTCCAGCGTTTGGCCAGTTCTTTCAGAGTGGACACGTCGATATTGCGATAATGCATATAGACTTCCAGCTGCGGCATATATTTCACCAGAAAGCGCCGGTCCTGATGAATACTGTTGCCGCATAGCGGGGAAGTTCCCGGTTTGACATACTGCTGCAGAAACTCAAGTGTCTGCCGTTCGGCTTCGCGGGCATCAATGCTGCTTTCTTTAACCCGCTGAGTCAGACCGGAATTGCCGTGGGTCCGGGTATTCCATTCATCCATCGCATCCAGCAGCACATCCGGCTGGCTGACAGCAATGACCGGGCCTTCGGCCAGAATATTGAGGTTACCATCCGTCACGATGGTGGCAATTTCGATGATTACATCCTGTTCCGGCTCCAGCCCTGTCATTTCCAGGTCCATCCACACCAGATTGTCATTCTGAGTCATATCTATCTCTCACACTGTGATAACCAGAGTCTAGGGCCAGAAGCGGGTCCTTAACAAGCTCCGGCCGCAGTCTGCTGCTTGCGCCGGGTCCGGTCAACGCCGACAATACAGGCTCTGTTAATCACAGCGGTCGTCATGAGCAAACGTAAACTGAATCGCCGTCAGGCTTGGCGGGTGGAAAAGATCCAGCAGGAAAAGGCCCAGCGGGCGCGTAAAAAAGAAGCCGGTATCGCCGAACAGCTGAACGCCGGAGAACTGGGTGATGAAAGCGAAGGCCAGATCATGGCTCACTTTGGCGCACAGGTCGAAGTGGAAGCCCGGGATGACCGTTCGCGGCGGTATCGCTGCTGGCTGCGCGCCAACCTGGGTTCACTGGTCACCGGTGACCGTGTGGTGTTCCGCCCGGGGCCGGAGACTCAGGGCGTTCACAGCGGTGTGGTGGAAACCGTGCTGCCGCGGGTATCCGAGCTGTCACGCCCCAACCCATACAATGAAATCAAACCCGTGGCCGCCAACATCGACTTTATTGTTCTGGTAGTGGCACCTGAGCCCGAGGCCCATGCCAACCTGATTGACCGCTACCTGGTAGCGGCCGAGAACTGCGATATTGAACCCATCATTCTGCTCAATAAAACCGATCTGATTGATGCTGACAACCGGGCAAAGTTCGATGATCTGCTGAGCAAATATGAGGCGCTGGGTTACCGCACTCTGAGAGTCTGCAGCCGGGATGAATCCAGTCTGGGAGAACTCAAAGCCTTCCTGAATGACCGCACCAGTGTTTTTGTTGGTCAGTCCGGAGTGGGGAAATCGTCACTGATCGGCACCCTGCTGCCGGGCGAAGAACTGAAAGTCGGAGCCCTGTCAGAGAATACCCGTAAAGGAAAGCACACCACCACCACGGCACGCCTGTATCATTTTCCGGCCGGCGGCGATCTGATTGATTCCCCCGGAATCCGTGAATTCGGTCTCTGGCATATGAGTGGCGAAGAGGTTTTATACGGCTTTCGCGAGCTGCGTCCGTTAGCCGGCTATTGCCGCTTCCGCGACTGTCACCATGAACAGGAACCGGGCTGTGCTATCCGTGACGCCGTGGCCGCCGGCGACGTCAGAGAAGACCGTTTTCAGAGCTACAAACGTATTCTGCAAACCCTGACCGACCTCTGACCTGCACTTTTTTACCAGGTAAGCTCTTCCTGATTCGGCGGGTTGTCGTAAGCGTTATCGCGCGCTTCCCGTTCCTTACGCAGCTGCTCCAGTAAAGAACCAGCCTTATTGACGACCGGCTCGCGATCATTATTGCCCGCTTCGCCTTCCGCCGGTTTACCATCGCCACCGGCACGCTGTTCAACTGCTTCGGTCGATTTTTTATTCAGCAGCGTCACCGAGATACGGCGGTTAACATCCGCGTACGGATCATCCGTTTTCAGTGGCGCGGTATCGCCCATGCCGATCACTTCCGCCACCTGGTCTTTTTCCACACCGGCTTCCATCAGTGCGCGCCGGGCGGCGTCTGCGCGCATGGCCGACAAGCGCCAGTTACCGTCATCGGCATCCCGGACGCTGCCCAGCGTGGAGGCATCGGTATGCCCGACAATCGATACTTTATGATCCATAGAGGCAATCACCGGCGCCAGTTCCCACAAAATATCTTCAGAGTAATATTTCAGCTCCGCGCTGCCCGGCGCAAACATCGGACGTTTGGTCTGATCGACAATCTGCAGGCGCAGCCCTTCAGTGGTGATATCCAGCAGCATCTGATCCTTAAACGGGCTCAGAGTCGGGCTGGCATTGATCCGGGCTTCAATTTTCGCCTGCATTTCCTGCATACGATGGCGTTCGATGGCCTCCGCCATACTCTCAATTTCTTCCGCCTGCAGAATTTTTTCCGGATCAATCTCTTCTGAAATGGCGATATTATCCGCGGTCGACGGGGAACCACCGAAATCAATAATATAAGCAGAAGGCACTTTGGTCCCTTCTTCATAGGCTTTCGGGTCCTGGAAATAACCGGAGATCGCCGCGCGCTGCTGTTCACTGGAAGAATTAATAATCCACAGCACCAGAAAGAGGGCCATCATGGCCAGCGCAAAATCCGCCATGGCCACTTTCCAGGCACCGCCATGATGGGCATGCTTGCCCTTTTTGTAACGCCGGATAATGATGTTCTGATGGGGGCCTAAATTTTCCATCAGCGGCCACGCACTTTACTTTCAACTTCGGTAAAGCTCGGGCGCCCGTGGGTAAACAGCGATTTACGCCCGAACTCTACCGCCAGTTGCGGCGGCAAACCGTTCAGTGAAGCGATAATGCACGCCTTACTGGCTTCATAGAGTTTGATTTCTTCTTCCGCAATATGCTGCATCACGGCACTGACCGGAGCGGCCAGCCCATAGGCCAGAAAGACGCCACTGAAGGTTCCTACCAGAGCAGCAGCCACGTGACCGCCGATTTCAGCAATCTCACCTTCAATCGCCCCCATGGTAATTACGATCCCCAGTACTGCCGCCACGATACCGAACCCCGGCAAACCATCCGCGACCTTACTGATCGCCATCGCCGGCTGCTCTAATTCGTGCAGGCGCGCTTCTATCTCCTGATCCATCAGGGCTTCAAGTTCAAACGACGTCAGGTTACCGGCAGCGATAATGCGGAAATAATCGGCAATAAAATTGGCCAGTTCCTCATTGCCCTGTATCGCCGGGTAACGCGAAAACAACGCACTGGACGCGGGGCTTTCGACATCCGATTCAATGGCCATGATGCCTTCACGGCGGGCTTTGTTGAGGATGTCGTAAATCAGGCCCAGTACATCCATATACATGGCTTTATTGACCTTGCTGCCCATAATGATCTGTGGCGTCAGCTTGAAACACTTAACCACGACATGAAATGGATTGCCCAATAAAAAGGCGCCGAAGGCTGCACCACAGATGATGAGCATCTCAAACGGCTGCCATAAGGCCAGCAGGTTGCCATGCGACATAACGTAGCCGTACAGCACACTGCCAAAAACAATAATTAAACCCAGAAAAAACAGCATTATTAAAAATCCCGGATGCTGTGGCGCCCTGTTCAAGCGGATAATGACTATAGTTAAGTAAAGGCTACAAATGACGGTTACACAAACCCGCAAATGACTCAGTTAACGATAACACCGGCGCCGGCAGACCTGTGGAAAGACATCCGCAGCACCGAAACCTTTCCCATACTGGCGGAAACGCGCGACCGTATCCGCCAGCAGATGCAGCAGGCACGGGTAAGTTTTGATGAACTGGCCCCCAGCATCGAAAGTGATCCGGCACTCTGTATGAATCTGCTGATGCTGGCGGCCAGACAACACCCCGGCTGCGTGGAGCAGATTTCCGGCGCGGCTGGCTGCCTGTCGCTGCTGGGCATGCAGGAGCTGGTCAAACTGATGAAAAAGATGACGGTCATTGAGCCCTGGCCAGAAAAACAGAATGAAATCGCTTACCGCCGGGCCATTATGTGTGCCCGCTTTGCCGGCAATCTGGCCGCCGAATGGAGCGCAATCAAAGGAACTCAGTCCAGCAGCTATGCGCGCTGGAGTACCATGCTGACCATGGCCCCTCTGTGGTCCTGGCTGCTGCACTGGCCACAGGCCGCTAACTGGCAGTATCGGGTCAGCCAGGGTGACAGCCTGCAGCGCGCGGCGGAACAGATCTTCGGCGCTGATGAGAAACACTGGCTGCTGGTGTTACGGCATTTGCATATGCCCCAGATGGCACAACAGGTATACAGCCCGGAGGACAAGCCGGACAGTCGCCAGTGGCGCATACTGCGTCACCATGATCCCAGAGACCTGGATAATCAACGGCCGTTAATTCATCTCTGCCAGGCCCCCGCCATGACCAGTCTGATGGCAAATCAGCTGGCCTGGCATCTGCACATGGCGCCCACCGGCAAGCACACAGAGCGCTGGCTGACACTGACCTGTCACTGGCTGGGTAAGCCACTGCACCAGATAGCGCCCAAAGTACGCTTACTGCAGCTGCAGACCAGCCGCCAGCAACATTCGACTCTGGGCACCGGCCTGCATCTGCTGTTATCCCCGCACCCGGTGGCTGAACCTTATCCTTTCATCGCCGGCGATGACGCCGCCCACGACGGAACTGACACAACCGGCACTGAGACTGCCACAACCCAAACGAAAGCAGCGGCAACCACAGCAGCGACAACCACAACAGAGGCGGGTAAACCGGAATCAGCGGAAGCACAGTCACAGCCCTCCGGCGGTGATGAAGCACGTCATATTGATCATGCCTACATGAAAAAACTGCTTAACCAGCTGCAGCAGGAACCCGACAGTTTTGGCGACTGGCACTTCCTGATGAAATGCATGCTGAAAGGTGTCACCGAAGGTCTGGGGCTGCCACAGGCCTGCGTGGCGCTGCTCAACAAAGATAAAACCCGGCTGAAAATCATCTACACCGAAGGCGTCAGCGCCGATGACCCGCTGCGCCGCTTCAACGTCGATCTGACCCGGCCCAGTCTGTTTACCAGACTACTGGAAAAAACCGCCGGCCTGATGCTGACGCCGGATAACCGCGAAAAATTCCTCAATCACCTGCCTGCGTCGGTAACCGATCTGATCCCTTCTCAGTCGGTGATGATGTCGATCAACGCCGGCGCCAGCCCGATTGGTCTGGTGATGGGCTTTGCTGACGCACAACAGGCAGAGATTTCTCAGGCTGAGTATGCCGGTTTCAAGAACCTGTGCATGATCGCCAGTCAAAGTCTCGCCACACTGCGCGCCAATACCCTGAAAAACAAAGCCGCCGGCAGACCGCACTGACCGGACGCCGGACACAAGTCACCTGACATCCGTGGCAGTGTTGGATAAACTGCCCTCTTTCCAATTCTTTATGTTCAGCAGCTATCCAGTTTACGCGGAGTGTTTCATGGCTGATTTTCCACTGTTACTTGAACCAGCCGATCTGGCTGCCCGTTTACCTTTTGCCGATAACGATAAGGTTCTGATCGTCGAACAGGCCAAAGCCGAAAACTTTATCGCCAACCACATTCCCGGTTCCGTCTGGCTGGACTTTAAAATGCTGCAGAGCGCCGGTCAGCCGGCACCGGGCAAGCTGCCGCCAATGGATCAGATTTCCGCTGCACTGAGCGCCATCGGACTGACTCCGGATACCCACGTTATCTGCTCTGATGATGAAGGCGGCGGCTGGGCCGGCCGTATGATCTGGGTACTGGACTGTATCGGTCACACCCGCTATTCCTACCTGAACGGTGGCCTCACGGCCTGGTTAGCCGAAGGGCTGCCAACCGCAGGCGGTGAAGTAACGCCGACAGCGAGTGATTACCGCGCTGAACTGGTGAACAGCGACTGCACTCTGAGTAAAGAGCAGATTATTGCCCGTCTTGGTCAGCCGGACTTTGCTGTCTGGGATGCCCGCTCCAGAGAAGAATACACAGGCGAAAAAGTCAACGCGCAGCGTGGTGGACATATTCCCGGTGCGGTGAATTACGAATGGACACGGGGAATGGACAAAGAGCGTGGCCTTAAAATTAATGATCTGGAAAAATTCCGCGCGCTGCTCAAAGACATGGGCATCGACGAAAGCAAAGAAATCGCCACTCATTGCCAGACCCACCATCGCTCAGGCTTCACCTATCTGGTGGGAAAAATTCTCGGCTTTAACATCAAAGGCTATGACGGTTCCTGGGCCGAATGGGGTAATGATCCCGCCACCCCGGTCAATACCGGTGAACAGCCTTAAGGATATACAGACATGACGTTTAAACAGAAAGCTTTTATCGCAGTGCAATATGTCGTGCCGCATCACCTGCTGTCGCGCCTGGTGGGCTGGCTGGCCGCCAGTGAAATACGCTGGATAAAAAACACCTTTATCAACTTTTTCATTAAGCAGTTTGGCATCAATATGGACGAAGCCAAACGTAAAAATGCGGATGAATTTTCCTGCTTTAACGATTTTTTCACCCGTGAACTGGAAGACGATGTACGTCCGGTTGCCGCCGCAGAAAATCAGATCGTATCGCCGGCGGACGGTGCCGTATCGCAGCTCGGCAGCATCGAAAATGGCCGTATTTTTCAGGCCAAAGGACAGGATTATTCACTGATTGAACTGCTCGGTGGTCATACCCAACGGGCGGAAAAATTTATGGGCGGAGAATTCGCCACCATTTATCTGTCGCCAAAGGATTATCACCGTGTGCACATGCCGGTTACCGGTACCCTGCGCGAGATGGTTTATGTCCCCGGTGATCTGTTCTCGGTGAACCAGACCACAGCAGAAAACGTACCGCGTCTGTTTGCCCGCAACGAACGCCTGGTCTGTATCTTTGATACTGAACAGGGTCCGATGGCAATGATTCTGGTGGGGGCTATGATCGTCGCTGCCATTGAAACCGTCTGGGCCGGGCGAATTACGCCAATGGAGCGCAAAACCAAAGTCACCGACTACACAGATCCGCAACCGGTGACCATTGAAAAAGGCGAAGAAATGGGTCGCTTCCTGCTGGGCTCTACCGTCGTGCTGTGTTTTGCCAAAGATAAAATTCACTGGCTGGAAGAACTGGGGGCAGAGTCACCGCTGCGTATGGGTGAAGCCATTGCCATGAGCATCGAATAAACCCACAGTCTGCCTCTGCTGCCGTCACCCCAAAGCCGCCCATAAACAACAATGGGCGGCTTTTTTCTTTCCCGTGATCCGTCCTGAAATATGCGGCGTGTTCTTTTTAACCGCCGTCAATCGGTCAGCGGATTAATCCCGCTATTCAGCTGGCGACTGCGCTGTATCAGCCAGCAGCTCAATGCCGCCAGAATTAACAGGCCATACAGATAAGGCGCCACAGTGATCAGTTGTTCCAGCCAGAGAGTCAGCTGATTAGGTGTCTGTTCAATCCGTTCCAGCAACCAGCCACCAGCGGCAACCAGCGCGAACAGCGCAGAAACCAACCGCAGCCAGAAATAAACATGCAGCTGACGGCTGATCACCAGCAGCAGTGGCATCACCAGTGCCACCAGCAACAACTGCTGCAGTTCAATTCCCGTGGTAAAGGCCAGCAATGCGGCCCCCAGATCCGTGCCATTCAACCCCATCCGGGCCAGGTTTTCAGCGAACGCCGCGCCGTGTATCAGCCCGAAGACCACCGCGATGGCCAGTTGTCCGCGGTTAGCAAAAGGCAGCGGGCGAACAGCAAACACCGCCGTGGCCATAATGGTGAGTGCTATGACGACTTCAATCCATTGACCACCGGCCGGTATCCAGCCCAGTGTTGCCATCACCAGGGTCAATGTGTGGCCCAGCGTAAAAGCACTGACCAGTTTCACGATCTGCATCACCGCCTGGCGGTTGCTGAGCCTGCCGCCCCAGCGTCCGTTAACCAGCATCAGCGGTGCCGTCAGCAGCAGACAGAACAGAAACAGCAGATGATCCGTTCCATGGCGGATGTGATCCATGCCATGTATAAACATTGAGCGGATGCCCTGCCATAAACTGGCGCCATCACGTTCAATCACCAGCTGCGGGGATGGTTTGGTAATGACGCCCAGCAGCGCCGGTTCACCCAGCACACCCTGGCGGAAATCACTCTGAATGCTGACGTACAGATCGTGATTGCTGACCGCCGAAGTGATGACATCCGAATGCAGTGTCATGCGCCCCTCCGTGCTCGCCAGCGGAAACCAGAGCTCTGTTTTCAGCATCGGCGTATTGGTGCCGTTCTGGTCTTTCCAGGTATTCCAGCTGTTAAGAATCTGCGGTGTGATCCGCTCCCCCTGACGGTTACTGATCCACAGATGTGTATCCAGATGCTGTTGCAGCTTATGCCGCAGCTCTGTTCCGCGAAAATCTTCATCGTGAGGAATCTGCACATTCAGAGCGTAATCGATACGGTCCAGCGGGAAATAAGCCTCCATAGTTACCCCCTGTTCAGTAACGAACAGGTAGTATTCACTGGACGCGGGTTTATGAGCCTGGGCGTTCAGACTGGCGGTCAGCACCAGCAGGCTGAGGACGAAACAACGGGTAATCATATTCATGGTGGCCAGCATAACCGCCGCTGCTGACGTCTTTATGACAGCAAGACGTCAGCGCTGGAACGCTATGATGCAGAGATGGCTCAAATCCCTGGCCGCTGACCGGCTGTTTAAGCCCGCCCCCAGTCGAAGGCCAGCACGTCAGCGATGCTGTCAGTGTTCAGCAGCGTCATCAGCAGGCGATCCAGCCCCATGGCCACCCCGGCGCAGGCCGGCATCCCATGCTGCAATGCGTTCAGCAGTCGTTCATCCAGCGGACGGCCATCGGCCTCTGCTTCGAAACGGCGGCGCTGTTCATCTGCATCGGTCAGTTCGTAATAGCCATTGGCCAGTTCCGCGCCGTTGAAATACAGCTCAAAGCGGCGGGCCACCGGTTGGCCACTGTCGTTGGCCGTCACTTTTGCCATAGCCGCCTGAGAGGCCGGAAATTCGTCGATAAATACCAGAGTATCTTTGCTCAGCGCCGGTTCTACCGCATGACTCATAATAATATCCAGCCAGCCATCACGGCTGAGCTGCAGATCCTGACCGGCCAGTTGCCGGCCTGCAGCAGCGATGTCACTGTCCGTTGCAGTGAAGACGTTCACCCCGGCATAGCGACTCAGCGCCTCTGCATACTGCAGATGCTCAACCGGCAGTTGCGCATAGCCGGGGGCCAGCATCAGCCGGGTCAGCGCTGCCACCTCCTGCATTAACCGCTGGTCGTCCCAGCCTACCCGGTACCATTCCAGCATGGAAAATTCCGGATTATGCCGGTGTCCGGCTTCCCCGCGGCGAAACACCCGGGCAATCTGGAAAATATCGCCATACCCCGCACACAGCAGGCGCTTCATAGCGTATTCCGGCGACGTGTGCAGATAGCGCTGATCCAGGGTCTGCATCGGTTCAATATTCGGGTCACACACCGACGCCTGCGACAGATAAGGCGTTTCCACTTCTGTGACGTCCTGTTCACTGAAATAACGGCGGATGGTCTGATACAGACGCTGACGGGCCAGCAGCGCGTCACGGCTGGCGGTGGGTTGCCACATAAGAAGATCCTGCAAACATAAACGGCATCAAAAAAGGGAGCCGCAGCTCCCTTTTGTATCTGCTCTGGGGCGGCAGATTATACCCGGCTGACGTATTCGCCGGAGCGGGTATCCACTTTCAGTTTGTCACCGATGTTGATAAACAGAGGCACTTTAACCACAGCGCCGGTGCTCAGGGTTGCCGGTTTGTTACCACCGTTGGCCGTATCGCCTTTCAGGCCCGGATCGGTTTCAGTGACTTCCAGCTCAACAAAGTTAGGGGGCGCAACCGTCAGCACCGCACCATTGAACAGGGTAATAACGTATACATCCTGCTCTTTCAGCCATTTGATGGTCTCGCCCAGTGCTTCTTCAGAAGCTGCATGCTGCTCAAAGGAACCATCAGTCGCCATGAAATGCCAGAATTCACCGTCGGTGTACAGGTACTCCATATCCACTTCCATCACATCCGCACCTTCCAGGGAGTCACCGGATTTGAAGGTTTTCTCAACCACACGGCCGTTGCGCAGGTTACGCAGTTTTACCCGGTTGAATGCCTGGCCTTTACCCGGTTTCACGTACTCATTTTCAATAATGGAGCACGGCTCGTTTTCGAGCATCACCTTAAGACCTGATTTGAATTCGTTGGTAGAATAGTTCGCCATTTTACAGCCCAATCAATGTAGGATATTTTCAAAAGTTGCCTATCATAACCCGAACAGCCGATTCTGTTGAGAGCGAAGACTGGCGACAGGTCCTGTCAGAGTCATTCCGCCGTCCCGCTGATCTGCTTAACTGGCTCGGTCTGCCCGCTGCCGGCTTGCCTGGCGGCAGCGATGATCAGCCCGATTTTCCGATGCTGGTGCCCCGGCCTTACGCCCGGCGCATGGAAGCCCGCCCGGATGACCCCCTGCTGCTGCAGGTACTGCCACTGACGGAAGAAAAGCGTGAACAGCCCGGCTTTATTACCGATCCATTAGCGGAAGACAGTGCCAACACCACCCCGGGCATTATTCACAAATACCATGGCCGGGTACTGTTACTGGCGGCCTCAGGCTGTGCCGTCAACTGCCGCTATTGCTTCCGCCGTCATTTTCCTTATGCCGACAACCGCCTCAGCCGCGCCCAGTGGCAGCAAGCTCTGGATTACGTGCGGCGTGATAACAGTATCAGTGAAATTATCCTGAGCGGGGGCGACCCGTTGATGTTGCAGGACGCCGACCTGCAGCAGTTGATTGACCACTGTCAGGCAATCCCGCATGTGCGCCGCCTGCGTATCCACACCCGTCTGCCGGTGGTCATTCCACAGCGGCTGACGCCTGCCCTCACCGCCATGCTGGCCGCGACCCGTCTGCAGGTATCCATGGTCTTGCATATCAATCATCCCCGCGAACTGAGCGACGATCATCGCAGGCCATTGAAGAGCCTGGCCGCTGCCGGGATTACCCTGCTGAATCAGTCGGTTTTATTGGCACAGATCAATAATAATATCAGCGTTCTTTCTGAGTTAAGTGAGCGTTTGTTTGAATTTGGCATTCTGCCCTATTACCTTCATCTTCTTGACCGGGTGAAGGGCGCTCACCACTTCGATGTTCCGGAGTCAGAGGCCATTGCATTGCATCAGGAACTGCAAACACTGCTACCCGGCTATTTGGTCCCTAAATTAGCCAGAGAGGTCGCCGGATTACCAAATAAAGCGATGATTCACCTCGACAGGGATTAAATTCTTCCCTATAAACCAGTGAATTCTTTCTGTATTCCGTTACAGATTGTACAAAGCCGCTATAATAGATGTGATATCTGGCACTTTTTACTAAGAAGGCCGGGCCATGTGTTACGACTTAATCAGCAGGATTGCATGGATAGCCAAGTGACGCCCATCAAGTTGCAGATACCGGCAACACCCTTATCGCAGCCCACATTCTGTCAAAGCAATGTGGAAGGTATTACGCAATGGGCCAAATCATTGCCGATGGCCAACACCGGCGAATCGGCACGCCAGCTGTATCTGGCCATACGAGAGCTGAATCAGTGGAAGACTGACCCGCTGCTGAGATTCAAAATGCTCGAAGTGGTACGCCCGTACATATACTCTATCTGCACTCTGCTGAATAAGCATTTCCTTAAATCGTCGATTTCGCTGAACGACAAGCAGCTGAAAATTGCCAACCTCAGCCAGGCCCTGCAGGGGCATCTGGCCACCGGCTATAAGATGGTGGTTGCGCACAGCATCAGCCGTCTGGGCGCCGGCGACAAGCCTTCCAAAGTCGTGACGCTGGCTATTCACCGGGCGATCTCAGATTCGAACCAGACCATACTGAGAGCCTTTCAGCTGTACTGTAATGCCCCGGAACATGCCTGGCTGGAAGTGAATCAACTCTATCTTCTGGCCGAAACGCACTCCCTGCTGGATTTTGAAGTCAGTGACCGTCAGACACGCTTTATGTCTACCTCCACTATCCGTGATGTGTATATGCGTGCGCACCTGTTAGGGACCGCAAAGCCCAACAACCTGCGCCAGCAGGATCTGGCTGAACTCTATGATGCCAGCGAGCTATGGGCCGCCTTCACCGAACTGACACCCGCGGACGTGGAATCCTCGCTGTTCATTATTAATCTGCACCGTGATCGTCCCGGGCAATATCGTCAGCACCTGCGGGATGCACAGAAGCCGCTGTTCCGTGGTCTGGATACCTCACGGCTGGTGCAGGCCCTGAAGCAATGGGCAGCCAACCCCAATGGCCAGCACACCATTACGGTACCCGGAAAAATGAACGACAACCTGTTGTCGCATGCCATTCAGGCCTGGGGCATTCACTGGCAACGTTCATTCCGCCGCTCATCTTCCGAAGGAACGCTGAAACTCTGCATCGGACTGTCGGCCACCCATTATTACAGTGCGGGCATGAAAGAATTTGAAATGGTGATGGCGGGCATCAAACCCAAAACCATAGACGGTGAAGAAAAAACCAGCGCCATTGATACCGGCGGTGACAGTGATGTCTGGGCCAACGCATTCGATGCCGGCGGCGCAAGAATCGCAGAAAACGATCACCTTAATATTGATGCCATCGAATTTATCAACAAACACAAAGCGGATAAAAACGATGGCCAGCCCACTGAAGCCAAATACCCGACCCATGCCGTGAACCTGATCAACACCAGCCCCGGCGGCTACTGTGTGCACTGGTCCGGAGACCTGCCATCCAGTATTCAGGCCGGCGAGCTGCTGGGTATTCAGGAAAATGGCGTTCGCCACTGGTCCATTGGTGTTATCCGCTGGATCCGTCATATGCGCGACAAAGGTACACAACTGGGCATTGAGTTGCTGGCACCACGGGCCGAAGTCGGCGCCGCACGCCTGCTGCAGAAAACCGGCAGTAACGGTCCTTTTATGCGTGCCTTATTGTTGCCGGCCATTAAAGCCATCGCCCAACCAGCCACACTGCTGCTGCCACGTATTCCATTCCGTACAGGGAATAAAGTGGAGCTCAACTATCCGGACTTACAGGGCCGGCAACAACTGACCAAGCGCCTGGCGTCGACCAGCAGCTTCAGTCAGTTTCAGTTCCGTGCCGCCGGGGGCGCAGCTCAGGCCAACAACAGTACCCGCCAGGCAACCAGTATTGCTGATGACGAATTTGACTCTATCTGGAACAAACTCTGAAACAGTGTGCTATATGCGGAACAGGGCATTGACAATTTAGCGTCAAACCCGGCGATTCCGTCGCATTTGTCAGCCTCAGTCATTTTTTTTCAGATTTCAGGCTCTATAATCTCATTTTTATTAATTGCCTGAGGTGTGCATGTCTTCCAGTAGGGATACCCTGCATCTGTTATTACTGACCGAAACCGAAAACGATGCAGAGAGCCTGGTCAGTCTGATGCGGAATTCCGGCAGCGCGACCCGCGCACATCAGGTTACCTCCCTGGCAGACCTCAACGAACAGCTGCAGGACAAAACCTGGGACCTGATGATTACCCAGCCCAATGTGGGCGAAATCCCCTACGAAGAGCTGCTGAAACTCATCAAACGGCTGAACAAAGATCTGCCTCTTATCCTGCTCACTGAAGAACTCGATACCATGGTGATGGAGAGCGCCATCAAGCGTGGCGCCGCCGCCGTGGTACCGGAGGATGAAAGCAACCTGTTGCTACTGGTGATTCAGCGGGAATTGCGTCACCTGCAGACCCGCCGTGAATTACGTACGCTGGAAGTGCACGTCCGTGACGCCGAAAAACGTTGTCAGAATCTGCTTGAGAGCTCCAAAGATGCCGTGGCCTATATCCACGACGGCATGCACGTTTATGCTAACCAGGCTTACCTGGATCTGTTTGGCTATGCCTCCACCGATGAGCTGGAAGGTATGCCGATCATGGATATGATCGATGCCTCTGCGCAGCAGGCTTTTAAAGCCTTCCTGAAATCCTACATCGCCGAAGGGCAAAGTCAGCAGCTGCGTACAACCGGTGTAAATGGTGACGGGAAGTCTTTCTCCATGAGCATGAATTTCTCCGAAGCCACCTACGCTGACGAACGCTGCACTCAGGTTACCATTGGTTCTGACGCCGATAACGCAGAACTGGAAGCCAAGCTGAAAGAAATCAGCAGCCGCGACCTGATGACCGGGCTGTACAACAAACCTTACTTCCGCGCTGCGCTGGAAAGTGCCGTCGATAAAGCAGTTCTGAAAGGTGCCCGTGGCGCCATTCTGTACGTTAATATTGATAACTTCGGTAAGCTGAAAAGCGATATTGGCATCAGCCACGCGGACACCGTGATCAGTGAAGTCGGCACGCTGCTGAAATCACAGACCACGGATAAAGATATTCTTGCCCGCGTGGGGGAAGATATTTTTGCCTGCCTGCGTATGGGCGTGGATGCGGAATCCGCGCTGCAGTTTGCCGAACAGATACGCGATAAAGTCGAACACCTGTTGATTGATATCGGCAACCGTACAGTCACCAGCACAGTATCTGTTGGCGTAGCGCTGATTACAGAAAACAGCTCCCGTCCGGACGAAATCCTGCAGCAGTCTCATCATGCCTCTGATGATGTGCGCAAACAGGAAGGTCACGAACGTGGCAACGGCGTGGCTCTGTATCAGCCGAAAGAAACTGAAGACCATAAAGCCGGCGCTGAAAGTCTGGAATCGCTGCTGAAAGAAGCGATCAAGGGCAACAGTTTCCGCCTGCTGTTCCAGCCAATGATCAGCCTGAAAGGCGAAGACACCGAGCATTACGAAACTCTGCTGCGCCTGAATATGCCGGATGGCGAAGAGATGTCGGCCGGCGACTTTATGAACAGTGTGGATATCAGTGACGACCTGAAACGCAAAATCGACCGTTGGGTTGTGCTGCATACCACCAAGTTACTGGGTGAACACAGAGCCAAAGGTCATAACACCCGGGTGTTTATTAACCTCAGTGGCGCCTCTCTGATTGACGAAGCCCTGCCGGCCTGGATTGCGGTTGCCATTAATGCCGCCCGGTTACCGAAAGGCTCTGTGGTACTGCAGTTCAATGAAGAAGACGCGTCACAGATGCTGAAACAGGCACAGATATTCAGCAGTGCGCTGCGCGATAAAGCCATTCCGGCCGCGCTCAGCCGTTTTGGCTGTGCTCTCAACCCGATGCAGACGCTGCAACACCTGGCGGTTGATTACGTAAAATTCGACGGTTCCTTCACCAAAGAGCTGGGCTCGGGACAAAATGCTCTGAAAGAATTACTGAAAGAGCTGCACGAGGAAGAGAAGAAGACCATTATCCCGCTGGTCGAAAGCGCCACCTCCGTGGCTTCTCTCTGGCAACTGGGCGTGGACTTTATCCAGGGCTACTATGTGCAGCCGCCGCAGGCCGCCATGGCATTCAACTTCAGTGATGACGATGAAGTGTAAGGTCCACAGACATTATCTGATGACCTGAAAAAGCCCGCATTCGCGGGCTTTTTAGTCTGCTGGCAGCTGGCTGATAAGCGGACTCTATTCGGCGATATCGCGGTCACTGTATCCCAGCAGATAAAGGATACCGTCCAGACCAAGGGTGGAAATCGCATTCTTGGCGTTTTCCCGCACCAGAGGTTTGGCGCGGAACGCAATGCCCAGACCAGCGATACTCAGCATCGGCAGATCGTTGGCGCCGTCTCCCACCGCAATGGTCTGCTCCAGCCGGATCTCTTCTTTCTCCGCCAGCTGGCGCAGTAATTCCGCTTTACGCTGGCCATCCACTACCTGACCGGTCACGCGGCCGGTGACCACGCCGTCTTCCATTTCCAGCTCGTTGGCAAACACGTAATCAATCCCCAGCTTGTGCTGCAGATAACGGCCAAAATAATTAAAACCGCCCGATAGGATTGCGGTTTTGTACCCCAGAGCACGCAGATTACGGATCAGACGCTCGGCGCCTTCCGTCACAGGCAGCCGTTCTGCAATCCCCTGCAGTACATCGCCTTTCAGTCCTTTAAGCAACGCAACGCGCTGTTCAAAACTCTGTATAAAATCCAGCTCGCCCTGCATGGCGCGTTCGGTGATTTCTGCCACCTGGTCACCGACGCCGGCCGCCGCGGCCAGCTCATCAATCACTTCTGCTTCGATCAGGGTTGAATCCATATCAAAGCACACCAGACGGCGGGTACGGCGGTAGACGTTGTCTTCCTGAAAGGCGATGTCCACCCCCAGTTCATTGGCCACTTCAAGGAAGCGGGCCCGCAGTTCAGTCTGATCCGCCTCGCCACGGACCGAAAACTCAACACAGGCGCGGGTGTTCGGGCGGGTATTACTATCGGCCAGAGACACCCGGCCGGAGAGCCGGTTGATCTGATCGATATTGAGACCATGCCCGGCCACAATAGCCGTGATGCGGGAGATCGCTTCCGCTTCAATCTGCCGCGACAACAGGGTAATAATGTGGCGGGGTTTCCCCTGCCCCTGTACCCATTGCTCATAACTTTCCGGCGTCACCGGTGTGAAACGTATCGACAGCCCCATTTCATGTGCCTTAAATAAGACATCTTTTAACACCGGGGCAGATTCCGCGCGGGAAGGAATGGCAGCCAGAATGCCGAGCGACAGAGTGTCGTGAATCTCGGCCTGGCCAATATCGAGGATGGTCACATCGTACTGCGCCAGGATGGCGCTGATACGTGAGGTTAACCCGGGCTTATCGGCCCCAGTCACGCGGATTAGAACCAGTTCAGTCACGGATAGTTTCCTGCTTACAGATCCTGTTTGGCAAATCAGAGTTTTTCAGCGTCTGCTTTAGCCGCTGAAACCACTGCACGCAGTTCTTCAATCAGGTCTACGGTTTCGTGTACAGATAAGGCACGGACACGGTCCAAACTCATCAGATACAGGCCTTTTTCCAGTTGTTGCAGCTTATCCTGCAGAGACTGTTTCACGTCGCTCATGGTGAAATCCCCATCAATTATTCAGATTATTCGGCGGCAAAGGCTGCGCCATATTCCAAACCTGCCGCCAGACCAGTATTCTTCTGGCGTTACTGCAGGCGGCGCATATAATACCATCAATACCGCGGAAATCTTCGATTGTTTGAGTAACAGCATGCATACAGCCAGCCCGATTGGGCAAAAGTTGAATATAAGTCAAATTTGCGGCCTGCTGATGGGCATACTGGTACTGGTGTGTGGCCTGATCATCAGTGGTCTGGGTTACTCACAACTGAAAGATCAGCAGGAAAACCAGCTGATGCAGAATGCCCGGCAACAGCTTCAGCATCTGGCTCTGACCATCGCCCCCAGCCTGCTGGCAGAAGACAGAATTTCCCTCACCCTCACGCTGTCTGAATGGCAGACCGGGCCGCAACTGACCAATATTCAGATCCTCAATACCAGCCAGCAGGTCATTGCGGAACAGGGAACCCCGCTGCGCGAAGGCCCGGAAATCAGCCAGCCGGTGACCCAGGATAATATGGCGGCCGGGCTCATCCGTGCCGATATCGACCTGTCATCGGCAGGCCGCACCGCGCGCCATTATCTGGCCATGGGTCTGATTGCCAGTGGCCTGATGGCTCTGTTGGCCGCCCTGGTGGCCTACCAGCTGACCGAGCGTGTTACCGGTTACCTGCGCCAGCTGGAAGAAAGCCTTGGGCGCTGGGATGCCAACGATGATCCGCTGCAGCTTCCCCCGTCGCCGGCGGTCAGCGATCTGAAAAATATTCATCAGGCACTGAACCGTATTGCGGTGCGCGAAGAACATCAGAAAGCCATGGAACAGGCCCTTGGCCGTTTTGTGTCCGGCCACCCGTCTGCCCCCTCGTCACCACTGAGATACCATGAATGTGCGTTACTCTTTATTGAAATTCAGGATCTCGAAGTTCTGCAGCAACGGCTTTCCGCTGAAGAACTGACATCCGTTCTCAATCATTACCACCGTCTGCTGTCTCATGCTGCCAAACTCTATAATGGTAAAGTCGATCGCTATCACGGCTCCGGTATTGTCATGACCTTCGGCATCGCCAACCCGGTTACCACAGGTCATGAAGCCCTGCACAGCCTTTATGCCGCGCAGTTATTCAGTGGTCTGGTCACGCATCTGCGGGAAACCGACAGTAACATGCTGCCGGTAGAATTCCGTATGGCTGCACACTGGGGCAATGTATTACTGGCACCGGTCACACAGGACGACCGTACTGAATGCAACATGATAGGCGATACCGTGCACTGGGCTTCTCACCTTGCCGATAACGGTGAAGAGCTGCGCTTACTGGCCAGCCAGACACTGCTCGATCACTTACCCGGCAATGATGATATTCAGTGGCAGGAAGGCCCGCTGATTTCGGATCTGCACGGCGGGGAACAGGCGTGCTACTGGTTGCAGGAACTGCCGGAAAAAAATCATCAGCTTATTCAGCGACAGATCCGTCACATTACAGCGATGACAGAACAGGTATAACCCGGTCGGGCACCGCCACGATATTCATATAATAGTCATTTGAACTTCTGCAGTCCTTAACTAAGGTTAATTTGAAATTAACAGCAGAGGTTACCAACATGGTTCTTCGCAAATCCGGACTTGCTGCAGCACTGACCCTGGTAATCAGCCCGTCCGCTTTTTCCAGTGATCTTCAGATCAATGGTTTTATGAACGTTACCGCAGGCGTACTTTCCAACGAAGATATTTCCGCCGACGGCTACGATGACGGCGTTTCTTTTGACAACGGCACTCTGGTGGGCCTGCAGATGACTCAGCAGGTTAATGATTCCACCTCCGCCACCATGCAACTGATTTCGCGCGGCTCCGACAGTTATGAAACGGAAGCCGCCTGGGCCTACATCACCTATACCGCCAGCGACAGCACCGACATCCGCATGGGGCGTCTGCGTACGCCTTTCTTTTATTATTCCGATTTTCTTGAAGTCGGGTACGCCTACAACTGGATCACCCCACCTTCCATTGTTTATCGTCTGGGCGCCCTGTCATCGCTCAGCGGCGTTGATCTTACTCAGCGCTTTACCATGGGCAGCGTGGATGCCTCGGTGCAGCTTTATGGCGGACGTTTTTCATCCGATGTGGAATTACAGGGCGATGAATACGCCATCGAATTACGTCGCGCCATGGGGATAGTGCTGGCAATGTCGATGGGTGATTTTGGCGCCCGTGCCAGTTATCACCAGACCAATATCACCATGGATATTGATCCCGGCGGAACCCGCGCGCTGGACCAGCTGGCCGCCGGAGCCGCCCTCGCCGGCGTTGGTGATGAATTTATTCCCGATGAAGATAAATCGTCTTTCTACCAGGCATCAGTCAACTATGACAATGGCTCAACATCGGTGATTGCCGAGTGGACCGCGCTGAAACACGACAGTGCCGTTCTCAATGATGACTCCGCCTATATGATCAGCGCTGCTCAGCGCATGGGTGATATCACCGGCCATCTGACGTACGCTGCCACCTCCGATAATCTGAAAAGCGGAATGGTCGGAACCGTACAGGAGAACGCCGAACTGAAAGAGTCTGCCATTATTCTCGGCGCACGTTTTGACTATGATGCAGCCACTGCCTTCAAAATCGATATCCAGTACAACGATGAAGAAACCGTTGCCGGCGCCGATGGCGAAACTGGTGTGCTTTATACCCTTGGCATGAGCCTGGTCTTTTAAGGAGATTTACGATGAAAATATTTAAGTCAGTCTCCCGCCTTGCTTTGCTGACAAGCATCATATTCACTGCAACGGCCTATGCCGAAGTGGCTGTGATCGTCAGTGCAGCCAATGGCAACAGCGCACTGGATGGCAATACCATTTCCCGCATCTTTCTTGGCAAAACATCTAAGTTTCCGGATGGCAGCCAGGCCATACCGGTTGACCAGAATGAAGGCAGCGCCACACGCGATGCGTTTAATGATCAGGTCCTTGGTAAAAGTGCCAGTCAACTGAAAGCTTACTGGTCACGTCTGATTTTCACCGGAAAAGGCACTCCGCCCAAAGAGTCCGGCAATGATGCGGATATTAAAAACCTCGTCGCTCAGAATCCAAACCTGATTGGCTATGTGGATACTTCCGTGGTGGATGAGTCGGTGAAGGTAGTACACAAATTCTGAACAGGGTTGAGATCATAAAAAGGCGCCGAAGCGCCTTTTTATTTGCCGCCCTTATGACCATGCGATAACTGAATATCGACCAGGCGGTCGAGCACCGCTAATACCCGATCAAATTCGTCTCCGCCGCTCAGCCAGTTCAGAGCAGCCACACCGGCTTCAATTGTCGACAAACCGAATTCATGGGGCGACGTACGTATGGTGTAGCGGCTGGTCGTCTGCGGTTGCAGGCGGATAAAAGGCAGTTGCTGCAGCCACGGGTTCTGCAACATCAGCTTCCGGGTTTTACGCCAGGTACCATCAATAATCAGCAGCGCACGGATATCCCGTTTTTGTTGTTCCGTGACCGCCTGCCCTTCCCGTAACGGATAGAGTACAGCGACCTGTTCCACAGGCAGTGAGCCAAACACTTCACCATAATCATATTGATCCCCCTGCAACAACACGGAATTCTGAATACTTAAATTCAGAAGAGGTGCCGTCGACAGCGGGTGTCTGGCTTCGGTTTTTTCCTGCCAGATAATCAGTTTTACCGGTGCGGCCATCTGGGTAATGGCCGCACACAGGCAAACCCGGAGCGGCCGTCCACAATGACTGCAGGACGGTCGCGGACTCACTTATTTTTTCCCTTTTTTCTGCAGTAATGGTTTCAGGAAGTGGCCGGTATGCGAGGCTTTATTTTTAACCACATCTTCCGGGGTACCTTCTGCGATAATATAGCCGCCTTTTGATCCGCCTTCAGGACCCAGGTCGACAATCCAGTCTGCTGTTTTAATCACATCAAGATTATGTTCGATCACCACGATGGTGTTGCCATGGTCACGCAGACGATGCAGTACCGCCAGCAACTGTTCAATATCATGAAAGTGCAGGCCAGTGGTTGGTTCATCCAGAATATACAGCGTCTGGCCGGTATCGCGTTTGGACAATTCTTTCGCCAGTTTTACCCGCTGCGCTTCACCACCGGACAGCGTGGTCGCGGCCTGTCCCAATTTAATATAAGTGAGACCAACATCCATCAGCGTCTGCAGTTTGCGCGCCACAGCCGGGATGGCATCGAAAAACTCCCGCGCATCCTCCACTGTCATTTCCAGCACTTCGTGAATATTTTTGCCTTTGTAACGGATGTCCAGTGTTTCGCGGTTATAACGTTTGCCGTGGCAGACATCACAGGGGACATAAATATCCGCCAGGAAATGCATTTCAACTTTAATAACTCCGTCACCCTGGCATGCCTCACAACGCCCGCCTTTAACGTTAAAAGAAAAACGTCCGGCTTTATAACCGCGTGATCTGGCTTCCTGAGTGCCGGCAAAAATTTCCCGTACCGGCGTAAAAATACCGGTATAAGTTGCCGGGTTAGAACGTGGTGTGCGGCCAATCGGGCTCTGGTCAATATCCACCACTTTATCCAGCTGTTTCAGACCGCTGATACTGTCATATTCAGCCGCTTTCAGTGTCGTAGCACCGTTCAGGGCAGTGGATGCCAGCGGAAATAACGTACGGTTAATCAGTGTCGATTTCCCGGAGCCTGAGACCCCTGTGACACAGGTCATCAGACCCAGCGGAATGGTCAGGTCAACGTCGTTAAGGTTATTACCGCGCGCGCCTTTTAACGTCAGCAGTTTGTCTTTGTTGTAAGGCACGCGTTGTTCAGGAACATGAATAGCACGTTTACCGGACATATACTGGCCGGTAACGGAGTTCTTATTGGCAAATACCTGCTTGGGTGTGCCCTGGGCAATCACCTGCCCGCCATGGACGCCCGCTCCCGGACCGATATCAATCAGATGATCAGCACTGCGGATAGCATCTTCATCGTGTTCCACCACCATGACGGTATTGCCCAGATCGCGCAGACGGAACAGGGTTTTCAGCAAACGGTCGTTGTCACGCTGGTGCAGGCCGATCGAAGGCTCATCCAGAATGTACATCACGCCGACCAGACCGGCGCCAATCTGCGACGCGAGACGGATACGCTGCGCTTCCCCACCGGATAAGGTATCTGAGCTGCGGCTCAGAGTCAGGTATTCCAGACCGACATTGACCAGAAAGCTCAGCCGTTCGCGGATTTCTTTGAGAATTTTTTCGGCAATTTCACCGCGATGACCGTCCATCGTCATGGTGGAGAAATAATCAAAAGCTTCTTCCACCGGCATGGATGTGCAGGCATGAATGTTTTTATCACCCACAAAGACGTTACGTGCTTCAACCCGCAGCCGTGACCCATCACAGGACGGGCATGGCTGCACACTCAGGTACTTCGCCAGCTCATCGCGCACCATCTGTGAATCGGTTTCGTGATAACGGCGGTCCAGATTCGGCAATACCCCTTCAAACGGATGCTTTTTAATAATCTGATCGCCGCGTGAATTCACGTAGCTGAAATTAACCTCATCTTCTCCACTGCCGTTGAGCAATAGGTTGCGCTGTTTAACCGTCAGTTTGTTGAATGGCTTATCGATGCTGAATCCATAATGTTCCGCCACCGACTTCAGCATCTGAAAATAGTAGATACTGCGCCGGTCCCAGCCACGGATAGCCCCTTCAGCAATGGTCAGCGACGGGTCGTGTACCACCAGTTCAGGGTCAAAATATTGCTTCACGCCCAGACCATCGCAGCTCGGGCAGGCGCCGGCCGGGTTATTGAAGGAAAACAGCCGGGGTTCCAGCTCTGACAGGCTGTAGCCACAGTGAGGGCAGGAAAACTGTGACGAAAACAGCAGCGGCTCGGCTTTATCGTCGTCCATGTCAGCCACCAGCGCCAGCCCGCCGCTGAGCTCGATACAGGTTTCCAGAGATTCCGACAGACGCTGCTCGATGCCTTCTTTCACTTTGAAGCGATCAACCACCACCTCAACCGTGTGTTTGCGACGCTTATCCAGATCCGGTGTGTCATCCAGATCACACACCAGCCCGTCCACCCGCACACGGATAAAGCCCTGGGCGCGCAGACTTTCAAACACATGCAGATGCTCACCTTTACGGTCACGGATGACCGGCGCCAGAATCATCAGTTTGGCGCCGTCCGGCTGGTCCATAATGGCATCGACCATCTGACTGATGGTCTGTGCCTCCAGCGCAACATCATGATCCGGGCAACGCGGTGTACCAACCCGGGCGAACAGCAGACGCAGATAATCGTAGATCTCAGTGACGGTGCCCACGGTGGAGCGCGGATTGTGAGAGGTCGACTTCTGTTCGATGGAAATGGCCGGCGACAGACCTTCGATCAGGTCAACGTCCGGCTTTTCCATCATGGACAGAAACTGGCGTGCGTAGGTGGACAAAGATTCCACATAGCGGCGCTGACCTTCTGCGTACAGGGTATCGAATGCCAGTGAGGATTTGCCTGAACCACTCAGGCCGGTGATGACGACGAGTTTGTCGCGGGGAATATCAATATCGATGTTTTTCAGATTATGGGTGCGTGCCCCGCGGACGTGAATCCTGTCCATAGTTGGCTCTTCGTTTGGAAAGAAAAGCCCCTATTGTAATTCATGTGCGGGGGGCACTGACAGCCGATTATTCAACCGGCTCCTGCAACAGCTCTTCCATGTACTCTTTCGCCCAGTTGACGGCCTGAATACGATTGGCGGCGCCAATTTTTTTGAACAGGTTATAAATATGGGTTTTCACCGTATGCATGCTCACGTTGAGCTTCTCGGCGATTTCGATATTGGTGGCTCCGGTCGCGGTCAGACGCAGGATCTGGCGCTCGCGGCGGGTCAGCTGAGTGCTGGTACTGGGCATTTTGCGCGGCTTATGGCGAGTTTTCTCCAGGTATTTACCCAGTAATTCCCGTGGCAGCCAGTATTCCCCTTCAAACAGTCCGAGAATACCCTTACTCAGCTGCTGTTGGGATGTGTCGCGATAAAACAGCCCGTTCACCATCGGCCAGGCAATAAAACGCTCGGCCGGATGGCCTTTGGCAACATTAAACAGCGCCACTTTGATGTCCAGCGACTGCTCGTGTATTTCATCAAGCAGATCATGCAGCTTCTCCGGACGCGCGCACTCAGCATCAATCAATGCCAGGGTACGGCATGGATACTGACTCCATTCCGCCTGCCACTCCGGCACATTGACCAACTGGCAGTCGACATTGGTGCGCTGATGTATGTATCCGATAAGAATAGAATTCTGAAGGTTTTGATGGCCAAAAAGTATGACCCTGCGACCTGGCAAACTGACCTGGCGATCCATAGACATAACTCCTTTATGTTTACCCGGAATTTTGGGTGTGTGGGCCGGCCTTCCCCTACCGACGCTTTGAGTTTACGCAATCCCGGTAGAAATACCAATTTAGTACCGGTCATTTCAGGTCTTTTTTGCCGTTAGGAACGACCTGTTATGACTCTTTATCCAGCTATGACTTATGCGAATAAAGATCGTTCTGAAAAGATCTTTTTCCTGTTTCTTATTATTTATTTTATAAACAAGTGCCCATATATTTTGCCTGCGGGCCGCCTGTGGCGTCTGTCCCTTGAGGAAACACCCGACATACCGACACGCAAAGCTGATAACAAAGCGACAAAACTGATAGACTTGCGCCCTTTTATCCGACCAGTAACTGCATACAGAATGTCCACCTCGTCATCCTCCCCTGAAAGCGCGCGTTTTACCCCGGCAGAACAGCGCGCTGTGATTTCTCTGGCATCACTCTATGCCCTGCGCATGCTGGGGCTGTTTATGGTTCTGCCGGTTATGATGCTGGAAGGCAGTAAGCTGGACGGTGCCACGCCGCAATTGCTGGGCCTGGCCATGGGTGTTTATGGCCTGACCCAGGCGGTGCTGCAGATTCCGGCGGGCACATTGTCTGACCGTATCGGACGCAAACCCATTATTATTGGCGGCCTGCTGATCTTTGCTGTGGGCAGTTTTATTGCTGCCAGTGCGGACAATGTCTGGGGAGTCATTATTGGCCGGGCCCTGCAGGGCGGCGGCGCCATCGCCAGCGCCATTATGGCACTGGTGACGGATCTCACCCGGGAAGATAACCGCATGAAAGCCATGGCTTCCATCGGTGCCAGCATCGGCCTTTCATTCTCGCTGGCCCTGGTACTCGGGCCCTGGCTGGTGAGTCTGGGTGGGCTGAACCTGATCTTCGCGGCCACCGGTGTACTGGCCGTGGGCGGCGTAGCGGTCACTCTGTTCGTCATTCCCACACCGCCGGCGCGGCCTCACCGGGATGCCACCGCCGTTTGGGAAGAAGTAGTTAAGCAGCTGAAAAACCCACAACTATGGCCCCTCAACGCGGGGATTTTTCTGCTCCACGCTCTGATGGTGGCTATTTTTGTCGGCATTCCCGCGCAGCTGCTCAAAGCCGGAATTCCGGCGGACCATCACAGCTGGCTGTATCTGCCCGTACTGGCGGTGGCTTTCGTATTCATGGTGCCTTTTATTATTGTCGCCGAGAAAAAACGCAAAATGAAAAGTGTGGTCATCACCGGCGCCGTGGTCATAGCCATTGGTCTGTTCGGGATGGCCGCTGCCAGCAAGCTGTGGCACTGGGTTATCCTGCTGCTGATTTACTTCTGGGGTTTTAATCTGATGGAGGCCAGCCTGCCTTCCTGGTTAAGCAAAATCGCCCCGGCCGGCGCCAAGGGCAGCGCCATGGGGATTTACTCCAGCATGCAGTTTCTCGGCGCATTCTGCGGCGGTGGCATCGGCGGCTGGGTACTGGGCCACTACGGCAGCCCCACACTATTTGTCGGACTGGGGGCATTAGTGATACTTTGGGCGCTGATTTTATTCCGCGCATCCGCCCCCCTCCATCTGACCAGTATCAGACTGGCAGTAAACGGAGACTGCAGTGATTTTACGCTGGCACAGTTAATGGCACTGGATGGTGTCTCAGACGTCAGCCTGCAGTCCGGCGAAGGCGCTGTATATCTGAAAGTCAGCGCCTCCGGATTCGATCAGCAACAGGCGCTGAACATAATACAATCTACAGGAGAAGAGCATGGGTCGCAGCGTTAACAAAGTGACACTCATTGGTACTCTGGGTCGTGACCCCGAAGTTCGCTATATGCCAAACGGCAATGCCGTTGCCAACCTGAATATGGCAACGGATGAAAGCTACAACGACCGCCAGACCGGTCAGAAAGTCGAGCAGACTGAATGGCACCGCATCGTGGTCTACGGCAAGCTGGCGGAAATCGTTCAGCAGTATCTGAAGAAAGGTTCCAAAGCCTATTTTGAAGGCCGCCTGAAAACCCGCGAATGGGAAAAAGACGGCGTCAAACGCTATACCACGGAAATCATCGCGAACGATATGATGATGCTGGACAGCCGTGGTGCCAACGACGGCATGGGCGGCTATCAACAACCGTCACAGATGATGAATTCACCACAGGGTGGAAATCAGCCGCAGGGGGGCTATGCGCAACCGCAACAGCCGGCACCTCAGCAACAGGCCCCGCAACAACCTCAGCAGCCGCCGCAACAGCGCCCGGCCGCCCCACAACAACCGGCACAGCCACCGGGTGGCTATCAGCAGCCGCCGCAACAACCGGCACAACAGCCGAATCAGGGCTATCCCGGTGGTGGCGGTTATCAGCAGCCTCCCCAACAGGCACCGGCGCCCCAGCCGAGCAACAGTTTCGACGATTTCGACGACGACATCCCGTTCTGAGTAACGGCTCCGTCAATCCGGAAAGAGCCACTTAACCGTGGCTCTTTCTGTTATTGATCCGGCTGTTGGTCTGAGTTGACCTGAGACTGGCGCCGGTCAGCAATCAATACCCACACCAAACACACCAGCACCAGCACGGCAGCGGTCCAGAACACCAGCTGTGCCGCCTGATCAAAGGCCGCTCCCGCCGCCTGAATCAGCAGCCCTGCATCCCCGGCCGGCAACCCTCTGGCGACCATTAAAGCCGCATCAATACTGTCCGCTGCGTGTGCTGCCGGCACGGTCAGAGCCGCCGGCAGCTGAAACGCCGAGGTATACACCGCCGTCATCAGGCTGCCCAGCAGGGCAATACCAAAGGCCGCCCCCAGCTCATAACTGACTTCTTCCAGTGAAGCCGCCATACCGGCCTTTTCCGGCACCACACTGAACATCATGGCGGTGGAAGCCACCGTCATGGCGAAGCCAATTCCCAGCCCCAGTAAGGCCAGCAACAGCAGCTGCCACCACATCGGCGCTGATATTGACAAAGCCAGCGCCAGTGCAGCCATCAGCGACAATATCATTGCCGCACTCACGCTGCGGCGATTGCCGATACGGGGTGCCAGCACGCCGGCCAGAGGACCAGCCACCAGTGCCGATAATGGCAGTGGCAGAATATACAGCCCGGCCTGCAGAGGGCTGAATCCCAACACCAGTTGCAGGCGCTGCGTGGTCACCAGCTCCACCCCGACAATGGCCGAGGTAGTCACCAGTGCAATCACAAAACCGTTCGCGAAAGGCGCGCTGCGGAACAGTCTGAAATCAATCATCGGCTCCTGCTGTGCACGCTGATGGCGGAGAAACAGCAGGATGGCGACCACCGCGACCGTTAATTCTGACAATGCCAGGACATAATCCGGATGACCGCCACAGGCTTCTTTCAGCGCCATAATGGCGGCAATCAGCCCCACCATAATCTGAGCCGACGCCAGCAGATCAAAGGGACGCGACCAGTCCGGCGCCGATACCGGCACGTAACGCACCGCCATCACCAGAGCAACCACGACCACAGGGACATTCACCAGAAATACCGCACCCCACCAGAAGTACTCCAGAATGACGCCTCCAATCACAGGCCCCAACGCCATGCCCCCACCGGATACCGCGGCCCAGATGCCAATCGCCAGCGTCCGCTCCTGCTCATCGCTGAAGCCGGTGCGGATCAGTGCCAGCGTCGCCGGCATCATCATCGCAGCCCCCACCGCCAGGCATACCCGGGCGCTGATCAGCCATGCCGGTGACGGCGAAAATGCAGCCAGCAAAGATGCCAGCCCAAACACCACCAGCCCGGCCAGAAACAGCCGCCGGTGTCCATAACGGTCACCCAGAACCCCCATCGGCAGCAGCAGGCCTGCGGCCACCAGCTGATAGGCATTAATAATCCACAGCTTCTCCGTGGCGCTGGCCTGCAGGTCCCGGGTCAGCGCCGGTAACGCGGTGTACAGCACCGTCATATCCACAACAATCAGCAACAGAGCACTGGAAACAACCGCCAGCATCAGCCAGCGTTGTGCAAACAACATCAGATTCACCTTTCACCATCGTGTTTTATTGACACGCGGCCGTATAATTCCACATTCAACCGGCACATAATATAAATACATACGTATTTATTTAAAAGAGAAAAGTATGGGCAGACGTAAAACGATTGACCGCAATGTACTGCTGGATATCGCTGAACAGATCGTTGGCGGTCAGGGCGCTAAAGCGCTGACCATCGACGCCCTCGCCAAAGCGGCAGGCATTACCAAAGGTGGTGTGCAATACAGCTTCCGTAACAAGGAGGCATTACTGGATGCCATCTTCGAGCGCTGGGATCAGCAGTACAACAGCCTCTATCGTTCCATTGCCGGCGACCATCCGGACGCGATGGAAAAAGTCGCAGGGCACGTACAGGCCACCCGCCAGGCGGATGAAAGCGCCAACGCCCGGGCTGCCAGCCTGATGATGGCTCTGCTGGAAAATCCTAAGCAGATGGCGGCGAACCGCACCTGGTATCGCGGAATTATCAGTGATCTGGATCTGTCCGATGAGAAAGCACGCCGCATGCGGTTGGCCTTTCTGGCCTCAGAAGGCGCTTTTCTGCTGCGCAGTTTAGGCCTGCTGGATATTGATGACAGCGAATGGCAGGACATGATGGATGACGTCGCCACCACGCTGTTGCCCGGTGACGACAGCGGGCGCCAGGACCCGGTCGATACAGAGTAAACCGGTCCTGGCACAGAGCGGCCGGCCTTACAGCATCAGGCCGTCGAATAATTCCACGGTGACGGTTTCGCCGGCTTCCACGCGTCCGCGTTCCTGCTCCAGTACGATGTAGCAGTTGGCCTGACTGAGCGAGCTGAGAACGGCTGAACTCTGATTGCCCACCGCCCGCACGTGAAGCTGCCCGTGATCGTCGTAATCGCAGAGTCCGCGCTGAAAATCCGTGCGCCCAGGGCGTTTGCGCAGCACGTCCGACGTCTGCGCCCGCAACCTCACAGGTTTTACCTGATGTTCGCCGGCAAGACGGCGCAGCATAGGGGCCGCCAGCTGATGCATGGTTACCATGGCAGAGACCGGATTACCGGGCAGACCAATAAACAGACTGGACGGCAGATGGCCACAGGCAAAGGGTTTGCCGGGCTTGATCGCCAGACGCCAGAAATCGATCCGTCCCAGGGATTCCAGCACATCTTTGGTATAGTCTGCCTCGCCCACCGACACCCCACCGGTGGTCATCACCACATCAGCCTCAGCGTCGGCCTGCACAAAGGCCTGGCGCAGCGCGGCAGCTGAATCCTGCACTGTGCCCATCGCCAGCACTTCGCATCCCAGCCGTCTGAGCATCGTGGCGATGGTAAAGCTGTTGCTCTGATAGATCTGCCCGTCTGCCAGCGGCCGTCCGGGTTCCACCAGCTCATCACCGGTGGCCAGCAAAGCAACTTTTAAACGCGGTCTGACGCTGACCTGAGCAATCCCCACACTGGCCAGCAGCCCGACATCTGCCGGACGCAGGCGGCGCCCGGCGGTCAGCAGTATCTGCCCGGCGCGGATGTCTTCACCGCTGAGCCGGACGTTGTCGCCCTGATCCGCACCATGGGGGAAGCGGATCAGGCCTTCGTCAGCGACCCCGGTATTTTCCTGCATAACCACGCTGTCGGCCCCTGCCGGCACCAGAGCGCCGGTCATAATGCGCACGCATTCACCCGCCCGCAGAGTGCCGCGGAACGGATGCCCGGCCATGCTCTTACCGGCCAGCTTCAGCGTATCCCCGTCTGCCAGATCAGCAGCGCGCAACGCATACCCATCCATAGCGGAATTATCCGCCGGTGGCACATTCATGGCACTGGTAACATCCGCCGCCAACACGCGTCCATCGGCTTCAGTCAGAGGAATGGTTTGCGCGTCACGGATGGGTTCGACAAAACTGAGCAGACTTTCCAGCGCCTGGTCCAGTGGCGCCAGCCCCGGGCTGTCACAGGTAATCATCAGGCCACCTGCGTACTGACGTTAATGCCGTTTGCCTGCGGCAACCCCAGCGACAGAATCAGCGCATCGCCGGCTTCCAGCGGGCCGACGCCTGCCGGCGTGCCGGTCATAACAATATCGCCCGGATTCAGTGTAAAAATACGGCTCATATGGGCAATCAGAGGGATCACCGGAAACAGCATGTCAGCGCTGCTGCCCTGTTGCTGGACATGACCATTACGTTCCAGTTTCAGTTCAATGGCGCTCCAGTCGGTCACTTTGGCCGCGGCCAAAAATCCAGTCAGCGGACAGGCGCCGTCAAAGCCTTTCGCCACTTCCCATGGATGGCCTTTTTCTTTCAGTTTTGCCTGCACATCGCGCAGGGTCAGATCAAGCCCCAGGCCCACCCCGGCAATGCCGGCGGCGACATCGGCATCGCTGGCGTGCTGAAGCCGGTCACCGATCAGCACCGCTATTTCCAGTTCGTGATGTACGGCTCCCTGACCGGCCGGCACAGTAAAAGATGGTGCTGCCGGAACCGCTGCCGTGGCGGGTTTGATAAAGAGGATGGGGGCGGAAGGTACCGGGTTATTCAACTCTTTGGCGTGTTCGGCGTAATTACGTCCGACACAGAGTATTTTGCCGGTGGCATGAGGGAAAGACTGGTTTTCCAGGGTCGCATAAAACATACAGAAACGGCCTGATACGTAGGAACAAGGCCGTTATGGTAACGCAACGACAGAAAAAAGTTCAGGAAGCTTCGCGTGGCTGACGGATGAGTTCGGCCAGCTCACGATCCACCGATGACGGATCGAGCATATTGAGTTCCAGCAGCCGGCGCAGACTGGTCATACTGTCGAGATCCATGGAATCACAGGCACAGCCCACCACGTCTTCGTCGATATGCACCAGCGAGCAGTTCATCGCGATGTACTCTTCATCAGAAAGCTCCAGTGTCACCGTCAGCTGTTGTTCCAGCTTCCAGTTGACGTTTTCCGGGCGCACCAGCAGTACCCCCCGCAGACTGATATCCATGCAATGGGTTTCATAGCTTTGGCCACCGGTTTCAACCTTTACCCGCCGCAGAAAATGCACCCGTTTAAAATGACGTTTATCCATACCTGCCCTCTGTCGGACCACTGGATGGCCGGGATGACCTGCCAGCGTTAAAGTCCCTATTAGGTTTAGTAGTAATTACTGATAACGCAAACGACAGAGCGTCGCAGAAAGTGACGTTTGTGACAGTGCACAAAGCGGAGAACCGGCGCCAGCCACCCTGTGTTGACAAGGCGGCCGGGCGGACACGGCGGGCTTAAGCCAGACGTTTGTACTTCATACGTTTAGGTGCCGCATCGGCGCCCAGACGTTTTTTGCGGTCTTCTTCGTATTCGGTGTAGTTCCCCTCAAAGAAGGTCACTTTGGAATCCCCTTCGTAGGCCAGAATATGAGTGGCAATGCGGTCAAGGAACCAGCGGTCGTGGGATACCACCATCACAGTCCCCGGGAAAGCATCAATGGCTTCTTCCAGTGCGCGCAGGGTTTCCACGTCCAGGTCGTTGGACGGCTCATCCAGCAGCAGTACGTTAGCGCCCTGCTTCAGGGTATAAGCCAGCTGCAGACGGCCACGCTCACCGCCGGACAGATCCCCGACCCGTTTCTGCTGATCGCCGCTTTTGAAGTTAAAGCGGCCGATATAGGCGCGGCTAGGATAATCCTTGCCATTAATGTTAATCATATCCAGACCGTCGGAAATGGCTTCCCACACGGTTTTCTTGTCGTCCAGCTCATCGCGCAACTGTTCAACGAAGGCCAGCTTCACGGTTTCACCAATGACAACTTCGCCGGCATCCGGCTTTTCTTCTCCGGCGATCATACGGAACAGGGTGGATTTACCGGCACCGTTACCACCAATAATGCCGACGATGGCCCCCGGTGGTACGGCAAAGTCGAGATCATCGATCAGCATACGGTCACCAAAGGACTTACTGACGTTATGGAACTCGATCACTTTATCGCCCAGACGCGGACCCGGTGGAATATAAATCTCGTTGGTCTCGTTGCGCGTCTGAAACTCACGTGAATTCATTTCTTCGAAGCGCGCCAAGCGGGCTTTGCTCTTCGACTGACGGCCTTTGGCGCCCTTACGTACCCACTCCAGCTCATGCTTGATGGCTTTGGTGTGGGCTTCTTCTTCTTTTTTCTCCTGCTCTAAGCGCTTTTCTTTCGCTTCCAGCCAGGTGGTGTAGTTGCCCTCATAAGGAATACCATGGCCACGGTCGAGCTCCAGAATCCACTCTGCACAGTTATCCAGGAAATAACGATCGTGAGTGATGGCCACCACGGTGCCGGGATATTCTTCGAGGAATTTTTCCAGCCAGCCAACGGATTCCGCATCCAGATGGTTGGTCGGTTCGTCGAGCAACAACATATCCGGTTTGGACATCAGCAGACGGCACAGCGCCACACGGCGGCGTTCACCACCGGACAGTTTGGTGACATCCGCATCCCACGGCGGCAGACGCAGGGCGTCAGCGGCGATTTCCATCTGCCGTTCCATATCGTGGCCACCGGCGGTTTCGATCAGGGCTTCCAGCTCCCCCTGTTTTTTCGCCAGCGCGTCGAAATCAGCATCCGGCTCGGCATAGGCGGCATAAACCTGTTCCAGCGCTTCTTTGGCTTCGACGATGTCTGATAAACCGTCTTCCACATTGCCTTTTACATCTTTGCTGGGGTCCAGCTCCGGCTCCTGCGGCAGGTAACCGATATTCAGATCCGGTTGTGGACGGGCTTCGCCGACGATGTCAGTGTCCAGTCCCGCCATGATTTTCAGCAGGGTGGATTTACCGGCGCCATTCAGACCCAGAACACCGATTTTGGCGCCCGGAAAAAAAGAAAGTGAAATATCACGCAGAATCTGACGTTTGGGCGGAACGATTTTACCCAGACGGTTCATGGTGAAAACGTATTGTGCCATGTGAATTTACCTCATATCAGTTGCGGCCAACGCTACTGAAAAGCAGCGCGTATAGCAACCGCAGCCGCCCGTAAACGAATGTCCGGGCGGGCCGGTGAATAACAACGGAGTCCTATAAAACAGTCAGATTATACCGTATCGGCTACCATGGTTTTTTATTTCTGATAAAAAAATCAGTAAACACCGGATCACAGTGTCTGGTTGAACGGCGCGGTTGATCACCCTTTACAACAGGCAGCGCAGTGGCGGCCATGGGAGATGACACGGCAGTGCCGGTAAGGTCAATTCCTGCCAGGCTCCCTCACGATTTCCACCACAATTCCCGCCATCAGGACGAAACCCATCATACATCCGGTTCAACTACCGGTATCAGGCGCTATACTGATAACGCACCTTAAAAAGTCAGGGGATCGGCGGCAGGAATGCTATTTAACATGTTCTCAACAAGCGGCCGGGATATCCCGCTGCGCTCCAGCCTGCTGAATATTCCGTTATTCGTTCTCAGTTTCCTGTCACTGACACTGGTGCTGGCCTGGAGCAGCTGGCAACAGTACCAGCAGGATAAGGCCATGCACATCAACGAGGTGCACCTCACCCTGGAGAACTACGCTCAGCAGGCAGGACTGCTGGCCCAGGCCGGCATTGCTGCCAACACTATGTTTGTGCGCGGCTATGCCGATCTGATCGGGAAAACCGCCGCCGGCGATCCACAGGCCAGTGAACACCTGTGGAATGAAATGCAACGTTCATTTTTTAATATTACCGGCTATACCCTGTTTGACGGCGAAGGCCACTTTCTGCAGCAGGGTGGCGAACAGATTCACAGCAACGAAATAGCCGATATATACGTTAATATCAACGCTTCAGGCGGTGATCACGGCCTCTTCCTGCTGCGTTATGGCGGCCGCGGCGGTTTTTATTTTTTCAGCCGTTTCAGCACAGATGACGGAAAATCCTATATTTTTGTCAGCCGCCGTGCTTACAGCAAGCTGTCACAGATTATATATAACGGCCACTTCCCCGGCTTTGAAATGCTGCTCATCGATACCCGGACCGAAACGGTCAGCATACGGGAATTTTATTTCGCTGATTCAGACAACCAGCCCGGTCTGAAAGAGGAAGAAAAACGCAACATTCTGTTCCGTACCAGCATTCCGTTTTCACATTGGGATGTCGCCGCCTTACCGGTCAAGGATGGTACCAACCCCGGCCTGCTGCAACGCCTCAGTTCGCCGTTACTGGTGCTGTTAGTGTTCGCCATCCTGGCCAGTATTCTGTGGCTGATTATGCGCCGCCAGGAACGTAAAGCCCGACAGATCGAAGCCATCCGGCGCCAGACCGAACAACGCGCAGACCGGGTACTGGCGTCGGTTGACGATGCACTGATTTCAACCGATTCCCACGGCGTTATTGATTACGTCAACCCCAGAGGCGCCGCCCTGTTAATTGAAATGGGGGTGCGTAAATTTGTCGGCGCAGCACTGTCCGACGTATGGCCCGATAAACAGGCGCTGTGGAACCGCGGTTTATCAACCGAAGAACTGGAAATGCTGGCCGACAGCGGCCGTCGTATGAAAATCACCATCGGTGACGAAGAACGTATCCTTGAACAGGAGTACAACCCCCTGTACGAGCGCCGCAAAATCTGCGGTATTGTCTGGCTGTTGCGTGATATTACCGACGCCGAGCATGTAACCCGTGCCATGCAGCAGAGCCAACAGCGTTACAAGGCTTTGTTTGAAGAATCGGGCGTTGCCCACTGTGTTATCGACGTATCCGCGTTCAACGGCAGTATTGACGAGATTAAAATCGTCGACGTTAACGACGCTGCGGTACGCATTGCCGGCGCCGACAGCCGTGAACATCTGATCGCCAACTTTAAAGCGCTCAATGCCCGGCCGGATAAACCCCAGTTCGCTCAATCACTGCAACGGGCGCTGGAGCTTGATCTGGCCACTACTGAATTTGATATCCGGCTGAAATGCTTTGATGGAGAAGTCCGCGATTTCTGGGTCAATCTCAGTCTGCATTCAGGCTCCGCTGAGCATGCACTGATGACATTACTCGACGTCACCGAAAGCAAGCAGGCAAACAAACAGATCCGTGAGCGCGAAGCTTTCTGGTCCAGTATTACCGCCAGTATGCCGGACGTGATTTATGTTCTGGACATCGACGAGAAACTGCAGCCGACACTGGTATACCGTAACCGCGAAGTGGCCGACCTGTTGGGCTATCCGCCGGAAGCACGGCAGGGTAAACATCACTGGATTGATTACGCCCCCAAAGCCGAAATGGAGACCATCCGCAATAACATTGCCGGCAACCGCCATATGAAGCCCGGAGAAACCCGCCAGGCGCAGATGACCTTTATTCATTACGACGGCAGTGAACGCATACTGAAATCCCAGGACACACCCTTGCAGTTCGATGAGAAAGGTTATGTCACCCGTTATATTGGCAGTGTCCGTGACGTCACCGATGAAGTGCGTAAACAACAGCAGGTAAGAGATTCCGAACGCCGCTACCGGCTGCTGGCCGAAAATATCAACGACGTGATCTGGGCGTCGGATTTAAATCTTAACTTCAATTTCGTCAGTGCTTCCGTGGAGCGTATTCTGGGCTATAAACAGGATGAACTGCTGAGTGAAGGGGTGAACGCTATTTTCGAAATTCAGGACATCCGCACCATGGTGCATGACATGCGTGCGATGCTGAATAAAGCCCGGCTTAACCCGGAAAAAGCCAGAACCAATAAAGACCTGATTAAAATCGACATGATGGCGACCAGCAAACAGGGAGACGATGTGCTGCTGGAACTGCAGGCGACCACGCTGTGGAATGAAGATAATGAACTGCAGGGTATTCTCGGCATCTGCCGTGACGTCACCGAAGCAAGAGCCATCGAACAGGAACTCAGGCTGGCCGCTGAAGTGTTTGCCAACAGTAATGAAGCCATCATCATTACCGACAACACCATGAACATTGCCAATGCCAACCGCGCGTTCTGCGCCATCACAGGTTATAAATACGATGACGTGATTGGCCGTACCCCGGACTTCCTTATTTCTGATGACCGCCATGACATCACCTTTTATGAAAAAATAGGTCAGGCACTGGTGATCGACGGCTACTGGCAGGGAGAGATTTTTTATCGCTGCATGGATGGCGAAGTAAGAACCGGCTGGGCAGGCGTAACCGCAATCCGCGATGATCAGCATGAGGTCCAGAGCCTGATCATTATTATGTCCGATATTACCGAACGTAAAGTGATTGAAGAGCGTATTCACAAGCTGGCCTATTTTGATCCGCTGACAGGTCTGCCAAACCGTACCCAGATGCACGAAAAACTGGATGCCATGATCCGCCGGGCCAAAAGTGGCGATCAGTGTCTGGCTCTGTTGTTTATTGACCTTGACCGTTTCAAACCGATCAATGATTCCATGGGTCACCCGGCGGGCGATCAGGTGTTAAAGCAGGTCGCTCAGCGCTTACGTGAATGCACCAAGCAGGATGATCTGGTCTGTCGTATGGGGGGCGATGAATTTACCCTGGCACTGGGCGGCCTGACGGATGCTGACCAGGCCGGTAACACCGCCATCAAAGTGGCCGAACGCATTCTGCACTGTCTGAATAAACCTTATGTTCTTCAGCAGCGTGAAGTTTTTATCAGCGCCAGCATCGGCATTTCAATTTATCCCCATGACGGCGAAAGCGTGATTGAACTGCTGAAGAATTCCGACATGGCCATGTACCACGCCAAAAATCTGGGCCGCGATAACGTGCAGTTTTTCGATGAAAAAATGAACGAGAAAGCCGTCGAGATGATGGAGCTGGAAAACGACCTGCGCCAGGCCCAGAGCCGCAACGAACTGGAACTTTACTTCCAGCCACAGTATCAGGCCCGCAGCGGCGACGTGGTTGGCGCCGAAGCCCTGTTACGCTGGCACCATCCGGACAAAGGCATGATATCTCCTGCGGTCTTTATTCCCGTAATTGAAGACACCGGCCTGATCGTTCCGGTGGGCGAATGGGTATTAAGCGAAGCATGCCGTCACTTCGCCGCCTGGCAACAGCAGGGACTGAGCGTTAACCGCATTGCTGTCAACGTATCAGCGCGTCAGTTCAAACACGACGGCTTTATCGATGCAGTCAAAAACGCCATTACGGCGGCCGGCATTCAGCCCAGCCAGCTGGAACTGGAACTGACGGAAAGCATTCTGATGGACGATGTCGCCCACACTCTGGCGGCGCTGAAGTCGTTGCGTGATATCGGCGTGCGTACCGCCATTGATGACTTCGGTACCGGTTATTCATCGCTCAATTATCTTAAGCAGTTCCCGGTCGATATTCTCAAAATTGACCGCAGTTTTATTCAGAACCTGCCGCAGAACGCTGACGATGCTCAGATTACCCGTACCATCATCGCCATGGCCCATAACCTCGGCATGGGCGTGATCGCTGAAGGGGTGGAAACCCGCGAGCAGCTGGAATTTCTGATCTCCGCTGACTGTGAAGAAGTACAGGGTTTCCTGCTCAGTAAGCCGTTGCCGGTCAGCGATCTGCTGCCACTGTTGCAGAGCAACAGCCAACAACACTGAAGGCTGCCTCTTAACGCCACTACAGTCCTCATGCAACAGCCTCATAGCAGCCTCATCGTGAAGCGATTTCACCGCCACGATGATTCCTTCTCAAGTGCCTTGCCGCCCAGTTTGCGCTAGAATGCCCGCCTTTCTTTTTCCGAACTCTGACTTAGCCCTTATTAAGAGGATGCCCTGATGTTTAGCCGTGATATGAACATAGCGGATTTTGATCCGGAACTGTGGTCTGCAATGCAAGCCGAAGATGCCCGTCAGGAGCATCACATCGAGCTGATCGCCTCCGAAAACTACACCAGCCCACGGGTGATGGAAGCTCAGGGCTCCCAGCTGACCAACAAATACGCCGAAGGTTATCCCGGCAAGCGCTACTATGGTGGCTGCGAACACGTGGATGTGATCGAACAGCTGGCCATCGACCGTGCTAAAGAACTGTTCGGCGCCCCTTACGCCAATGTACAGCCTCACTCAGGTTCTCAGGCCAACGCTGCCGTTTACTTCGCTCTGTGTCAGCCGGGCGACACCATTCTGGGCATGAGCCTGGCCCACGGTGGTCACCTGACCCACGGTGCTTCCGTCTCTTTCTCCGGCCGCATCTACAACGCCGTTCAGTACGGTCTGAATCCGGAAACCGGCGAAATTGACTACGCCGAAGTGGAACGTCTGGCCAAAGAACACAAGCCAAAAATGATCGTCGCCGGTTTCTCTGCCTACAGCCGTGTGGTTGACTGGCAGCGTTTCCGCGACATCGCCGACGAAGTGGGTGCTTACCTGTTCGTTGATATGGCACACATTGCCGGTCTGGTGGCGGCAGGACAGTATCCGTCTCCGGTCGGCATCGCCGACGTGGTGACCACTACGACCCACAAAACCCTGCGCGGTCCGCGTGGTGGTCTGATTCTGGCGAAAGAAGACGAAGAGCTGAACAAAAAACTCAACTTTGCCGTCTTCCCGGAATCCCAGGGGGGCCCGCTGATGCATGTGATTGCAGCCAAAGCCGTGTGCTTCAAAGAAGCCATGAGCCCTGACTATAAAGAGTACCAGGCTCAGGTGCTGAAAAACGCCCGCGCAATGGCGAAAACCTTTATCGAACGCGGTATCAACATTGTCTCCGGCGGTACCGACGACCACCTGTTCCTGGTGGACCTGATCGGCAAGGAATACACAGGTAAGGACGCGGATGCCGCACTGGGCCGCGCCAATATCACAGTCAACAAAAACTCGGTCCCCAACGATCCGCGTTCGCCGTTTGTTACCTCCGGTCTGCGTATCGGTTCTCCGGCCATGACCAGCCGTGGCTTTAAAGAAGAGCAGGCCATACAGCTGACCAACTGGATCTGTGACGTTCTGGATGGTCTGGAAACAGGCGATTCTTCGGCCGCCGAAGCAGAGGTTAAAGCCAAAGTGATCGCTCTGTGCGAACAGTTCCCGGTTTATAAGTAAGCGCCTTTAAACCGCCTGCCGCATGGCAACCAGCCCGCGCCGGAGTAAATCCGCCGCGGGCTTTTTACTGTACGGCTTTTGGGCTTTTTAGTGTGCCTCCCACAGCACGATGAATACCGCACAGCAAGGTACGACCGTACCACCTGTCATCAAAATGTCACTGGAATGTCATAGCCTCGCCGGATTAAAGTCCTGTCCTCACGATGAATTCATCCAGGGAGCGCTTATGACTGACACCCCACTGCCAGTAACCGAAAACGATCTCCGGACTATGCTCAGCGACGCCGAAAGCGCGCTGGACAGTGCATCGCAGGGACTCTGGACCCTGGTCAGACTCCCCGCCCCCGAATTATGGCAACAACATCCCTGGGCAGACGAAGTCTGTGGTTTCTGGGTGATCGCGGTGATGGGAAAATCCTGCATTTATTACAATGACCTCAGCAAAGGCTTCTGCCTCGGACGGTTCAGTCGCTGGGGCATTATTGATGATTACCAGACCGAGAAAACCACCCTGTCGGAACGGCTGCGCGGCCTGTCGTCCCTCGCCGGGCAACTGAGCGAAGCCTGAGCACCGCAGCGGCGCCCACCTTTGGCTGCAGATAACCCCCTACTCGCGGCCTGACATCACAGGCAACAGGTGCAATCCGGCCAGATAAAACCCGTGCATCCCCGTCCACATCCCCCATCGCACCCGCTGGCCTGAGATGCCGCCCACAACAGCCCTCCGCTGCTGCCGGAAATTGTCCGCCACTTACCTCCCGCCGGACGTCAGCCAGCGCTAGGCTGTGACGGATAATAACAACCGATAAACCAGACCATGGCTTTCAGGAGGTCGGTATGACTCAGTTAAGCACCGCAGACAAGAGCACAGACACTCAGCCACACCCACAACAGCGCCGCCAGACGGCCGGTGAGCGGGCGAATATTCCGCCGCGCCGCATGGATTTTGAATTCGCGGAACAGACACCGCGCTACTGGTACCGCAACAGCCCGTTTCTGACCACCTTCTGGAGTACCCTGTCGTCTCTCTTTCCGGAAGGGGAAACCTTCTTTGTGGACTCAGTGCGCAACTTCCGTAAAGACATCACCGATCCGCTGTTAAAAGATCAGATTTCCGGCTTTATCGGCCAGGAAGCGATGCACAGCAAAGAGCATCAGGCGTTTAATGATCTGGCGGAAAAGCATGGCCTGCCGGCCAATAAGCTGGATAAAGAGCTCGGCGTGCTGCTGCGTTTTGCCCGTAAAATACTGCCGGCAAAGCATCAGCTGGCCGTCACCGTGGCACTGGAACATTACACCGCGATTCTGGCGGAACAACTGCTGCGAGACCCGTCCCATCAGGCCAATATTCAGGACCCGGAGGCGCTGAAGCTGTGGATGTGGCATGCGCTGGAGGAGAATGAACACAAAGTGGTGGCCTATGATGTTTACCGTCAGGTCGGTGGTGGTTATCTGCACCGGATTTTCACCATGCTCGTGGTGACGCTGTTCTTCTTTGCCATCGTTGGCAGCGGCCATCTGCGCTTACTGGCGGCGGACAAAAAACTGTTCGACATTAAAGGAAACCTTAAAGGTTTCTGGTATCTGTGGGGCCCCAAAGGCCTGTTCCCGAAACTGCTGCCCCAGTACCTGGACTTCTTCCGCCCCGGCTTTCACCCCAACGATCATGATACCGTTCAGCTGCTGGACGACTGGCGCGGGAAAATGCTGAGCCCGGGTGGCCTGCTGGCGGATCAGATCAGGAACCCACAGCGCAGCTGACACCTGGCCCGGGCGGCTGCCCGCCCCGGTTTCAGTAAAAGCCGGAGGATGCTGGTACTTCCTGCCTTTATCCCTTAAAATCCGCGGCTCTCATTCATCGAGCCGCTCTTTACCAGTTATGCATTGCCCTTTCTGTACACATCAGGAAACCAAGGTTATCGACTCACGTCTGGTGGCAGACGGCGAGCAGATACGCCGTCGCCGGGAATGCATCCGCTGTGGTGAACGTTTTACCACCTTCGAAACCGCCGAACTGGTGATGCCACGCATCATCAAACAGGACGGCACCCGCGAACCCTTCAATGAAGATAAACTCCGCTCCGGCATTCAGCGTGCGCTGGAAAAACGCCCGGTCAGTGTCGAGGACATTGAAGCTGCCATCGTCCGTATCAAGCAGAAGCTGCGCGCCTGCGGAGAGCGCGAAGTCGCCAGCCGTATGCTGGGCGAATGCGTGATGGAAGAACTGCGGCAGCTGGATCAGGTCGCCTATGTACGCTTCGCCTCAGTCTATCGCAGCTTCCAGGATCTGGAAGAATTCCGCGCTGAAATTGAACGCCTCTCAGGCCCGCTGGCGTCCGCAGAGTTATCGGAAGCCCTGACCAGCACCGCCGATACGTCTCCTTCCACCACTGAAACGCAGGAGAAACCGGCATGAGCCACGAAGTTTTCATGGCCCGGGCACTGCAGCTGGCAGCACGCGGTCTGTATTCCACCAGCCCCAACCCCAGAGTTGGCTGTGTGATCGTCAAAGAAGGCGTCATTGTTGGTGAAGGCTGGCATCAGAAAGCCGGTGAACCCCACGCTGAGGTGAATGCCCTGCGCATGGCCGGCGATCAGGCCCGGGGCGCCACAGCCTATGTCACCCTGGAGCCCTGCAGCCATTACGGCCGCACGCCGCCCTGTGCCGAAGGCCTGATCAAAGCCGGTGTTGCAAGCGTGGTCGGAGCCTGTGCCGACCCCAATCCGTTAGTCGCCGGACGTGGCTATAACATGCTGCGGGAAGCCGGCATTGACGTCATCACCCCTTGCCTGGAAACGGCAGCCATGGACATCAACCCGGGCTTTATGCAGCGTATGCAGACCGGCCTGCCGTATGTGCGGATTAAACTGGCGCATAGTCTGGATGGCCGCACCGCCATGGCCAGCGGCGAGAGCCAGTGGATAACCGGCCCTGCCGCCCGCGCCGATGTGCAGCGCCTGCGGGCACGCAGCTGCGTGATCATTACCGGGGCGGATTCAGTACTGACCGACAATCCGTCCATGACAGTAAGGCCGCAGGAAACCGGTATCGAACAGGAAGCACGTTTGTGGCGGCAGCCTTTGCGGGTGATCATTGACGGCCGTCAGCGCCTGAGCGGTAACGAACAGATCTTTTCAAAAAGTGGCGATATTCTTCTGGCAGTAACCGATGCCGCATCGGTCAGTATTCAGCGGGATCCGGCACTTGGGGCATTGCATATCTGGCAGAGCCCGCACACAGCGGAAGACAAAGTTGATTTAACCGCCCTGCTTAAGCATCTGGCTGAGCAGGGCAGCAACGAAGTATTGGTCGAAAGCGGCGCGCAATTGGCCGGGGCCTTTATACAGACAGGACTGGTCAACGAGCTGGTACTCTACTGCGCGCCGACATTGCTCGGTAGTAATGCCCGTCCGCTGCTATCCTTGGGGCTTGATAGCATGGCCGGACAAATACGCTGGCAGTGGTCCGATGTACGCATGGTGGGAAATGACCTGCGTCTGACGCTGACACCAAATGACACAGTACAACCGCCCTCCGGAGAGGCGTAATGTTTACGGGAATTATCGAAGCCGTCGGCACCGTCAAAAGTGTCGCCAATCAACAGGGGGACCTGACGCTGCGCATCGCCACCGGCAGCCTGGATCTGGCCGACGTCAGGCTCGGCGACAGCATTGCGACCAACGGTGTGTGCTTAACCGTGGTGGCATTACCCGGCGATGGCTTTGTGGCGGATGTATCGCGCGAATCACTGGCGCATACGAACATCGAAAGCTGGCGCGCCGGTACCCGGGTCAACCTGGAAAAAGCCATGACGCCATCGACACGAATGGGTGGCCATATTGTTACCGGCCATGTTGACGGGGTGGGCACCATCAAAAAACGCTCGGCGGATGCCCGCTCAATCCGCCTGACGGTAAGTACACCGCCACATCTGAAAAAATACATCGCCGCCAAAGGTTCGGTGACCATTGATGGCGTCAGCCTGACCGCCAATGCCCTGAGCGATGACGGTTTTGAACTGAATATCGTGCCACACACGGCACAGGAAACCACTCTGACCGGGCTGCAGACCGGCAGTCAGGTGCACCTGGAAGTGGATATTATTGCCCGTTATCTGGAACAACTGCTGACCTCGGGTAACGATAAACAAGAGACAGACAGCAGCACGCAGGGCTCAGGGTTGAGTCAGGCGTTTTTAATGCAAAACGGATTCTGGAAATAACAGGTTAATTATGGCTCTGAGTAAAATCGAAGACATTATTGCTGATGTTCGCGACGGCAAAATGGTCATCCTGATGGATGATGAAGACCGCGAAAACGAAGGCGATATTATTGTTGCTGCCGAAAAAGTAACACCGGAAATCATCAATTTTATGGCCACTGAAGCCCGTGGTCTGATCTGCCTGCCGTTAACCGGCGAGCGCTGTGATTTTCTCGGCCTGCACGCCATGGTGCAAAGCAACGGCGCCCGCTTTGATACCCCGTTCACCGTGTCTATCGAAGCCGCAGAAGGCGTAACCACAGGTATTTCTGCAGCCGACCGCGCACGTACCATTCTGGCCGCCGTCAATCCGATGGGTAAACCGGAAGACATCGTGCAGCCCGGGCATATATTTCCACTGCGCGCCCGCCCCGGTGGTGTGTTAAGCCGTGCCGGTCACACGGAAGCCGGTTGCGATCTGGCGCGCCTGGCCGGTCTGATTCCTGCTGCTGCCATTGTGGAAGTCATTAATCCGGACGGCACCATGGCACGCCGTGCGGACCTGGAAAAATTCGCCGAGCAACACGATATTAAAGTCGGCACCATCGCCGATCTGATTCATTATCGCCTGGCGAATGAAAAAACGGTCGAGTCTGTCGAACAACAGACAGTGGATACGGAATTCGGTGAATTTACCCTGCACACCTTCCGCGACAATATTCAGAACGAAACTCACCTGGCCATGACCATGGGCGATATCTCAGCGGATGAACCAACGCTGGTACGGGTGCAGACCAATAATCAGCTGCGTGACGTTCTGGGCCTGCGTAAGGCCGGGGCTGACAGCTGGTCAAGCACTGACGCTCTGCAACGGATTGCCAAAGAAGGTAAAGGCGTTCTGGTGCTGCTGTCGCCCGGACAGGCAGAGAATATCGAAGATGCGCTGGACGATTTTTATGGCCGTGCACGTAAAGTCCGCAGCGCGAACAAAGACAGCTCTGGTGCCTTCCTGACCATAGGGACAGGCTCACAGATTCTGCGTGAACTGGGCGTACAGAAAATGCGTCTGCTCAGCTCTGAAATGAAATACAGTGGTATCTCAGGCTTTGATCTTGAGATCAGTGAATACATCCCTTACGAAACCGGAAAATAATCATGAAACACATCGATACCATTGAAGGAAACCTGACCCCCAATGACGGAAAATTCGCCATTGTTGTTGGCCGCTGGAATTCTTTCGTTGTAGAAAGCCTGCTGGAAGGCGCCGTTGACTCTCTGCTGCGTCATGGTGTTGAAGAAAGCAACATCACCATCATCCGTGCACCGGGTGCGTTTGAAATTCCGCTGGTCGTTAAGAAAGCGGCAGACAGCCAGAAATACGATGCCGTTATCGCTCTGGGGGCTGTGATCCGCGGTGGAACACCTCACTTTGAATACGTCGCCGGCGAATGCGTAAAAGGCCTGGCCAGCGTTTCTCTGGAAGCCGGCATCCCGGTTTCTTTCGGCGTACTGACTGTCGATACCATCGAGCAGGCTGTTGAACGCTCAGGCACCAAAGCAGGCAACAAAGGTGAAGAAGCAGCGATGTCTGCTTTCGAAATGGTCGCCCTGCTGAAAGCCATGGAGGCCTGATTGCATGTCACGCACATCCGGCAATCAGAAGGCCAGTCCGGCTGCCCGTCGTAAAGCACGCCGTTTTGCTGTGCAGGCGCTTTATCAGTGGCAGCTGGCCGGTTCGGATCTGTCTCAGATCGAGGCGGAATTCCGTACCGATAATGATATGAGTAAAGTGGATATGGAATATTTCCACGATATTCTGCATGGCGTACCACGGGAAAAAACCATTCTCGATGAAAAAGTAACCCCCTTGCTTGATCGTCGTATGGATGAAATGACGCCGGTTGAACTGTCTATTGTGCGCCTCGGTGCCTTTGAAATGATTCACCGTATCGACGTGCCTTATAAAGTGGTCATTAACGAGGCGGTGGAGCTGGCCAAAACCTTTGGTGCCACCGATGGCCATAAGTTTATCAATGGTGTACTGGATAAACTGGCACAGCGTGAACGCAGCGTTGAAATCCGTGGCCCTAAAGGCTGAGACCTGCAGGAACTGATAAGGGCATCCGTATGAGTGCTGAACAGCGTGGCGAATTTGCCTTAATTCAGCAATATTTTGCCAGCGGATTCCCGTCCCACACCAACACCCGCCTGGGTGTTGGTGACGACTGCTCCCTTATTACCCTGCCCCCGGATTATGAACTTGCCCAGAGTATCGATACTCAGGTGGCCGGTATTCATTTTCCGCCCCAGGCCCCGGCGGATTTAATCGCCCAGCGTGCGCTGCGCTGTGCGGTCTCTGATCTCGCCGCCATGGGTGCCGAACCACAGGGATTTCATCTTGCATTAACCCTGCCCCGGGCTGACGCCAGCTGGTTGTCTGCTTTCAGTCAGGGATTAAAAGCCGCTGCCGGCGAATTGAATATCGCCCTGCTTGGCGGTGATACCACCTCAGGACCGGCGGTTATTATTACCATTGCCGTGCAGGGATTCGTTCCCGCAGAAAAAGCCCTGACCCGCCATACAGCGCAGGTGGGGGATGATATCTGGGTATCCGGTGTTATCGGTGCCTCAGCGCTGGCTTTGCCCTGTGCGCTGGAGAACCCGGCAGACCGTTCAACGAAGACTGCCGCCTACTATTTTCCACAGCCACAATGTGCCCTCGGCAGCCGGTTACGCGATGTAATCCATGCCTGTCTGGATATCTCCGATGGACTGCTTCAGGATGCCGGCCATATTGCCCGGGCCTCAGCGGTCACCCTGAGCATTGACGGGCAGGCTATTCCGCTGCCTGATGGCATCACAACACGGGATGACATCATGCGCTGTATCAGCGGCGGGGATGATTATCAGCTGTTGTTCACTGCAACAGCCAGTCAGCGGGAGCAGATCAGCCAGCTCTCGACGACTTATCCGGGACTGTCACGTATCGGTCAGGTGGTGAAACCGGTGACAGGACAACCTGTGCGCTTATGGATGCACTCTGAAGAAGTCACCCTGGCACAGCACACAGGCTATCAGCACTTTTAGTGCTGTGGAGGTCAGACCCTCAGCAACGCTTTGGCCAGACGTTCCGATAACTGATCTTCGGTAAACTGTGGTTCATTGGGCGGATACAGGCTGTCTTCGTCAAACTCGAATCCGTTATCACGGGCCAGAGCAAACATCTCTTTCATTTTCTGACAGGCTTTAAGCTGCTCACCCAGTGCAGCATCACTTTTGGCTTTGTTGGCAAAAGCAGCAATCTGATCAATCGACATCGTGTGTTCTCCTGTTACTGATTCAGCCCGCAGTCTCTGCAGCAGATCGGCGGGACAGACTTCATCAGCATATTCCGCACCATTTTCAGCACCGAAATCTTTATAAAAAATAAAGGAAATTCAATATGTTATAAAAACAGAGAAAAAAGGATGCTGTCATAAGCACAACATAAAAAAGCGCTTGTACGCTTTACGACAGAAGCCAGTGCAACGCTCTGTTTTTGTATTGTTAAAAGTAGATTGCTGCACGTCACATTCCCCACGACTTGCGGTGGTACGCTGAAATGAGTCGCTATCTGAACCACCACCGCATAAGCAGGAGACGTCCCATGGCATTCTTTAGCACTCAGGATCAGGTCAGGATTCACTACACAGTATCCGGTTCCGGACAACCCTTGTTACTGGTACCGGGCTGGAGCTGCAGTCTGCATTTTTTTGATAAAAATATCGCGCCACTGGCGCAACACTTTCAGGTCATTGCGATGGACCTGCGCGGCCATGGGGATTCCGATAAGCCGGATCATGGGCACCGGATTGCCCGTTACGCCATGGATGTCAAAGAGTTGCTGGATCATCTGCAAGTGGAACAGGTCACGGCGGCGGGCTGGTCCATGGGCGCTTCAGTATTGTGGAGTTATCTTGAATTATTCGGCAATCACCGGCTGGCAAAACTGATCAGTATTGACCAGTCACCGGCACAGTATTTCGCCCCGGACTGGCAATGGGGTCAGCTGGGCTGTTACGACGTGGAATCTTATCTGCGCCTGTGCGCACAGCTGCAATACGAAGAACACAGCAACGCGGAAGGTACGGTAAAGGGATGCCTGTATAACGAACCTTCCGCCGGGGAAGTGGCTTTTTTAGCCGATGAAATTATGAAATGTCCGGCCCAGGTTAAAATCGATATTATGCGCGACCATACCAATCTCGACTGGCGGGATTTTATTCCTCATATCACCATCCCGACACTGGTCTGTGTAGCGAAAGAAAGCCGGGTGTTTCCGTGGCAGGGCAGTGCCTGGGTAGGCGAAAATATTGCAGGAGCCAGAACAGAGTTCTTTGATGGTTGTGGCCATATGCTGTTCCGGGATGATCCCGAAAAATTTAACCGTGTGGTGCAGGACTTTATACAAAGCTGATTCTGCCAGAACGGTTATCATCGTCAGTCAGTTGCAGTACTCACCACGGGAGCTTTCTGTTGCAGAGCATATTCCCGCGGTGAGACACCGTATTGCTGCTGAAAACGCCGGCAAAAATGGCTGGGGCTGACATAGCCCACGTCGTAACAGGTTTGTGTCACACTCTGCCCGGCAGCGATAAGCTCGCGGGCTTTTTCCAGCCGGCGTTGCTGTATATATTCCATCGGCCCGCTGCCCATAACATGACGGAACTGCTGATACAGTTTGCTGCGAGACATGCAGGCAACGCGGCACAGGCGGTCAATATCCAGGCTTTCCGTCAGATGGGCATCGATATACCGCACAGTATCCGTCAGTGCGCTGAGCGTCGGATCATGACGTGCACAATGCAGCAGAAAATTACGCCCCTGCTGACGCAGCATGCGCGTAAGCAATTCAGTGACGCCCAGATTCAGTACCAGATCACGGTCCGAATCATGGCTCATAAAACTATCCACGATCCGCACCAATAACTGCTGTGTTGCTTCGGTATGAAACAGATGCAGGACATGATCATGCTGCGGATTCCACTCGCCCAGTTCTTTGGGTAGCGGGTTTTTCTGATTCAGCTGATCACAGACCTGGCGCAGTTTGTCGCGGCTGATGCCCAGCGCCAGACAACTGGTTGGTGACATTTCTGTTGCTTCAGGGAAATCAATATCGACACTTTCTCCGGGCGCCATCACAAAGGATTCATGGGGCAAAAAAGGCGAATTAAAGTGGTTTTTTCCATGCAGAACTTTTTTACCTGAAATCATGCCGCAATAAAGCGCACTTTCAAGTAATAACTGCAATTTTCTTTAACTCACGCTGCTA
>CESL01083202.1_pt1 | contig 58883 bp, 59 predicted proteins | sample 531221 | NCBI WGS metagenome assembly CESL01 (sample SAMEA2622197, study PRJEB7988) | marine metagenome | biome: marine biome (ENVO:00000447); feature: mesopelagic zone (ENVO:00000213) & marine oxygen minimum zone (ENVO:01000065); material: "saline water (ENVO:00002010), including plankton...
TGGGATCTTCCGGCGGGGTGCGCGAGAGGCATTCTTTCTGATGCTCGCGCCAGTTGTGGGCGAGGATGGATTGCTTGAGGATCGAACGCTCGACCAGGACGGCGCCGCGTTCGTGGCGCTCGGTCAGGATGTCCGATCCGCGCTTGCGCGAAAAGTCGATGAACCAGATGGTCAGCGGGACGCAGATGAAGGCCGCGCCGAGCATCGAAGATACGGTCACTTGGATAGCCCGCGACCACGCGGCTTCGACGGCGGGATGGTAGGGCACCATCGACATCGTCCCCTGCACCACCTGGCCGGAAGGAAGCGTCAGGTTGATCGCCTTCATCGGATCCAGCGACATCCATCCCCAGACCGAGGAAAGAAGCTTCATCAGGACGAGGTGGATTTCGTGATTCTTGAACGTGAAATAGCCCAGCACGAAGAGCAGGAGGACGGTGGTTCCGATCCATGTGTAGAGCGGGATTCTGATCCCCGCCCAGGTCATCAGGATCTCGTGATGGAACAGCTGCGATCCCCGCGTGAAATTGCCCGCGTTCCGCTTCACTTTTCCGCGCGCAGAAGCGTGCGTCAGAGTGATCGCCTGCTTGTTGTATCTGATATCCTCACGCATGGTGCTCTCGCACGTTGCGCATGGCCGCACGGATCAGCTCGTCACTGTCCTCCGGATACTGCCTTTCGACCAGGAGGGAGAGCGCAAGCTGGGTGTGCTCGAGGATGGTGAGCGCACGCTGGCCATTGAGTGCGATACCCAGCTTGAGCATCGGCAGGCCGATATTGACGGAGGTGCGTATTACCTCGGCACGCGTTATGCCTTGTGCGGCCGCGTAGGCGTCGAGGGCTTCGAGAGCATCGGGGGAGAACCCTACGCCGATGCCTTTGTAGGTACTGGTCATGCAAACTCTTTCCGAGTTGTGCATGGTTTCTCTATCGCAAGCCCTTTATATATCCGCCGAAACGGAAAGGGAAGCGCGTTTGCGGAAGAAAGATATTTCGGCGCTAACGCGCTGATGTACCGGCATATTCCGATCATATCGCTTCTTTCGTCCTTCGCCGAAATATGTTTCGGGAGCGCCATTCTGAACTAAGTGGCTGTTCCAAAGCCTATTTTGTCCCGAAAAGAGCTACGGCGCAGCCGTGTTCGGTGTGCATAAATCAGGGACTTGGCGGTTCTTCTCTTGGTCTGCTGGTCTTGGGGGAGTCGTAGAGGAGCTGGTCATCCAGCTGGAGGTGCCGGCTTTCTAGCCGGAATGAACCTCACGCTTGGTCCGCAGGGCTGATCCTCGATACTGCCAGGGCGGACAAGAGTGGACCGACAGGTCCACGTCGATCGTGACCCGCAGGGCCGAGACAGGCATCGCCCGGCTCGGTGGAGCTTGATGACGAGACGGCCCTAGCGAAGCCAGGGCAATGAGGAACCTAGCGCAATAGAGCGCGGTCCTGAGCGGCGCAGTCCGCGAAGGATGGCCCGAAACCCTCCTTCCCGAAACGATAAAAGAGCGAGAGCAGATCGCAAAAAAACATCTCGAAATTGCAGTCAGGATCGGCCATCAGATTCCACCTCGATCATTCCGGAAATGGAGTTGAAAATGGTGTCGAAAGTGGAACGCGAACGGGCGGCGTTGGAAGCGGCCGAACAGGACATTGCCGAGCGCAAGAAAAGGCTCGCGCAGATGGAGAAGGAAGAGGCCGGAAAGGAGCTTGCGCGACTGGTCCGCAAGGTCGGGCACGAACGGTCCGTGAGACTGTTGGAGCTGGCCGTCAGCGTGAAGCCGAAGAGCGCGATAGAGGCGCTCGAAAAGATGGAGCCTGCGGGTCAGAAGCAGGCGTCCTGATGGGCGGCGTCCGAGAGGTCTCGGCGGCCGCCCATACCCGTCAGTATTGGTCGTCCATCTTGCCGGTTGCGGTGTAGACTATGTCGTCGATGAGGTGCATCGGGAGCTCGCCGTAATCGCCTTCTTCTATCAGGATGTAACCTTCCTCCGTCTGGACGACATGGACGTCGAAGAAGGAGTGGTAAGAGCGCCGCTCCGCTTGCAGAGTCTTCTCATCGAGTGCGATTGTATCGGTGTTGATCTGGCGCGTCGTGGCGGTGTCAGCTTCGAATGTTTCCGTGGTGTAGCACATGGGTAGCCTCCTGTCGTTGGCGGCTCGTCCGCCATGCCATGAATCAGCGCTCCGGCGGTGCGCGGGTCACCGGAGCGAAGCGGAGGGGAAACGAAAATTGATCGAGTGGTGCGGAAGGTGCGCAGCACCTTCACGGTCGGTCCATTTTCGTTTGACCCGTGCATGGCCGGAGTGCTCATGGCGATGGTGGCGGACGGGCCATCGGCGGGAGGCTTAGATTATCTCTGCACCGCATGTTCGAGGCGCTGCCGGGATGCGCCAGTGCTCCGATTGGCTTGCATGAGAAAAGGGTGCCGCGGCGCGTGGCCGGGCACCCTTCCCCAGGCATCGTTCCAGCGGGGAGGCTAGTCGCTGGTCGATGGGATTTCGCGAGAGGCTGCACTCTGTTCGATCGGGCAACACTGCACGCAATGTGGAACGCCGGTGACGGGATGCGGCTGCATGACATGTCGTTCGCCCGAAACGCAGTTTTCGGTCAAGCCTTCGTCGGGTTCTGATCCCATGATCGCGCCGGTTTCGATGTCGATCCTGTCGAAGTGGTCATCCCCTTCGTGCTCGCATTCGATTCAGGTTTCACGATCGTAGACGCCGCCCAGCTCCCGTCGCTGATTGGTCTCGTCCCAGGCGGCCCACGCGTCCTTGCAAATCGATTCCGAACCGCAGTTTGGGCACCGCATCTTTAGCTTGGGGCGAGGCTTTGCGACCGCGTTCATGAGGCCCACGCCAGAACAGGACGTTGTTCGCCGCAATTCGTGAATGCGAGGTATGCCAGGCTGTCGTAGATCGGCATGATCTTTGCGCCGCGGAACGCGTCGTAGGTGCGATGGTTCTGCAACAGGGTCCGCAGGCTATCGAGCGTGAGTTCGCCGGCATCCGCATTGTCCCGGCCGAGCGCGAACAGCACCTTTCCCGCGAGGTCTGGTCCCATCATCAGATCGCGCGCGAGAGCGATATGCTCGGAGACCTCGATCGTGATCGGAGCGAGACGGCCGAGGTGCCGGACGCGCAGCGTTCGCCCGAGAAATTGCGCCTCCTCGACAATCGCGATGATCTCGGCGCGGTGGTCGAAGCAGGCCGTGAAAGCGGCCATCGAAAGTGAGTTCGCGTTGATCTCGAAGTTGAGCGGCGCAGCTCCGAATTCGTTCGCATCGACGTCCAGTGCGATATCGCTTGCATGAAGCCGCCGTGTCAGCGCGGCGAGTTCGAGCGCCGAAATTTCGGCGGGCGTCGAATGAAGCTGGGTGCGCGTGTCTTCGATGCGGAATGTGACGAGCATCCTTGCCTCCTATGATGGCTCGTCTCCCTCCTTCCCTCTCCCCTTTGATGCGCTGCCCTGGCATTGTCGGATGAGCTTGCCGGTTGCGCAGAGCCGTCGGCATTCGGCTAGGCGACAACCTGCTCCGGCAAGTGACCGCTGTCTCAGGAGGATTGTGATGGCGAAGCGCAGGCGAACGTATGTTCGTCAGCGAGCCGGAGCGATGCGGTCGTGGTCAGCCGTTCGAACGCGAGGGTTTGATACCCGAGGAGGGCGACGATATCCGCAGCGGCCTGTCTTTACGTGGCGGTGGCACTGACATGACTCGCCTCGGCAGGCGACACCTCCATGTCGGAAAATTGGGTGGGGAGCAGAATGGCAGCTTTTGAAAACGACGTTCCGGAAAACCGCCGTTGAGCGAAAGACTATCCTAACTTGCTCTCTAACCGAGCTTTCTTCGCATCGCGAAGAATTTCCAGAGCTTCCTTGACAACATACAACCCTATCGCTGCGCCCACGAAGAGGTCGAAATAGCCGATACTGGTAAGCAGAACCGCAACGCCTGAAGCAATGACAGCAGAGTTGGCTACGATGTCCGCGCGCGTAAAAATCCATGCCGCGCGGATATGGACCTCGTCCCGTCGCTGCTTACTCAATAGGCGAAGAACAATGATGTTCACGAGAAGCGCGACCAGCGCGACAGCGATCATCCAACTGCCTTCGGGAGTTGACCCGACAATCGCACGTCGGACGACATCCGCAAGAACTCCGATGCCGACGAGCATGAGCAAGCTACCGCTCAGTGTTGCGGCTTTGGCTTTGAAGTTTGCGCTTCGCCCAATTGCTGCCAATGCAATCGCGTATGCGCTTGCGTCCGTCAGCATGTCCAAGCCGTCTGCGATCAGGCCAGTCGACTGGGCGATAATGCCCGTCGTGGCTTCGACGACGAACATGATGCCGTTCAAGATCAATGCGATCCACAAGGCACGGCGCTGCTCTTTCGTTTCGGCTTCGGTTGGTCCGCACCCACAATCGCTCATGGATTGCAGATAACCGAGTGTCGCAAAGCCGTAAACACGTGGTCCCCCAACGATCTAACCCGAGAACACGTTGGTATTGCCCATGAGCCTGCCGACAACTCGATCACGGCCGATTACGGCGATTTCATTCGGAAATGGCTGTGACTGCAACGAGGTCGGAAGTTGCCAGCGCAAGCCATGTTGAATGCCACCGCCATTTACCCGCAGTCGACTGGCCTGACCGCGAAGGCTCCAGAAACATCTAAATCCGGGCAAGGCAGCCATGCCGGTTCGGCCAAGGCGGACCGCGCTATGCGCAGGCGACTGAATAGTCGCCAGCGAGCAAGTGATCGCCGGGGTCCTGTGATGCGCCCACACGGGCGACGGGGGCTCGATGCCACCCGAGCCCGTTCTGCTGAGACAGAAAAGGAAGGGAGGCCCCGGCTTCCGCCGGAGCCTCCCGAGAGGCGCTCACCCGAAGGTGGACGCGCCGACCCGCTGCGTTTGCGGCCGCTGATCGGCGATGCGGCGGACGTGAACCGGCACGCCTGCCTGCCGCAGTCGCTGTGCCAGGTTCGACTGGATGCCGGAGCCTTCGCCCACGACTGCTTCGACCGGGCTCAGCTTGACCATGTTCTCGTTGCGGAGGAACGGAGCGCGGTTGCCGTGGCGTCGGTCAGGCATGAAGAGGATCGTCTGCACGCCGTTCTTCTGTGCCCATGCGTTGGCCATCGCGTCGACACCCTTGCGCATTCCGGTCGTTCCGAGGACCATGTTGGGCACGCGCGACTTGATGTCGTCGAGGATGTCCCAGATCATCTCGTAGTCGTGCCATTCCTTCATACCGCCCGACACCACGACCAGCGGCCCTTCGGGCTGGAACTGCGCCCTGCGGTCCTTGGCCCGTGCGGCGAGGAAGTCGCGTGCCTGGATCTGCGAGGCGGTCACGCCGTTCTTGCTGACCTGCGATCCGCGGGTGGCGGTGAACGGACGTCCGGTCTCGACCCGGTATACGTCCGAAGCGTGATCCCGCATCGCCTCGAGCGCTTCGCGGCATCCCTGAAGGGTCTGCACCAGCATTTGCGTCTCTTCGAGCTCGACCGCGTAGATTTCGGAAGGATCGAAGTGGCGAGCCATCTCTCCCAGCTTCTTCGCGGCATCGTCCTCACGTCCTTCGACCAGGCGGGCTGTCATGTGGAAGGAATTGACCATCCCCCAGGCGAGCTGCTGGGCGAATTCCTCCATGCGGGTGTCCTTCAGGACGTCGAACACGGTGCCGATCGCCAGTTCTACCGCAGCCCGGGCCATGTCCGGATCGGGCATCTCGGCGGCCATCGGCTCTTCGACGACGCTCAGCTTCGCCATGTCGCTCTGCTCGAGGAAGGCGCCATCATACGCGGCGGTAACATCGGAACGGGTGTCTGCCAGTTCCATGCGGGCGTTCGCGAGATCGGCGAAATTGTTGAACTTTTGCATTGTAAGCCTCCATTGGTTTTGTGTCCGTCATCTTGTGATGACGGGGTCCAATGGTGCGCAGCGGACAAGCGAGGTCAGGGACGTTGACCGGGAAGCCGGCACGTCAGTGCCGGACCCCGGTTAACGCCTACGGGCCGTGGGGGAGCCGATTTTTTCCCGTCTGCTGAAAGCAGACAAATGCGGGGAAAAAATTGGGGGAACCGCGGATCCTTGACCGGATCCTTGCCGCAAGTATCCTTCGGACCCCATCACACGAGGATGCAATCAAACACACCCTCCCCCTCCCCTTTGCTTGAGAATATCGGGCTCCCGCAGGAGCTGCGGCAGACAGGCCGGGGCGTCTCGCGCGCGCGGCAACGCCAGGGGTCGTTGCCCTCGCGCGGCCGCTTCGGACGCGAGCGGCGGGACCGAGAGCCCGCGGTGTGGAATCATAAAATGGAGGCCCGACCGTAGGCCGCATCGCCCTCTTTGGAGCGCGGAAGTCTGTTGGACGCCAGTTAGCCTTCGAGGCCATGCGGGCCGCAGGACGAGCCGATGCATTCTGCCCCGCTCTTCTGGCCGCAGCGCGATAGCGCGGTGCGCGGCTGTCCCGCCATGCGATCGTGACCCGGATGGGCCGAGACCCGCAGGGTCTCGGTGGAGCTTGATGACGCGGCGAGCCCCAGCGAAGCCAGGGCCGCAAGGAAGCTAGCGCAATAGAGCGCGGTCCCGGCCGGAGGACGGGAGGCGGCAACTATTATAGTGTCACCTGCGCAAGAGTCTCACTATCCTGACGACGATCATGGAACGTCCAAGGCACTTAAACAGTCTCGGCTATGTAATTGCAGGGAGCGCCACTGAGCGCGCGTCCTCCCAGGCTATGATCGCATGAGGTGAGAAGCCGCGAAGAGTGGGACCAGTACCTTGGAAAAAGCGTATGATCCTTTTGGTTCGGTAATGCTGGAACCGCTGCAGCGCGAACTTGATCTGTGGGCGGCCACTGGGTTTTCGTTGGGGTAAATCTATGGCGAAGAAGCGGATCTCTCGGAGTTCTTCAACAACAACCCTCGGTCAATTCAACAGAATGCGGAAGGACCGACGCTTCAACAACCTGCGTTGTACGGCGCGGGCGGCTCTGGCCCCCGCCCCGGCACAGCTGGTTTGCAACATATACGGCCGCTCGTAGAGCGCCGTCAGGGCTCCCACACATAGGGGACATAATCGTCCGGCTTCACGACGTAGTAGCGGGCGGAATGCGGCCCACTGTGAAGCTGGTTCATGCTCTGAGCTTTCTCTTCGGCGGCCCTTGCACTCAGGCCGGTCGAGACGACGCGGTCGCTGATGTGGTCGCGGCCGAAATTGTCGATCGCGATAACTTGCATGGCGAGATCTCCTTTCAGGCTGCGCGCGGAAGCGTTGCGGCGATCTCGGCACGTTGTGCTTCAAGCGTCGCGAGATGGTGAACATAGATCGGGCCGAATGCGAGCGTTTCGGCAAGATCCTCGTCGGTCTCGAGAATGTCGAACGCGGTGTTGCGATCGAGTGCATCGAGATCGATGGTTTCCAGAAGCTGTTCGCGACGTTCTGCGAAGCGGGTGAAGTTGTTGAGCTTGCGTTGCGCATGTGCGGCGTCGCGCTCGGCAAAGAGACCGAAGTCCTTCATGGCCATTCTCCTGCGATAGATGGTGAAAGGGCGGCGCTTTCGCGCCGCCCCCCTGGTCGGTCAGATGAACTCGACGTTTTCGGCGATGATCTCGCAGCCGTAGCGATCGTTGCCGTCGGCATCCTGCCAGCGCGAGTAGTGCAGGCGGCCGGAGACAGCGAGCTGGTCGCCCTTCGACTTGTGCTCGCGGAGCGGAAGACCCATGCCGTTGAAGACGGTGATCTTGTGAAACTCGGCGTCCGTCTTGGTGTAGCCGGTTTCCGGATCCTTCTGGACGCGGCCGTCGCGGATGACGGGACGTTCGGTGACGAGCAGCAGCTCGGTGACCTTGGTCTTGGCGCTGTCGCGGGCGATGGGGTCCTTCGCCAAGCGGCCCACCAGATTGATGTTGTTCATTTCGTAATCCTCCATTGGTCCCGGCGGACCGTCCGCCGGTGCCCTCAACGAGCCCCGGAAGGAGGGATGGGTCACCGCGCACTCGTGCGCGGGAAACCTCGAAAATCGAGGTGGTGCGGGCAGCTCGCGAAGCGAGCAACACGGCTCGCATTTTCAGGTTGGCCTTAATCCCGATCGGAGGGGCAGGGGCACTAGGCGGCGGACGGACCGCGCAGGGAGCAATGGGACCGATCCGAGTATCGACGACGACCGGCATGGTCGCTTGGCCCGTAGGACCTTGCTCGCGACTTTAGCGAGATCGCGCCAGCCACGCTGATTTCGGCTAACCAGTGAATTCGGCCACAAGGCCGTGATATCCGGTTCGAACCGCTACTCCTCTGGAGCCGGTCGCAGGATCATCGTCTCCGGGCGTTTCTCGCGGAAGTGACCATGTGAGTGCCCCTGCCCATCGGACGCTATGATCGTGCCGGGAAGCCGGGGGCTATACGCTGACATGGGAGCATCCAGAACGCAGTTCGCGGCGCAGGGGCGGTGCGCGAGGGCCGCTCAGTTTGGCCCGAAGCCCGATCGACTGTCTGCTACAATTGGATAACGGTTTTCAGCGCCACGATTTGTCGTTTTTCGGAAGGCGGCGGTCCTGATCGATTACGCGTAGTATGGCCTCGCTATTCACGTTCCAGGCCCATAGTGCGACATTCTCGAGGTCATTGTGCATGGATGCATAGGACGCTCCATGAAAACCGTCGGCAGCAAGGGTATCTGCCAGATCCCAGGTCGGGGCTTGGGTCTGCTCCACTACGTGTGTGTACCAATTGGTAGCGAGCAAATCAGGGGTGATATCGTACTGGGCGTGTGTGTTCGGATCACGTGTATCGAAAACTCTGGCATTGCGCAGTACGTAGGAGATGAGCGTGACAGGTTTGAACGGGTCTAGACTGGGCTGGCTCTCGACCATCGCTGTGGTCGGGTCGGCACTCAGATAGAGCATTTCGACTCCTGGCGGATTCCAGCGTCCTCCGTTTGAAGCGGCTCCTGCACCGCTCAGAGGCGCGCAGGAGCTGGCCGCAGTAAAAAGGCCCGCCCGCGGGGTCGCGCGGACGGGCCTTCGCAGTTGGCCTGTGCGGGAGGAGTCGCACCGGCCCGGGGGACGCTGTTGGTCAGGCGTCGGCGGTCTCCTTCGCCTTGGTCTTCGCCTTCGGCGAGGGAGCGGTGCTCTCGCCCAGGCCGTCGCCGCCGACGGTGGAACCGGGCTGCTCGGGCTCGCTGCCGGTCGCGGTCGCGTTCAGCGGCGGCAGCGCCTCCTCGCCTTCGCTGGCCATGCCGGGGAGCGTGCGCTTGCGCTGCGGGCGGCGCCAGGCGACGTTGTAGGCGCCGTCTTCCTGGCGGAACATGGCGACGTCGATCGGCTTGTCGAGCGAGGGATCGTCGACCCGGCCCGAGAGGAACACCTCGCCGGTGTCGTTCGACGAGTATTCCCACAGCGCGCCGACCTTCACCCAGCTGCGGCGGTCGGCCGACAGCGCCATGACGTCGAAGGCGGGGGCGCGCTCGTTGGTCGAGACGAACTCGCGCAGGGCGATGGTGGCAGCGAATGCCATGGTGACGATGCGACCGATGTGAACGCCGTCCGCATTGGCTTTGAGGGTACCGATGTTCATGGGAAGTTCTCCTGATGCTTTTGCCCGAACCCCTTGTCCGGACCACCTTCCTTCATCCCTCCTTCCCCCCGGGCGCAGCCCGGCAGCGCGCGAACGCGCGCAATCCGCACCCGGACCCTAGGGCGGGTGCGTCACCGACTTGTGGTGGTTGTTAGGCCAAGTCGCGCTTGTCGCGGGCTTCGAGACGAGCGAGGAAAGCCCTCGCTTCGACTTGATTGGGCCCGTCGGTTTTCGCGAGCGTCTTCATTCTGTCGATCTCGAGACTGGCGGCGGTCTCGGCGGGAATGTCGCAGTAGGGCTCGAGCAGCCTGATCGCATCGATGGGCCGCGGCAGTTCGGCCTCGACGGTTCCTTCCCACAGGATCGGAACCTCTTCATCCTCGTCCTTCGGGTCAGTGGCGAAGACCTGTGCGAAGAAGGTACGCAAAGGACGATCCCAGCCTATCCATGCGGATGTCGCGGGCACGCCGTCTCGCAGCTGAAGCTGATGGCGGCTCATGCTTGCGTCCTCGCACGGCGGTGGTCGCAGTTGCGCCTTGCCCTTTCGATACTTTTGATGGCGTTTCGCACTTTTTCGAGGACGCGTGGGCAGTTCGTTTGGCGGAGTTTGGTTCGGCCCGCACGCAGATGGCGCAGCGCGCTCTCAACGCTCGCATGGGTTGAATCGTCCGCTGTCCTGATCGTCATGACTCAGTAGTCCTCGGGTTTCATGAGCGTAATCGCTCGCCGTGTCTCTGCCGCGTTCGCCGGATCTTCCGAACCGTACTCGAACGCGGCGTCGTAGTAGTCGATTTTCATCATCACCTTCACTCCGTCGACCTCGAACCAGGCCATGTCCCTCTCGGGTGAACCGTCTGAAAAGGTGCAGTCGCGCATGGCCTTCATGATGCGCGCCTGTGCGAGGATGTCGTTGCGGCGGGTTCCGTCGCTGAGGCTGTCGAGCAGATTGAGCGTGAAGATAATTCGCGCGGTACAATCGAGCCCGAGCCGGGCGCGGTCGTTTAGAGTGGCGATCCTTTCAGTCGTCGAAGGTGGGGGTTGAACAAGCATGTCAGGCATGGTGGATCTCCTGTGCGTGGAACCGCTCGAGCCAGGTCGACATCGGTTCGCGAGCTTCGACGGGTTGCTGCGCGGCGCGCTCCTGGAAGGCGACCAGGTCGGACGGGGCGCTCTCGATGATGCGATTAATCTCGGCCTCTTCGAGGAGCGCTTCGCCGTGGATGAAATCGGTCATTCGTCCGGGCCGCGTCTTTGTCGACTTCCGCTATAATCCCTCTACCGTCTTGAGCCGCGGCGCCGCGCGCCCCGATCAGAACGATCGTGCGCAGCCATTCAGCGGATAGTGCGCGGACCTCGTCGGGTTTCGTTGTCCGTCACGCGGTGACGCATCGTAACCGATGTAGCGCACAACCTTGGCGCCTTCCGCCCAGGCGTCGATGGCTGGTTGCCAGGGCTTGTTGAAGGCTTCCTGCGGGGCGGCCTTGTATTCGAGACTGCAACTGTGCCGCTCGAAGGCGATCGATGGGGGGCACCCGTTGGTTAAGAGCAATTCCGTGAGGTCGCGATATGGCGGCCAGTTCTTGGAGCGCTTGGCCTCGTAGCGCACGACTTCGTACGCGATGGAGCGCTCCGCCATCCAGCGCCCATGATTTCTTGGAAGGCGTAGATCTCGATTTTCTCCGCGCCGGTGTCCGCGGTGAGGACGAGATCGGGGGCCTCGCGATTTGCCAGCTCGATCAGCAGGGCGGTGCTGTCTACGCCGATACCATAGCAAAGAACGCTTGATGGCTTCACGTCGCCTGCTCCAGATCGGAAACGGCCACATCGATCGGGCTGTCGTGCGTAAAGCCGATCGTTACGCTTTTACCCTTGGGCAGAGTCCACATGATGCGCGCCACCGCGTCGCGGAATTGGGATGCGATGGCGGCGTTCTCGCCGACCAGGATGCGGTATGCGAGCTCTCGTGCGTCCCGGAGGAACCGGTCGTGCTGTGTGTCCCAGCTGTCGGCGTCGGAATCGTTCCAGGCTGAGAAGCACGCGTTGTCTAGGAGGTCCACGAGGCCATCGGGCTGAAGGCTATCCGATGACACGTAGGCGATGGTAACGTCCTCGATCCCGTCGGAGCAGCAACCGTCCGGGAAGGTGAGAACGATGTCGGCTTTCACCCGTTCGCGCTGAGCGGTGCTGCAGCCTTGCTCCTTGATCGCGTATTCGAGGTGGATTTCCTGCGCGGCGCTGATCGCGGGGAGGGGCGGATCGGCGGCGATCGCGTCGACCGTGTGGATCGTACCATCGGCGTGCACGATGAAGGTCGGATCGCTGAGCTCGCGCAGCTCGTCATACCAGCTATACCCTTCGAAGGCGGTGTTACGATCGACCAGTTTGGCGCGGATTGGAGTGCCGTGCAGCGCGCGGGCAATGATTTGTCCGAAATGCGCTTCTTGGGCGTCCATCAGGAATTCCTCACTGGTGATCGTCCGGCGCTGCCCGGCCTCGCTGCCGCTTTCGTTGTCGGCAATGTCCGGTTCCCACGCATTGAGAACGGCCTCGGCCTCCGCGAGGTTGATGCCGAGCTCGGCGGCTCTGCGGTAGCGTTCGAAGCTGAGGCTGTGCGACGTCTGGGCCGCGATCGCGCGGTAGCAGGCGGCCTCGCAGGCGACTTTTAACGCGTCCAACCCGGCGTTCTCCACGAATTCTTTCCGCGCCGGGAGAACGAGCTGCAGTTCGGGCGTATGCCCGATGTCGATCCGGGCGTGCATTTCTTGCTTGCCGATCTGCGGTATTTCGAAAAGCCGCGCGAAGACAGCGACGCCGTGGAAGTTCACCGTCGGTGCCCGGTGATAAGTTCGGCCTTGGAAGACGCCGATACGACTTCCGCGCCAGTCTTCGACATGGATCGCTCCGCAGAGGAAATCCTTCTTGGGCATTTCCTTGCCATGAAAGCAGACGGGCACCGGGAAGAATTGCACGGCTTCCCGAAGGGCGTTTTCGGCTGTGCCTTCGTCAACGCCGGGGACAACGAATGAGACTGAGGTTCCCGTGGTCCTGTTGGAGCGGTCGACAACGATATCGACGTCTCCCGTCCAGGCAGCGGGCGCGATTTCGATCCGCCAGGCATCGCTCGACGAGCTAGGTCGGGATTCGATCACCGTTGCCTTACCGGCCAGGCTGAACACGCCCATTCCTGCGGGGTCTTCGCCGTTGGCGACGGCGGCGTCCCATCGCGATGCTCCCAAGGCGAGAACGCGTACCGGATCGTCAATCCCGCAACCATTGTCGTCGAGGGTAATTCGCAAACCGTTCTCTTGAGGCGTCGTGGTGACGTTGACGACGCTCGCGCCGGCCCGGCGAGCGTTCTGCAGGAGTTCGTTCAGGATGTCGCTTAGCGAGCCGTTGAACAGACGCGTTACCTTTCCGATCGTCTCGGGGCTCACGCTCGCGCGAATGGGTTCGTATTTCATCGGGTTCCTCCTTGTCGGACTGATTCCCGTCTTCCTCTCCCCCTCCTCTTTGCCCGAGATGGCCTGAAGCGATGGCGCGGGCGTTGCCCGAATTTCTTCGTCGGTGGTCGATCAAGCCGCCTTGGCGGCGTGAAGCTCGGCAAATCGCTCGCGGATCGTCAGCGCGTCGGGCCAGTGGTTTACGAGGTTGTGCGTGGTGGTCATTTCCCTCCGCACGCGGTGAATGGTGTGTGCTTCGTCGAGCGTGGGAACGCGCGGTGGCCACCCCTTCATGAACCGGAGGTCGTTGGGTAATTCGCTCTCGATTGTACGGCGGCGTTCCGCCATCAATTTGGCTTTCCTGATCGCAGCCGTTCCCTGCGCGTCGAGGAGCTGTGGGCTGACGTCGGCTAGCCAGCGCCCCGGTTGGAACGAGAATCCGGATTTGGCCTCGATCCCGACGATGGCGCGATAGGCCGGGTGGTTTCCCTCGCATGTCGACGAGACGGCGAGGTTGTTGAGTCCTGCGAGCACGCAGTAGCTGCAGCTCAATCGGTCCGCTCCGCGGCCGTAGGCCTCGTGCAGCGGGATGCGGCGCGTGGCGTGATAGGCGAACACGTCGCGCGCCGACCATTCGACTATCGGATGCCACGTCAGCATGGTCGTCCCTGCCCGGTTTCCGATAGGCGCAAAGCGGGTATCAGGCTTGCTGATCGGGGCCTTGGACCGGACGATGCTTTCCTCGCGGCGAATGCCGACCACAGAAATGACGGTTTCCCCGGCAAACCTCTTCCTGAGATTTGCGCCGATCGGTTGCACCTTGGTCTCACCCGTACAGAAGCGCAGGCGTGCGGAGGAAAATGGCGGCACGAGCTGGTACGTCTCGAGGTTCTCGTATCGGCGGAGCGAACTCTTCCAGCGCTGTTCCCATCGCTGAACAAGCCCGCCGGCCTTGCGCCTCACGACGGATAGGTCGACCGCGAGCATCGTCGCGATTGTTTCGACGAAGCCTGATGTGGATGGCCATTCGATCATGCCGAGATCCGCATGGATTGCATGGCGCCGATCGCGCGGATGTCCGATCCGGTCGAGGTAGGCATCGACAACAAAGGCGGCCGCGCTGGAATCCTTCCCGCCCGAAAGGCTGTAAACGACGTGTGTGCCATCGGACAGAGCCGAGGCGACGGCGTCGTCGATGGCGATGTCGTTAACCTGCGTGGTCATGCCACTCTCTTCGACCGAAGCTCGGCGGGCGGATCGATAATTTCATGCGGTATCGAGGCGAGCATGGTGACCTCGCCGCGCTGGGCGTAAGCATCCTTGTCGATCAACGCGCAAACCTCATCGTCGGCGTACGTTGGGCGCCCGAGGTGATTTACCGACGTGAGCCGGCGAGCGATGACGCCGGTCTTACCCTGCGGGACCCAATCGGCCCAATCGCCCCACGCGCTGGTCGTGCAGAACTCGCCTATGGCGGCTTGGTATGCTGCACGAGTACGCAGGATATGCGATTCATTGGGCGCGACGGTTTCGCTGGTATGCGCCGTGAACCGGTCTGAGTGCCAACACCGGGCGGTGTCCCGCGCGAGCTGCAGGAAGCCTGCAGTGCAGGTTTTCTGCTGTGCAAGTTCTCCTTCGAAAGCCAGGTAGACCAGACACCAGTCGGCGTCTTCCTCGTAGGCGTTCTCATCGAGACGGAGCACATCGGGCATTGCGTCCTGTCGCGCATCCGAGAGGAGAAGGCCGCCGTGGCTGGCCGTCATTACGGACCAGATGCCCGGTGCGAGCTGATCGGCCTGCTGGATCGCCCCCCAGGGCGAATTTACCGGTCGTGGCGTGGCGGGGAATACTGACATGAGCGAAACCTCCTGATTGTTCGCTCAAATCCTTCCCCCTCCCCCTTTCAGCTTATGATCTGTCTCGCGCGTTCGGCGATGATCTGTACTGTGATCTCATCCAAGGGCAACGCTACGACCGGGCCTATCTCGAGAAGGCGCTCGTGTTCTATGCTGCGCAGTTCGAGATAGCCGCTATCGGCAGACTGGAGGATCTGCAGGGCGAAGGTAATCTGTCGCTGCGACGCCTGGTCTTTCACCGCCACAAGGAAGTCAGGTCTGGCTGAACCGTGTTCGGTCTCGATATCAAAGAGGATTTTCTTGACCGCCATGCGGATGCCGTGACGCCGTAGGCTGTATTGCGCTTTCTGGAGTTCCAGCAGGATATCCCGATCGTGGTCTCGTTCTGCCGGTACGAACTGGTTGCCGGTGAATACGGGCTGCGCATAGGCCCGCAAAGCTCGGTAGCCCTCACGCTTGCTGTGTTCACCGACGACGGCGAGAACTAGGAAAGGGGGCTGGACTTCGGCTCGAATGATTCCGGTGTGCTGTATGCGATTTCGGATCTGCACTGTGCCGAGCCCGGTCACGATCTCGCTGCTTGTCACCTCGCTCGCTTCAAGAAGGAGGAAGGCCTGCGGCGCGTATTCTTCCGGCCAGTCGTCTTCGGCCTCGCGCAGCCTCGCATGGACCTTGCATTTCTCGTACTCGATCGCGTTCGTGTAAAAATGATGAGCGAGCTTGATGCCCGGGGCGATTTCGAACTGTCCGGCCACCTCGCGCAAGCGCCTCATCTCTGCGCTTATCGAGCCGTCGCGCGGACCCTCTGGCGGAAGCTCGCGCAATACGTTTGATCGCGCGCGTTCGAGCAAAAGCCAAAGGAGTTTGCCGAGCCTGGGGATGGCGACGCCGCGGGATCGGTCGTCTGGCTCGCTTTCATCAGGTTTCTGGGCGAGCTTCTCTGGCGCTTTCTGGTGCGCGTTGAACAGTCCCTTGGGCTGCTCGATCTCGTAGAGTGTGTCGCGGCCGGTTTCGCGGATACGTTGTGGCGCTTGCGGCATGTAGAACGGGCACCTGGGGCTGTGGCTCGGACGAGCGGTCAGGCGGCGGAGATAATAGGTTTCCTGGAAGCTGAGATAAGCGGGGCTCATGAGCGGCGGCGATCGATCTTCCGCCAGACAGTCGCAGGCTAGCCATTTACCGTTTTCGCGTGAGGTCACGACGAGCGAGACCGAGGCTCGGTGATCCGCCTCGTCGCCTTTGCCGATATACCATCGCACCAGCGCCGCTTTCAGCCCGTCGCTGATAGCGACGCGGTTCGTCATGCCGCTGGTATCTTTGGGTATGAGCCACATGATCTAGACCAGTTGACGCGCCTCTTTGTTCACTCTATGTTCATCGCATAGAGGAGTTTTGCGTGATGAACAAGGCATTCGCGGTTGGTCGGTTCGATCTGGATATTGCGCTTCGCGATGCGTCGCTCGACGAGATGAACCGCGTTGCCCGCCGGTCGCTGGCGAATGCGTCGATCGGCGTCGAAGCGTTCGACGCGTATCATTCGGCCCGGGAGCTTTTCGAGACTCTTGAGGCCCTTCACGAAGGCCAGCGCGGAGCCAAGCGCAAGCTCGCCCAGGTTCTTTCTTGCGAGTGCGACGATTATCAGCGTTGTCTGTATTACACGGTTGCCGGTCGCGGTGTCTTGCAGATGCTGGACGATCTGGAATGGCTGATCGACCTGCTCAAGGCGCGCTGCGAGGTTTCTGCCGGTCTCTTCCGTTCAGGGACGCTGCCGCTCGTGCAGATCAATCCTTACGTCTCGGCCGAGCCGGATGGACCTGTACCGGCGCGTGGTGGCGAGTTCGAGCAGGGCGCTTCGTGGTTCCTGGATCCGGCCCTCGGCGGCCAAGTCGGCGAGTAGTCAGAGCAGGATCACCTGCAGCTCGAATGTTGCCGGATCATGGCCATGCGACGGCATGACGCGCAGCGGCTGCAGCGGGCACTCGGTGCGCACGACGGCGTGATCCTCGCCGGTGGCTTCCGAAAGCCGGAGCGCCAGCCTTTCGGCGTTGTTTCTTCCGCATAGCTGGCGGCGTCTGGGATCGAGACTTTCGCATTCCATCATGGAAAATCCGGTTCATGCGGCAGGGAAGAAAGTCTTCGCGACCTTCGGTTCGCGGACGATCTCGAACCGGCGCTCGAGAAGGCGGGAGATCTTAAATCGGCCGCGACCGTCGGTTAGCGTCAGGACGGTCTTCTGCCCTCCCCGCCGAAATCGAAACTCGCGATGTTCGCTGCCGTCGCTGAAGCGCATGGGTGCGGGGAACCGGATGAGGTCACCGTCGCCGAGGCGCCGCCCCTTGAGAGCGAGCAATCTGTAGCATCGTCGCCTCCAGTCGAGCGCCCAAGGATGGCTTGTCGGTGTCAGGAGCTCCAGAACACTTTTCGGGCAGGCCGTTTCGACGGGCCCACATGTTTCGTCGAGGTCCTTGTAGGCGAATATATACCCGTCGGCAGCGCGAGGATTCCAGCGAACGAGACACACGACCGCTGTGATGTCGATCGTCTCGTCATGTTCATCGTAGCGCTCGGCGGCGGCGTAATAGGCTGATCCTGAATAAACGCTCTTGAGCACCCTGAGCGCGCGAAAGGGCGTCTCATCCGCCGCCGGATGTTCGTAAGTCAGCTGAGCATCCAGATAGGCCTTCGGCGTGTCGTAGGCACCCATCCCCATTCGGGTCATTGAAAGCCATCCCATATCGGTTTCCTTCAGATGAGGCCGGCTTGCGCCGGCGCCGGGAGTTTCAGTTCGCTTGCGATCCGTTTCGCGAGGGCCGGAATGTCTTGCAGCACCGTGATCGGGGCCTTGCGCATCGTGGCTCCGGGCGGTTTCCAGTGCGGGTTTCGCCAAGCTACACCTGGTTCGCCGAAGCGCTCAGGGGAAATGCGGATATACAACCCTCTCGCTTCCAGCGTGTGATCTCCGGCAAGCGATTCCTGCGGCGTCGTGTATCCGAGGCGATAGTCGTTGTGCGCCATGCCGAGTTCGAACGCGATCATGCGGAGGGTCCGCGATCCTTCGCGGCGATAGTGGCGAAGCTCCTCTTGCCGGTAGTCGATGCCGCGTCGTACCAGCGCCACGATCGCGGGCGATCGCTTCAAGTCTGCAAGCTTGTCGATGCACTGCCGTCGTAGGTCTGCATCCTCGGTATCTTGGCGGGTTCGCACCCCTTCTGCGATCCGGGAGAGAAGCCGCGTAAGTAGGAGCACCGCTGGACAATCCGCGGCCGATCTTCCGGCAAGGCGAGCATCTTCGATCGCCTCGTTGAGCGCGCGGATCGCAGTATCGTATGTCGTTAGACCATCGGGCTCGAGGGCTCGGCGGTAGCGGTAGTCGATGTCGCAGATCATGAGTTCGCCCTTCCATTGCTGATGCAATGGCCCTCTCCCCCTCCCCTCAATGCAGCGACCTAGATATCGCCGTGAGCGTATTTCCTGGCAGCGGCTCGAAGGCGATCGGCTTGAGAAATGCCTCGGGTGCGACCTGCTCGAGGATCCGGGCGATGGCGGAAAAGGCGACGCCGGAACCCTCGGTGGAGACCACCAGCAATGATCTGCCGTCCTCGTGTCCTGAAAGGTTCCATCCGGCGGGACCTTCGCCCAGAAGGCTGTCGAGTACGTCGCGGGGTTCTCTGGCCGGGAAGTTCAGCAGCATCCGCCCCCTGAGCGCCGGTCCGATCAGTACACGCTCGCCATCCACGAGATCAGTTGCGTATTGATGGAGTTGAGCGAGACGCACGATCGCCTTGAGACCCGGTTCAAGCGTAAGCTTGAAGTGTAGCCGTTTCATGGCCCTTCTCCTCAGCTTCGCTGTCGTATCCGGAGAACGCTGCGAGATAGTTGAAGGCCTGGTCGGCCTTGGCGGCGGCGGTGATGATGGCGCTCTTGTCCGACTTCAGGATGTCGAGCCAATGGCCGATATAGCTGGCATGGCTTTCGTGCAGATCGGCGGGAAGGCCGAGCTCGTAGCAGATGCGGGCCGAAATCTGTTCTGCGACGAGCTCTTCGAAGGCGTAACCTTTGTCTCCGAATCGTTTTCCGAAGGTGCGGGCAAGCCTGCTGGGATGGCCCGTCCAGTGGCCCGTTTCATGGGCGATTGTCGCGACGAGGCCATCCTCATCGACGAAGCTGTGCCGGTGAGGCATCTGGATGAAGTCGCTGCCTGGGGAATAGAACGCCCGATCACCGCCATAGCGGACCTCGGTCGGAATGGGTGCGAAGAATGCGTCGATCGCCGCCGCTTTCTGCGATGGTGTCGGAGGTGCCTCCGGGACCGGGTCGGGATAGAAATGGGCCGGCAGATCGTCGATCTGCGACGCGTTGAAGACGGAGTAGGCGCGCATGAATCGGATCGTTCGCGAAGATTCCTCTCCTGTAGCCCGATCGACCTCCGTTTTCTTCGTCGTATTGAAGTAAATGCTTGGTTCGGCAGCTTCCCCCCGACGGACCTGTCCGCCGAGCTCCTGCGCCTGGCGATAGGTCATCCAGTAGCGGGATTCGTATCCCATCGCGTCTGCAGCGGCCCACAGGTAGAGCCGGTTGATGCCGGTGTACGGCACGCCGTTCGCGCGCAGCGGCGCGCCGCCGGCGCCGGTCTTCTTCCAGGGGCGGCGCCAGGGCAGCGTGCCCTCTTCGATCTTTCGGATGATTAGGTTCGTAATGTCTTGGGCGACGTCGCGCTTTGCGGATCGTTTCATGATGTGTCTCCGGGCATGAAAAAGGCCCGGTCGCTTGGTGGAGCGGCCGGGCCAGTGCATCAGGAGGGTTGCGGCGCCTTCAAGCGTCCACCGCCGCTTCTTCGTCGACGTCTTCGGGTTCCTCGAAGGTCGGTTCTCCGTTTGCGTCCGCGAGATCGGGGTCGTCGTCGGGTTCGACCGGTGTATCGTCCTCGCCGCCGGGATCCTGAGCGAAATCGAATTTCATCGCTTCGGGCAGCCAGGCGAGAGCGCGTTCCTTGATGTCTTCCTCGACGATCGCATCACCGGAAAACAGCTTCTCGCATGTCTTGGAGAGTTCGGCCTTCTTGGAGGCGGCGTACCGGGCCGCGAGTTCGGACCCGCCGATGTCGATCAGCGCAGCGAGGCAGGACGTCTTGTTGATGCGGTCAAAGAGATTCTCCGAAGTCGGCCGCCACATGGCTGCGACGTCGACGTCGAGGATACTTCCGAGGACCGCATGAATCGGATGGTATTCCGAGTTGTAGCCCTTCTTCGCCTCCAGCGAGACCGCGACTACGTAAGACAGCCATGCGGCCTTGGTCTCGTCGTCGAGTTCGCGGAAGGCCAGGAAACGCTGGGCGACCTCCTTGGGCTCGTGCCAAGTCTTGTCGAGTGCATCTTCCGCCTGTGCGAGGATGCCTTCGGCTGCCGACTGCGGGATGTCACCGTAGGCCGGATCTTGGGGCTTGCCCGCCTTGAGCGAGGTCCCCTTGCTCTCGTAGCTGCGATCGTCGCAGAGCGCGAAGATGGCATAGTCGAGCGCCAGTCCAGGATCGCCGAGAAGCGATGCGGCGAGGATGTTTCGGCGCTGGACGGAGAGCTCGTCGAACAGCTTGGCGCTGATCGGCTTCTCACCGCCCGGGGCGACTGCTTCGGGGGTCGACGGGCGAGCGGCCGAGCTGCCGGTGCTCCCGCTGGTCGGCATGTCTTCGCTGGTCGCGGTGATGTTGCCGTCTTCATCCTGCTCGAAGCTCAGCCGTTTCTCGCTGTAATAGTCGCTTTCCAGGACCATTTCGCCTTTGTTGGTCAGGATGAGGAAGCGTCCGGCTTCGCCGTGCCATTCCTCGGGCAGCTCACGGACCGGATTGTTGAGATCGTCGCGTTCGTTCGACAGCGTGTCGTATTCGACCTCGAGTTTGTCGAGATCCACGCCGTCTTCTTCCTGCGCGCTCTCGTCCTCGAAGATCGCGTTGATGTCGTCCATCCGTGCGTCGATCTCGTCGATGCGAGTGCGTGCCTCCTCGGAGAGCGGCGCAGGAGGCAGGCGCACCGGATTGAGGCCGAGTTCGCTGCGGGCGCTCCACGAATTGGTGGCAGCGACGGGGTTGATCCAGGCGAGCCCTGTTTCAGCCGCCACACGTTCAGCCTCCGCCTCCATCTTGGCAGCCGCGAGCTGATGCGCGATTTCCACGTCGATCCAACGATCATCGGCCGCTTCGCTGAAAAGGTCGCGTTCGATCTTGCCACCGGCCGCGACATAGGTGTCTTCACCGACGAGAAGCGCGATCGGATCGTTGCCGCGGAGCGAGCCATCCGCGATCATTCGCCGGATGGCGTCCGCGCTGGGGTTCCATGCGTGGCGCATCTGTTCGAATACGCGCAGTTGTACCTCGTGCTGGTCGGTTGCGGCGTAGGCCTTGGCGATGTCCAGCGTGATGTCGCTGGCTGCGAGTGCTTCGAAGATTGGACCGGCAAGGTTGGCGAGGCGCAGGCGCCCGTCGACGAAACGCTGCGTCAGTCCGAAGCGCTTCGCAACCGCAGCCGTATCGCCGTCTTCTTTGATAAAATGCTGGAACGCCTGGCATTCCTCAGCAGGCGTCATCTGCAGTCGCTGGAAGTTCTCCGCCAGCGAGACCTCGCTCGCATTGTGTTCGCGGCGATCGATGACGAGGCACGGTATTTCGAAGTCCGCGTCCATGGCGCCCCGCTCGACGATGCGGTGCATGGCCCGCATCCGCTTCCCGCCGCCTATCACCTCGAAGCGGCCGCGCTTTTTCGCCTTGGCGACGATGAGGTTCTGCAGCACGCCGCGCGCCTCGATATCGAAGGACAGTCGCTCCTCGAATTCGGAATTGGGCCGCTTGCAGACATTGTCTTCGCTCTGATCGAGCTTGCTCAACGGGATGAGTTGCATGATCGTATCTCCTGATGGTCGACCGGCGATTCACCGGACACCAATCCCCCTCCCCCTCCCCTTTGACCGGGCATGAGCCATCAGAGAGGCGCGAGAAGAGCCCTGACGACGGGTTCGGGATTGTCGGCCGGAACGAAGATTCTGGTGCGGTACGCGATGATCTCGGTGAAGCATCCGATGGTCTTTAGCCATTCGATCTGATCGGCGGGGACTCCGGCGATTTCGATGCGAAGATCCCCTGCCACGCGCGAGCGCTTCAGGACCGCGCCGAACGGCTGCTCGATGGTGATGCTGCGGTTCTCCCGCAGTGCCTTCACGACAGCCTCATCGGTGAGCTTCACGCTCGAATTGACACCGAACGCCTTCAGCACGTCGGCGACATCCGTGTCGTAGACGATGCGGCCGAGCCAGCTGCGGCCTTCGAGGTCTACGATGCGGTTGACCTCGAGATAGTCGCGGGGAAGGTTTGACCAGATCGGCAGCAGCAGTCCGGTTGCGAGGTGGATCGTCTCGGTGTGCAAACGCGAAGCGCTGTCTTCGGCCTCGGCCAGCCACAGCTTTGCGAAGCGAAGCTCCGCACATTCGACCCAGGCGGATTCTTCGAGGTCACGCAGCTGATGATATTCGCGGCGTAGCGGTCGGTGCAGGATGACCCGCTGGATAAGCTCACCCTTCTCGGTCATGAAATGCCGTGAGGGCTCGCACAACGCCGCCTTGTCGCTCTTCGTGTTGCGCATCAGGATGCAGCCGTCCGACCATTCGCGTCGCTCCAGCACCCTTTCTAGTGTGGTCGGCTGATACCGGGTCGTCAGATCGATTCGAAGCAGATGCGATGTCGCACCGGTGCGCTCGTCGGTGCGAAGGATGATATCCTCGTCGACGCTCGCGCTTTCGACTTGGATGGTCTCGATGCCGACATCCAATGTGCCGGCATCGCGCGCGGCGGATATCCGAGCTTCCACCAGGGCCAGGAATTCGTCGAATATCGCGTTCTGCATCGCGATCGGTAGGGCGAGGATGCGATTGAGCCAGCGCTGGATGGGCGGAAGATCCTCTTCCAGGATGCCGTCGGCGGAGGCGATCTTAAGACCACTGCGTTTCTGGAAATCGACCAGCGTGGCGCTGGTGAGTTTGCCTTCGGCTAGGAGGCCGAACCATGTCACGAGCGCCGCCTTGGCATATTCGCTTTCGAGGTTGTCGGCCGGGTCGAACAGGTTCTGTCCGCCGGTCTGGCGCTGGCCGCGCGTGAGCGCGCCCAGGCTGTCGAGCCGGCGCGCGATCGTACTGGTGAAGCGCAGCTCGCCCTTGCAGTTTGTGGTCACGGGGCGGAACAGCGGCGTTTCGGCCTGATGCGTCCGGTGCGTGCGTCCGAGACCTTGGATGGCGCGATCGGCCCGCCAGCCCGGCTCGAGGAGAAAATGCACGCGCTGGCGCCGGTTATCTGCGTCGAGGCTTGCGTGGTAGGAGCGGCCGGTTCCGCCAGCGTCGCTGAACACCAGAATGTTCTTGCGCCCGTCCATGAAGTGATCAGTTTCGGACTGGTTCGTACGCGCCGACCTCGTTTCGAGTTTCTGGCTCCCGTCGCCCTGCGTTACGAGCCGCTTGGTGCGTCCGGTGACTTCGGCGACCTTCTCGGTGCCGTAGTGTTCGATAATGCCATCGAGGGCCGGCTTGATCGGGGGAAGCGCGCAGAGGTGCTCTATGAGCCGCTGCTTCTTCTCGATTGCTTCCGCATTGTGAACCGGTCGTCCCTCGTCATCGAACATTGGCATCGAACGCTCTTCACCGGTATCGTCGACGAAGACCTGCATCTGCTGGGTGGGAAAGGCACGCTCGAGATAGTCGATGACGTTCTCGCGAGGACTGAGGTCCAGATCAAGCTCGGCGCGTTCCTCGGGAGATAGACTGTCGAGACGCCTGTCCAGAATGCTCTCGGCCGTGGAGACGAGCTGGACGACGATCGCCTTGTCGTCGTCGATATGGCCATTGATTGCGGCGATCAGGGTCGGCAGCTTCATGGAGAGAAGGACCTGGTTGAAGAAGCGTTGCTTGGCGCCTTCGAAGCGAGAGCGGGCCGCGGCCTTTGCGCCGCTGTTGAGCGTGTCGCCGTCGAGATCGTCGACGACGTTTGTAAGCGCCAGTGCCTCCTCCATGTTCTGATGGATGATCGCCCAGGCGTCCGCATAAGTGTCGTAGATGCCGATCTGATCGTTTGTCAGATCGTGCTTGAGCACCTCGTATTCGACACCGGCAAAGCTCAGTGCCCTCGCCTGATAGAGGCCCAGCGCCTTCAGGTCACGGGACACCAGTTCCATCGCGGCGATCCCGCCCGACCGGATCTGGCTGATGAAGTCCTCGCGGTTCGAGAATGCGGTTCCCGGTCCCCAGAGGCCGAGGCGAACGGCATAGGCGAGGTTGTTGACGTCGGATGCGCCCGTGGCAGACGCGTATAGAACGCGGGCATCGGGGAGGTGGTTCTGGAGCAGGACACCGGCGATCCCTTGCAGGGAACCCGGCTTCGCGCCGCGCGCGCCCTCGCCTCCTGCCACGCCGCCCATCTCGTGGCTTTCGTCGAAGGCGATGACGCCGTCGAAGTCGGTGTCAGCCCAGTCGAGCAGCTGCTTCAGGCGTGTCGCATCCTGGCGTTGGCTGCGCAGCGTTGGATAGGTCACAAAGACGATGCCGTCGCGGAAGGGAAGTTCTTGGTCGATCTTCCAGCTGGAGAGCGGTTGGATGTCGGCGGGGAGCCCGCCGATCGCGGCCCAGTCGCGGCGGGCATCTTCGAGGAGGCTTTCGTTCTTGGATATCCAGATCGCTTGCCTGCGGCCCGCCAACCAGTTGTCGAGGATGCAGGCTGCAATTTGGCGCCCCTTCCCCGCTCCGGTCCCATCGCCCAAGAAATAGCCCTTCCGATAGGCCTTGCCGTTCTCGGACAGCGAAAGACCCACCCCCTCCTCTGACGGCACGAACTTGCCCGGAAGAAACTGCGTCCAGGCGTTGCCGGCGTAAATGATCGTTTCGAGCTGCGCTTCGGAGAGATGCGCCTCGTTCAGAATGCAATCGTGAAGCCGCGGTATGTAATCGGGCACCGGCGCCGGGATCGATCCCATGGCGACGCTCTCGACGAGGGGTGTCGGGTGTTTCCGGGAGCCCTGGATGTTGATCCGGCTCGGCCGATAGGGAACGTAGACGCCCGATTGCGCCCCGAGCGCGCGGGGCGCTTCCAGCTTGGCATAGTCCACCGTGACGATCTCGCGCGCCGCAAGCTTGCGCTCGATCTTAGGCGTGGTGCGCGGCTTGGCGCGCATCGACTTGAACAGGCTTGTCGCCTTCGGCTTGATCCGGGTGGGTCGTGCCGGCGGCGCTGTCGCGGGGTCGATCCGCTTCACGATCAAAAAGCATTCGGCAAGCTCGGAGACGGTGTCGCGTGCAATCAAGGACGGTTTCGAATTGCCCGGAACCTTGTCGATGACCAGCAACCGGACCGCCACGCTCGTGCCCTGCTTGTGATAGCATTTGGCGAGCCTGCAGGATGTCTGCACCGTGCAGTTTGCGAAGGTTTCCTCGTAGATCCGCAGCATCTTGGCGCTGGGGGTGAACCAGTCAGGCATGATGGCAACGACGCGGCCGCCCGGAAGCAACTTCGCCAAGGCCGCGCGCAGGTGACGGACCGCTGCGAATTGGTCGACCCCCCTGCCCTGCGAACGCGAAAACGGCGGGTTCATCAAGATCACCGTTGGCCGGAGGTCGTGCGCCGAAAGGGACGTCAGCATCGCACCGTCGAAGCCGGTGATCGTGGCTCTTTCGAAAAGAAGCGACAGCTTCGCACGGCGACGAGGATCGATTTCGTTGAGGTGGAGCTGCGCGACAGCCGGCAACATGCTCACGAGAGAGCCATGCCCGGCACTCGGTTCCAGGACGATGTCAGTGCTGCGGGGTTGCGCGGCGATCACGGCGAGCGCCGCCAGATCGGCCGGCGTCGAGAATTGCTGGAAGCGGATCTGATCTTCGCTTCGAACGGTGTGGGTGGGCAGCGAGTCGACCAGTTCCGACAGCGCAGGCACATCTTCGAGCAAGGGTGTCGAACGCGCCGAAAGATGAAGCGCCAGCCCCGCCTCAAGCAAATCGTAGGCATCGCGCTGCGTCCAGGATCCATTCGCCGATGTGCAGCCGTGCAGCTGCTCCATGATCGCAAAGAGGCTCTTCTTCGAAAGGATCGAGCCTGCGATGTTCTGGGCGACTTCCTCGATCGCCCCCTTGAGGCGGTGGTCGGTTTGTTCGAATAGGTCGGTCACGGTCTGCTCCTGATGTTGATCCGCAACCAAGCTTCCCTCTCCCCTCCCCCTCGAACCGCAGTCCTATCCTCCAGTGTTCTCGTTCACCTCGGCCCAGTCGCCCGCCTTTCGTGGCGGAGGATCGCGGAGAACCGTCCGGTCTTTAGTCGCGTACGCCTCAATCGCCGCCAGTGCGCCAAGCCGCCCTGCCCTGTTGTTGTCCTCGGCGATCACGACCGTCTTTACGCCGTCCGGTATTCGGACAAGAGCCAGGCGTTCGGCTCCGAGCGTACTCCAGCACGGAATTCCTTTGATCCTGGTGTAGGCGACTGCATCTTCCATGCTCTCCGCAAGGCCGAGCGTGTCGCCTTTGAACGACGGTGACCAGGCGCCCATCCCCGGCCGCCCAAGCATGTATTTGCCTTTGTGGCACAGCCCTTTCGATCCGAGCGCGATACGCTGGATTGCCATGATCTCCAGGCGATCCCTCACCGCAACGAGAAGCGCGGGTCTGAAGACGGCATTGGGTTTGCGTCCGAACGGACATTTATGGTGGTAACGGATATCGCGGAGATCCAACGGAAGATTGCGCGATTTCAGGTATGCCTCAGCGAGCGTTTCGCAGATCTCCCGGCCCTGGTCCCATATTCGCCGCGCATTCGCTGACGATGGACTTGGCTGAAATTTGGGTGCTGGCGAATTGAATACGGGCCGCGTTCGCGAGATTGCTCGCAGTACGTCTTCATTTTGGCATCCGGCAAAGCAGTGTACCAGTATTCCGTGCTGGCCCTGCCTGATCGAGAGGGACGGCGTGCTGTCGCGGTGTGCTGGACATCGGCACATGGCGTAGCTGCCATGCCACTTGCCGCGAAGTCCTGCTACCGTGTCGATTGTTTCCTGAGTTGGGCTCAGACAGGTCAGCATAGTTGCTCCTCCTTTACCCCGAACCTCTTCCTCCACTTTTAAGAATGAAACCGAGACGAATGTTGATACTTGCACCATGCTTGCCGGTCTCAGGGGGTCTGGCGATATTCAAATCACGCCAAAGGTGTGGTTGTGAAAAATCTTTTTCTGATTCCAGGGTCAATGTTCCTTTCTCAGCCAACACAAGAGGCCAAGGTCGAGAGGTTCGTCAGTGCTTTATCCCGAATTTCGTGGTTCTGGTTTTTGGAGTTAACGCACAAGCGGATCGACCGGAGGGCAATCAAGCCTTCCCAGGAATTGCCTCTGCTCAATAGTAGCGGAAAGCCCGTTTCGCCGGGAATGTGGCAAGATTCATTGTGTTCTCGGTGTCCCCGTGAAACCAAGAAGCCGACGATGCGCGTATCGTAGGACTATATGGCAACGGTGGCGGGACACCACACGAGAAGGTTGGTGCCTCTGCGCGATCGTCCGTATGGGCGTAAGTGCACCGCTCCTATTGGTGCGCGGCTCTCCGCTTGGCATAGGAGATGACGAAACTTTCCCAGATGCGAAGCCATTCTTTCTCGGTTCGAGGGCGTTCGAAGTCCGGGCAGCCACTGCGGAATTGGCTCGCCATCAGATCGACATCCCAGGGAGCACCCTTTTCGCGGCCAATCCGCAAAAAAGCTTCTTCGCGCTTTCCATACTGAAGCGACCCTGACGGAAACGCCAAGGTTTCGACTTCCGGCAACGTCTTCGCCCTGCCCTCTGCTTCGCCTGTCCTTTTGGACAGGGCTTTCCGCTTGCTGCGCGGTTCGATTCCAACGAGCCGTAGATGGGCTCCAACGAGCTTCTTCTCGAGCGGCGCTGGTGAAGGATAAAGGACGACCTTCCTCCCCGAAACATCGACATTGGCGTTCGGATAGACTGATGTAACAAGTTGCATTGTTTCACGGACGGTCTGGCGAAATCGTTTGCTGTCCGCGGCGTTGCCCAAATGCTTGGCCAACTGGTCCCACGAGAGTGCCTGGCCGCGCTCGGCGGTAACACGGGGGAGCCGGTAGGCAAGATAGGTGTAGAGATCGAGCGCGGTTGGCGCTCCCTTCAGTTCTCGGATCGCCACTTCATTGAGTGGAACCGCATGTTCAACGAGATGCTGATAGAAGACCTCCGACATTCTGATTTCGCGAGCGAAGGCACCGTCCTTGTCCAGCGAGCCGGCATATTCGCTGGAAATCTTTACATCCCTGACGGCAAAGGCGTTCTGGTCCGTATCGGCGCCGTCCCATCTGATCTGCCATTCACAGGCAAGCAACCGATCGACCTGCTGCTTCATCAGATTGGCAGTACCGCGTGGCCCGTATGAAATCGTCTGATATCCGAGACGCCGCATCCAATCAGTGAAATTGCGGCCGAGATAAACATCGCGCGACCGTTGCTGAACCGCTTGCGAGAGCATGTAGATTAGCGCCACGCGGGGATAGGATCCGAAAGGAACACCCAGACTCTTCATCACTCGCTTGCCATCGATCTCCTGCAGCACCGGCCGGGGATTGATTGCCAGCGCATAGCGACCGTCCTCGCGAATGATCGGTTCGAACTCGTCCTTGGGGCGCTTTGTTGGGAGCGACATGGCGCATAACGCCGAATGCAGAAACGCCGGCACCGGGTTTTCGTCCTGAACTCTCAGGAATGCGTCGAGCGTCAGTTGCGAGCCAGCATGCTCGGCAAGTGTACGGACCTGTTTCTCGCCGCCAGCCAGCATTGCCAGAGCGTATTGGTGGCCAACCGGTTTCTTGTCATCCTGCGTCATAGTCCCCTCCCCCGATTCGGCGGGCCTCGGTGGCTGGATCAACAACAGGGTTGGGGGGCTAAATCAAGCCCTTTGGCGATTTACGGACGATTTGTGGCCGAAAACCTGCAAAATCACCGATGATGTCGGGTCCGTTGAGCAAAACATGCCAATATCAAACTTTCAAACTCAAAATTTAACCGATTGCGAATCGGATTCGAAGGAGGAGATTCTCTATAAGTAGGTATGCGCTCTGAGATCATCGGTTCTTAGGCACCGAGATCATTGCATTTCTGCACTGAGTTCATCGGCCTGGCTCTGAGATCATCGGTTTTCGTCCACAGCTCGGTTTTGCGAGTCCGATGGTTGGATCAAGCAGTTCAAAAGGGCTCGAAGATCATCGGCGAACGCGTTTACTCGCCCGCGACTGCCCGCAAGTGGCTCGGAGATCATCGGTGTAGCTGTAAGTTTTTTGGCCAAGTCGTTGCTGAAAGCGTCAACTCGGGCTAAATTGATGTCCAGACTTCCAAGAAGGATAGTAGATGGCCACCAAGATTTTAGCCGATGGGCTTCCAGGCAGCTCAGCAACCGATGATCTCCGTTCCCTTCATCGCAAGTCACTGGCAATTCTCAAGCGGCTCCAGACACACGCGCTCGATCCCGAAACCGGAGAGAAGGCGGGCCCAACCTTCCCCATCTCGAAGGCCGCAGAACTCGTCGATCGAACGGCATCGGCAATCCGAGAGGCCGAACGCGATGGCCGTTTGCCCGAGCGCAGTCGCACCCCTTCGGGTCACCGCTTGCCGTACAATCTCACCGAGCTTGATAGGATGCGCAAGGTTTTCGGAACAAGGCCTTGGCGCGATCCGGAAGACACGCCGGCGATTATCTCGGTGTCGAACTTCAAGGGCGGCGTCGGCAAGTCGACGATCGCGGTGCACCTTGCGCAGCACTTTGCGATAAAGGGGTACAGGACCTTGCTCGTCGACTGCGACAGCCAGGCCAGCTCGACCATGATGTTCGGATATCGTCCCGATATCGATCTCGGTGAGAACGATACGCTTTACGGGCATTTTCACGACCCCGAGTTGCTCGGGGTCCGCTCGATCATCCGGGACACGCACTTTCACGGCCTCAACCTTATCCCTTCAAATCTCAAGCTCTATAATCTGGAGTATGAGATAGCTGCGCACCTGGCTCAGACGCGAAGCTTCGATGTGATTGATCTGATTTCGAATGCGATCGGCGAGGTCGTTCACGACTATGATGTCGTTATCATGGATCCGCCGCCGGCTCTCGGAATGGTGTCGATGGCGGTTCTCCAGGCAGCGAATGCCATGGTGATCCCGATGCCGCCAAGCGTGATCGACTTCTCTTCGACTGTATCCTTCGTCGATATGGCGAGAACCACTATGGAACAGCTCGAGCAGTTGGGGGGCAGGGCGCGACCGGCCTACAATTTCATCCGCGTGGTCGCGAGCCGCGTCGACGAGAACAAGTCGATGCATCGCGAGCTTCTGGCCATGATGCGCGATGTGTTCGGCGGGTCTTTGCTTACATCGATAATGCCGACGAGCGCCGAAATCGACAATGCGAGTTCACGCCTCAAGACCGTTTTCGAGCTCGATCGGCCGGTAACGTCACGCGAGGTGCACATGCGGTGCGTGAAGTACCTCAATGCGGTTTGTGAGGAGATCGAGCAGGAAGTTATCGGCAGCTGGGCGAGCCGGGCAGGGGAGGTGATGGCATGATGTTGCCACGTGGCAACGATCTGGAAGGTCGTTCTGAATCAATGAGATATAGCTATCAGGCGAGTCCCGTGCCGGTGCCGGCGCATTGCCATGGTCAGCTGGTGTGCGAGACCATTCAGAGTGCCGTTGCCACGTGGCAACAAACTGCCGCCACGGCAACACACGAACGGAGATTGAGTCTTGGCCAAGGGTAATAAGGGCTTCGGTTCGCTGCTTACCGAATCGATCGATGATGACATCGAGGAGGGGGAGGCGGCGCCGGCAAGGAGCATAATGGCCAGTCGCAGCGAGGCGCTCAATCGCCTGGCATCGGGTAAGGTTGTAACGGATCGCACGGAGTTCGTGGATCCAGCCCGCTGCCGGCCATGGCGTCTCCACAATCGCGATCTCGATCATCTATCGGAGGAGAGTTGCCGCGATCTCATCGACGCCTTCCTTTCGGCGAAAAAGCAGCGCATCCCGGCAATCGTCAGGCGACTGCGCGACGACCCAGAGCATGATTACGAGATCATTGCCGGCGTCAGGCGCTGGTGGACGGTGCAGTGGCTGCGCGAGCACAACCATCCAGAGTTCGATTATCTGGTGACCGTCCAGCAACTTACCGACGAGGAGGCGTTCCGGGTATCGGATGTCGAGAATCGGTCGCGCAAGGACATCACCGACTGGGAGCGCGCTCATGAGTACGAAGCGGCGCTGTCCGAATTCTACGAGGGCTCGCTTACCCAGATGGCCGAGCACCTCAACATATCGAAGTCCTGGCTCAGCCGGATGCTCAACGTCGCGCGGCTACCCGAGGAACTCATCGTAGCTTTTGCCGATCGTCACGACATCACCGTGCGCATCGCGCGAGACCTTAAGCCGCTTGCCAACGAAATGCGCTCGCTTTCGGCGATGCGCAAGGAGACGGAGGCGATCCTTGCTGAACGCAGCTCGGGGAGCGAACCGCTTTCCGGGCCTGAGACGGCTAAACGCCTGATCAGGGCGACCACCGCGCCTGGCAAGCCGAGGACGAAGGTCCAGACCGAAACCGTGCCGACCAAATCCGGTGTTCCGATGCTCTCGGTGACCAGGCCGACCAATGGGGCAGGGCTCACCATCAAGATCCTCCCGAATTCAGGAGCTAATAAGACGACGATCATGGCGGCGATCGAAAAGCTTCTCTAAGTTTCGGTGTGCTTTCGCGAATGATCCGACAGCATCTGATCGATCTCCGCCATTTCTCTGTCAAACTCGGCAAGAACAGTGTCGAGGGCCGGTGACGAGCGCGACGGGGAGGGCGGACGCCCGCGCGGGGGTGCAACAATCCCCAAGGCAATCCCGACATCGGGAGTAACATAGAGACGCCAGCTCGTCCGACCGCTTGTTTCTACCAGCAGACCCTTTTCAGCCGCTCTTGAGAGGAGCTTCCCGGCTCCCGAGAGTGTGATGTCAAATCGGTCAACAAGTGTTCGCGCGGCCAGGAAGGGCGTCTCGAGTGCCAAGGTTCCTAACCGGGGAAGATGGCCCGGACGATGCTCGGCACCGACAGCAGCGCCGTAGCGCATACGATAGCCCTCGAGGCGGCCGAGACGCCGCAACCCTTCGTCGGCTAGTTCTCGCAAGGATTTGAGCAAACGCTTAAGCTGGGCTTCCCGCGTGCCGTGAAGAAAGCGAAGGCCCGGGTCGCCGGTCACCAGGCAAGGGAGTGGGTTCCTGGTCAAATTCATTCGCCGCAGCAACTTGGGAAACGCCAGCCAGGGAGCGGGCGTGTTATCCTGCCGCGACCAGGAATCGAGAACGGCGAGGGCGCGGGCGAGGGGAGGGGCGTCGCGCCAGCCATCGGGAATGTCGAAGGTAAAGGGTATGTCCTCGCGCCAATGACGGTCGTGACCGGCTGCCAGCTCTGCGGCCCAATCGGCGTAAGCGCCGAACGGATCGCCCGCGGTGACAACGGGGGGGCGGCCCGGGATCGAAACGCCGGTGAAATGTGAAATTACGTCGATTTCGTCGATTTCGTGCCGCTGCAGCCTCAGAGCTGTGGCGTAGCCGGTCCAGCTGGCTCGCAGCATCCACGCGGGGGCAACCGAACTGGCGGATATCCGGGCGTCAAGGCGACCGATCGATGCCATCGTTCGGCCGAACTCATCGACCAGATCGGGCGACCAGAGTATCGCACAAAGAGGACGAGCCGGACGTGACATGTATCAATAGTAGTTTAAAACGAGCGGTTCAGTCCACTGAGGAAGGCACGTAATGTTGATAATGCCTGCTTATCACTACTAGACAGATGGTGGAAATGTGCGCAAGCCCGTCGAATGGCTTCCGAAATCGCTCCAAACGGCGTCCCCGCGTATTTGTCGAACGAACTTGCGGACCGAAAGGGCGAACCCGTGGTCGCGACCGTCGCCGCGCTCGGCGGTGCTGGATCGGCGATCGATCCGGCCGTGATCGACGCGGCGGTTCGCGCTTGGGCGGCCAATACCAAACGCGCGTTCCTGTCGGATCTTGCGTTATGGAACGAATGGTGTCGGGTAAATGGAGTTCGGGCGCCGGGAGCGGACGCGCGACTGGTTGCGGATTGGGTAAGGGCGCTTGGCGGCCTGGAAACCGAGCGACGGCTGCGCACCCCGATCAAGAGACGCGCGCCCGCGACAATCGCGCGCTATCTCGTCCATGTCGGAATGGCCTATAGGATGGCGGGGCTGACCGATCCGACCGCGGCACCGCTGGTGAAGCTCGAATTGAAGGCCATGCGCCGTGCGCGTGGCACCCGCCAGCGCCAGGCAAAGGGGATCCGCTACAAGGGAGATATCGCCGATCTCGACGGACCGCCTACGGGCGTGTGCCTGGCGCATCTTCTGAAAGCCTGCCGCCGCGACTGGCTGGGCGTGCGCGATGCGGCGCTCCTGCGGGTCGCCTATGACACCGCCTGCCGGCGTTCCGAACTGGTGGCGATCGAGATCGATCATATCGAGGCGGGCGAGGGCGGGGCAGGGGTGCTGTTCATCCCCTCGAGCAAGACCGATACCGAAGGGGAGGGCGCCTATGCCTATCTGTCGCCGAGAACGATGGAGGCTATCCGCGTCTGGAAGAAGGCGGTCGATATCCGTTCGGGACCGCTGCTGCGGCGGGTCGAGGTGCATTTCGACGGATCGGTCAGCCGGGTCGGCAATCGTCCGATGCATCCTAACAGTATCACGCTGATATACCGTAGGATGGTGCGCGCGGCGCATGCGAAAGGACTGCTGGGCGAAATGAGCGAACAACGGCTAGAGCGGTGGGTGAGCGACATCTCGAGCCATTCAATCAGGGTCGGGGTGGCTCAAGACAATTTTGCGGCGGGGGAGGGGCTGCCCGCGATCATGCAAGCCTATCGCTGGCGCGATCCAGCAACGGTAATGCGCTATGGGGCTAGGCTCGCCGCGCAAAGCGGAGCCAGCGCGCGCCTCGCAAAGCGGTTCTCATCACATGAGTCGGGCGACCGTTAACGCTCGGCAAGGTGATTTCGTCGCCGCTTTTCGGGCGGCCATCAAACAAGAACGATGTCGGCTTTGCGCCCCAAATTCGGTCATTTTACGGGCAGAATGCTGATCCCGGAAGCGGGCATTCCGGGAAGACATCTTCACACGATGAACGAGAGCGAATTGCCGAAATTGTGAAGCAGAACCGGCAGGAGCAGGCTTCCGGTGCGCAAACGCAGCCAGACCGCGATAAAGGCTGGGATTGCCGTCAGCGCCATCGTGATGGGATCGAAGGCAAAGCTGTCGTCCGAGAAGCCACAGGCATGTGCCAATCCGAACAGGAAGCACGACAGGACCGCGCCCCATCCCCAATCGACCCGAGGAACCGTCTCCTTCCGGTGAAAGCCTGATCCAGCGCGAACAGCAGGATGCCACGATAGAAGAGCTCCTCCTCCAAACCCGTTATGGTGAGCTGAAACGCGATATCTTCGCCGCTAGCCGGGTTTCCAGGGAAGATGAGAGCTATGACGTAGTGTCGCCGAAGCCGTTCGGTCTTCATGCGACCGCCATGCCTACCGCTGCTTAGTCAACTGAGGTAGATCGACGCCAAAGACAGATACGCTGATCTTAGATGCGGTTTGGCTTCGAGCGCTTCCTGCGATCAAGTGCAAGCTAGGTCGCGACAACTTGCAGGTGATGGATAGCGAGGCCAGGCGAGCCTTCGAATGGTCCTAGATGGCGGTGCGGGAGCATGCTTTCATCATGGTCAACTATTTGAATATTGGCTGAGACCGCTACTTGTCATCGGGCCGCCCGCTTTCTGGGTCGCTGAGCGGCGGCTGCCGGGCATCGCTTGTGGTTGATCCCGTCAACAACCGCGCCCCGCGTCCGTAAGTAAACCATGCCCAAGCCCAGTTGACATAGACGACCAGGCGGCTGCGAAAGTCCACAAGCAGCATCAAATGTATAAGTGACCAGACCAGCCAGGCGAGAAATCCCGTGAGCCGGAGCCTGCCGAATTGCGCCGCCGCACGCGAGCGCCCGATCACCGCCATGGTACCATAGTCGCGGTAGCGGAAGGCGCCGGGCTCGCGCCGACCGGCGATACGGGCCGCGAGCAGCTTCCCGACATATGTGCCCTGCTGCTTGGCAACTGGTGCAAGAGCCGGCAAGCGCTCGTCGCCGCCTGCTTCGAAACTTGCGACGTCCCCGATCGCAAAGATGTTTGGATGACCCGGCACCGAACAATCGGACCGGACCGTTACAGCCCCGTTGCGGACCCCATCGATTCCAAGCCATTCAGCAGCCGGACGGGCCTCAGTGCCGGCACACCACAGCACGGCTCCGGTATCTATCCGCTCGCTACCGAGCACCACGCCGGTGGGATCGATTGCCTCGACGGCCGTGCCAATCCGCACCTCCACCCCCATCGAGGTTAGAGCTTCGGTCGCATAGGTCGAAAGCGCGGGATCGAAACCCGACAGCAAACGGCCGCCCGCCTCGCATAGGACCACACGCGTGTCGCGCGGATCGATGCGAGAGAAATCGCGCGCCAAAGTCGCGCGTGCGAGTTCGGAGATGGTCCCAGCCAGTTCCACGCCAGTTGGGCCGCCCCCAACAATAGCAAAGGTCAGGAGGCGTCGTATCTCTGCGTCGTCGGTCGACTGCTCGGCCCGCTCGAACGCTTCCAGCAACCGCGCGCGGATGGCAAGCGCATCCTCAATCGTCTTGAGAACCAGCGTGTGTTCGCGCCAGTTGTCCTGTCCAAAAAAGCTCGATGCCGATCCCGTGGCGAGTACGAGATAATCGTATGGCAACCGATGCCCATCGCGCAGCAGCACCGAGCGCGCCCTGATATCGACGCCTGTAACCTCCGCCATCAACACACTTAGGTTTGACCCGCCGCGCATCAGCACACGATTGGCCGTAGCGATATCGGACGGGGAAAGCGCCGCAGTCGCGACCTGGTATAGCAGCGGTTGAAACAGGTGATGATTGGTTTGGTCGATCAGCGTCACTTCCGCGGCATTGCCGCGAAGAGCGCGCGCCGCAGCCATGCCGCCGAAACCGGCGCCGACGATGACGACCCGGGGGCGGTTCGCCGATTCGGGATGAGACAGGTTCAGCGAAAGCGTTTGGCCTTGCAATTGGGTCTTCCTATTGCGACGAGCGATGATATGTAAACTTATTCGTTTCATTTTGGGCGCATGTCAAAGTCTGATTCGCGCCGAACCATTTTCAGGCCCAATTCCTTCATGCTGCGCATATTCGTTTCGCTAATTTTCGCATGCCTTGTTGCAAGTTGCGACGATGCTCCCATTGCGGAGGAGGCCGATCGGCGTCCGGTCAAACTCTACACCGTGCCGGCAGGCGGCCAAGCCAGGACTTATGAATTTCCCGCGATCATCGAGGCAAGCACATCTTCGGATCTAACCTTCGATGTGCCGGGCAAGATCGTCCGGCTGACAGTGGATCAGGGCGATTTCGTCAGGGCCGGCACGGTGATCGCGCAGCTCGACCAGACCATCGCGCGCAACCAGCTCGTCCAGGCACGCGAACAGTACGAGGCGGCACAGGATGCATTCCGCCGCGCCGACGCGCTGGTCGGCGAAGGCGCGATTCCGCGGGCAGTGCATGTTCAGCGCGAAACGCAGCGCGACACCGCGCGAGCCGAACTCGACAATGCGCGCGAGCAACTGGAGAAGACCGTCTTGCGGGCGCCCTTTTCGGGCCGCGTGGCCAGGCGGCTGACCGAGCCGTTCGAATATGTCTCGCCGCAGCAGCCGGTCGTGACCTTACAGACCGCCGGTTCCGCCAAGGCGGTGGTCCAGGTTCCCTCGTCCATTGTTGCCAATGCCGAGCAGCGGGCCCCGATCAACGCGGCGATCGCTCTCGACAGCCTGCCTGAGAGGCGGTTTGCGGCGAGGTTCGGCTCGTTTGCGACCGACGCCACGCGTCAGTCGCTCACTTACGAGGCGACGTTCCTGTTCGATCCGCCTTCCGGCGCGCTGATCCTGCCGGGCATGACGGGAACATTGCATGTCGAACTCGATACCGATGATGCGGACCTGCCGGCTGTGCCACTGGAAGCGATCGTTGGGCGTGACGAAAAGACATTCGTCTGGCGCGTGGACCGCAGGACCGGAGCCATCGCGCTGCGCCGCGTCACCGTAGGCAAGGGAGCAGGCGGAATGCTGCCTGTAACTGCCGGCATCGGCCGCGGAGACCTGATCGTAGCCGCCGGGCTCGCCAATCTCGAAGAGGGGATGAAAGTGCGCCCCTACGAGCGGGACTGAGCCATGTCGTTTAATCCCGCCGTCTTCTCGATCAGGAATCGCCTGCTCATCCTGCTCGTCATCATCGGGACGATCGTTGCCGGGATGGCGGCCTATGGGTCGCTGCCGCGCTTCGAGGATCCCGAGTTCACCATCCGCCGCGCTGTCGTTGTAACACCCTATCCTGGCGGATCGCCGATGGAGGTCGCCACCGAGGTCACCCAGCGTCTCGAGCGCGAGATCGGGCAGATGCAGGAGGTGAAGGAGATTGTTTCGACCTCCGAGGCGGGCCAGTCGCGCATCGAGGTGGAGATCAAGTACGAGTTCGGGCGCAACAAGGAACAGCTCCAGATCGTCTGGACCAAGCTGCGCAACCGCGTGGCCGATGCCGCCCGTCTGCTTCCGCCCGGGGCAGGTCCCTCGATCGTCAACGACGATTTCGGCGACGTCTTCGGCATCTTCTACATGCTAACCGCCGATGGTTATTCGCCGGCCGAGCTGTACGACTATGCCGAAAAGCTGCGCACCGACCTGAGCGGTGTGGAGGGTGTGGGCAAGGTGGTGCTGTCGGGCGAGCAACGCGAGGCCTTCTATGTCGAGATCATGCGCGAGCGGGTCGCGGCGCTGGGGCTGTCGGTGCAGAGCGTCTATCAGGATCTAGCACAGCAGAATTCCGTCGTCGCAGCGGGCAGCGTGCGCGTCGGCGACCAGCGTCTGGAGATCGTTCCCACCGGCGAGATCGATTCGGTCGAGGAATTGCGCGATCTGCCGGTGATGACCGGCCAGGAAGGCGCGGTCGTGAGACTGGGCGATCTGGCCCGCGTGACGCGCGGCTATGTCGATCCGCCGATGCAGATCCTGCGCTACAATGGCAGGCCGGCGGTGGGCATGGGCATCTCGAATGCGACCGGCACAAATGTGGTCGAGGTCGGCGAGGCGATCGAAGCCAAGCTGCGCGCGAGCGAGAGCGACCGCCCGATCGGCATCGAGATCCACGAATTCTACCACCAGGGCAAGGTGGTGTCGGACGCGATCGGCGATTTCGTGATCAATGTCGCGACGGCGCTCGTCATCGTGGTGGTCACGCTGCTGATCTTCATGGGCTGGCGCTCGGCCGTGGTCATCGGCGCCGTGCTCATGCTCACCGTCGCGGCGACGCTGGCTGGGATGAATGCCGGCGGGATACCGATGCACCGCATCTCGCTGGGCGCGCTGATCATCGCGCTGGGAATGATGGTGGACAACGCCATCGTCGTGGTCGAGGGGATGCTCGTCGGCCTCAAGCAGGGCAAAAACAGGCTGGAGGCGGCGCGCGCGATCGTGGGCCAGATGCTGTGGCCGCTACTAGGAGGCACGCTGGTCGGCATCATCGCCTTCGCCCCGATCGGCCTCGCCCCCGGGCAGGTCGCCGAATACACCAATCACCTGTTCTGGGTGATGATGATCTCGCTCTTGTTCTCGTGGTTCTTCGCGGTCACCGTAGCGCCTTTTCTCGCCAACTGGCTGTTCGAGAAGGAGGAGGATGCTGCCGCTTCCGGCACTGATCGGGAGACAGGATTCGATGCAGGCCACGACGGTCTCGAGGACGAGGCCGCCCCGCAGCGCGAAGCCGGCCGGATCGGCACCGCCTATCGCGAATGGCTCGCGCGCGCGCTGCGCCATCGCTGGCGTACCATGGGCCTGACCGGGGGGTTGTTCGCCGTCTCCCTTGTGGGCTTCGCGTTCGTGGAACAGGGTTTCTTTCCCGCCTCCACCACGCCGCATTTGATGGTCGATTACTGGCTGCCTGCGGGCACCGATATCGAGCGGACCAATGCCGACCTGGAGGAGATTGAGGAGGATCTGGCGACGATGGACGGCGTTACTGACGTTCAGACCGTGGTCGGCATGGGTACCTTGCGTTACAAGCTGGTCTATCAGCCCGAGGCGCCGACATCCTCCTTCGGCCAGATGATCCTGCGGGTTGAGGACGCCTCGACGCTCGAGCGGCTGCAGGCAGATGTGCATGCCTATTTGCAAAAGAACGCCCCCGAAGCGCGCGCCAAGGTCTGGCTGTTCGAACTGGGGCCGGGTGGCGGCTCGAAGATCGAGGCGCAGTTTTCGGGGCCCGATCCGGCGGTTCTGCAGAGCCTGGCGCAGCAGGCCAAGGATGTCTTCGCCGAGGACGAAGCGGCCATCCTCGTGAAGGATGACTGGCGCGAGCAGGTGCCGGTCATCCACCCGCTCTATTCCGAAACGCGCGCGCGTCGCCTTGGCGTCAGCCGCGAGGACGTGGCCGAGGCCTTGCAGGGCACGTTCGCGGGCCGTCCGATAGGCGTCTTCCGCGAGGGCGACGACCTGATCCCGATCATCGCCCGCTCGCCCGAAAGCGAAACGCGCGACGCGCAGAACATGGAAGCAATCCAGGTGTTCAGCGCCAGCGGCGCCTCGCTTCCGCTGCAGGAAGTGATCGACGGTTTCGAGACCCGCTGGCGTCATTCGCAGATTCAGCGGATCGATCAGCGCTGGGCAATCAACGCCCAGGCCGATCCCGCGCCGGGCGAAACCGCCAACCGTCTGCTCGATCGCGTGCGCGGAGACGTCGAGGCGATCGAACTGCCTTCCAGCTACCATTTCGAATGGGACGGCCAGGAAGGAACGAGCACCGAGGCGATCGATTCGCTGATTGGCGTGGTCCCGCTCGGTGTCATCGGCATGGTGCTGGTGGTAATCGTGCTGTTCAACGCAGTGCGCCAGCCGGTGATCATTTTCATGATCGTGCCGCTGGCGATCATCGGCGTAACCATCGGCCTGCTCTTCACCGGCATAGCGATGGAGTTCATCGCCATTCTCGGTGTGCTCTCGCTCTCGGGCCTGCTGATCAAGAACGCGATCGTGCTGGTCGATCAGATGGATATCGAGATCGGCGAGGGCAAACCGCGTTTCGATGCCATCATTGAGGCAGCCTATGATCGCGCCCGCCCGGTCATCCTGAGTTCGCTGACGACGGTACTCGGCGTCATCCCACTGCTGTTCGACGCCTTCTTCAAGGCGATGGCCGTGGTCCTGGCCTTCGGGCTGGCCTTCGGGACGGTACTGACCCTGTTCGTGGTGCCGGTCCTCTATGCAATCTTCTTCAAGATCGGCCCTGACGAGACCGCAGCCGAGCCACAGGGGGCAAGTTGAACCATGCGCATCGTCCCTCTCACCGCCATGTTGCTCGGCCTGATGCTGGTGTCAGGCTGCTCGCATCCCGACAGGGTCGGCGATGGTCCGGTCGCACCCGCCCGCGCGGCCCTGCCGCCTTTGCCGGAACGCTGGCGGGCAGTCGCCGATGCCGCAGGGCCGGTCGCGGACGGATGGGTCGCCGCCTTCGGCGACCCGCGCCTCGCCGCGCTCGTGGCCGAAGCGCAGGAGAAGAACAGTGATCTTCAGGCCGCCGCGGCGCAGGTCCAGCGCGCCGCAGCACTTGCCCGTCAGGCGCGTTCCGGGCTGCGTCCGGCCGTTCAGGCGGTCGGCCTGGGTTCGCGCAGCCATATCGAGATCGATGATATCGAAATCGGCGGGCAGGCCGGACTGCCGGTGCCGTCCAGCATCGAATATGACAGCACCAGCTTTCTGGGACTGGCGCAGGCGAGTTGGGAAATCGACCTGTGGGGCAGGATCAGCGATGGCTGGTATGCCGCGCTCGAGAACGAGGCGGCTGCCCGCGCCGACTATTTCGCGGCCCGGCAATCGATTGCCGCGGGCGTGGCGCGCGCCTATCTGGTCTCGATCGAGGCTTCGCGGCAGGTGGGGCTGGCCGAGGAAGCGGTTGATACGCTCGAACATCTGCATCGCCTGGTGGGTCTGCAGGTCCGCGAGGGCGTCGCGATGGATGGCGATCTGGCACTGATCCGCGCCAATCTCGAACAGGCGCGCGAGGCTCTCGCACGGGCACAGGGCGCGCGGCGCGAGGCGATCCGTGCTCTCGAACTACTGGTCGGGCGCTATCCCGCGGCCGAGTTCGCCTCGGGAATTGACTTGCCGCCCATGCCAACGCCGCCGCCTGCCGGGCTGCCTTCGACGCTGCTCGAGCGGCGGCCCGATCTGGTCGCGGCCGAGCGGCGCGTCGCCGCCGCACTGCATGCCGAGGACCAGGCCAGCAAGGCGCGCCTGCCGCGCCTGTCGCTCACGGGGCTGGCGGGCGCGGTGTCGGACGCCCTTGAAAATATCTTCGATCCTACCGCGACCCTGTTCAGCATTGGCGGCAATGTCGCGGCGCCGATCTACCAGGGCGGCGCGCTGGCTGCCGGCGAAAACATTGCCGATGCCGAACTGCGCGCGGCGATCGCGCAATATGCCGGCGCCGCGCTGGCCGCTTTCGAGGAGGTGGAAACCGCGCTCGACAGCGGCGTGGTGCTTCGCCGCCGCCGGGACGCGGCCGTCATCCGCGTGCGCGAGATAGAGGAAGCGCTCAGGATCGAGGATCTGCGGTACAGGGTCGGCGAAAGCAGCCTGCTTGACGTGTTGCAGATCCGGCAGCAGGCGATCACTGCGCGCAGCGATCTGGCGACGATCGAGCGCATGGAACGCGAGCAGTTCGTCACGCTCAATCTGGCGCTCGGCGGAAGCTGGAACGCGCCGGAGGCTGATCCCCCAGAGATTTCCGAGAAGGATGGCGATGCGAACCCGTAAAGAACTCCGCCTGACCATGATGCCGGGACAGGCCATCGACCTGGTGCGAACGCTCGTCCTGGGAGTGCTCGGCCCCGCATTGCTGCTTGGCGGTTGTGCCAGCTTCGACCGGCAACCGTTCGAGGCCGCGCAGATCGAAGCCGCGCACGCGCCGGATTCGCCGAAAATCCGCCATTGGGCCAATTCCCCCGACCTGTTGACACAGATCTCGATCGCCCCGCCACCGCCGGGCGAGCCACTGCGCGTGCTCGCGCTGTCGGGCGGTGGGGATGACGGGGCCTATGGTGCAGGTTTTCTCAACGGATGGTCGCAAACCGGCAAGCGACCTGAATTTGCCGTGGTCACTGGAGTCAGCACCGGGGCTCTCATCGCCCCCTTCGCGCTGCTCGGGCCGGACTACGACGACGAGCTGAAACGCGCCTATACCGAGATCACGCCCGACGACATTTACAAGGACCGCTTCGCGTTGGCGATCCCGTTCTCGACCAGCGTCGCGACGACCGGGCCGCTCGAGGCTCTAATCGCCCGCTTCGCCACTGATGCGGTGATCGATGCCATCGGCGAAGAGCACCGCAAGGGCCGGCGCCTGTTCGTCGGCACCGTCAGCCTCGACCGCCCCGGCAATGCGATCTGGGACATGGGAGCGATCGCGGCCGGTGATGCGCCCGGTCGCTATGCCCTTTTCCGGCGCATCCTGCTCGCCAGCAGCTCCGTCCCGGTGCAGTTCCCCCCGGTGCTGATCGAGATGGAAGCGCAGGGAGAGCGAATCAGCGAACTCCATGTCGATGGCGGCACCATTGCGACCCTGATGGCCGCTCCGCCGGTCGCGAACGACCAGATCCTGCGGGACAGCCAGTCCCCAACGGAGCTGTATCTGCTGGTCAACGGCAAGATGGCAGGCGAGTTCGAGCTGATCGAAGCAGGTCTCTCCAGCATCGCCAAGCGGACGCTTGAGGTGATGCTCTTCTCCAGCCTCCAGGACCGTGTGGCCTCGGCCTATGTCTGGGCGAGATCGACCGGCGCCGGATATCACTTGACCTTTATCGAGCAGGACTTCGACGCGGACGAGCACGATCTTTTCGAGCAGGATTATATGCGCACGCTGTTCGACTATGGCGTGGAGCGCGGTCGGGCACAGGCATGGCAGGATAGTCCGCCATCGTCGGATCCGGACACTGTCGCATCAGCCGTGCCCGAAACGACGAGTTCCGAGGATTAGCGCCCGTCATGGCACCGGGACGAACATACCGCATGAGCTTCGCCTTTTCCGATATCCCCCATCAATCCGGACGGCCGGCCGTCGTTAACGGCGCCAATAGCGGCACCGGCTACGAGATCGCCCCGCACCTGGCGATGAAAGGCGTGCGCGTGCTGCTGGCGTGTCGCGATGCCGAGCACGGCACTTTGCGTGTCTTACAGGCCGTGACCGATCCGCAAGCGGAAGGCGGCGACCATCCCGGTCCTTGCGGTCTCATGGGGATGCGTGGCCAGACTTCGGGTCGCGCGGTCGTGACAGACCCGACTCGCGACCGGGAGATGACGAGAAAGCTGTGCAACAGGTCGGTTGCACTAACCGGAACAGAACCGGACATTGGCCCTGCTGTTCCGTCGCAGACAACGCCTCCCGACAGCGCACCGTAACGCGGATGCGCGACCGGCACCCTCCGTTCATGATACAGCGCGCAGCTTCTCATGCGTTCGGAAATACGGCACTTTCCGCAATCGGCTTGAGTGTCGCTAAGCACGCGGTGGGCCATCCCGGCCTGACGGGCGTTGCACTTGTCGAGGACGGCATAGACGCGTTTGCCATCCGCTCTCGACTCATCGCCGCGGCCGAAAGATCGATCGACCTGCAATATTACATCTGGCGCGACGATCTGACCGGTAATCTCCTGCTGGAAGACTTGCGCAGAGCGGCAGCGCGGGGTGTACGGGTCCGTCTGCTGGTTGACGATAACGGCATTCCCGGCCTCGACCGCAAATTGCGCTGGCTGGCCAGCGACCGCAATTTCGAAATCCGCATTTTCAATCCGTTTCGAAACCGACACTTCAAGCCGCTCGATTTCCTGCTGGATTTCCACCGCGTCAATCGCAGGATGCATTCGAAAAGCTTTACAGTCGACAATCAGATAACCTGTGTCGGCGGGCGTAATGTCGGAGACGAGTACTTCGCCAACCGAGAGCAGGGGATTTTTGCCGATGTGGATGCGCTTTGCGTAGGCGCGGTGGTGCAAGAAGTCTCCGAATGTTTCGATGCGTTCTGGAATTTTCCCGCTGCAGTCGAAATCGACTGCATCGTGAAGGAAGATCCGAAGCAGTACGCGGCAAGCGGGGCAACTGATTTCACGCGGTCAGTTTCCGGCCCCTCCGCGACCGATTATCTAAGCCGTGCCGCCGGATCTGTTTTGCTTGAGCGTGCGCGGGCCGGACGGATTGAATTCGAATGGGTGCCCGTCGAGCTGGTCAGCGATCGGCCCGCCAAGGTTCTCGGACAATCGCGTCAAGGCGATCTCATGGCTAGCGTCCTCAGGAGTCTCATCGGTCAACCGGAAAGGGAATTGCTCGTCGTTTCGGGCTATTTCGTGCCGACCTCATCAGGTGCCAGGGCCTTTGCGCAAATGGCACGCAACGGGGTCGATGTGCGCGTCCTGACCAATTCCTTTGCTTCGACCGATGTCGCTATGGTTCATGCCGGATATGCAAAGCATCGGCATTTTCTCGTGAAGTCGGGGGTGCGTCTGTATGAGATGCCTGCCCCTGGAGACCGGCCCAAGACCACCCGCAAATCTCTGCGTCGACCTTCGCCGCGCAACACAAACGAGAATGCCACCCTGCATGCCAAGATGTTCGCTGTAGACGGCCGTCGGGTCTTTGTCGGTTCTTTCAATTTCGATCCGCGCTCTTTCGCTCTCAATACTGAGCTCGGGATCGTCATCCAGAGTGAGAATCTGGCGGCACAGATGCACCACGCCTTCGATACCATGATCGCGTCCGGCTCCTACAAAATCGTCGTGGATGACAAAGGCCGACTGAACTGGATGGACATGCGCGACGATGTCCGTCAATGTGAACTGGCCGAGCCTGGAACCACATGGTGGTCGCGAGTGCTCACTCGCCTTCTCAGCAAAACGCCGATCGATTGGCTGCTGTGAATACCATCTGGGCGCGGCGACCTACGCGCCGACGTCATTCTCCTGGGTCACCAAATGGACCGTCCGCGTCGGGTAGGCGATAGCGAGACCGGCTGCCTTCAACCTCTCGAAAATGGCCAGCAGCAGTTCCTGCCGGATCAGTCGGCTTTCCGCGTAATCGGCAACCATGATGTAGGACCAGATCTCGATATCCAGCGAGCTCTCGCCGAAATGAGCAAATCGAGCACGGAGGCCATCCTTTTCAATCAGGTGGTGATCGCGCAGGATCTGCTCGATAATCTCCACGGCCCGGCGCAGCTGGCCTGCGGAGATACCGTATTCGACGCCGATCGTGGGATTGAAGAGAAAGCGGTCGCGCTTGGCGAAGTTTTCGATCTCGCGGGAGGAAAAATCACCGTTCGGGATGGTGACGAGCGTGCGTTCATTCGTGCGAATCCTCGTCGAGCGCATACCGATATCCTCTACGGTGCCGACAATATCTCCCGCGCGGCAGAAGTCTCCGACCTGAACAGGGCGGTCTGCGATGACGTTCAGGCTGCCGATCAAATTCTCCACGGCCTTCTGTGCGCCTAACGCCAAGGCGATGCCGCCAATGCCCAATGCGGCAATGCCCGTGGTCACATCGACCCCCAGCGTGTCGAGGACCGCTACCGTCGCCAATAGGAAGAGCACTATCTTTGCCGTACGCCGCAACAGGACGACGACCGACACTGCCTGCCGCCGCTGGCGGCGTTCCATCCGGGCACTAGCAACGCGTGCGATGGCATCGACCAGGCGCAGCGCAAACCAAGCAAGCGCTACCCAGCCAACGATACCGATATAGCGCAGCAAGGTCTGGCGCGCGACGATGGACGCCTCGATGCTGCCCGTCCACAGGTGGAAGGTCACCACTGCGAGAAACAGGCTGAGCGGCGGCAAGGCGGCCTGCGTGAAGCGGTAGATCGCGCTTTTCTCGCGGTCGGCCACAAAACGCCGCATGATGGCCAGAAGTCCGGCCGATATAAGCCAGTAGAGAAAGAAACTGCCGGCTGCGCTCCCGAGCAAGAGAGCCCAGTCCTGCAGCGGGGCTCCGGCCACCTCGGCGCTTTCACCGTCTTCCGGTTCAGCCGGATTTGTCGCCGCCACAGACACTGCTTCGAGAGCTTCAACGGTCTCCTGCGAAATCCCCCAGACCTCGCTGCCGACAGGGCTGTCGGTCCGGGTGAGAAGGATCGGCAGACTTTCCTCGCCGCCGAGCCTGCCTACCTCTTCGGTGTCGGCCGGCAGTTCATCGTCGAGACGCCCACTCGCTTCGTTCGACAAGGCACCGAAAGGCAGGAGCGTCCCCTGTTGGTCGAGCGCGGCTTGCAGCTTGGTGGCCCAGATCGCTCCTTGATCGACAAGTTGAGCCTCATCCTCTTCCGCAGACAGGTGGAAATAGTGAGCAGCCCTCGTGTAGTCCTTCGCCGCCAGGGCGCTGATCAGGCCGGTCACCGTTCCACGCGGCGTCTCGCGACCGAAAGGGTCGGTAGCCACTTCAGCGGCCTGCTCGGCCATCGGCTCCGCCACAGGAGCGATTTGAGCGGAAGCCGGTGTTAAGGCGGCGCAGGCGACCAGCAATAAAAGGGCAGAAAGACGGAGAACCGATATCGGTCCGATCGGGATATTATCTGGAAGGCGCTGGCCATCGCAGTTCCGCAATGGCTTCAACCCTACGAACCTACGAAAGACAGAGATTGCATTCCAACCGCTAAAGCTCGGCTCACTGATCGATCGGAGAGATTGCCTTGGGGGAAAGGCCATTTTTGCTGGCGCCGGCGATGAAAGAAAGTAAACTCACCGGTACCATGCCGTTTTCCGTTGCGGCAGGCAAGCGTTCATGTGGGCATCATTAGTCCGCGTTGCCCGCTGCGGAGCTTTGCCTGGCCATACCACAAAGGCCTCGTCCTACTGGGCAGCAGATCAGATGGCCGAACCAATGCAATAGTGAGAGAATAGATGTCACTTCCCCGCAGAACCTCAAGCGGCGGTCGTCCTTCAAAAGAGGAGGCCGAGAAACTAGGCGAGCACATATTGCAGGAAGCGCTGCAGGAATTTATCGCTAAGGGCCTCGATGCGTCCCGGATGGACGCGATCGCCGCTTCGGCCCACGTATCGAAGCGAACACTTTACGCACGCTACAAATCCAAGGATGAACTGCTATGTGCGACGATGGACTATGGTATTGCGAAGCACATCCGTCCGGTGAGCACTCTTCCTGCCAATGGCCCCATTCGCGAGCGCCTCGAAGCCGTTGCGCATAAATTTCTAGAAGCCTCGCTCACCGCAGAAGGCCGCGGCATACAGACCTTGCTGACATGGCTTGCCAATTACCGCCCCGATTTGCAGAACAAGATCAGGGCCAAAGCCGTGGCTGACGTTACCGGCGTTATGAACCAAATTCTAAAGGACGGCTACGCAAACGGAGAAATTGCGTTCTCAGACTTCCCGGCGATCGCTAAGATAGTCTTCGACTTATTATTCTCCTTGCCGAATTATGAAATACTGAGGGGCATGGGTCCCGAATATCATGGCAGCGAATCCGTCAGCCTGGACAAGGAACTTGATTTCGTGATGGCTGCACTTCGCACTGGCGTCGTCTTTTCGACGAATGGGCGGTAAGCTGGCGCATATCTTATAAATCAGTAACTTCGTTGCATTGGTTTGAACCTAAAGATATTTCAGTATCCTTCGGATTCATCGTGATCGGAGTGTCCAGAAGATGGCCCCGGCTCAATGTGCTCTGGAATCTCGTCGAGCAATGTTCTGCCAGAGGCGTACCGCCGCCCGAGCGTCTCGATAAACCCTTAGTAACGCTTCGCATCACGATCTCCTACAGATCAATGCCGTCGTCGGGGTTGCGAGGCCTGTCGCGCCAGCCCTTGCATCCGTCGCCGCAAGGCCGATGCGCGCGCAGCTTCATCCGGGTCATCCTCGAAAATCGCGAACTCGCCGGTCGGTAACGAGTCCGGCGTTTCTCGTGCGATATCGAGATGATCGGGCAGTTCGGGTTCGCGGCGGAGCCCATGAGTTTTCTCCATGACGGGCCGGTCGGGAGCCTCTCTCCTGACCTCAAAACTTTCACGAAGCGCAGCGTCGCCCTCTTACTATAAAGAGAGCGACGCCGCGGTCTGGGCGACGGTGGAGGTCAACCTTACGGCTCTGACTGGTGATCTATTGGCGCTGCATTCAGATGAGGACCGCATCGGCCTCGACCTTTCGCCGGCAAGCCATGTGCTGGGTGATCCCACCGCGCTCGGACGGATTTTTGATAACCTCGTCGATAATGCCCTGCGCCACGCCTCGACCGTCACGGTAAGGAATGTTTCGGATGGCGGTAAGACCTGCTGGTCGTTTGAGGACGATGGCCCGGGAGTTGCGCCCGACCAACAACTGACGTTAGGCACGGCCTATGCCCGTTTCGATCCGTCACGCGATCGACAGACGGGCGGAGCCGGCCTTGGCTTAGCGATCGTCTGCGGACTTGCCGAAGCCATAGGCGGCTCCGTCTCGTTCCGGTCCAAGCCGGGCCGAGGACTGCATGTGCAAGTCGTGCTGTTGTCGGCGGGTAGAAGCTCAGAATGAGCGAGACTCCACTGCAGACTGATAATAATCGGAGGAGTAAATCAAATTGATAAAATTGAGGATCATCAACGATGAGTATCGTCGCTCAACTCGCGATCGGAACGGTGACCGTTGCACTTACCATCATCATGCAAGCGTGTTTTGCCGCAATAGCCTTCTCAGTCGATGATCGCTTCACGCCGCCTCGCACGCGAACAACACGCTTTGGAGCGACCTTGCTTCTTGCCGCTTCTACGATATGGATGCTGCTCGCTATCACGCTGGCGGCTTGGATTTGGGCGGGCCTGTTTATTGTATTGGGTGCCTTCGAAGCGCTGGAACCGGCGCTCTATTTCGCAACGGTTTCCCTGACGACGCTAGGCTTCGGCGACGTTATCCTCTCGCAGGATGTGCGGCTGCTGTCTGCGATCGTGGCTGCCAACGGCCTCGTCATGTTCGGTTTGAGCACTGCGTTTCTTCTCGAATTCGTGGGTCAGGTGCGCGAGGAGAAAGGCAGTTCGACGCGATCCCACATTTCGACGGCAGAATGACTTCGTACAGAACCGGCTCACTTTGGCTAGCATAAACGATTGTGCCTGCCCACTCTACCCGCATCGCCTTGTCCAAGTAGAAAACGCCGATCCGCCCGGGTTTCGACAAATAGTCTGGGGCTTGGCGCTTGCGTAGACTGGATGGTCAAAAGTGGAATGGCGGGTTGCGACTCTAATGTCGGTCCTAACCACCAACTCGGCGGTTCGCCAGAAGCAGATGTTCGCATGGCATGCGCTCAGGTCGGCTTCGCCCTCTCATCCCAGTCATCCGAGCATTGAGGGCTACGTTCCGAAAGCGGACGTCGGTTCGAGGGCGTCGGAGCGATGCCCATATCGGACAATAGGATTAGTCGGCTTAACGGAGATGGATTGGGCTTAAGGACATCTCGAACGGTGGCAACAAAGCGACCTGGGTTCGGTCTTTATCCGCCTTTGACTTGTGCAGGGTCGAGCGCCTGCACCGGGGTTGCGAGAAAGCGGAATGGCTCGGCGGTTCCTTGCTTCGCGGCCGCGACAGCGTTGATGAGCAGCGCCGCCGAAGCGGCAAACCCTTCGATTGAATTTGCCTTGCCAAGCCAGACCCGCGAGGCCTTGGGCGACACGCCCACGGTAACTTCCAGCGCGGCATTGCGCGAACGCGCGGCCGACCGGTAGAAGCTCTGGTCATCAAAGGGGTCGAGCGAATAGTCCAGATCCTGTCCGGCAAGGATCTTGGCATCGGCCTTCGTGGCACTTCTCCGGTGAACGCCCGACAGCCACAGAGTCCGCGCCTGGCCATTCTCCAGAAATGCGGCGGCCATGGTTGAACGGGATATCGGCAAGAGCCAGGTCGGTGGAACGGCTCGACGTCTCTGACCTTGCCGATTCATCGGAAAGCCTCGCGGTTTGGCTGAAGTGCGATCTCACCTTTGATGCTGCCGAGATTGTCGCGAACGTCGACTACGCCAACCTCGTCTTCCAGCAGCGCCTGCACGTCCTGCGACAGCTCTTGCAGCTTCAACATGTCGGGGCCGGTCAGGACGATTTCGATCGGATCGCCCGATGTTGGCTGTCCGGTCTCGGGTGCCACCAGTAGAGTGGCACCGGCGACATTGCGGTCGAGATAGGTCTGTAAAGTCGGGTCGGCAGTCCTCATTTACGCGGGCGGGCGAGAGGAAACGAACTGCATCGCAAGGTCGCTCGACTATCGCCAAGCGTCCCAGTGGACGCCCCACGAAGATCGGACAGGCAATCCTCGCAGACGTGCGACACCTGCTGAGAGGCTTCACCTCTTCGAGCCGGTTTGCTCCGCAAGCAGTTCGACAAGCCTGCGCACGCTGTCCCGCAGTTCGTCAATCCCTTCGGATTTGCGCCCCCTCGCGAGGGTTTCGGGAACATACACTGCCTGGTTGCGCAGTATTTTTCCACTCTCGGTCAGTTCGATAACCACTCGGCGCTCGTCTTCCGGATCGCGTGTTCGTCGAACCAGGCCGGCGGCCTCCATACGCTTCAGCAGAGGGGTGAGAGTTCCGCTATCGAGGTAAAGCCGCGCGCCGAGGGAGCCCACCGTCTGGGGTTCTTTCTCCCATAATACCAGCATGACCAGATATTGCGGATAGGTGAGACCCAGCTCCCGAAGAACAGGGCCATAGAGGCGGCTGAGGAGGTTGGTGGCAGCATAAAGGGGAAAGCAAACCTGTCGATCGAGCAACAAGGGATCGCGCGGGTCCTGTGCTGCTGCCACTCCGTCATTCATTGGGCGAACACATTAATTTTCACATCGACGTTTCCGCTGACTGCGTTGGAATAGGGGCAAGCAGCGTGGGCGTTCTTCACGATCTCGTCAGCCTTTGCCTGATTGACCCCGGCAATTTCGACATCCAGTGTGACAGCGAGATTAAACCCGTCATTACCATTCGGCAAGAGGCCGACCTGGCAGGAGACTTCAATGTCGTCGTCACCCACCTTGTCGGTCTGTGCCCGCGTTACATGGATCACGGCATTTTCGAAGCAAGCCGCATAACCAGCAGCGAAGAGTTGCTCGGGATTAGTCGCGTCGCCCTTGCCACCGAGTTCCTTCGGTAGAGCGAGGTCGAGCTCGAGAATGCCATCTTCGCTTTTGACCTTTCCGGCGCGGCCACCATAGGCGTTAACGCGAGTGTTGTAGAGATTTTTCATGTTAGCTCCTTACGGTTAGACAGCAGGATAAATAGTATCCAATTATATTGTGCGCAATATATAATTTGCAAGGCGCGTCATGCTGGCAGACACGCCTTTGCGTCAAATTCTGACCGCGTCACCTGCCCAAAGCCCTCAGAATAGTCTTCTCGACCGGCGAGTAGCTATTGTCGGAACGCTCGAGACTGATCGGCTCACGCGGTAGCAGTGGCGGCTGCGCAATGAAGCGCGGCTACTTACCGTAATCCTTATATGCAGAATGCACGAGGAAAGGGTGGCACAGATACACCTTGCCGGCCGGACCCGTTGCCAGTTGCTCCAGGCGATGGGCCGATCCGGCGAATCCGTCCGAGGTCAACTCTCGAAGGGTCAGACCGGCTTCCTTGGCCGGTGCGAGTTGTCGCGCTGTATCGATATGCGAGCCGACCCGAATGCGCGTTGAGGAATCGTGAATACCCACATCCGAGAATAGGAACAGCATCAACAGGGCGCGGCCCTTGCGGTGCACATTGGCCCGCCACTCCATGAAGTCGGGCTTCTCATAAGCGAAGCTGACCTCGATGTGCCACCCGTCGTCTCCAGGTTCTTCGGCAGATGGAAAGCCAACAGCAAATGTTCCGAGTCCGCCCCGCGGCAGCCACCGACCTTTGCCCACAAGCTGGTCGAATGCTGTATGCAGGGCGGTTGTGTTTGCCGCTTCGTGAAACGGAGCCTGATCGAACCGCTCGAGACGGGCCGGGTCCAGGTGGTCGAGTCATCGGGATCGCATCCCGTGGCCACCCACAGGATCGCGCGCGCTTCTGCGGCCACCTTGGATGAAAATGCAGCACCCACCCAGACGAAGCCGTCGCGAACGAAGCGGGCAATGGCATCTGCGCCAAGCGCAGAGAAGTATCGATTAGGCGCGTATGGTCGAGCGGCATTGCTGCTTCACGAGCCGGAAACCCGGCCAGCTCAGCCCAACGGAAAGGGTCGAGGCGCGATTGAGAGTGATGAACTTCATGGGCTTCTGCTACCTGATGTATTGTAGAGACACGACAAACGGCTGCCATTGAACAGGTGCTGGGCATACATGGGTGGTCTGCCATGGGGTCGGAAGCAAAATGGCCGATTTGCATTGGTTGCCTGCCCAAAGCAGACAGTCAGCAACCGTTTAGAGTTTCGGACGCCGCGAGGCGTCGGAAAGTCGACGGTGCCCGAACCCGCGGGCCGCACGCGGTGCGCTATGGGGATTTCGACTTTGCGCTGATCCCGACGGCTGCTGACGGTGCCGATAAGCGGAAGGGTCCGATAGCAGCCGGTCCGATTTTGCGATGACAAAGCAGCCGTAGGACGCCGGTTCGTCCGATTTTGGTGATGCGACTACTGCTTTTGGGCGGGTAATATGCGGACGTCATCGCCGCCGGAAGCGTGGCTGCGGCGGGGTGGAACAGTGTCATGCCGAGCCGGGTCACGGCGCAGGTTGCCCGGATGGAGCGGCTGCGCTCGGCGGACCGCGTGGCGGATGGCAGCGCTGGAAGGTCTCGATGATGACCATGTGCCCGCCGCAGCAAGGGCATGGCGGGTGGGGATCGGGCGGTTCGACGGGCGCCTCATCGACGGCAGGCGGTGCGACCGCGAGCAGCTGGCGGGCGCGTTCGAGACGGGCCTTGCGAGTGCTTCCGGCGAGGAGGCCATAGTGGCGGATGCGGTGGAAGCCACGAGGCAGGCAGTGCAGCAGGAAGCGGCGGATGAACTCGTCGGCGCCGAGCGTCATGATCTGCTGCCGGTCTGGGGCAGAGCGACGATAATCCTTGTAGCGGAACGTTACGCCATCCTCGTCGAAGGAGATGAGCCGACTGTTCGAGATCGCGACCCGGTGGGTGTAGCGCGAGAGATAGGCGAGCACGGCCTCGGGCCCGGCGAACGGCGGCTTGGCATATACCACCCAGCGCTTCTTCCTCACCGGTGACAGATGGCGCAGCAACGCACGGCGGTCGGCCAACTCCGCCAGCTTACCGAAGAAGGCGAGCTTGCCGGCATCGTGAAGCGCCAGCAGCCGGGTCAGGAACAGACGGCGGAACAAAGCGCCCAGCACGCGCACCGGCAGGAGGAAGGCCGGGCGGGACGATATCCATCGGTCCCCGTCCAGCGCGATACCGCCGCCCGGCACGATCATGTGGATGTGCGGATGATGGGTCATGGCCGAGCCCCAGGTGCGGAGCACGGCGGTGATGCCGATGCGCGCACCCAGATGCTTGGGATCGGCAGCGATGGTCAGCATGGTCTGCGAGGCGGTCTTGAACAGCAGGTCGTAGAGCAGAGCCTTGTTGTGGAACGCGATGGCGGCGATCTCGGCGGGCAGCGTGAACACGAGGTGGAAATAGCCGACCGGCAGCAGGTCGGCCTCGCGCGCGGCGAGCCAGGTCCGCGCGGCGGCGCCCTGGCACTTGGGGCAGTGGCGGTTGCGGCAGGAGTTGTAGGCGATCCGCCAATGGCCGCAGTCGGTGCAGGCCTCGACGTGCCCGCCCAGCGCGGCGGTGCGACAGTGCTCGATCGCCGACATGACCTTGAGCTGATGCAGGCTCAGGTGCCCGGCATGGGCGGCCCGATAAGCAGGCCCGGCAGCACGGAAGACGTCGGCAACCTCGAGCGAGGTGCGCACCGGCTCTCAGCCGCTCGGCACCTCGTTATCCGGTGCCGCCAAGGCCAGTCGGTCGAGCGGGCTGACAACTGCCCGCATCGTCTTCGTTGCCACCTTGGTGTAGAAGGCCGTGGTGTTGAGCTTGGCATGGCCGAGCAGTGCCTGGATAACGCGGATATCGACGCCGTCCTCGAGCAGATGCGTCGCAAAACTGTGCCGTAGGGTGTGCGGTCCGACCCGCTTGGCGATATCGGCTGCCTCTGCCGCTTGAACGACGACCCGGTAGAGCTGGCGGGTGCTGATCGGCACCGTCGCGTTCTGACCTGGGAAGAGCCAGCCATCGGCATGAAGCACACCCTGTTGCCGCCCCGCGCGCCACCACTCCCGCAGCAGCACAAGCAGACCTTCGGGCAGCATGGCGTTGCGATAGCGTCCACCCTTGCCGCGTTCGATCCTGAGCAGCATGCGCTTGCTGTCGATATCGCGCACCTTGAGCGCCGAGACCTCGCCGACCCGCAGCCCCGCACCGTAGGCCACCGACAGCGCGGCCTGGTGCTTGAGGCAGGTCGTGGCGTCGAGGAGCCGCTTCACCTCGGGCTGGGTCAGCACAACCGGGATCTTGCGAGCATGAGCGGTGCGGACCAGCTTGCGGGCAAGCCCGGGCCGGTCGAGGGTGTGGGTGAAGAAGAACCGCAGCGCCGCGACAATGCTGTTCATGGTCGGCGCCGGAACGCCGGCTTCCTGCTGTTCGATCTGGAAGCGGCGGATATCCTCGGCGGTCGCGGTGTGGGGCGAGCGCCCCAGCCAGGTCGCGAACCGCCCGACATCGCGCAGATAGTTGCGCTGCGTCTCCGGGCTGAACCGGCGCATGGTCATATCCTCGATCAGCCGCTGGCGCAGCGGGCTGATGGGCGAAACAGGTACAAGATCGTTCATCTCTCGACTCCTCGGTTGAAGGAGCCGGAATGGTCGGCCTTGTTCGATCTACTCGCTACGTTCTTGCTCTGGCGTCACCCGCGCCGCCAGCACCCCTCCCGCGAAGCGGGTTCGTGCAACGGCCCCATTTCTGCCATGCAATGTATGGGCGAGTATGTACCTGCAGCTAAGATCGAATGATTTTCTGCTGGGCAATTTGCAGACTGATGTAGGAAGCTGTCATGCTGCTTCGGCAAACTTCCCTACTTTTATCTCGTCCTCATGCGCCCGCGCTTGTGCGAGCTCATAGGCTGTCTGCATACGCAGCAAGGTATCGGCCTTCATCCCGAAGGCCTTCTCGAAGCGGATCGCCATATCGGCAGAGAGACTGGCATTGCCGTTGAGCAGCGTGCTCAGTGCTTGCCGCGAAACACCGAAGTGTGCAGCGAGATCGGTTACGCTGACACCGGCAGGCTCGACAATCTCGCTCTTCAGCCACTCGCCGACATGGACAGAAAGCGATGGGTGCATCTTAAGCGCCATGATAATCCTCCAGATCCATATCAATCAATGCGCCTTCTTCATTCACTTTGAAGGTCAGACGCCAGTTGCGTGTCACGGTCATCGACCAGGTACCTTTTCGGTCTCCAGTGAGTTCGTGGAGGCCGAAGTTTGGCGGAACGAACAGTTCGCCCATGCCTTCCGCTGCATCAATAAAGGCAAGCATCTTGCGCAGCCTACCCACCTCCCCCACCAAACCCTTGGCATTGCCGATTTCGAAGAAGCGGCGCAGGCCCTTGTGCCTGATGGACTCGATTTCCATGAAATCTCCCTAGTCGCCACGCACAAATCTGTCAAGTGTCGCGTGACGCAAGACGAAAATCACTCAGGTCGGAAGCGACGCGGCCGGCCTTTCAGAAAGGCCCCCGAATAAAGCATTTGCGGGCCTCGGAATATGGTTTTGTCAGAAGCCCGCGAAAAGGCCCGCAAAAATCTGAGGCTGGGATTATCAGGGACGAGTCGAGATTCAGTCGATCAACGCCGCAAACTGCTGAAAGAGTAGGCAAAAGACGAGCCGAGACAAAAACTTGGATAACCAATGTGAGTCCTCCAAATCTCCCCTTTTTTCCTATACATTTCAATGCTTTATGCTACTGGTGCCCAGAAGAGGCATCACATTCAGCCTCTTTTTCTACGTATTTTCAGATATTTGAGAAATTCGGATCATGCGAAGAGGCCTCAAAAGGCTCTCAAATAGCGCCTAATGCGTTGGTTCGGTGCCTTTTTAGGGACTCGATAATGCATCCTTGTTTGCGGGAAACCAGCTGCAACTGATGTCCGCTAAGCGCCCTCATTTCGGCCGTTGCGAGCAACCTCACCGCCGCCTGAGAGCGGCCATAAGAAATGCGTGATATCGGGTGCCTTCGCGTTTCTCCCATGGCCAATCCCTGGCCGAGGAGAAATGCCATGGGCTACTCACAATATGATCCAGCGATGCAGGATCGAGCACCTTGGAACGCCGGGAAGAAAGTCGGGACCAAACGGCCCTTATCTCAAAAGCAGATCTGGGCGGTTCGCTTCTTTCTCGATCGCGAAGCGAGGATCAGGGACCGGGCGCTTTTCGATCTCGCCATCGACAGCAAGCTGCGCGACTGTGACTTGGTTAAACTCAAGATCGGCGACCTAGTTGCTGGCAGTGAGATCCGAAGACGAGCGACCATCATGCAGCAAAAGACGCACCGGCCGGTTCAGTTCGAACTGACCAGTGACGTGCGAGCCAGCCTCATGGCGTGGTTCGAGCGACGCGGCGGCACTATTGATGATTATGCCTTTCCAAGCCGGATACACCGCAACGGGCATCTGAGCACACGGCAGTATGCTCGTCTTGTTGATGAGTGGGTCACTGCCATCGGGCTTCGCAGAGAGGAATACGGGACACACTCGATGCGGCGAACTAAGGCTTCAATGATTTACAAGGCGACTGGCAACCTCAGAGCCATCCAGATATTGCTTGGTCATTCAAAGATCGAGAACACTGTCAGGTATCTCGGTGTCGACATCGAAGATGCCCTACTACTCGCTGAGCGAACAGAAATCTGAATACGAGGCGGCCCTTCCCAAAGCGGGAGGGCCGCTTTCCAGTCGATCAAGTAACCGCGAATGACCGATACTGGGGTGGAAACTCCCCGTTCCCGAAGTAGACTAAAACAATGACTACTATTCCGACTTTTGAGCTCTCGTGTCTGCGCGACATCGGATGGGTGCATTGGGATCCCATTGGGATTGCTGGGCCAAATGGCAGTTGGCCTGGGAAGACCGCAGACGAATACGATTCCTATTTGCTTCAAGCAGCTGCGAAGCTTTGGAATGGGCAATCAAATGCCGATGTTGCTGACTACCTTGTCGAGATTGAAACCGAACATATGGGACTCGGCGCGATGCCCGGACTTCGCGAGCGAGCCGTGACAGTCGTTGAGGAACTTCGCTCCTACGTGGAAGGATTAAGGCGCTGAACTTCTCCAAGCGGGTCGTTATCTGCCGGTCGACTCCTGGCAAATGGCTAGCTCGGCAAATTAGTCACGAAATGGGGTGGAATGCGGACATCATCTAGATGACCAATATCCGAAATTTCACTATATACCGAAAAGCCACCTAACAAATCCAATGAAGTTCAAAGTTGCGACCGCGAGAACAATTATCACAAACGGCGCAACAACGATGGCTGCAATTCCCATCGGTAAGGACGTCAGCGGGGGAGGCAGCATGAAGTAGAGAGCGCCTGATACAATCCAGATCGCTGCCAGCCATTTGGCAAGCGAAGGCCATTGCGCGGTGATCCGAGATGCAGCCAGCAACTTCGTTTCGGTGTATTTCCCTGGGGTCATTGCATCCGTCTACCCTTGCTTCTCCAGGTCAACAATCGGGTCGCAAGCATTCGGACTGCTCACATCTAGCGACCCCTGTTAACACTTGAGAAGGTTCCGAATACGAGCATTAGCGATAGTATCGAAACCAACACAAGCATTCGCTCTTCAAGGCCAATGTCGGATAGCGCTCCTGCTCCGCTCAGCTCTCTATCACCCGCCCATCTTAGAAAAGCTAGCGCGAGGAAAGAGTATACAGCATTCATCCATGTGGATTTATAAGAGTAGAGTTTATGCGCTAATGACGACAAAACGGCTAGCAGAAACTCATAAACAAAAAAGTACAAAGAATTATCTAGGTAAGCATCATCTCCACCTATATTCATAAAGAGGGTTGCCATGAAAACCATGAATGCAACCTCTGCGAATAAAAAAGATAAGTTCGCTTCCAAGATTTTGGATTCTCTGCCGACTATGGACAATAAGAGCGCCAGCCTAAAAAGTTCTATTATAGCAAAGGTCGCTAATCTACTCTCCGTCGTGAACGCAAGTACAGGGTATATAATAAAAAAGGCAACGAAAAATAACGTAATTCTGGCTGCTATTCTCTGCCATTGAGCAATTTTCCAATCACCAAGACTTTTATTGGCTATAATGAAAAGTGGCAATGCGATAAGCAAGAATAGACTAGCGTGCATTCGGAAACCTATTGGGTCTTGAGGTTGCAGTCGCGAAGCACGTGTCGATCCGTAGGTCCGATATCTAAAAGGACGCACCACTAAGTCATCTCTCCGGCGATATATCGCAAACTTAGAAACGTGGGCAATCGAGTCATTAGCGGCCTGTCCGCTCCGGGCTCGCTGCTAGCTCGGTGAAGGCGGCTTCATAAGGGGTGGAAAGCGGCCGCTTTGAATGGGATTTGAAGTATGGTGATAGCTACCTCCGGCCTAGTCATCAGCATAAGCCGGAGGTAGTCGGATGTCGCCGTGCATGATACCTTTCAGCCAACCGAACGCGACTCGCCTTAATTTGGTAGCTCCTTGTTGCGACCGTTTCTGGTTCCCTGAGCCCGGACCCTACCTGAGGTCCGGCTATGCCAACCTACAAGCTGATATTCCATGAATACGACCACGGCGTTGATAAGCGTGTTGAGCGTGAGGGCCAGAACGTCGGGAACAGCGTGTTGCTTTG
>CESL01019705.1_pt1 | contig 56720 bp, 42 predicted proteins | sample 531221 | NCBI WGS metagenome assembly CESL01 (sample SAMEA2622197, study PRJEB7988) | marine metagenome | biome: marine biome (ENVO:00000447); feature: mesopelagic zone (ENVO:00000213) & marine oxygen minimum zone (ENVO:01000065); material: "saline water (ENVO:00002010), including plankton...
CAGCTGGCTCCTCAATTACCAATTGCACTTATTATGCGAAACCGCGAAGTATTTCGTCAGTATCCAGGCGGACTTTCTCTGCGGCGGAGAAAGTATCATAAATGGACAGCTCCGCATCGTGACTTTCATACACAGTGCGGTTTTCAACCATGGATAAGGGGCCGGAGCCGGCAAGTACAGACTGTCGGTTAGATGTAGCTAATTGCGCCAGTGTTTTTTGCGTCATAACAGCTCCTGACATTCTGACAGAGGTATCTGTTTGTTTTTCTTATTCTTTATCCGCGTTACCGGACTGTTGCGGTTGTGTAGCGGATCAAAAAGCAGGACGGTCAGCAAAGTTTTACAGACTGTCAGGCAAGTAGCTGCTAATAAGATCACATAGCATTTGCTATCTCAAGCTCTGCACCTGATACAAAAGTATCGGGGCAGATAATAAGAATAAGGAGCCACAATATGATCTATGCAAATCCCGGTCAGACAGATTCCGTCGTTACTTTCAAACAACAGTACCAGAACTACATCGGTGGTGAATGGGTCGCCCCGGTCAACGGCCGTTATATGGATAATGTCAGCCCGGTTAACGGGCAGGTATTCTGTCAGGTTCCGCGTTCTGACGGTGCCGATGTCGAGCTGGCTCTGGATGCCGCACACAATGCCTTCACCGAATGGGGAAAAACCTCAGTTGCCGAGCGCTCAAATATTCTGCTGCGCATTGCTGACCGCATGGAACAGAACCTGGAAATGCTTGCCGTTGCGGAAACCTGGGACAACGGTAAAGCCGTACGGGAAACCCTGGCGGCAGATATCCCGCTGGCCATTGATCACTTCCGCTACTTTGCCGGTTGTCTGCGTTCCCAGGAAGGCAGCATGGCAGAAATCGACGAAACCACAGTGGCCTATCATGTTCACGAACCGCTGGGCGTGGTCGGTCAGATTATTCCATGGAACTTCCCGCTGCTGATGGCGGCCTGGAAACTGGGCCCGGCTCTGGCGGCAGGTAACTGTGTGGTGATGAAACCGGCAGAGCAGACACCGGCGTCCATTCTGGTATTGATGGAACTGATCAACGACCTGCTGCCCGCAGGTGTGCTGAACATCGTGAATGGCATTGGCGAAGAAGCCGGTCAGGCGCTGGCCACCAGCAAACGTATCGCCAAGATTGCATTCACCGGTTCTACCCCGGTCGGACAACACATTCTGAAGTGCGCCGCGGATTCTCTGATTCCAAGCACCGTTGAACTGGGTGGCAAGTCGCCCAACATCTATTTCGACGATGTGATGAACTTCGAAGACGACTACCTGAGCAAATGTGTCGAAGGCATTACGCTGGCCTTCTTTAACCAGGGCGAAGTCTGTACCTGTCCTTCACGCGCCCTGATTCAGGAAAGCGTTTATAAAGATCTGATCGCCATGGTGGTTGAGCGTGCCGGTCAGATCCGTCGCGGAAACCCGCTGGACACAGAGACACAGGTCGGTGCCCAGGCGTCGGAAGAACAGTACGAGCGCATTATGAACTACATTGCCATCGGTAAAACCGAAGGCGCTGAAGTTCTGCTCGGCGGCAACGCTGAGGCTCTCAGCGGAGATCTGGCAAAAGGTTACTACATCCAGCCAACCATGCTGTTCGGCAAGAACGACATGCGTATCTTCCAGGAAGAAATCTTTGGCCCTGTGATCAGTGTGACCACTTTCAAAGATGAAGCCGAAGCGCTGGCCATCGCCAATGACACCGAATTCGGCCTCGGCGCCGGCCTCTGGACCCGGGATATGAACCGTGCCTACCGTATGGGTCGTAATATCCAGGCCGGTCGTATCTGGACCAACTGTTATCACGCCTATCCGGCCCACGCCGCCTTCGGTGGTTACAAAAAATCCGGTATCGGCCGCGAAACGCACAAAATGGCGCTGGAACACTACCAGCAAACCAAAAATCTGCTGGTCAGCTACAGCACCAGCCCCCTCGGCTTCTTCTGAGCGGCAGACACTCCGCTCTGACGAAGCAACCTGTGGGGCCTGGCGCCCCACTTTCTCCACGATCTACCGCCTGCTGATTATCAGCGCCGCCCGCATTCCCCGCGGGCGCTTTTTGTTGGTACGGTTTTCCCTCTGCCTTAAGTGTCAGCTGACGTTGCAGCCTTTTCAGCGCCCACCGCAACAAAGCATTCAATCAACAAAGGCTGCATCCGCCGCTCTGATATGCCAGTCTGCGCAGATCTGACCCGGAGGTAGCTATGACTGTACTGAATCATATTCCCTTTTCTCTGCTGGAGCTGGCCGCGGTGCCTCAGGATGCATCCGCCGCTGATACCCTGCAGGCCATGCTGGACTACGCCCAACGGGCTGATGAACTGGGTTACCACCGCTTCTGGCTGGCCGAGCACCACAACATGCCGGGCATCGCCAGCAGTGCGACCCCGGTCCTGATCGGCCAGGTGGCCGCCCGCACCCGGCATATCCGGGTCGGCTCCGGTGGTATCATGCTGCCCAATCACCCGCCTCTGATTGTGGCCGAGCAGTTCGGTACGCTGGATGCGCTCTATCCCGGCCGCATTGATCTCGGACTGGGCCGCGCCCCCGGTACCGATCCGCTTACCAGCCGTGCCCTGAGACGGGACGACATGCGCGCCGAACGCTTTCCCGATGAAGTAGCTGAGCTGCAAGAGTTACTGGGACCCGACAGCGGCCGCCGCGTGAACGCTTACCCGGGCACGGACAGTGCCGTGGATATCTGGCTGCTGGGTTCCAGCCTGTTCAGTGCCCAGCTGGCGGCCCAGCGCGGCATTCCTTATGCTTTTGCCGGCCACTTTGCACCGCAGCTGGCCAGTGAAGCGCTGGATCTTTATCACCGCCAGTTCAGACCATCGGAAAGCTTACAGGAGCCCTATTCCATTCTGTGTCTGCCCATGGTCGTTGCCGATACGGATGAAGAAGCGGACTACCTGAATACCAGTGTGCAGCAGCGGGTGATGAAACTGATACTGGGCCAGCCTCTGTTTCTGCCGCCACCGGTGGACAGCATGGACGATCGCTGGGACCCGGCAATCAAAGCCCGGGTGGATGCTTTTCTGGGCTTATCTGTGACCGGCAGTCCGGCCACCGTACGCTCAAAACTGCAGGCCGTGCAAAAACGTTTTCCGGTAAATGAATTTATGTTTACCAACGATATTTATGACCGCCAGAAACGTCTGCATGCGCTTGAGCTTCTGCAACAACTGAAAAATGAGTGAAACATAGCGTTACCTCAGCATGACTTATCACAGCGGCTTTATTTCCGTGGTGGCATTAAATGATTTTTTTATTGCCGCAAGCCGGGTAAAAATACGCTGTCCGGGGGGATTTACCCCCGTATCATTGGCTTAATAAAACAGATTCTTTTCGGCAAATAACTATCCCTTACCATTGATAAAAAAATTAATTATTTAATCTGTTTTTTCCTTCCATAACCCGGGGAACCCGCTCCCCGGTACTCACTCTGATATGCGCCGATGGTATATCCGCCACCGCCTGAAACCTATTCATTTAAGGAAAAAACCATGTTGTTGAAAAAAGCAACCTGCACTGCTTTGGTTGTGAGCAGTATGATGGGATCGGCCTGCGCTGTTGCCGCCCATAAAACTACTACAGGAATGGAAGCACAGCCAGGCCATCACACAGAACATGCCCATTGGGGGTATCAGGGCGATACCGCACCGGCGCACTGGAGCGGACTGGATGATCAGTTTTCCCTGTGCGGTACCGGCGTTAATCAGTCGCCGATCAACCTGACGGAAATGACCAGCGCCCGTCTGGCAGATATTCATCCTGCCTACGCCCGCGGTGGTACAGAAGTACTGAATAATGGCCACACGATTCAGGTCAATTACAGCAACGGCAGCTCACTCGACATTGATGGTAAAACGTTCGCACTGAAACAATTTCATTTTCACAGTCCGAGCGAAAATACCATTAACGGCGAACATTTTCCGATGGAAGCACACCTGGTGCATGCCGCCGATGATGGCAGTCTTGCCGTTGTTGCAATCATGTTCCGTGAAGGAGAATTTAACAGTGAACTGGAAAAAGCCTGGGCGCAGATGCCGCAGCAGGCCGGAGAGAAACAGTTACTGAAAAAACCGGTGAACGTACAGGCTTTAATGCCGGAAGACCTGGACTATTACCGCTTTAATGGCTCACTGACCACACCGCCCTGTAGTGAAGGGGTGCGCTGGCTGGTACTTAAGCAACCGGTGACGGCGTCAGCGCAACAGCTTGAGACATTCCGTTCAGTGATGGGGCATCCTAATAACCGCCCGGTTCAGCCACTGAATGCCCGCCAGGTATATCAATAAACAGCGATGAAAAAGGCGGATACAATTCCGTCATCCAACGTATTTGCGGCCCGGTGCGGTAAGCCCGGCGCCGTAAATAGAGCGCAGTGGTTTATGGGTGAACCACTGCGTTTTTTATTGCGCTGTGCGCAGGGCGGTAAATTCCGGACTCATACGCACAATGGCGTTAAAAATATCTGTATCCAGATAATCCATCGCGGCACAATCACAGGCATAGGCCAGCGCTGACGTATAGACCGGGTTATTTTCCAGCGCCGCTAACCCCTGCTGTTGCCGGGTCTGATCGAGCGGGTATTCACCCTGAAAATGAAAACGATAGGCCGCACGGGCAAATGCTACAGGCATTAATGAACACCATACACCGGCATCTTCAGCTGCGATCTGCAATGCCGCAAACCGCGACTGCAATTCCGGCGTTGCCAACTGTGCCTGCCGGGATACCAATAAAGCAATTTGTCTGAGCCTTGCCGTGTTATCCATCTGTTCACTCATCAGCGGCCCGTTCCACGTAGCATTAAAGGCTCAGCTCACCGCACAGGGGTTTTTCCATTTGCCGGCGCGCCATATCGGCAACGGTTTTTCTATCCCCCGGGCGACTGAGCAGTACATGCAGCTTGGTCAGTGTCGCTTCCAGCGTCATATCCACCGCCGATACCAGCCCACAGTCACGCAATGCGTTGCCGCCGGCATACCCGCCCATGTTCACCATGCCACGCAGACACTGGCTGTGATTGACCGCGACTACGTTGCGTTCACAGGCCTGATGCAGCGCTGCCATAAATTCCGGTTGCTGTGGTGCGTTACCCGCGCCGTAAGTCTGTACGATCAGTCCGTCAAGATCCTGCTCCAGCAGATGCCGGGCGAGCGAGAAATCCATGCCGGGATACAGGGTTAATATCGCCACAGCTCTGTTCTGCACCGGCTGCCATTCCGGCTGCATACTGTGCAGACTGCGCAATGGCGGCAACACTGGTTCGACATCAATACCGACCCGGAATAACGGATCACTGTTGGGCGAATCGAAGGCATCAAAACCACTGGTGTTCACCTTGGTGGAGCGGTTACCGCGCAGCAGTTTATGATTAAAAAACAGGCCCACTTCCGCACACGGATGATAGGCCGCCAGATAGAGTGCATTGAGCAGATTATCATGGCCGTCAGAGCGCAACGCGGTCAGCGGTATCTGCGAACCGGTGACGATGACCGGCTTGCCCAGATCCGGCAGCATAAAGGACAGCGCCGAGGCGGTGTAGGCCATGGTATCTGTGCCATGCAGCACTACAAAACCATCGTAGTGTGCATAATTGGCAAGAATATCCGCCGCAATAATGCCCCAGTGCTGCGGGCTCATATCCGAGGAATCCAGTAACGTCGGATACTCATGCAGGGTAAATTCCGGCATGTCTTTGCGGGTAAATTCCGGCATCGAGCGCAGTTTATCTTCCAGCATGCCCGGCTGTGGTGTCAGCCCGGCCGGAGAAGGCATCATGCCGATGGTACCGCCGGTATAGGCGATATAAATATGTTTGCGCGGAGTCTGCATGGGCACCAATCTTCCTGCCGTCAGCGGGTAACACAATCGTTCTGACGGAACGCCGTCAGAGCAAGCGTGAAACCCGATATCATGGGTGTAAAACAGCAACATATTAAACACAGCAGGAGAAGACAATGACACTGTTAATCTGCAGGCTTGCGGTTTTTATCGGTGGTCATGCCGTCAGTCTGCTGCGCCGGGATCGCGCCAGCGGCATAAATAAGCCTTATCAGGGCATTACCCGCGACCTTATCACTCTGGCGGTGAGCCCTGGAATATCGGCCTTGTTTGCCCTGTGGCTGCATGGTCTGCTGTTTGACGTTAAGCCATTCTGATCAGTGCCCGGCGGACAAAGCCGGGAATCCGTCTGGACGCCCGCCACCCTCTGCCTCTATTCTGCCCTTTCATTCTGGCACCGGTGAGCAAAACAATGGCACTGCATATCCCTTTCAGTAACGCTTACGCTCAGCTGCCTGAGCAGTTTTATGCGCGTGTACTGCCAACCAAAGTAAAAAAGCCGGACCTTATCCGCGTTAACCATCCGCTGGCGGCACAACTTGGCTTCGACACCACCGCCACTGAGCCACAGACACTGGCGGATATTTTCAGCGGTAATACGCTCCCCGATGAAGCGGACCCGCTGGCCATGGTTTACAGCGGCCATCAGTTTGGTCAGCTCAACCCACAGCTCGGCGATGGCCGCGCCATCCTGCTCGGCGATCTGCTCGACAGCACAGGGCAGCGCAAAGACATCCAGCTGAAAGGCGCCGGTACCACGCCGTTCTCACGCATGGGCGACGGCCGTTGCCCGTTAGGACCTGCACTGCGTGAATACATCCTGTGTGAAGCCATGCACGCGCTGGGAGTCCCCACCACCCGCGCACTGGCCGTCGTCAGCACTGGCGAACGTGTGGTACGTGAGCGGCTGGAACCCGGTGCAGTCTTTACCCGGGTGGCGGCCAGCCACATCCGGGTAGGCACATTTCAGTACTTTGCTCTGCGCCGTGATGCAGAAGCCTTAAAAACGCTGGCGGACCAGGTGATCACACGGCATTACCCGGATATCGACGTCAGTGCTGATGATAAATATCTGCAGATGTTCACCGCCATCTGCCGTCGTCAGGCGGATCTGATCGCCCGCTGGATGAACATTGGCTTTATCCATGGCGTCATGAATACCGACAATATGACCGCCAGTGGCGAAACCATCGACTACGGACCCTGTGCCTTTATCGACGCTTTCCACCGCGAAACCGTATTCAGCTCCATTGACCGTCACGGCCGCTACGCCTACATCAACCAGCCCGCCATCGGACAATGGAATCTGGCGCGGCTGGCGGAAACCCTGCTGTCGCTATTCCCTGGTGATGAACAGCAAAGCGTCGAACAGGCGACCGGCATTCTGCAGGACTTCGCGCAATGGCATCAGGACGCCTGGCTGGCCGGATTCAACCGTAAGCTGGGGTTTGCCACCATCGAAGAAGGCGACAAAGAACGCGCGGAAGCCCTGCTGGATCTTCTGCAGCAGGGTGGCCTGGACTTCACGCTCTTCTTCCGCCGCCTGTCGGACCTGGTGGCTGCCGATACCGGGCGCAGTGAATTATTTGCCCTGCTGGATTACCCGGAAGTACGTAAAACCTCCGCCCTGGAGCAGGGCCTGACGCAATGGCTGGACAACTGGCAGCAGGATCTGACAAGCCGCGAAAGCGATTTGAGCGCCGCACAACAGCGTATGAAAGCCGCCAGTCCGGCGCTTATTCCGCGTAACCACCAGGTACAGGCGGCTATCCAGGCGGCAGAAGAAGGCGATTTTTCCGTTTTTGAGCAGCTGCTGACAGCCCTGCAGACCCCCTACCGGGATATTGCCGCCGACGACCCGCTGAGCACACCGCCCACGCCGCAGCAGCAGGTACTGAAAACCTTCTGTGGCACCTGACCAGCTGATCTTTCGCAAAACCCGAAATGTGCCTTCGGGTTTTTATGATTTTTATCTTTACCGGCACTGTTATCCTCAGCTGATATAAGTAAAAAGTCAGATTATAAGCAGAGGTCAGCATGGGTTTACTGGTTAACGGACAATGGCAGGATAAATGGTACGACACAGAAAAAAGCGGTGGTGCCTTTGTACGCGAAGATGCCCGCCTGCGTAATTGGGTAACCGCTGATGGCAGTGCCGGGCCCACCGGCACAGACGGCTTTAAAGCAGAAAGCGGCCGCTACCATCTGTATGTTTCTTATGCCTGTCCCTGGGCTCACCGCACACTGATTTTTCGTCAACTGAAGGGTCTGCGCGACCATATCAGTGTGTCTGTGGTTGCCACGGATATGCTGGAGAATGGCTGGACCTTTGATACTCAAAATGGCAGCAGCGGCGATGATCTGTTTCACAGCGACTTTCTGCACCAGATTTATACCCGCAATCAGGCGGATTACAGCGGCCGGGTAACGGTACCAGTACTGTGGGATAAACAACAGAACTGCATCGTCAGTAACGAATCATCGGAAATCATCCGTATGCTGAACTCAGCCTTTAACGGCATCACCGGCAACAGCCTGGATTTTTATCCTGAGCCTTTGCAGCAGGCCATCGATGAGGTCAACGAACGGGTATACAACAAGGTTAACAATGGTGTCTACAAAGCCGGTTTTGCCACCAGCTTTGATAAATATCAGGCGGCTTTTGAGTCTCTGTTCGACACGCTGGACTGGCTCGAGCAACGTCTGACCGGACAGCGCTGGCTGGTCGCAGACAACCAGGGCGTAAGCCATTTAACGGAAGCCGACTGGCGCCTGTTTACCACCCTGGTGCGGTTTGACGCTGTGTACGTCGGCCACTTTAAATGCAACCTGAAGCGCATTGCCGACTATCCGGCGCTGTCTGCCTATCTGCGCGACCTGTATCAGTACCCCGGCGTCGATAGCACAGTGCATATTGATCATATCAAGCGCCATTACTACGCCAGCCACCACACCATTAATCCCACCGGTATCGTACCCATTGGGCCCGAGCTGGACTTCAGTGCGCCACATAACCGCCAGACACTGCTGTAAAGCACGCACGCCACACCCGGGCAGGCCTGACCTGCCCGCAACCCCCACCCCTTGCCTGCAGCGCTGCTCCACCGTATATTCCTTCCCGGTGCTGTCACAAGGGCTGCACCATGCGACGGAGCGCAGGTAAAAACAATTTGTTCAGCTGCACCGGCTTACACAAATCCGCCCACACCTTTAGTATTCAGTGGTAAGACAATTCATTTAAGGTCCTTTTATGATCCGCCGATTCGCCCTGCCCGGCAAAAACAAAGTACAGCACTTTCTTTGTACCAACCATGGTGAGCTGATACAGGTGCATGCGGACAACGTCATCATAGACCACAAACCTTCGCTGCTGGCGAAAAACCCCGGTCAGACCACCGTGCTGAAGCTGGTAAAACCTAGAAAAAAAATTGAGTACATCAAAATGCTCTATAACCACAGTCGTCTGACCAAAGAGGTTAAGGGTAATGAACTGATGAAATCACTGGGGTTCCGGGTACCGGCCATTTACGAATCCGGCATTACTCTGATGCCATTTATGCTGCCGGAATATCTGGGCTATTACGTAATGGAAGACCTGCATGAAGCCGGGTTTACCGAGGTAATTCATCATCTGAGTAATGAAGCCACACCAGCGGAAGAGCGCCGGTCCATGCTGGCACAGGTACGGGCTGGTCTGAAGACAATGGCCGACCACCGGATTGTGTTTTCCGATTTCCATTTCGACAATGTGCTGGTCAATGACCAGGGCGTCATGGCCTGGATTGATACCGGAGTCACCTATTACCCGGCCTACCGGCGTAACTTTGAGAAGAAGTTTAATTTCACCATCAAGCGGCTGCTGAATTCCGGTTATGGCAGACATCTGAACGATGCGGAAAAGCAGGAATTCGCTGCCATGTTAATGCCCTGATACCGCACAGCACGGCCGGCACAGACCAATGTGCCGGCCGCGTTGCCCTGTTGTTACAGCATCAGCGCCGGGCGCACTTTTTCCAGCAGTTTTTTCCCCATCCCCTTCAGCGCCAGCAAATCATCCAGTTTATGGTAGGGCCGTCCGGCCACAATAGAAGCCGCCAGTTTTTTCGGAATGCCTTTCACGGCCGCCAGTTCTTTTTCACTGGCGTTATTGACCGAAACGGTGGTCAGCGAAGTCTTGTGCTTTTCCGCTGTCTTCACCGCCGGCGTATCCTGTTTTTCAACCGGCCGGCGCTTACTTTCAATGCTGACCACCACCGGAGCCTCTTCTTTGACTTCCGTTACTTCAGAGACTTCAGTCGCTTCCGGCATATCATCCGTGACCAGAGCCAGCGATGTTGCAGAGGTGTAGGGCACCGGATAATTAACCCAGGCACGGCTTTCATAGGCAGTGCCATTCCATTCACGCAGCATCAGGCACAGGTGCCAGTCGCCGGCAGGCGGCGGCGTAAACAGCAGATCGTATTCACAGTCCGGCAGCCAGTGGCCACCGCTGATTTCACCAATATGCGTCCCCGCCAGCACATGGCCACGGAAATCTCCGCCCTGATAGCTGTCTTCCAGCGCCCAGAGTTCGACACTCAGCGAGCCACTCAGGTTGTCTGCCGGACGATCATTGGCAATACCGTTAAGACGAATCACAACGCGGTCATTTTCAATGCGATAGGCACAGTCTCCGGTAAAACGAAGACCATCAGAAAAGGGAATGTAGGAGGAGGTGGTATCTTGAGCTGGTAACATAGCAGGTTCCTTTATGCTGTTCCGGACGTCAGAGAAGGGTTAGACACGTATCCTGATGATGGTTTCGTGCCACCGTTACCCTAGCCTGACTATATGACAGTTATACAGCAGCCACAGCCCGGGCACGACTGACGTTTTGTACAATCCACATTACTTGCTGTTGCGCAGCGCAACAACCCTCCCTTTTCGGCAGTGAACGCGTTAAACTCAGTTGACCAATCAGTCAGCTTTTCACCATATTCACCGGAAAGCGACCCCCACACGGTACGCTATGCTGTACATTCCCGTACTCACCCCGTACCGGCGTACGCATTGACGGCATCAGAAACAGGAACAGACTATGAGCTATCCAAGAGACTTTATCGGTTATGGCGAGCATCCGCCGGTTGTACAGTGGCCCAACAAGGCCCGCGTGGCGGTGCAGTTTGTCATCAATTATGAAGAAGGCGGTGAGAACTGCATCCTGCATGGCGACCGTGCATCCGAGGCATTCCTGTCGGAAGTGGTTGGTGCCCAGCCGCTGGAAGGACAGCGCCACATGAACATTGAGTCCATGTATGAATACGGTGGCCGCGCCGGGTTCTGGCGCCTGCACCGTATGTTCACCGAGCGCAATATGCCGGTGACTGTGTTTGGTGTGGCCATGGCGCTGGAGCGCAATCCGGTAGTGGTTGAAGCCATGCTGAAAGCCGACTGGGAAATTGCCTCCCATGGTCTGCGCTGGATTGACTACCAGTACGTGCCGAAAAACGTTGAACGTGAGCATATGCAGAAAGCCATTGAACTGCATAAAAAAGTCACAGGTTCGCGTCCGGAAGGCTGGTACACCGGCCGGAACAGCATGAACACCCGCGATCTGGTGATCGAAGAAGGCGGCTTCCTGTACGACGCTGACGACTACAGTGATGATCTGCCCAAATGGGATCTGACCGGTGCGAAACCGCACCTTGTGGTTCCTTATACTCTGGATGCCAACGATATGCGCTTTGCATCTGCCCAGGGCTTTAACAGCGGTGATCAGTTCTTCACTTATCTGAAAGACAACTTCGATTATCTGTATGAAGAAGGCGCAACCACGCCGAAAATGATGAGCGTGGGTCTGCACTGTCGTCTGGTTGGCCGCCCTGCCCGTGCCGCCGCACTGAAACGCTTCCTGGATTATATTCAGCAGCATGACGATGTCTGGGTATGCCGCCGCTCCGATATCGCCCGTCACTGGCATGAACATCATCCGGCGTAAATCGCCAGCTGTTTAAAGTGCGTTGCTCAACAGGCGTCTGATAAGACAGTCGGTAAGACGTTCATTAAACAGACGATCGGATAATTTAAAAAGCCCGGTGATTTCCGTTCAAATGGAAATTTCCGGGCTTTTTTTGGGTATTTTAGTTAGTGGGATTCCAGAGAAGAAATCTGAACCGTCATTAATAGTATAGGGGTTTTCAGGGTGGATCGACCACCAATGTCCGTTATGTCCGGCTACGCCGGATTCGCGGCTGAAGCCGCTCCTACACAAACACCGCAGGCCCATTCTCATTTTTCGCGGGTGAACCCGCTCTTACAATACCACCGTTACCCCACTCACAACCTTCGCTGATGAATCCGCTCCTGCAATAAACCGCTCCTTCGGAATCATTTTGCAGAACGCACTTTAACTCCATCGCCCCGGCCTTTTCAGTTTCGTTTAAGCCAGCCCCGATAAAGTTCGCCCAGATATTTCTGGAGAACCAAGATGCCCGCTGTATTACATCACCCCTGGAGAGCCATCAGTTTTCTGCTGTGCTGCTCCCTGCCGTTGTCTGCACAGGCCACGCCGCCGACCTTTGAACAGGCCTTAGATGCGGCCTGGCAAAATTTACCGGAACAGGCATTTCTGGCGCAGGAAAACCGCATTACCCGCGATTCATCCCCGGTCTGGCTGGCGGCGCCACCGTCGGTATCGCTGGACTATCAGCAGGAAGACAACGCCAGCGGCAGCCCGGCTGAATGGCAGGCAGCTGTAGAATTCCCCATTGCCCGCCCGGCATTGATCGGCAGTCAGCGCGCTTACCGCAATGCCGCCCATGCTGAAAACAATGCCCGCGTTAACCTGCTGCATTGGCAACTGGCCAGCGAGCTGCAAACCTGGTGGTGGGACTTTGCCGCCAATGAAGTCAGCCTTAAGCGTAATCAACAACGGCTGGATGCGGTACAGCAGCAGTTATCCTGGCTGTCGTTATTAATTAAACAGGGCGAGCGTCCGGCGTCAGACCGCCTCGCCGTGCAGGAGCAACTGCAAACAATTAAAAATCAGCTGCTGTTCAATAATCAGCAGAAATCCCGCCTCACTCAACACTGGCAGCAGCTGACCGGACTCAGTGAATTACCCAACAACTGGCAGTTCAGCCAACGCGAAGAGCAGTCGCTGGAATCACACCCTCTGCTGCAGACCTTACAGGCACGCACGCAACAGGCGGATGCGAATTTCCGTTCCAGCGAAAGCAGCCGTTTTAATCCGCGCCTCAGTCTCGGCGTAAAACACACAGATGAGCTGAATGCCCAGCCTGCTGCCGACATGATGCAACTGGGCATCAGTATCGACTTTGGCCACACCGGTTACAGCGCGCGCCGCGATGCTGTGCGCCAGCTCAGCAGTGAGCACGCCAACAGCATCCGTACACGCCAGCAACTGCAACGCGAGCGCGAAGCTCTGCGCACCGCGCTGCCACAAATGAAGCAACGCTGGCAGGAACTCAGCGCATTAAGCGAACAGGCCCAGAGCCAGTACGACGGCCAGTATCAGGCGTATCAGCGCGGTACTTTGTCTGGCTTTCAGTGGTTACAGATTCAGAACAGCATCTGGCAATTGCAGCAGCAGGCCGATGATGCACGTATTCAGTATTTCCGCACCATCAGTCAATGGAATCAGTTACAGGGTCAGACGTTATGACAACCCGCATCGCTTTTTTTAATCTCTCCGCCAGTGCTCTGCTCGGTTCAGTTATCAGCAGTGCTGTTTTATCCTCTGCCGTTTTATCGAATGTCGTTTTTTCCAATACCGTAAACGCCAGCGAATTAACCTTAACTGACAGTCAGATTAAGGCATTGGATATTCAGTTTGTCACCCTGAATAACAGCCGGCGCCACAATATTACTCTGACCAGCTTGCCTGCTATTGCCACCGTACCGGATAACAAAGCGCAGATTATCAGCCTGCCGTTTGAAGGCCGGGTGGAAGCCTGGCAGGCCCGCGCCGGTGATGCACTTAAACGCGAACAACCGCTGGCAGATCTGCACAGTCACGATGTACTGAATTTTTTTCAGCGTAATCGCCGCCAGCAACAGGAAAGCGCGTTATGTGATCAGCGCTTAAGCGATATGCGTGAACGCAGTAAACGCGGTCTGACATCAAAACTGGATTTACAGGAACAGAATCTGAAATGTCAGATGCTGCGCGACGAATTAACGCTGAATAAGCAGATTCTTATGCACCTGCCCGCCAGTTGGGAAAATAACTTATCGGCAGAATTTCATTTTAATGCCGCCAGAGATGGCTGGCTGAATGCCATTATGCGCAAGCCAGGTGATCATTTTACCGCCGGTGAAGCCCTCGCCGTATTCTGGCCCCGACAGGAACTGCGTCTGAAAGTTATGCTGCCAGCATCATTGAGCAGCACCCTGAAACAGGGCGATACCCTTATGGTACGCGATCAAAGTAGCGGCGAACGCTTCAACGCCAGCGTGGAAAGTATCAGCCACACCGAAAATGCCGCCCACCAGCAAACGTTGTGGCTTACATCAGTCACAACCAATCCAGCCGACATTAAACCCGGCAGTGTTTTACAGGCTGACATTCCTTCCGCTGAGGATGGCTGGGCGGTAGCACCATCCAGCCGTATCCGCAGTGATTCACAATCCTGGATTTTTGTGCGCAGCGAACAGGGGGTAACACCCGTGAAACTCGAGCGCTTTATTGCCGGTAATCAGCAACTGCTGCTGCAGGATAGTGAACTGGAAAATGCAGAAATCGCAGTGACATCAACCGCGACGCTGAAATCCCTGTGGCAAAGTGGGGAGGAAGAATAAATGCTTGCCTCCTTTTTACAGGGCGTACTGCGTCAGCGCATTCTGATTGTGGTGGCCAGCATAGGTATTTTTCTCGCGGGTCTGAATGTGGTTCAGAATCTGCGCATTGATGCCTACCCGGAAATTTCCCCCACCCAGGTCAAGATCATTATTAAAGCGCCGGGTCTTGCGCCGCAGGAACTGGAAACCCGGGTAACACGTAAAATTGAAGTGGAGCTGCTGGGTATTCCCAACCAGAGTATTCTGCGCTCGGTGGTTAAATACGGTATCACGGACATCACCGTGGACTTTACCGATGGCACCGATATTTATTGGGCCCGGCAGCAGGTTTCTGAACGTCTGTCCGCCATCTGGCCAGACCTTCCGCAGGGCATCAGTGGCGGTATTGCTGCCATGAGTACGCCGCTGGGTGAACTGCTGATGATGACTCTGGACGGTCCGCAATCGCTGGAAGAAAAACGCCGTATTCTCGACTGGCAGATCCGTCCTCTGCTGCGCACCGTCGAAGGTGTCGCGGATATTAATGCCCTCGGCGGGCGCGTGGAAGCTTATCAGGTTGCACCGGATATGCAGGCCCTGGCTGCTGTCGGAATGAGCCTGTCTGATCTGCAGAATTTTCTTGCTGCTAATAACCGCAATGACGGTGCCGGGCGCATTAACAGTGGCGAAGAATCCATGATCGTCACCAGTGGTGGCCGTATTCAGACGATGGACGATTTAAAAAATCGTATCGTGACGATTTATCAGGGCAATCCGGTACGTCTGGCCGATGTGGCAGAGGTTTCACTGTCGTCCATGACCCGCTATGGCGCGGTGACTGACAGTGGTAAAGGCGAAACAGTAGAAGCCTTAGTCGTAGCACTGAAAAATGCCAACGCCCGCAGGGTGATTACCGGGGTAAACGAAGCGCTGGATAAAATCCGTCCGGGTCTGCCGCAGAGCTTAACCATTAATACCTTCTACGACCGCAGCCATCTGATCGACCGCGCCGTCAGCACAGTGGCAGAAGCCCTGTGGATTGCGGTAGCTCTGGTGATCGTTATGCTCGGCCTGTTTATCGGTAATGTGCGCACAGCCCTGGTGGTTGCCGTAAACCTGCCCATGTCGGCACTGATGACTTTTATTGTGATGAATCACTTTGGCATGAGCGCCAACCTGATGAGCCTTGGCGGTCTGGCCATCGCCATTGGGATGTTGGTCGATGGCTCGGTCGTCGTCGTCGAAAACACCGTCACGCAATTGCAGCAGACATCGCGTTCGTTACCGCGTATGCATATTATTTTCCGCGCCATTAAAGAAGTTATGGTGCCGATTATTTCCGGCACCCTGATTATTCTGCTGGTATTTTCACCACTGGTTACCCTGCAGGGACTGGAAGGCAAAATGTTTGCGCCGGTGGCCATGACCATTATGTTTGCCATGGCCAGTTCATTATTGGTGTCGCTGACGCTGGTACCGGTACTCAGTTCCATGCTGATTAACGAGAAGAAAGTCTCCACACCGAAATGGATTATTGCCCTTCAGAATTACTATACCCACAGCTTGCAGGCCACGCTGAATAATCCAAAGCCGCTGCTGATCGGTGTTGCTGTCGCCCTGGTGCTGGCTGTTATGGCGTTTCTGCAAACCGGTAAAGCCTTTATGCCGGAAATGGACGAAGGCGACTTAATTGTGCAACTGGAAAAAACGCCAACCATCAGTCTGGAAGCCTCACTGGATATCGACCAGAAAGTGGAAAAGACATTACTCGCTGCCAGCCCGGATATCGAACGTATTATTGCCCGAACCGGTTCGGATGATCTGGGCATGGACCCCATGGGTCTGAACGAAACCGATATGTTTCTGCAGCTGAAACCACGTGATCAATGGCAGGCCGACAGCAAAGACGACATCAAAGAAACCATTCGTCAGGCCATGGCCGCCTTCCCCGGTGTAAATTACGGCTTCACTCAGCCCATTGATATGCGTGTATCGGAAATGATTTCCGGCTCCCGCGGTGATGTCGCTATTAAGATTTTCGGCAGTGAACTGAATACATTGCAGAGCCTGGCCGACAGTATCGGCGAACAGGTAAAAACCCTGCAGGGGGTCACTGAGGTGATGGTATCCCAGGCCGATGGTATGCATTACTTTCAGCTGGATATTCTGTACGACGCCGTTGCCCGCTACGGTCTGAATGTTGAAGACGTACAGCAGACCATGCGCAGTTATCTGGAAGGCGTCGGCAGTGGCGATATTATTTTCAGTGACCGTCAGGTGCCACTGGTTATCCGCCAGCCTGCGCAGATTCAGGCCGAGCAGTTACTGAATCAATTAACCATTACCAGCGCCGATGGCCAGGCCGTGCCCTTGTCCAGTGTGGTAACTGCCCATGAAACCGAAGGCCCGGTACTGATCCGTCGTGAACAGGGCCAGCGCTTTGCGGTGGTGAATGTGAATGTCAGCGGTGTGCCACTGAGTGATTTTGTTGCTGCCGCACAAATGCTGGTACAACAGAATGTCGAACTGCCAGCCGGTTATGTGCTGTCCTGGGGTGGCGAATTTGAAAACCAGCAGCGTGCGAACGCACGTCTGGGTTTAATGGTACCTGTGGCGATTGGTCTGGTGCTGCTGGTGTTATTCACCACCTTTGGTCGTCTGAACGAATCCCTGCTGATTCTGTGCAATATTCCCTTTGCCATGATTGGTGGTGTGGTTGCTCTGTGGCTCAGCGGTGAATATTTATCAGTCCCGGCATCGGTTGGCTTTATTGCCCTGCTGGGGGTAGCGGTGATGAACGGCGTAGTACTGGTTGAGCATTTCCGTCATCTGCGCCATCTGGGTTTCAGCGGTATGGACGTGGTACTGCACGGCGCAGTACGCCGTCTGCGACCGGTATTAATGACCGCGACCACAGGGGCTGTTGGTCTGATTCCGTTGCTGTTCGCCACCGGCCCCGGCAGTGAAATTCAGAAACCGCTGGCAGTCGTCGTCATTGGTGGGCTGTTCACCTCCACCCTGTTAACCCTGTATGTACTGCCGGTAATTTATCGCCGGTTTATTCCGGAGCACACGAAATGAGTGAAGTTTTACTGACATTATCCACCCGCCCCGCCCAGGCCGACGCCATTACTGATTGGTTGCTGGAAGAAAACCTGCCGGGATTTACCTCCTGGCAGGCCTGGGGGCACAGCAACCGTAATGAACAGCTGACACTGGCAGAGCAGATTCAGGGAAAGCAGAAACGCACCATGATTGGTATGCATCTGCCAGAGGAACAGGCTGAAGAAATGCTGACCAAACTGCGTGAGCAGTTTGCCCATTATGATGTGCACTACTGGCTGCAACCACTGATGGACTTCGGCCATCTGCAGTAATCACAGGCCCGGCAGCTGCGGTGCCATTCACCATGCTCCGGCTGTCCCGGGGCCGGAGCATGGTGAATGGCAGGCAACGGCAGATGAATCATTATTCCTGCATCTGAATTCATTGTTCTTAACGGACTTAGTCCACCAGCTATTGCCTGTACTGACAGCAGGAGTATCCTTACGCTGCGCGATTTTCTTTATTGATCCAGGGACTTATGATCATTCACCCCAAACTGCAGACATTTACTGCTAACCCTTACGGCCGGGATTTTGTCGTCGGCGATGTCCATGGCTGTGTCAGTGCTCTGCACCGTCAGTTGTCGGCACTGAAATTCGACTACCAGCACGACCGTTTATTCTGTACCGGCGATCTGGTCGATCGCGGTCCGGAATCCGCTGAAGCGCTGACACTGTTAGACGAACCCTGGTTTTTTTCCGTGATCGGTAACCATGAACAGCTTATTTATGAAGGCTTTTGTGAACAGCGTGAAGAAGCCCGGGAATTAATTCTTCAGCATGGTGGTGAGTGGATTCTGAATTACAGTGAACAGGATGAGTGGCCCGACTGGTTCCGCAAAATAGAGTCACTGCCATTGGGAATTGAGCTGGAGAACCATCACGGGGAACGGGTGGGCGTTATTCATGCCGATTATCCGCTGGCCAGCTGGGATACCTTTGAGCAATTAACAACCCCCCTTGCGACCCGGGCCATCTGGGCACGGGAACCTTTCCGTCATCGTTTGCCCGGGCGTATTTACGATATCGACTGGGTCATTTACGGACACAATATTACGGATCATGAAATCCGTTTAGGTAACCGCCTGTATATTGATAGCGGTGCTTTCCGCGGTTATCCATTTATTATTAAAAATATCGACGATCTCTGATACGTCAGCCGCTGACCAGCCTGATAAAAAAGGTCTGAGCGGGCAGGGAATACTCAATCAAATAAGATAGGAGCGCCAGGCCTGCGGATAATCATCATCCGTCAGCATGACCTGTTCTTTACCGGTATCCAGTTCCAGTTGATAAGCGTGCAACAGATGATGTTCCGCCCCCAGTTGGCGAAAGTCGTTATCCGTCAGCGGCTGTTGCAGACGCTTTAAATAATAATGTCCCTGATAACTGTATATTTTATCGCCAATAATCGGATGTCCGAGGTGAGCCAGCTGGGCCCGTAACTGATGCTTACGGCCGGTCAGTAACTGGCATTCAATCAATGCATAACCCGGATATTGCCTGAGCAGCTTAAAATGTGTGCGGGATAATTTCGGAGTTTTGCAGCAATCCTCATCGTCTTCAGCCACCACATGCATTTGGGTACGCACAACGCTCTGCTGCTTTTCTGCCAGAAAGCACTGATACGTTTTTTCCTGCCAATCCGGGTTGCCCCACACCATGGCATGATAGCGTTTGGCACGGATCAGGCGTTCTATGCGTTTTTTCCATTTACGGTCAGCGTGGTCATAGTTGGACAGCAAAATCAGTCCGGACGTTTCAGCATCCAGCCGGTGCAAAAGATGGGCGCTTTTATATTCCGTGGCGCGCCGCACATGACTGATCAGAGTATCGAACAGATTGCGGGTCGTCCGCGATACCGGCAACGGTGCCGGTTTATGAATGGCCATCAGTTCCGGCGTTTTCCACACCAGCTTCCAGTGCGTATCCGTGCGCCCTTCTTCGTGATCCGCAAGCCACAGACTCACCCGGTCGGCGGGCAACAGATCACAGTTAACGGTGGCGGTTTCATCGTTCACTCTGATCAGCCCATCCTGCAGCGCCTGCTCAATCTGTTGCTGCGTCCAGTGATGGTAATTGGCTGAGACGGAATCGAGCAGACTAACGCCAGAGAATTCAGTCCATTGCAGCAGGTATCCACGGATCTTGTTGTTCATAACCGTCAGAAGGCCTGGGTGCCTGCAATAACCAGAGCATAGCGTGCGCCCTTGCCGATGGTCACCAGCAGCAGGAAGAGGAAGGGATTGGCACGTAACAGGCCGGCCACCAGCGTCAGCGGATCACCAACAACCGGCAACCAGGAGAACAACAGGCTCCAGACCCCGTATTTGCCGAACCAGCTATGAGCGGTTTGCCAACCGCGCGACGGCTGATTCCGCCGTACCCACTGAGCAGCCCACAGGCCAAGGGCGTAATTCAGGCAGCTGCCCAACACATTACCGGTGGTGGCGATCGTTCCCAGTGATAAAGGGTCACCGCCCTGGGAAATCAGAAGAACCAGAAGCCATTCAGAACCGAATGGCAGCAGGCTGGCGGCCAGAAAGGCCATAAGAAACAAACCAGACGGATTGGCCAGCCAGGACCAGTCCGTCTGTACCGTCATAAAGTCGATCATATGAGAGGATCAGGTATCACCACTGTTATCCTCACAGGGTTTGACCCACATAATACCGACATCAGACTTGACCACCTGAACCCGGGTCCCTTTGCTGATCGGCTGCTCGCTTTTCAGCTTCCAGCGAATTCCGGAATAAAGGCGCGTTGCTTCACCGGTCTGGTCCACATCCTCTTCGAGGATAAAACTGCCGCGGGCAAAGTCACTGTTAATCGTCGATTTCTGAACCTGGTTCTGCATGTTTTTCAGAGGCTTCCACAGTACCACGGCCAGAAACGCTGTCAGAATGGCATTGCTCCACAAGGCTGTGGTACCGGTTTCCGGCAGAATGCCAAAGGTCATGGCAAGACCGGTTATCAGCAGAGAAGCGCCCAGAAACAGTAGCACGAAAGTAGATAATCCCAGCACCGCCACCTCAATAATGAGTGCTGCGATACCGGCTACCATCAGGCTTTCCGGCAGATTGTTCAGAATCGGATCCATTGCTTATGCCTTCGCATTCAGCGAGTTAATAATGGTCATTGCCTGAGCAACAACAGACGGGGCATCGGTCCCCTGATCCGGTAACAATACCACAGAAGACTCTTTGGCGATGGCCTGTTTCGCTTCAATGGCTTTGGTTGCCAGATCCAGCTGAACCGCACTCTGACCAATCTCTGTATTGGCTGCTTCACCCACTTTACGCAAAGCTTCAGCGCGGGCATCGGCCACGGCAATAATGGCTTTGGCTTCACCTTCGGCCTGCAGAACCTGTTCAGCTTTGTCAGCTTCTGCTGCCAGAACCTGCGCCTGCTTACGTCCTTCCGCCACATTAATGGCCGACTGACGATCACCTTCAGACTCAAGAATCTGCGCACGCTTAACACGCTCAGCTTTCATCTGAGCTTCCATAGCATCCATCACTGAACGCGGTGGCACAATGTCTTTGATTTCATAACGCAGAACCTGAATACCCCAGGGCTCAGCAGCTTCGTTAATGGAAGTAACAATGTTGGTGTTGAGCAGGTTACGTTCTTCGAAGGTTTTATCCAGTTCCATCTTACCCAGTTCAGAACGCATGGTAGTCTGTGCCAGCTGAGTGACCGCAAACACATAATCATCCACACCATACGTCGCTTTGTAGGGGTCCAGCACACGGAAGTAGAGCACGCCGTCAACCGACAGTGTGATGTTATCTTTTGTAATGGCCGATTGGCTTGGCACATCAGCGGCCTGTTCCTTCAGGCTCCGGTCTGCAGCAATACGATCAACAAAGGGGATCATAAAGTTAAGGCCGGCTTCCCGTGTTGACTGATACTTACCAAAACGCTCAATCATCCAGGCGCGGTTCTGGGGCACGAAAATAATGCTTTTTTTCAGTACGATCAGAATAAAGATGAGGGCGAATACTTCGACCGAAAAGACTTTATCAAGGATGTATTCCATTTACGTTATGTCCTGTTGAAAAATGAACCGGGATTCTACCACCACTTTTATGCCAGACAGTAACCGATCAGATCACGTTTATGGCGTAAAAGCCCCTTACCGGTCGTTCTGACAGGCGGCAAGATACCAACCGCAGTTGAAACAACTCTGCCCGGTTCCGACCTCTTGTTCCGTCCCGGCAGAGACACAATAATAAGTACGACAACCGGGGAGAATCTTATGCGCTTCTGGCAAAACCTTATGACCGAGGCCGGTGCTATTCCACTGCAGGAACTCAGACCCGGTCTGGAAATGCCCGATTCCCGTTATCTCAGCCTGCAAGGGATGCAGGTGCACTATCGTGATGTGGGTGATCCGCAGGCGCCGGTACTGATTCTGCTGCACGGTATTTTTTCATCGCTGCATACCTGGAACGACTGGACCGCTATCCTCAGTCAGGATTTCCGGGTTATCAGCCTCGACAGTCCGAATTTTGGCCTCACCGGTCCTCATCCGGAGGGGATGAAACGCCACCTCTACAGCGATTTTCTCAATGCATTTACGGATGCGCTGGGAATACAGCAATGTTATGTGGCCGGTAATTCACTGGGGGGCTGGATGACCTGGGAATTTGCTGCGCGTTACCCGCATAAGGTATTAAAAGCGGTGCTGCTCGACAGCGCCGGATACTTTTTTATCCCGCCCTCTGGTTTACTCTTTATGGGACTGCCGCTGGGCGGCTGGCTCACGGCCCGGGTTGTGCCGCCGAGCGGCGCATTCAATGCTATGTTGCGGACGACCTATGCTGACCCCGGGCGACTGAGCGACGAAGTGCTCAACCGCTATTATCGGCTCTGGCTGCGCCCGGGCAACCGTCAGGCCGGCGCGCGGGTGCTGCGTTTTATCCGCAACCGGGGTGGTTTTAATCCCCGTTTGATCCGGCAGGTGAAACAACCGGTGCTGATCCTGTGGGGCAAACAGGATCGCTGGATTCCTCCCGCACACACGGAACGTTTCATTCAGGCAATGCCCCAGGCGGAGGCAATCCTGTATGACGACTGTGGCCATATGCCAATGGAAGAACTACCCCGCGAGTCCGCTGCGGATTGCCGGCGTTTTCTGCTCAGCTGAAGCAATACTGTTGAGTAATCCGGCCCTTGCTATACCGTACCTACACTGTGCTGGGCGGTTGCTGCCCAGGGTATCATCATCGTCACAGACAGGCCGGAAAGCAGCTGCTCAGCTACTTTCCGGCGGCGGGAGTACGGGCCTGATAATTAATCGCCGTCCCGTACCATCAGCAGGCCAATGCTTTGTCCGCTCTGGGCGGATTTTGGCCGTGATTCAATCTCGCCGTTTTTGATCCTGACCACGAGCACTTTGTCGTTTTCACCAATGTAGGGAGTGGAAGACCACAAAGCAACCAGATAATAATCACTCGGCATGGCAGTGGATTTGGCATTGATCAGTTCGAATATATCGTTATTAATCGTGCTGTATTCCGGACTGCTTTCAGCGTTAGTGTGGCAGGCGATATCCACCAGACTGGCCAGCTCTTTAATATTTGGCAGGCGCCAGTCGCTGTAGCCGTACATCGCAGAATTATTGGCTGATCCTACCTGCGACATCGCGGCATTCCAGCTCGTAATTTCGGTTTTGCCCACCAGGTCATCTGTGTTACAGATATGATCAACTGTGTGGTAACCAACGCCCACTGCACAACGGGTCCACATCAGACCGGTCTGAGTATCCGTTACTGTGCCGTCTTCATGGTCAGTATAAATGCTGTCAGGTTTCGTGTTCTGCAGATTATTCTGCGACGCAGTACAGGCCGCCTTTACCGGTGCAGCAACAGCCGCCATCAGGGCCACCAGACAGATCATATTTTTTATGGGTAAAAACATATTCGTTCCTCTATTGTTCTTTAATATCCGCGATTTTATGTATCCGTTAATGCGATTTTTCATGGTGATATGTCAGCAGCGCTCAGTCATGTACCAGCCTTACCCGCATGGCGATACTTTTTTCAGCGGCAGCGATTTTAGTCGTACTGCGTTCAGCAAAATAAAAGCGCCATGCTTTGGTGGCGTCTCCCGCGTGGGCAGAACCACTCCAGTACAGAGTGGGCTGTAAACTGCCTTCTGCAGTCCAGGGGAAATAACCGGTATCAATGGCAGGATCACTCAGGGCAGCAATATGGCCAAAATTCACCAGCCCAAGCAGTTCTTCCCGTGTGGGCAGTCGCCAGCCATCAGTGAAACCGCACAGGCCGCCATTATCGTTCACCCAGGTGACCAGGCTTTGTGTGTCACAGTCGAGTTCCGCTGACGGGCAGCTGCCACCATCAGAAGTGCCACTGTTGGTGCCATTTGTATTGGCATTAGTGTCGTACCAGGTGAAGGTATTAGCGTAATAACGCGGGCTGGATGAATCTGAGCCCTCTTTAACTTCCCACGTCAGGCCGGTGACTTCATCCCGGGTGCAGGTCCAGCTGTCATCCGTCTGTGTTGCCGTGGCGGCCAGCGCGCTGCCATCGTCACTCAGTTTGGTAAAGCTGAAGCCGGCGCGGCCATCGGTGTCATCATTTTCATCGGCGTCCCGTCCCTGATCACCGTCCTGAGGGTGGGGTATCGTCTGTGACATATTTGAGCCCGGGGCGGTGTAATTAACGATGCTGCAGTCCAGACGGTTCGTACCGAAAGCAGAGGTTCCGCAACTGACGATACCGGTATCGTTGAGCTCCCGCATGGCCGTATTGCCGCCACCGGCGTTGTTGCCGTTACCGCCTTCTGTTCCTCCCCCGGTGCCATTTTGTGTGCCATCGCTGCCACCCGACGATGAACCGCCACAAGCCGTCAGAAGTGATGCGGTTACAGTAAGTAAAATGCCTGAATATCTGAGTTTCATACCCTGTTCCTTGCCTGAGTACATTGTTATTAATCAGGCAGCAAAGGATTGATGCCTGCTCTCAGTTCGGTATGCTAGAGAACCGCCAGACAGGCCACATATCCCATTTGGTATAAATTGCCGCCGGAACTGACAGAACATAAAAAAAAGCGGGCCCGCTATAAGCCATCAGGCTGAAAGCACGTTCCCGACAGTTATATGGAGATACATTTTGGGACAGGACCATCCAACCAGCCTCCCTGCCGGCCAGATGCCAGCAACGCCTGACAATCTGAGAGAACTGGTGTTATCTGTGGTAAAGGGCGACACCGATCATCAGCGTTTTATGGAATTTCTGGAGCCGGTTGCTCAAAAACCGGGAGCCCCACAGGGCGATACAGCGCTGACACTGGCACTGTTGCTGGAAGAAGTTGAAAAGCACGGAGAGCTGAACGATAAAGTCTACGAACTGGCAGAGGACCCGGGACCACCGGTGCTGATGCTCAGGGATAACGGCCGTATTGTCGCTCACAATCCAGCCGCACAAACCCTGTATAACGCCCGGGAAGGTGACAGTATTTCCCGTCTGGGCGTCAGTAAAGCGGAATTTTCCGGCTTCTGTGAGCGCATTCATGCCTGCCGTGGACCCAGCCTGCTGCGTACCTTTCCGCTGACCACAGATGATAACCCTCTGCCGGTAATCCTCATGGGTCTGTACGAAGAAAGACACCATATGTACCTGTTACGGGCTATCGAATGCCAATGGCCTGAATCCATTGACCTGGCCCTGCGCGAAGTTTTCAGATTAACCGAAGCCGAGTGCGATATTCTGGCCCGTATGGCTCAGGGCATGAACAGTGATCAGATTGCCCGCCAGCGCAGCCGGTCAGTGGGAACCGTGCGGCAACAGATCAAAACTCTGTTGAGCAAACTCGGGGCCACCAGTCAGGTACAGGCCACAGCGCTGGCGTCTGCCATTGGTGGCCAGGCACTGGCCGGTCAGCGTGCCGATGCGCCCCTCAGTTCTGACGATCACTACCCGGCAGATTTCAATGTCCTGATGGTTAACAATCGTCAGCTGGCCTGGCGTCGCTATGGCCACCCCGGAGGTCATCCGGTGCTGATGTTTCATGGTGCCTATTTTGGTGCCGGCGACTTTTGGCAGGACAGACAATGGGCGGCAGACAACCGGTTGGATGTGGTCGCCATCGAACGCCTGGGCTATGGACAGAGCCAGCCGGCTGAGCAAAATGAAGACGCGCCTGATCTGCAGTTACAGGATCTGGACACTCTGCTTGAACAGCTACAGTGGCAACAATTCACCCTGATGAGCCAGGATTTCGGTTTTGTACCGGCGTTATTATATGCCAACCGGCATCCGGAAAACATTCAGGGACTGCTGGCCGTTTCGCCTCCCTCACCGATGGCCGACATGGATAATCTGGAACATGTGCCCCGCCAACAGAGAATATATCTCTGGGCCGCACGCCATGCCTTCTGGATGATACGGCTGTTGCTGCGCCTGGGGCATGTTAAAGCCCGGCACTACGGCCCTGAACGCTGGATGGAAATGGTGTTTGACGGTGCGCCCCACGATTTGTCCGTGTTCCGCGCCCCGGACTTTCAACAGGGCGCGGCAGCCTCCTATTTCTATAACCTGAAACAGAAATCCAAAGGCCATGAAACAGACCTGTACTTAACCATCGCCATGGACTGGATGCCCTTGCTCAGACAATTAAATATTCCGTTGATCGCTCTGGCAGGCGACCGCAATGATACTTTCCCGCTGGAAAAAGTCAGGCAGCTGCCATCACTCTGCCCCGCCATGGAACTGCAGGAAATATCCTCTGCCGGTATGACACTCAGCCTGACGCACGCCGATGCCTGCTCACAATCAATACAACGGCTGCTGCACCAGAACGTCAGAACGCAGTAACTGTCCTGCGGACATGGATTATTCTTACTGTCTGAGTATAGGTGCATAAAAAAACGGGGCTGAGCCCCGTTTTTTTATGCATTGAAAAGCAATCAGGAGACTTCGTAAGTGAAGTCACCATCCTCGGTTGCCCCAACATGCACTTTGGTGATTTCTTCACCTTCCGCCATACGGTCAAGACATTCCGATGCCAGTGCCGGCAACAGCGTACGGCTGAGAATGGTTTCAATATTACGTGCACCAGTATCGGATTCCTGACACCGGGCAACAATATTGATAAGCACATCTTCATCATAGCTGAAGGGAGCACCGTATTTTTCCGCAATACGTTTTTCAATTTTACGCATATTAATAGCGGCAATAGACATCAGGTTTTCATCATCCAGCGGATAATAGGCGATAGTATTGATACGCCCCATAAAGGCTGGTTTAAAGTATTGCAACAGGTGCGGGCGGATATTATCCAGCAGTACATCCGGTTCCGGCTTTTCTTCTACCTGATTAAAGATAGCCCGGATGGCGTCTTCCCCGGCATTCGACGTCATAATGATAATGGTATTTTTGAAGTCGATATCCCGGCCTTCGCCATCCTTGATGGTACCCTTATCAAACAGGTTATAAAAAATATCCTGAACGCCCTGGTGGGCCTTTTCCATTTCATCCAGCAGGATAACGGAATAGGGTTTACGACGTGCGGCTTCAGTCAGAACGCCGCCTTCACCATAACCCACATAGCCCGGAGGAGAACCCAGCAGCATCGATACCTTATGCTCTTCTTTAAACTCCGACATATTAATGGTGGTAATATTCTGTTCACCGCCAAAGAGTTCATCAGCCAGTGCCAGTGCTGTTTCTGTTTTACCGACACCGCTGGTACCGCAGAACAGGAAAACACCCATGGGTTTACGCGGGTCAGTCAGGCCGGCGCGTGAAGTACGGATTACCTGAGCAACCGCTTCCAGTGCGTGGGGCTGGCCGATAACACGTTTACCCAGACGATCTGCCAGAGTTTTCACTGCGGTAATCTGATCGCTGACCATTTTACCTACCGGAATTCCTGTCCAGTTGGCAATCACCTCAGCAATCGCCTGCTCGTCGACGTTGGCCTGCATTAAGGGAGCCTCGCCCTGAATCGCGGTCAATTGCGCGGTCAGATCTTTCAGCTGAGCTTTCAGTTTATCAACTTCATCCGCCGGCAGTTTCTCTTCGTCTTTATTCAGAAAGTTTTTATCAATCAGGTCACGGCATTCACGGATCTGAGTGATGAGTTCATTTTCTTTCTGATATTGCTCTTCCAGAACCTGCAGCGTTTGTTCCGCGTCTTTCTTTTCCTGATACAGGGTTTCCAGGCGTTCAGCATGCTCGCCGGTCGCTGCCGCTTCACGTTCCAGTTTATGGATGGTGACATCCGCACGCTGGATACGGCGGCCGGCATCTTCAATCGCACCGGGCGTCGCTGACTGGCTGAGTGCCACCCGGGCACAGGCAGTATCCAGCAGGCTGACGGATTTATCCGGTAACTGACGTCCCGGAATATAACGATGCGACAATTTAACAGATGCGATAATCGCCTCATCGAGAATACGTACTTTGTGGTGCTGCTGAAGTGATTCCGCAATACCACGCATCATATCGATGGCTTTTTCTTCCGACGGCTCTTCTACCTTCACCACCTGGAAGCGCCGGGTCAGCGCAGGATCACGCTCGAAGTATTTTTTGTATTCGGCCCAGGTCGTGGCTGCAATGGTACGCAATTCACCACGTGCCAGTGCAGGTTTCAACAGGTTAGCTGCATCGCCCTGACCTTCTTTGCCGCCTGCGCCAATCATGGTATGGGCTTCATCAATAAACAGAATAATCGGTGTGACTGACGCCCGCACTTCTTCAATCACGGATTTCAGACGATTCTCAAATTCGCCTTTCACGCTGGCTCCGGCCTGTAACAGGCCCAGGTCCAGTGTACGCAGGGCGACATTTCTCAGCGGCTCTGGTACGTCACCGGAGGCGATGCGTAAAGCGAACCCCTCTACCACAGCGGTTTTACCGACACCGGCTTCACCGGTCATGATGGGGTTGTTCTGACGGCGACGGGTCAGAATATCGATGCATTGCCGGATTTCATCATCACGTCCGAGCACAGGATCAATTTCACCTTTTTTCGCCCGCTCTGTCAGGTTGATCGTATATTTGTCCAGCGCCGGCGTTTTCGAGGCCGATACATCAGCCGGACCGGCCGCCTGACCTTCTGCTGGTTCATGCCCTCTGACCAGATGATCTGTCTCACCGGTTGAGCCGAACATGGCTTTCGCCGTTTCGCGGATGGATTCCGGCGCCACGTCTTTCAGTGCCGGGCAGCTCTCCAGTAACTGACGGCGGGAATTATCTTCCAGCAATAAGGCAGCTAACAGATGTCCGGAACTGATGACCCCCTGCTGGTAATCCACAGACGCCAGCATCCAGGCATTTTTAGCGGCATCAACAATGGCCGGAGAAAGTGCCGCCGGACGGCTGCTGCCATTTTTAAAACGGGCGATGGTACCGGCTAACTGTTTGGCCAGAGGTTCCAGTGCCACCTCATGTTTTTCCAGCAGGCTGACAATATCCGTATCTGTGATATCCAGCAGTTTAAGTAACCAATGTTCGATTTCTACATTGTATTGGTTATACGCGAGACATAACCCGGCTGCGCCTTCCAGAGAATCGCGCATGTAAGGCGACATTTTGTCGACTAACGACTTAAGATTAAGATTAATCATATTCTTTCCCTTATCAATAAATTGCCGGTTTCCCGGTAAATTCCTTAAGTAGCCAGAGGCAGCGCATCAACGGGTGTCGGAATATCCTGAGATAAACGGATCGTTATATTCCGGCCATCAACACGCTCTGGGTTAATATAGGTATTCCAGCCTAACAGGCCCTGGAACTGATCAGGTTCCAACAACTCTTGCACCGGCAGTTTGCTGTCTTCCAGATGAACTTCAATTTCGTAGTCCTGCTCCGCACCAACACTCATACGGATAAAAGATTTTAATTCTTCCAGTCTTTTCGAACCCGGAGATAATTCCATGAACTCCTCCCGGCTCCGCGGTGTGACAACCACGGCAAATTTATTCTGTATCTGATAACAGACAGAACCAATAACAGCACTCATTCCCAGCTGATTATTGACACCTTCAGGATGCTCTTCACCGGGCAGGCGACAACGCACGTCGTCCGACAGTTCGTACCATTCACCTTTAAACTGCTGTATCTCAGTATCAAAGCCAAACATACCTTCAATGGCACTGCGCAAAGATTCCGCTGAACATATTCCGCGACCGAAGTGTCCGGCGTAGCGAGCGATATGCTCATCATTAACGGCACTGCGGTAACGTAATTCCGATAGTCCAAGCCCTGATACCGATAAGAGCGCATCGGTAAAAAGATCCGGCTTCTGCCCGCCTGTCTGTTTTGCCCGCTCATATTCCGGGCCCATCTGATATTTATGCCAGGACTCATAAAAAAGCGATACGATACGATGATTAAACAGGTCAAAGAATGCACTCAGGGCATCATTCTTTTTACGCAGTTCAGCAAGCACCAGTTCGCTGAAGGCAATGGGCATAACCCCCTGACTACCGGTCAGGCCCAGCATGGCCACTTCCATCTGCCACTGCAATGCTGCCCCACCATGGTGTTCACGGCTATGAATACGCTTTTGCGATACTTTACTGACATCGCTGCCATGAAACTGGAGGCCCGGGTCAACACTGAAGTGAACCGATTCCTGATCCGGACGGGCCAGGCCGCCCGCCGGTTCATCCGCGACTTCATCATCACTGTTATCAAGACGTGCAGCACTCTCCAGCACTCTGACCGCCTGGAAAAAATCAAACCGATACGGCTCGTTCTGCAGCTGCTCGATTAAATTAAGGTTTTTTCGCCGGCGCGAGGTGGCCATCGTTTAAACTCTCCGACTTTACCATTCAGGGTAACAATCAGCTTGGTAAATGAATTAATTGAACCATAGAGACCGAAGAAGTGCTCCATGACGCTGGCAAACATCAGCGTACTGGTACCAGCCAGCATCACCGGATCAAGCACCATTTCAATCTGGGTACCCCGGCACATCGCGACCATACCGTCGATCTGAATCGGGGCTGTAACCGGTTTGGTATGCAATTCGGAAATGGCATCAATCATATTGCGTGTGCTGGCCGAATCACGGAAATCATACAGACGCAGAATTTCCTTCAAAGCATCCGTTGAACCAGCACCCTGACTCAGCGACAGATGATTCAGGTTAAGGTGTGATATCAGACGCCAGTATCCGCGCTCACGGAAGGGTGGACGAATAGTCGATGTGGGAGCCACCACACAGGATATTTTTTCCGTTGAATATTCATCATCAACCACTTCAAAGTATGGCTGGCCATCACCACCCGGTAGTTTTTTGGGCAGGTTGCGGTTGGAACACAGCAGCCGCATTTCAAGGTTCTGATCATTTATTTCAAACGGCGTGAAGTTCAGATCCACCAGGCTGATCTCAGTTTCTGATGCCAGCTCATTACGGTGATCCCCTTCCATTACCTGACGCCTGTGAGTCAGCCAGAAGGCCGATTTTTTGTCATGGTTACGGCTGTGATTAATACCATAAAACGGACGATATGGTATGTAATTACCATCCATGTCGGTGGCACCGGCCTCCAGAACACTGTATACCTCAAGGCCTTCCCGGCGACGGGAATCGGCAATCACAGGATAACGTGATTCGGTATGCGTTAACGGAACCGGGTCGGAAGAGAGTTCAAACAGATTCACGGCAGGCGTGCAGTTCAGCGCGAACATACCCGCATTCATCTGGTGCTCCAGCTCTACATCACTTTCGCGCAGATAAAGATAAATATTAAGGGTGTCTGAGTAGCTGGCATTAATAGCGATATCCAGTTGCGAAATATCAATAAACTGAAACTTCTCCTGAAACGCAAAGAACTCCGTCAGCAACCTGTACCCTTTAAAGGATTCGTCCGGATAAGGCAGCATACCTTCATCGGTACCAAAGCCCACCTGACGCAGGCAGTCTGCATTCAGTATGGTCGGGTAAGAATCGTTTTCACCGTTGGCAACAACCACCTTAAAGCATTTCGTCAGCAGCAGATCATAAATCGGGTGTACATGCTGAGCCTGACCACGCAGGAATAAACGTAACTGACTGAGATTCATATCGGCCAGACTGAGGTCAGCACTGAGTGCTTTCAGCGAAATTTTTAAGACCGCAGCAGCGCCCTGAATATCATTGCAGCCAGGTGCAATAAAAGGTCTTGGCATAAGCTGCGCAGAATCAATGCGCAGTGGCCACATATCCACCGGATAACTGGTCGTAAAACGGCATTCCTGACCATCCGGGGCCTGAGTATCCAGCAAGGTGCCGGATGGAATGGTTTCCATACCATCCAGATCTTCTGCCGGATTAAACTGTACAATCGACATCGAAGGAATCGGACGCAGATAATGCGGATACAGTGTTTCCAGCATAGCGTCTGTCAATTCGGGAAAGTCGTCGCTCAGTTTTTGCTGGATACGGGCGTTGAGAAAAGCAAAGCCTGATAACAGGCGTGCAACCAGGGGATCGTCAACCGCATCACTGCCCAGCTTTAGGCTTTCAGCAACCGAAGGGTGCTGACGGGCAAAATCACCCGCCGCCTGCTTAATAAACGCCAGTTCTTTTTCATAATGATATAACAGCCTGTCTGACATCAGAGTATCTCCGATACGTCGACTGTCTGATTAACCGGATTCAGCATCGATTCAAAAATAATCAATTCCTGCAAAGGGTTCACATTCAGAGTTGCTTCCACACGGAAGTGAATGGTTGGATTTTCGTTATCCAGTACAGTATCGGTTTTTACTTTTACTGTTTTGATTCTCGACTCAAATTTCAGAATCGTCTTTTCCATCTTCCGGCAAAAATCGTTACGGTTATCAAAGGTCGTCATATTAATAGTCGATAAATCCGGCAAGCCGTAATTAAGAACCGAGTCATCCAGGTTCTCATATTCTGCCGGTGGAGAAACGACGCAATAGCGTGTGTTAAACAGATTCTCCATATCCCGGCGGATACTTTCCCGTATGCAGCGTACAATGTGATGACTCTGACGAAAATCAGCGTCCCGGTTCTGATCGAGGAGACGGTCCAATACCGGCGGAATTAACCGCTTTTCCTGATAATCAGCCATGTTATACCTTTCCTGTATCAAGCTGATTCAAAGAGGTTGTCAGCTTCAGTTCTGACACCAGATGATCAACAGAATAATGTGTTTTCAGATGCACGATACTGGAGTAATGACCAGGTTTTCCCGGCTCTTCCTCTACTCTGACACGGGCCTCGCGCAGGGGGTAACGTGCCATCATTTCCCAGGATAAATCATCGCGTCCGGTGGAGTAATCATCCAGCCAGTTCTGTAAAAAGCGTTCACACGCTTCGGCTGTGATGTAAGAGCCAATTTTGTCGCGCACAATGACTTTGATGTACTGAGCAAAACGTGAACCACACAGAATCTGCTGCAGCATGGCACTGATGCGTGCATTAGCGTTAGCAGCTTTACTGCCGTAATTCTTAGACTGCTGCAGTGACGGGCAATTATTAAACGCGGCATAAGGCGTCTGGAAACAATGACAGAGCGAAGTCAGGCCATGATCGCTCAGCTCCCGCTCCAGCTGATCGGAAATCACCACCGAAGTCGACATTTTCACAGTGCCACTGGTCGGGTCTGTATGGTACGGCAATGAAGGAAACTGGGTGACCAGGCCACCACCAAAGTGGTCCCGGGGAACACCGCGGATATGAGAGAACCAGCCAACTTCTGAGAATTCACGGATCAGCACCGTGCCCAGCGCAAAACAGGCATTCCCCCACAGATACTTCGAACTGTCTCTGGCGGCGGTATCTTCACGGAAGTTAAGGCCTAAACGTGACCGTGAGGACGGCTGATGCGGCTCACGGATCAGAATATGAGGTAACGTCAGCGCCAGAAAACGGCTGTCTTCATGATCCCGCAGCGAGCGCCAGCGGATATATTCTTTGGAGCGGAATACTTCATCAAAGTTAATCGGTGTGCCCAGTGAATCGTAACTGTCGAGACCAAACAACTGTGGCGCAGCACTGCATACGAACGGACAAAATGAAGCGGCAGCTGTACGGCTGATCCCCTGCAGGGTAAATATATCGTCGTATTTATGGCCTTCATAGGGACGGTGCGAAATATAATAATCGCCCAGCAGAATGCTGAATGGTTCGCCGCCCGGCGTACCGAACTCCTGGTTATAAATCAGGTGGAACAGACCGCTCTGATCAAAGTCAGGCGCACGCTCAATGTCACGGGAGACATCCTTCCAGCTGGCATCAAGAAGCCGTACTTTGGTATTTTCTGTATTAACGAGAGAATCGACCAGAAACCACAGACCGCGCCAGGAACTCTCCAGCTGTTGATATCGCGGGTGGTGAATAACCGCGTTGATCTGCTCATTAATCAGCTCATCCAACATGGCAATCTGCTGATTCAGCCAGCGACGCAGAGTAAAGTTCTGGCGTGCACTACTGCCGGCAAAATTGGCTGTCCAGACAGAAAATGCTTTTATCGGATCAGGTTCGTAAAGAAACCCGCCAATCCCCAGAGAATAATCAATTTCCTGGTATGGATCAGTGGGTAATGGGCCCTGATGCACTCGATCGATGCCTGAAGAATCAGTCAGCACATGAGATCCCTTCAATTCCGTTGAAATAAAGGAGGGCAGAATTGCCCTCCCACAGACAACCGCTCAATACGGTTTTACTTAGGTTGAGGAATATTCGCAACCATACGCAGAGAGGTAGTAAGCTCTTCCATTTGCAGCCATGGCTTAAGGTAAGCAACAGCACTGTATGCACCAGGCTGGCCCGGGATTTCTTTCACTTCAACACGGGCTTCAGCCAGAGGATACTTGGCTTTCATTTCCGGTGAAGCATCCGGGTTGGAGTTAGTGTATTGAGAAATCCACTGATTCAGCCAACGCTCACAGCTTTCAGCCTGCATAAAGGAACCCACTTTATCGCGCGCCATAACTTTCAGGTAATGGGCGATACGGGAGGTTGCCATCAGGTATGGCAGACGGGCTGAAATGGCCGCGTTAGAAGTTGCATCAGGATCATCATAAACTTTCTGTTTCTGCGCAGTCTGAGCACCAAAGAACACAGAGTAGTCTGTGTTTTTATAGTGACACAGCGGCAGGAAGCCCTGGTTAGACAACTCAGCTTCACGACGGTCAGTAATACCCACTTCAGTAGGACATTTCTGGTCAGTATCGCCATCATCACTTTTAAAGATGTGTGAAGGCAGACCTTCAACACGACCGCCTTCAGCACCACGGATAGCAGTACACCAGGAAGTCTGTGAAAAGGCGCGGGTCAGCGTGGTACCCATAACGTAAGCCGCATTCATCCAGCAGTAATCATCATGTTCCGCTGCTTTAGACATGCCGGATTCATCCTGATCGAATTCTTCATAGTTGAAGCTTTCAACAGGCTTAGACGCTTCACCGTAAGGCATACGGGACAGAACACGCGGCATGACCAGTGTTACAAAACGGGAATCTTCTGAATCGCGGAAGCTTCTCCATTTAATGTATTCCTGAGCTTCAAAAATACTACCCAGATCACGTGGCTTAGACAGCTCAGTAAAGTCATCAAAGCCAAACATGCCGGCGCCGGCTGCAGAAATAAACGGACAGAAGGCTGCCGCGGCAACATTCGACATATTGCTCAGCAGTTCGATGTCTTCCGGATGGCTGGTGAATTCAAAGTCACCAATCAGCGCACCATAAGGTTCGCCACCGGCGGTACCGAATTCTTCTTCATACAGTTTTTTGAACGTCTGGCTCTGGTCAAACTCAACAGCTTTATCCAGATCACGGAACAGTTCACGCTTGCTCAGGTTGAGCATGCGGATTTTCAGGTTAGAACCGGTTTCTGAATTCATCACCAGGTGGTTAAGACCGCGCCATGAACCTTCCAGCTTCTGGAATTTTTCATCATGCAGAATCGCAGTCACCTGACGTGACATGGCTTCATCAATCGCAGCAACGGCTTTTTTGATGGTGTTGGTCAGGTTGCGGTCCCAGGTAACCGTTCCTTTCAGAACCTGTTCGGTCAGGTTAGACAGAAGGTCTTCTGTTTCTTCGCGCTTTGTTTGCTTAGTCGAAGTAATCGCCTGCTCAAGCAGGCTGACCGACTGTTCTTCCGCTTCTGCTGCGCCTGCTTCGTTTTGTAATTCTTCGTTAGCCATGACTTATTCGCCCCCTTCCTTTTCTTCTCCCAGACCCAGTTGCTGAGATATTTCCGTCACGTTGTCAGTATTCTTCAGAATCTCTTCCAGTACATTCTCAAGATCTTCTGAACGGTCTGCTTTACTTAACAGGTCACGCAGCTTGTTACGTGCATCCAGCAGCTTTTTCAGTGGTTCAACCTGATCAACAACCGCTTCCGGAGAGAAGTCGTCCATCTTACGGAAGTCCAGATCCACAGCCATTTTGCTGCCATCACCTGCCAGGGTATTTTCAACCTGCAGATTCAGTTTCGGATTAACCTTCGCCATTACTTCGTTAAAGTTGTCGCGGTCAATCTGGGTAAACTTACGGTCTTTCAGTGCTTTTCGGTTTTCAGCATTGTCACCGGAATAGTCACCCATAACGCCGGTAACGAATGGCAGTTCTTTTTTAACTTCCGCACCATTGGTTTCCACATCATAGGTAATGTGTACACGGGGCTTACGGACGCGTTTTAGCTTGTTGTGAATACTTTCAGACATGTTCAGCTCCTTTCGATATCTGCAACGGTCTTACCCCGTCGTCATCATTTATAAAATTACCATCCCAACCCGGATTCCTGCTGCGGCGGCGGTGCCGCCTGAGCAGGTTCAGGCTGAGTTTCGGGTTCCGGTTCCGCAGCGCCCTGAGGTTCCGTCGGTACAGTCGGTGGTGCAACATAGGCATGATTATCACTGCCATCCAGTTTCACCCCGGTGTATTGGGAAAACAGACTTCTTGCATTACCGTCCGGAATTAATTCCATCATCAGTTCTGCAACCGTCATACGTCCCCATTCAATCAACCGCTCAAGCCCCGGAGCAACCGGGGTATGGGGTTCGTACTGACGAAAGTATTTAGCTGCTTCTTCCATGCTTCTCAGCGCATCTTCCCTGTTAGTGATCGGGCCCGAGCGGACACCAGTCAGCTGAACAACCTGTGCGACGGCTGCACCTTCCGGTGCCTGAGAATCTTCTTCAACAGCGGCTGCGGCAGAACTGGCCTGCGCCGCTGCTTCCGCAGCATCTGCTGCATCTATTTTTTCTTTGTAGACAAACCTGACAGTACGGCCGAGTTCATCCAGCAGTTCAGTAATTTTGGTACTGGGTGGCGCATCAGCGCCGCACAGCTCACGCAGTTTGGCACTGGTCTCTTTATAAATCTGCGCGCTCTCTTCCAGCGTTGCAACATAATTCCTGCAACTTTCTATGCCAGTCTCGGCTACTGTGGCATTAAAGTCAGAAAGACTGTAACCCAGTGAAGAGATACGGGCTTCTTTCTTTTCTTCATCATCAATGCGGTCAGCATCGCGCGCCTGCAGGTATTGCCAGTAACTGAATTCGCCGGCATCGCCTTCATCGGTAATCGCCAGATTACGCAGCGGCGCCAGTAAAGTCCCTTCGCCACCATCACCATTAAGGCCGGTAATCGGTGCTACGCGGGTTTCGATACCATCTTCATCCGGTTCCGGGTAAAGGCCATCCCAGTATTCATCGATCAGTTTTTTGATAATAAGCAGGCCATCCCGCAGTCCTGCCATACCGTGCAGGCGGACCAGAGATTCAACATACCAGGAAGAAACTTCCAGGTCTTTGGACACGCTTTTCAGAATTTTTTCTGAGACTTCAGCAACCGTTTGCCAGGCCGAATAACTTTCGCCTGAATCTTCGTCACCGAACATAGCAGAACGCTCAGCCGCTCTGGCCGCGTTACGTGCATCCTTAACGGTATAATAATCAGACGTTGGAGAGCGGTCCTCACGAATATCCGATCCCTGTGGTGCGTCTTCACTGATGGGTGCAACCAACTGGTCAATATCAACCACGTGACTGAAAGACATATTTCTGAATCCTGTCAGAGCCGTAAATTTGAGGCGCTTTAGCTTACACCCCTTCCTGTTTATTGAACAGACTATGGAACAGCGGGCATTATCTACCCATTAAAACCACAATTCTTAAAAACATTTCTCAATTTTCAGACTAAGTTACCAGTAATCATGCCCATATATTCCCTTGGGTCTGGTAAACCTTTGCGAATGAGTGTCTGACCAGCGGCCACTTCGGTAGCAGCACTTGTCCATATGCTCATACTGCCATCAAAATCTGTCAGTGTTTTCGCCAGAGCCATAAACTGTGAAGCCAGATTATTACCGCTCAGAAACAGACTGCCGTTGGCCAGGTAGTCTGCACGGGCAACATCTTTTGCGTCTGTGCCGACAGAGGAAAATACCCTTTCCGCTTCATCAATACGCTGCAAAACCTGATCCGCGTCCAACTGCTCCTGCAGCGCAGCAACCGCCACCACTTCCATCGCTTCGTACCACTCCATCTGATCAGCAACAAGGCTCAGTACGTCCTGATTTTTAGGGAAAGGTCTGACCAGCGTGAGAGGAAAATAACGTCCGACGCTGTCGACGCTTGGTAACAATACACCTGCCCAGGCGGAGTCATCTATCGCACCGGCACGAATAGCAAAACGCCAGATAGGGCTGGTCAGAAAATAATCCAGCCAGCCGTCCGGTAAAAGTTCCTGACTGCCGGCAACGGAACACTGCAGCCAGCCATCCCACACACTGATAAATCCCTGTGGCAGCCGCCGGCTGATAAAGTCACCATGCGCCGGCAGTTTTCCAAACAGACCTGTCTGCTGCATATCAATTCCTGTCAGAGTGATGCCGGGCAACGGAAATTCCGCAGCAGTCCCAGATCAAATGCATTTACGTTTGTCGCCGACGTCACCCGCAGCGTGACATCAAACCCTTTATCGACCAGGCGAAGATCGCGGCTGGCAGATGATGCTGTACTGGTAATCTGTCCGGCGTCCAGCATACGGATAAACGACCACGCCCCTTCATACTGGATAGAATTGACGTTTTCATTAAGGTCTTCAAAGATAACCCGCACACGGTTGTCTTCGCCGGCCACCCAGCTCATATTTTTGGCGATCCGCGGACCGTGAGAGTAACTGATCCGTGATGAGCTGCCGAGCTCCAGCGTGAATAGACGCACCGCCGAATTGAGCCGTTCCGGTCTGGCTTTGAAGGCCACCGAGGCACTTTCACCTTTTGCGTAATAGGCACGGCGGATATTATCTGCGCGGCGGAACTGAGTCAGGGTATCGGCATTCAGCCCGAGACTGACACCGGCATAGCTTTTTGATTTCCAGCGGTAGACGTCCACGAAGGGGGCGATATATTCATCAACAAATGCCTGCTGAATCCCGCCCGGCTTAAAGAAGTCATTAAACGCTGTAAACGAGGCTTCGGTCTGGCGACCACGCGACAATGGGTAGCGGTCGTAAAGGTTATTACGATAATTATCGTAAACCTGATAACGCCAGACATTGTCGACATGCACTTTGGTTTTGACCATCAGTGCGCGCCAGGAATCGTTAGCCAGATCCGTTAACCAGCCCTTCGCCTGATCCTGAGCAGTCACCGCCATATTTTTCAATTGCTGAATCGGTGCCGCACTGCTGCCGGAGAACTGGCCTTTGGCCACTTCAAAAGCGGCCAGATTTGAATCCGGTGCATTATTAATCTGGCTCAGATATTCCGCCAGCTGCTGTATACCCTGCAGGTAGCCCTGCAGCTTGGTCGGCATATTATTTTCAGACTGAACCAGGCGCTGAACATCAATGAAAGTGTTATCGACCAGGTTTGGCTCACGGACTTTATTAATCACACCACTGATCGCATCACCTTTTTTACCGGCTTTGCCCGGCAGGCTGACCTGTGGCGTCAGGTTGGTGTTCTCAGCCACCAGCTCAGTAACGTGAATCAGAGGTGAGGATACCGGGTCCGATAACAACAGCGACAGATTGACTGCCTGATCCAGCGAACGGACATCCGCCAGCGTGAAGCGGCTGAAGAAGCGGCGCCAGCGCTGTACGTAATCTGTCAGATACAGTTTTTCAACTTCTTTGCTCAGCTTCTTGAGATCTTCACGGCTGTAATCTTCGCCGCGCACATCCGAACCATAAATCCAGCGGTCTTCGGCAATGCGCGTCATCATCTCAGAATCCGGACCGTAATCGGCCTGATCATAACCGGCTTTGGTATACAGGAATGGCATACGGAATACAGGGTCGTTTTCACTGACACCAAATACCCGTTGCGTATCACCGCCAATATTCGGATACAGGTCAATCATCTGCGCATTGTTATCCACTTTCTGCAGCTGCATATACAGGCGCTGAGCCACAGTAATACGTTTAAGCTGATTGCGGGCATTGGAGACCACAAACTGATCCGGCTGCTTATCTTCTGCAAAACCGGCTGCGATCAGATGATCAAGGTTGGCCGCCAGCTGTTTCTGCTCAGACGCTTTACCCGGGTAGAGGTCAGCCCAGCGGGTCTGGGCATAACTGCGAATCTCTTCATAATCACGATGCTCCTGATCGAACACCATCAGATACACTTTAAAAATCGGCAGCAGAGAGGCGTCATCAGCCGACAGAGTCCGTAAATGCCGCTCCAGCATGCGCGCCAGTGTCGGCTGAAATACTTCGCGTAACTGATTCAGATATAAGGTATCAGCGGCTTCATCCACACGGCCATCGTACAGGCCAAGGTTACTGATAAACGGATGCTCTTCCTGGTCATACACTTTACTGGCAGCACGTAAAGGCTCTACCACCGCCAGCGCATCTTCCATATCCGCTGTGCGCGGATCAAAGTGTTTGCGGCGTTCATTAAATTGCGCATAGAGCGCTTCAACTTCCGACATGTACGACTTGTTCTGAGTTAACCCCGTAGCCCAGAGTGTCGCACTGCCCACGAAAACAATCCCCAGGGCGGTCATAACACCACGCCGCGCCCACAACAGAATATTCTCGGTTTTGCGGTTAACGCCTACCAGTTCGGATTCAGGAAAGATAACGTCTTTGAACAGGCGGGTGATAAAGTAACTTTTACCACTGCCCTGCTGTTGCTGTGCCGATGATTTTTCAAGGCCAAAGTTAGTACTTACCTGCGCCATCATACGGTCAATCGGGCTGCCTTCCTGTGTACCACTGGTGAAGTACACGCCACGCAACATAGGCACAGAGCCGTATTTATTCGGCGCAAAGGTATGCTCAACAAATTCATCCAGAACATTGATCAGACTTTCCACATGCGACGGAAAACCCTGAATCATGGCGCGCTTATCGGTGTTGCGTTCCTGATGAACGCGCCACAGAAGGCGCTCATTCAGACGGTGTACCAGCTCAGATAATTCTTTTTTCAGCAGCGAGATATCCGCGCCGGCTTCCTTGCTGGTTTCACCGGGGAAACTGACCCCCCAGACCTGCTCACGCTCGGCCTGAGACAGATTGGCAAAAAATTCACTGAACCCCGCTACCAGGTCACTTTTGGTAAAGGTCAGATAAACCGGAAAACGTACACCCAGTTCATCCTGCAATTCGTTAATCCGTGAACGGATAGTCCGGGCCTGTAACAAACGCTGTTCTTTAGTCTGAACCATCAGATCCTGCAGACTGATGGCGACCAGCGCACCGTTAATCGGCCGCCGGCTGCGGTATTTTTTCAGCAGCGAGAGAAATGAATTCCAGGCTTTATTATCCACCACCCGGTGACTGTCCTGGGTCGTATAACGCCCGGCGGTATCAATCAGGACGGCCTCATTGGTAAACCACCAGTCGCAGTTACGGGTACCACCAATACCGCCCAGCGCCTGCTTGCCATGACTTTCAGCAAGGGGAAACTCCAGTCCGGAATTAACCAGCGCCGTGGTTTTACCGGACCCCGGCGGGCCGATGATGATATACCATGGCAGCTGATACAGACTGCGGCTGCCGTAACGGGATTTAAAGCGGGATTTCTTTAAAGTGGCCAGTGCTTCCTGAAAACGACTGGCGACGGCTGCCTGTTCTTCCTGGCTTAACTCAGCATCCGGATCAACCGGCGCTTCTTCCTGTGACTCTTCAATACCACCAATCAGTTCTTTATTCTGCTTCCGCTCAACCAGCCACTGACTGATATTCCAGGTCAGCCAGATCAGCCAGAAAATACCAATGATGATAAAACGTGTTGAATGGCTTAACGTCACGTTATCCGCACCGAACTTAATAAATTCAGCGCCAAACCAGATCAACAACGACAACGCGATCAGGCCAATAATCCCCAGGACCCACTTATTACCCAGGAACTGAATCAGTCGTTTCATGAATACTCCATTTTCATAACAGTGGGCCCATGATGGCCATCACCTGCCGGTAAACCTTTAAAAGTCAGTTAATCAGTAAAAACGCTCATCACGTTCAGGCTCTGTTGTCGCAGCATCCAGACCTGCCGGATCATCAGGCTCAGTAACCCCACTCAATACGTGCTCCGCAACCGGACGGGTTTCTTCATAAAGCCAGAACCGGAAGCCGGAATAAGTCAGCACCATAACCGCCAGAACCACACAGGCAATCACCCACACAGGAATGTAGTTTTTCATGTAGGAATCTGGCTTTACCGTCCCTTCCCAGTGAGGTGACAGATCACCTTCGCGCACCGGACGGTGCTGCTCGATGGTGTTGTAAAGATTGTCGCGGATGGTCTCCAGCTGCTCATTGCCTCTGGGCATGACCCGGTATTTGCCCTGAAAACCAAGACTGAGGCAAAGGTAAAACAATTCCAGAATATCCAGATGCGTTCCCGGCGTTTCCAGCAGTCGCTGAAGAATCAGAAAGCTTTTTTCACCACCGGATGTTTCCTGATGAAACAGACTCAGGAGTGAATGCTGGCTCCAGCCACTGCCTGCGCCCCAGGGCGTGTTCAGTACAATTTCATCAATCACCGAACACAGCAGGTAGCGGGCGGCGATGACATTTTCCTGACTGATGCCCTGATTACGCGCATTGCGTTCGAAGGTTTTGATTTCTTCGGTCAGCCGGCGGTGCAGATCCGGTGGATTGTCATGCTGCATGGTGGAGCGCAATTTATGCACCAGCGTCAGCAACATGGCCGCGGAATTCACCAGCGGGTTCAGGCCATTGCGGATTTCAAACGCATCGGCAACGCCACCACTGGCAGGCTGAGCAGGCGGGGGAGTCGCAGCGCCTTTACGGCCTGCGCCCGGAGTCGGAATCATTACCGTCCGGTCTGTGGCTCCGGGCATGGGTCTGCCGTCATTATTACTCATGTGTTCAGCTCCTGATTGCCCACAGTTCCATAATCAGCCCCGGATACTCCGCCCCCAGATGCACAGCAAAACCACCGGACTTCTGCATTTGCTGCCACAGCTGACCGTTGGATTCGATTTCGAAATAGGTAAATCCGGCATGGTAAGGAATCTGCCTTGGCGCAACCGGCAAAGGTCGTGTGCGCAAGCCTGGCAGTTGGGTAGAAATCAATTCGCGGATGGTTTCCACCGGCGCAACTTTCACCTGCGCCGGGAAACGGCTGCGCAATACTTCCGATGGCAGATCGGCCTTAACCGCGATCACAAAGGTGGCGGATCTCGTCAATGACGGATCGGTAATTGGCGCAACATAAATGCCGTACTTACGTTCCACAAGATCCAGAGAAATGGCGGATTGTTCAAGCACCATGCTCAGAGATTGACGCAGTGCGGTAAACAAACCGGAAAATGTCTGCTGCAGATTCTCATGACTGTACAGAGGAATTTCCGGCGGCCGTTTATCCGCAGCGGTAAAGGTCGACAGCTCTCCGGCCAGTTGCAGCAGTTCGGTATAAAGTGTCAGTGGATGCAGTGTTGCCATCGAAGCCAGATGCTTAACCACAGGCTCAACCCGGTTAATCACCTGCAACAACATATAGTCCGCCACTTCCGCGGAGCCGGAACGGCCGGAATCACTCAAACGATGGCTGAGTGCTTCACCGCGTTGCTGCAGCAGCCCCTTAACCTCTTCGATATAGGCTTTGATTTCGGCACTGGCATTACAGTCGACCAGCTGCGGAATAAAACTTTTATCCAGCTTCACCGGATTGCCGGGCAGTTTTTCCTGAATACGGGCAATACCGATGCAGGCATAGCCGCCCAGATCTTCCGAACCCAGTTTAAAACAGGTGGATAATTTACCGATCTGAATACGGGCTGCCTCACCGGAGGAAGAGGCACTGTTACGCGCATCAAAGTTGTAGGTCTTATAGCGCGCCTGCGGAAATTCTTCTTCATCCCGCACCGATTCCTGCGCTCCGGGACGCTTCAGCGGCACACACAGATAAATAATTTCGTCACGGGTGTTATCAGGAATTTCCAGAATAGCAGGCAACTCTTCCGCTTCCGGCGCCATGATCGGTGTACCGTCCGGAAAAATGCCGCGTACGGATGACACCGAGACTTTGCCCAGAGCCAGTGGCTCTGCGTCTATTGTATAATCCTGCAATCCCCAATAATAACTGCCGATAGCACCGCTACGGGCTTCAACCAGGCGCTCCAGATAACGATCCTGCTGTTGAAAATGCTGCGGCCGGAGAAACATCCCCTCTGACCAGACTACCTTGTTTTGTGAAGACATCTGTCATCCTGTGAAATCTTGAGCCTTATTTAAGGCGGGTATCATCCAAATCCGTATGTCATGCAAACTTAATCGTGGCGGGATTTGTCTTTAGCAAAGTTTGGGCGCACCTCTGTGGACTCATCCACTTCTTCCACTTTGCGGTGCACAGTGGTGGCGTCAATCTCAATGTTATAGCCGTTAACATTATGCTCCAGGACCGGAAGAATCAGCAGCGACTCGGCATCCTGATAACGATTGAATTCAGCCATCACACCCAGAAACCGCACATCGGGGCTCAGCTCAATAACCTCAGTGCGTTTTTCACCCGGTGTCACTTCTTTCAGAACCACCGAGCCAACCAGTTCTTTTCCCAGCCGTGCTTCTGCATTTTCATAAAGACTGAGAAAATCCTGACGACGGAACTGGCGGTCATCCGTCAGCTTGAAAATGTGCAATACAACCGGTGATGGGCGACGGTCAGCATCCGGATTGATATCTTCTGATGCTGCAATATGCAGCTCAGCCGACGTATCCAGCTCCAGCACTTCCTTCACCGACTGACACCCGGCCAGAAAGCCTGCAGCAACTAACATCATGAAACAAGGTAGCTTTACAAATTTCCGAGGTTCAAATTTCATCGGGTATCCTTTTTAACCTTTCACCACAAAATTCTTCTGATCAAATGCAGGGTTACTGCGTTTTGTTCAACATCCGGTTGTTTTTCAGTTCGGCCAGCTGCTTTTCATAACTTCTTGCAAACTCATCACCAAACAGTTTGTTGTACGTTGTTTCATAATCCTGTTTCAGCGTTCCATAATATTGCTCAAACGCGACCCAGTTTTTCGCATCTTTATTCCCCAGCAGAGAATCCCGCGCTCCTATATAACGCTTTAAGTTCTCCGGATCAAAGTGCTGAAGCATGGCCTCATACGCCATATTCATTCCTTTCAGCACCGCCACCTGGTGATCAGACAAATCATCAAAACTGTCCTGAATTGCCTGAGACGGACGCATGAAGGCACTGCGATCACCGCCGAACATAACCTTCATCGCATCCGCAGCATTGGCTGAGAACTTCATCGGATTATTGTCTACTGTCTGAATCATCGTGTGCTGAACCCGCAGCTCATTTTTGATCGCGGCCCGGGCGCGCAGAAGGTCAATCAGGCGCGTCACAGTTTCATTAATAACGCTCGACATCTCAGGGATCAGCTGCTGCAGATGTTCCGGGCTGATACTTTCCAGACCCAGCAGCGTCGCCAGCTGCTGCAACTCATTAACGCCAAATTGAACCCCTTCACCGGAAGTGGCCGATTTTGACTCAGAAGCAGGGTTAACTTCTGCGTGCTTAATCTCATTTTTAAGCCACGGATCAGAAGCCGGTGGCACTCCGCTCCCGGATTCAGCAGTCCCTCCTGCCGGAGGCGTCTGATAGCCGGCCTGCGAGAAGGCATCCGCTGGCGGCGGAGGCTGTGGTGTCTGCGGCGGGAAAGGATCCGGCGCCGGCGGTACCGGAGGGGAAACATTCACCGAGTCAGCATTTTTAGCGCCGGCCGGAATGCCAAACAGACTATCAATATCATCCGGCGCAGAGCCGCCGGCATCCGATGCGGCAAACGGGTTATCTGCCGGCGGCGCCGGTGGTGCTTGCGGCGCCTCACTGGCAAAAAACGGGTCCGGTGCCTGTGTATGAAAATCCGGTGGAGGCGGTGGCGTATTATCAAACGCCGGGGCATCTTGATGAGACTCGGGCGTGATCTTCATCTGATGCTGATTAGCCGGCGCATTATCGGCAATGCTGCCAGTCTTCCACCAGTCATCGTCGTCATCCCAGGAACCAGCCGACGGCCCGGTATCCGATGCCGGGTTGCGGTTCAGCACAGATAAGGGATCAATTTCTTCCTGACCGCCTACCAGGGACGACCCCAGTGATGAACCGGAAGAAGCAGACGCCCAGGGGTCTGGCGCCCCGCGCTCTGCCGGAGAAGATTCCACCGGCGCCGCCCCCCAGCCATCATCTGCCGCGAAAGGGTCTGATTTCGGTGCGGAAGGGTCCAGCCATGAATCTAATTCTTTGGCACTACTCTGGCTTTTCTGAGCTGCGGCCGTCGCCGGATTAAATGTGGTCTTATCGCCACCATCGAGAAAATCGACAGCTCCCAGATCGGCCGATGCCGGCTGCTCCGGCGGCGGTGCCTTAACCGATGCCCGCAACTGGTATTCACCCAGGTTCAGCACATCACCGGACATAATCTCATGGGCCGTTCCCGGTCCCAGAGGCGACTGACCTTCATTAACAAAGGTACCGTTTGTGCTGTGATCTACCAGCAGAAATTTGCCCGCCGAAAACTGAATTTCAGCATGACGGGAAGACACTATACGTTCTGAATCGGGCAACACCCAATCGTTCGAATCGGCCCGGCCAATCATTCCGCCATTCTTCTTAAATACTTTCGTATGATTAAGCATATTGGCTTGAGCAGGACAGCCGATTACGGTCAGAACCAAATCCATTTAATCACCACCGTGAGGAATCGTCGGATACAATAACCGGAAAGCTATTGCAAAACAGTTAAACGGAAATGTGTCACAAAACACACTCTTCCGTGTTATATATTGAGCCAAGCGGCTAAGTTCTATAGTATCGGCGCGTTTCCATCAGTTCAAGCAATCGGAAACAGACCCCAAAAGGAATCCCCGGTCACCCACGGATGTAACGTTTGGCTTTTTAACTATTACGGGCGCGATATGACCACAAACAAGGACGATAAAACTCAGATCATCCAGAAAGGAAATAAGTCAGACCAACCAGCAACACCTGAAAAAGCATCAGGTAAAAGCGGGCAGCGTGACTCCAATACCCCAGCGGACGATTCAACCATTATTGTTGGCAGTCAGAACACTGGTGCCGATAATGGAAAAGACAATCCCGACGTTACTGTTGTTAATCTGAATGCCCGTACCATTCCGCCGGCATCGTCAGCCTCGTCGCCACAACCGAAAGCTGCCGCTTCAGCCGCGGCCGAAAACCGCCGGGTAATTAAAGGGCGCTTTGAACTTGTCTCCATGCTGGGGGCCGGTGGCATGGGGGCCGTGTATAAAGCACTCGACCGCCGCAAAGTGGAAGCCAGTGACTCCGACCCTTATGTCGCCGTTAAACTGTTAAATGATGACTTCCGTCAACATCCGGATGCATTTATCTCTTTACAGCGGGAATCCCGTAAGTCACAGACTCTGGCTCACCCCAACATCGTAACCGTATACGATTTTGACCGTGACCGTGACACCGTCTTTATGACGATGGAATTCCTTGAAGGCTCGCCACTGGATGAACTGCTGCGTAAACATCCGGATGGTATGGAAGCAGAAAAAGCGGAAAGCATTCTGCGCGATATCTCCAACGCACTGATATACGCACACTCGCACAATATTATTCACTCCGACTTTAAGCCAGGTAACATTTACGTTACTAACAAAAAGGGCACCAAGGTGTTTGACTTTGGTATCGCCCGCGCCGTATCCGAAGGCAGCGCCGCCAACACCGCCGGTGAAAAAACCATTTTTGATGCCAGCACACTTGGCGCCCTGACTCCGGCTTATGCCAGTAAAGAAATGCTTGACGGCTCTGAGCCGTCACAGTCCGATGACGTATACGCCTTAGGCTGCGTCGCGTATGAACTCTATTGTGGCAAACACCCTTTTAACAAAATGCCGGCGGACCAGGCCTTTAAAAAAGGCTTAAAACCTAAACGGCTGAAATCACTTAGCCGGCGCCAGTGGAATGCCCTGGCAGCCGCACTGGAATTTACCCGTGAAAACCGGACGGCTACTGTCGCCGAGTTTTACGAGAAATTCTTTGGCAAGCCCCGGGTTCTGATCTGGGCGCTGGCCACATCTCTGATAGCCTTTGCCGTTGTCGGTGGCGTCTACCTGAAAAACTACAATGAACAGGCAGAAGCTCAGGAAAAACTGAAAGAAGAACTTCAGCTTGAGCTGCAGACCAAACTGGAAAGCTCCGCCATCGACAACCAGGAAAATGCCCTGGACCGCCTGATGCAGATATCCGCACTGACACCCAAGTGGGATGCGGAAGTACGCCGCGAACTCAGGAAATATAACGAACTGGTGCCAGACGACGGCACCATGAACGAGAAAATAACCCGGCAGACTGCCAAAGCCTACGTCGACGAAGCCAGAAGACGGATTGAAAATGATGAACTGAAAGGCGTTACGCCACTGCTGCAGGCAGCGCTGCGCTGGGACGCTCCGACAGACACCGTCAACCTGCTGTCAGAACAACTGAACACCAAACAGGAAGCCGAACGTTTACGTCAGGAAAACGCCCGCTTAGCGGTAGAACGCGAAAAAGCCGAGCGTATGCGTATTGAACAGGAACAACGTGAAGCTGATCTGGAACGTGCACGGCAACAACAGGTAAAACAGGAAGTGGACCGTCTGGAAGACTCCCTGCGCTGCCCCAATGACATCGATGTTGCCGGCCGGGTTGCCGATCACCTGCATTTGCTGGAATCTCTGGACCCGGATCGTTCGGCAGCACTGAGAACAGCGGTTGCTTCATCCCTGACGCAGTGTTTTAACAAGATTGCCAAAATCAGTCCCTACTCCGCGGCCAGCATGCTGGAAGAATCCAAAGCGTTATTACCTGACCAATCCAGCCTGGATAAACTCAAAGTCGACTATTGTGGCCACATCGCGCCGGGCACCGGTGCCAAAGGGCGCCGCTACACCTGCGCAGACCCATTACCGGATGGCGCCAAAGGCCCGTCGATGGTTGTTGTCCCCTCCCCACAGGAAGGCAAGGCCATTGCCATCAGTGAATATGAAATCACCTATGATGACATCGCTGACTTCTGCCGGGTAACCGAACGCTGCGATGCCAGCCAGTACGCTAATAACTTTTTGCCGCTGAACAATATCAATATTGATTTCGCCAACAATTTTGCCGACTGGTTATCTTCCGTCACCGGACAGCATTATCGCCTGCCGGAATACGATGAATGGCTGCTCGCTGCAAAAGCGGACGGTGCGCCGGAGTCCGCCGACCGTAACTGCTTCCTGAAATATGGCGCCATTGAAAAAGGAACACAACTGCGTAAAACCACCATTGGCCGGCCAAACTCATACGGCCTGGTCAGCCACGTTGGTAACGTGCAGGAATGGGCCTACCGTGGCAGCCAGCTGGTTGTCGCCGGTGGCTCCCGTCAGACCCCGATGGATGAATGCCGGATTAACACCGTTAAACCCCACAACGGCAGTCCGGATGAATTTACCGGCTTCCGTCTGGTGCGTGAAACCATTCGCTGACAACAGCTTAATGCCCGGCTGAATTGACAGCCGGGCATTAACTCAATATTGCCCGCAACCACCTTTATTATTCACCATACTCGCTAACCTTTACCGGGCCTTAACACCACCCGCAAACACGAGGTTTAAAACCAGAGGCCACAAAAATTCCGGCACTCTGAATTCTAAACGGAACGGCTGTCACCACAGGATGTTTATATGAAACTCTCCCACCTATTTTTACCCTCTGTTTTAGCTCTGGCCACCGCCCTGCCCGTATACGCAGAAGACGGCCGTGCCGACTATGACCTGGACGACAACGGACTAATTGAAATCAACGACCTTGCCGATCTCAATGAAATCCGCAACAACCTTGATGGCACAGCGCTATATGATGATTTAGACGCCAGCAACAATGGCTGCCCTCAACCCGACGGCTGCCACGGCTTTGAACTCACCACCGATCTGGATTTTGATACCAACGGCGATGGCGTTATAGACGAAAACGATGACTATTGGAACAATGGCGAAGGCTGGGAGCCGATAGGTAATTATCAAATCAGCAATGCCGGTGCTGAAACGCCTTTTACTGCCGTATTTAATGGTAACGACCACAGGATTTTAAATCTGTATATCCATTGCTCTGCCAGTGATGATTATCAGCATGGTCTATTTGGGTTTATTCGTAATGCATCCATTTCCAACCTGGAGCTGAGCGGAGAATTAACATCAGTTGACTGCCCACTTGCCGAAGGGGCTGTTGGCGGCCTGGTGGGAGAAATGGATTCGTCCGATGTGACCCATACCCATATCAATGCGACGGTGATCGGAGGTGATGGCACTGGCGTCGGTGGCTTGATAGGCAAAGCTGAAGATTCATCAGTTTCCTATTCCTCCAGCGATTCAAGAGTGACAGGCCTTGGAAAGCTTCGTAGTGGTGTTGGTGGTTTAATCGGGTTCATCGAAAATTCCTCAGCGTCAAACCTTGAATCCAGCGGTCACGTCCAAAGAACTTACACTGATGACGTCTTTACTATTATTGGCGGGTTAATGGGAACTGCTTATGACACTGATGTAATCCTTAGTCATAGCTCAGCCTCGGTTGATGCAACCGAAGGGGAAGGATATACCCATGCCGGGGGACTTTTGGGAAGTCTAGACGGGGGGAACTGGCGCAGAGTTATGCTATAGGTAACGTAACAACAACGTCAGGCATAGTTGGGGGTCTGGTTGGAAGTTGCTATGGCAATATAGTAAACAGCTATGCATCCGGAGGCGTAACCTCATCATCACCTACTGCGTCTGGTGGTTTAGCCGGGGGAACCTACGGAGCTGATATTCAAAAAAGTTATGCCACTGGCCAAGTTAGTGGTTCATCTTCCGCAGGACTCATAGGTTATTATGAATACGATGAAATAAATAATACCTATTGGGCTACTGATTCCACTGGGCAAACCGAGTTAAATGATTCAGGCCCATCTGTTTCACTAATCGACAACGCTGGTGTCCTTTTATCCGACCTATGGTGCCCAACCTCAGCGAATGATACGGATTGCCTTCCGGATGTTACCTTATTTGAAGACTGGGACGATACCTACGTAAACGACCAGGGTGAAACCGTAGCCGTCTGGGATTTCGGCACCAGCAGCCAGTTACCCGCTCTTAATATAAATGGTGAGGTTTACCGCGACAGTGACCTGGATGGCGTGGAAGACCGTTTTGACGATTACCCCAATGACCCGGAACGTTCGCATAAATCCTCGTCATCCAGCGGTGGCTCTCTGTTCTGGTTGGTTGGTTTAACGCCGTTCGCCTTAATGCGAAAACGTAAGGTTTTAAAAGCCTTATGATCCAATATCTTTGAACTAATCAGAAGCCAGCTTAAAATGCTGGCTTTTTATTATGTGTTTTACAGTAAACCTGCAGCCTTTATTTTCAGGATCCCTTTCAGTCGCGAATCCATCGAAGACGGACATTCTGTGAATTCCATTCCACACAGAGTTTAAATAACACACCCGGAATAACGCATCACGGCATAAGGCCTTCGGCCATCGGCGCTGAAGCACCTCCTACAGAGTTAAGAGGTAAGGGTTAGCCGTTTATACATTCCGACAGCAATTTCCAACCTTTTCCTTGTGTGCGGAATTATTCTTCTACCTTGCGGAAATTGGTAGGAGCGCCTTCAGTCGCGAATCTGTCGAAGACAGACATTCTGTGGCATAGCGTTTTGCATGGATCATCAATAAAACAACGTATATCCAGTGTAGGAGCTGCTTCAGCTGCGATATCCGGCGACAGCCGGAAATTCCGTGGATTAGCGTTCCACACGGAATTTTATTAACACACGCGGGATAACGTATCAGGGCATAAGACCTTCGGCCATCGGCGCACTGATATACCCAACCAGGCTGGTCTGACAACCTGTAAAAATCGGCATTGAAAACGCCATCCTCATCGCATCAGACAAATCACGCCGTGCCTGAATTTATTGCTTTCCGTGCAACAGAATATTGATGCTGTTTTCATCACATATTCACACACTCTTGCCGATAATCGCAGGACAACACATTGACATAAGCGTAAAATGGAGCGATTGAATTTGACGGTTCCCATCAGCGGGTATCGCCTTTCTACAAACAGCCACCCACAACAGTCAGAATGGAACTGCTGTCACCACAGGATGTTTATATGAAACTCTCCCATCTATTTTTACCGTCACTTTTAGCTCTGGCCAACGCCCTGCCCACCTATGCGGAAAGCGGCCGTGACGACTATGACCTGGACGACAACGGACTGATTGAAATCAACGACCTTGCCGATCTCAATGAAATCCGCAACAACCTTGATGGCACCACTTTATATGGTAAAAGTGACGGCTGCCCACCGGAAGGCTGCGAAGGTTTTGAACTCACCACCGACCTGGATTTTGATACCAACGGTGATGGTGTTATGGACGAAAATGATGACTACTGGAACAATGGCGAAGGCTGGGAGCCGATCGGAAACTATATATATGGTGATTCCGACTCTGAAGAGCCTTTTACTGCTGTATTTAACGGGAACGATTACAAAATTTTAAATTTGTATATCCATTGCTCGACCAGCGATGAGTATCAACATGCTTTGTTTGGTTTTATCCGCAATGCAGAAATGTCAAATCTGGAGTTGTCTGGTGAATTGATGTCAATCAATTGCTCCCTTGCGGAAGGATCTACTGGCGCGCTGATTGGTTTCGCTGAAGCTTCCGAAATACATCATATTAATTCTACAGGCACAGTGAGGGGAGGGACAGGAGCAACCGGCGGTGTTGTAGGTAGAGCTCTGGATAATTCATTGATTTCTTATTTATCCAGCTCAGGGGATATATCCGGCGTTGCATATGCCGGAGGTATTATTGGTCATTGCAGATACTGTTCATTGACCAGTAGTCAATCACAGGGAAATATCACCGGAATCGGACCCGAGGGTAGATATTTAGGTGGACTCATAGGATCGACACTTTACGCCAGTGTAACACTTAGTCACAGTTCCGCCGATGTTAAAGGTTACGGTGCGTTAGGAGGTCTGATAGGCAATTCTGATTATTCTACGATTGCTCAAAGCTATGCCACCGGTAACATAGTAGCATCCTTCCGTTATTCAGGAGGGCTGGTTGGGCGTTTGCGAACAGGGAGTAGCATATCCAATAGCTATGCCACCGGTAATGTACTTGCTGAAAGCGAATATGCTGGCGGACTGATTGGTGATTCCAAAGAAGGTAGCAGCATAGAGAATAGCTATGCCATCGGGTCTGTCAGTGGTGGCAATTACATTGGTGGTGTTGCAGGGTACGTAGAAGAATCCTCTTCTATTAGCAACAGCTACTGGGCAACTGACACCTCGGGACAAACAGATATCTTTGGTGATGATGATACCACAACGGTTTTAACCGATAACGCTGGGGTTTCCCTGGCAGACCTCTGGTGTCCGATATCTTCCGATGATGCGGAATGCCTCCTGAATACCACATTATTTAAAGGCTGGGACGATACTTACTTCAACGACCAGGGTGAAGTGGCCGTTTGGGATTTCGGCACCAGTAGCCAGTTACCTGCATTGAATATAAATGGTGAGGTTTACCGCGACAGTGACCTGGATGGCGTGGAAGACCGTTTTGACGATTACCCCAACGACCCGGATCGTTCGCATAAATCCTCGTCCTCCAGCGGTGGTTCTCTGTTCTGGTTGTTTGGTTTAACGCCGTTCGCCTTGATGCGCAAACGTAAAGTTTTAAAAACCTTCTGATCAGATATCAGAGACCTTTGAATCAATAAGGAGCCAGCTTAAAACGCTGGCTTTTTATTGTGTACTTTACAGTAAACCTGCAGCCTTTATTTGCCGGATCTCTTTCAGTCGCGAATCCATCGAAGACGGACATTCTGTGGATTCGCATTACACACAGAATTTAAATAACACACCCGGACGTATAAGGGCATAAGGCCTACGGGCATCGGCGCTGAAGCACCTCCTACAGGGTTAAGAGGTAGAGGTTAAGGCGTGTTTAAATTCTGCCGACCTTTTCCCTGTGTGAGGAATTTTTCTCCATCCTTGCGTATATCGGTAGGAGCGCCTTCAGTCGCGAATCCGTCGAAGACGGACATTCTGTGGATTAACGTTCCACACAGAGTTCAAATAACACACCAGCAATAACGCGTCACAACATAAGGCCTTCGGCCATCGGCGCTGAAGCACCTCCTACAGGGTTAAGAGGTAAGGGTTAGCCGTTTATACATTCCGACAGCAATTTCCAACCTTTTGCTCGTGGGCGGAATTATTCTCCATCCTTGCGTATATCGGTAGGAGCGCCTTCAGTCGCGAGTCCATCGAAGACGGACATTACGTGAATCAACAACGTTCCATACGGAATTCGTTTATTCCTGCCGACAATGAAAAAATCCCGTCCACTGATCGCTCAGCGTACGGGATTCATTGTTTTGCATCATATCTCAGACGACTCACCCCGACAAAAGGGGCGAGGAATCGTCAGCACTCAGGGCAAATCAATCTGCTCTCGCAAAGAAGCTGGCAGAACCGTACCGCGTCCGTTACTTGTGCCTTTACCGGATTCAATGGCAGCGCGAATTTTATCTGCCACTTCTTCACTGACTTTAACAACCACTTTAATCAGGCTGCCATCAGAAATGTTGGAAGGGTCTTTAATCGACGGGTTCTGATTGACCAGCGTCTGCCACAGGCTGCCATTCCCAAGGAAGCGTTGTGATAAGCTCCAGAGCGAATCACCGGCACGGAATACGTAGTCTTTTACGACGCCCAGCACCTGGCCATCTTCTGATATCGCAACCTGAATATCCTGATCATCATCAGCGACCAGTTCAGATTCACCTTCCACTTCGTATTCGTCTTCCGGAGCATCGCCGGAAGCCGTCGCTTCATAGGAAGCCAGCAACATGGCCACAGTAGACGTGTCTAAAGATGAAGAGTTATCCGCAATACGATATTCACCATCATCACCGGCAACCGCCGAGGCATCGGCCACAAATGGCGTCACACCTTCAAAAATAGCGGGATCAATTTCAACCAGATTACCCACGGTATCTTTAATCACAAATGATCCGGACTGTGAGCTGACCAGAGATTCAGATTCGTTACCTTCGGCATCAAAATCCGGAACCTGGTTACGGAACAGAGGAGTCACGTAAGTTACCGCTTTCATCCGGAGTATATCCGTCACATCAAAGGTCAACTGACGGAAGTTTTCACCGATAGCGCCCCACTGGTTATCGTCCGAGTCAGAAGCGTCCGTCCCGATGTAGGCCTCACGGGCAATAATATTAGTATCATTCACCGTTTCCGCTGATACCGTCCCCTGGCCATTAACCGCACTGGTCAATGTTACGACCCCAGCACCGGCATTGATCTGTCGCAATACCAGATTTCCGCTTTGCTCGATGGTGATATCAACCGAGCTGGTTCCTGATTGTCTGGCAATGTTGATACCATTAATATTGGTGTCCAGGACAACATCATCAGCGGTGGTGATATCAAGGAAGTCAGCATTCACGTTGCCACTCAGTGACGTATCACCGCTGAAGCTTGAATTCACCGTGACGTTATTACCACTGTTAAAACTCAGCTGCGTGCCAGTGCCCAGCGTAATGGAGTCACCGGCAAAGACACCCGCCAGAGCGGTTGTCAGGTTCAGGTCACCGGCCGAGTTAACCAGGTTTTCAAAACTGGAGAAAATATAGTTATTCAAGGTGCCCGCGCCTTCGGCGGTAATATCCCACACCGCATCGGCCAGCTCACTGATGAGCGTATCGGTATTGCCGGCACCATCAATAGTTACAGGGCCGTCGATGCGGATATCGTTAGCGGTCAGGCCACCATCAGAACCGACAACAAAAGTGTCATCACCTGAGCTGCCTGTAACGGTTGCACCAGAGCTGGCGCCTTCAACAGAAGCTACATTGTTCACCGTCATTTCACGGACAAACAAACCGCGGGCATCGCCGGTCAGGTTAAATGAAGTTGTCGATGCAGTAGCCTGAAGAGAACCGCTATTCAAGTCCGCCTGCTCAATGTTGCTGAATAGAATCTCGTGGGTAGACAGCTGTTTGTCGGTATCTGTCAGCGACGCCGCGTCAGTGTTCACCTGGTCGATGGCGCTGGAGTTATCACCTATTGCTGCATCGCCATCCACCGAGGCGACGTCGGTGAAGTCCACGCCATTACCTTCGATGGTAACCACACCTGCAGTTTCACTGACATTGAAAGTATCGCTGCCGGTGCTGCCGGTCAGCGTGTTATCTGCCGCTGTCGCTGTGTTGATGTTGGTAAAGGTATATTGCACTGACTCATCATTGGTTCCTGCCTGCACACCCAACAGACCACCGGTCAGTGTCAGGTTGGAGCCTGTCAGACTGTCGCCGCTGGTATCTGCTGCGCTGCCCTTGGCATTGATGCTGCCTGTGACGTTATTAATCTTGATGCCGTTAGCCGTCAGTGCACCGGTATCACTGACAGTGAAACTGTCATTATCGGC
>CESL01008779.1_pt1 | contig 50034 bp, 41 predicted proteins | sample 531221 | NCBI WGS metagenome assembly CESL01 (sample SAMEA2622197, study PRJEB7988) | marine metagenome | biome: marine biome (ENVO:00000447); feature: mesopelagic zone (ENVO:00000213) & marine oxygen minimum zone (ENVO:01000065); material: "saline water (ENVO:00002010), including plankton...
GGTATCGATGGGGCCATTATCGTCATCCCGGGCGTCGTCATCAGTCGCCGCCTGCTCAGGCTCGGGCTGGCCTTCGGCCGGTTTGCGGCGGATGGTGGTCCAGGCCGGATAGAGCACCGCAACTGCGTCGGCCTCCACATGTTCCCTGGCTGCTCTCAGAATAAGCCCCCAGCGAGCCTTGTCGGCATCAGTCTCCAGTGAGTTGATAGGAAGGTCGTAGCTCTGATCACTGGACAGGACGATCGCCATCATCGGGGCGTCCAGTTCCCCCATGGCTTCAGCCTGCGCTACGGATACCAGATCGTCGATTGCCATCGATTGGTTCATAAGATGCTCGCCTCCTCGATGCCATCAGGGTGGTCAGGAACCGGTGTCCCTGACTAACAGCATAGCCTGTTCCACATGGAAAGATAAACGTGGAGTTGGTCACCGCGGATCACAACCCCCGGAGAAGGTTTTTTCTTCGACCTCAGAAAGCATCCTCAAGGCGCTCGTAGTTGCTGAACCACGGATTCGCCTCTTCCAGTTGAGCAGCAACCTGCAGCAGGCGGTCTTCACCACCGTGGGCCGCCCCGAACTGCACCCCCACAGGCAGCCCGTCACGGGTCCAGTGCAGGGGTACCGACATCGCCGGCGTTCCCGTCAGGTTGGCCAGCTGGGTGAATGGCGTCCTGGCCAGGCTTTCCAGAGCCATCTGGTCCACCTGTCCACTCTTGTGCACCAACTTTCCGGCTTTCAGACCGAGCATCAGCCGGGCCACCAGTTTCAGGTGAGCCGGTGTGTCCATTTGCCCGATCCGGGCCGGTAACTGGCCGGTGGTGGGACACAGATAAAGATCAAAACGGTCGAAATAGGCCCCCAGAGCCCGGGCGAAATCGTTCCACTGCTGGCGCAGGCGAACATAGTCTGGCAGCGGCATGGTGCGCCCGAGCATGCCCAGCAGCCGGGTTTCCAGCTCAAAGTCCCGATCGATGGCGCCGAATTCGGTTTTCGCGCGCTCCATGAGGGCAGACACCTCACCGAAATAAAGCGCCAGGTAGCAACGGGCAAGGGCGAGTCCATCGAATTCCGGGCGGGCGTATTCTACGTTGTGGCCCAGGGATTCCAGCAGGCGGGCCGTTTCTTCGACTGCGGCGACACATTCCGGCGCTACCTCGGTGTCATAGGGTGACGAGGTAAATACGCCGATTTTGAGGCGGCCCGGTGACTGCTGCATCAGGTCCGCCCAGGGGGCCGATGGCTGTGGAATAGTAAACGGATCGCCACTGGCCGGGCCGGAAAGCACATCCAGCATCGCGGCGCTGTCCCGGACCGTGCGGGAAACCACATGATCGGTGGACGCTCCGGTCCAGGCCTCGCCAGCGTATGGGCCAACCGAAATCCGGCCCCGGGACGGCTTCAGCCCGAACAAGCCATTGTAGGCGGCCGGAATACGAATGGAGCCACCGCCATCGTTGGCACCGGCCATGGGCACAATGCCGGCCGCGACCGCAGCGCCGGAACCGCCACTGGAGCCGCCCGGCGTGCGCTCGGTATCCCAGGGGTTACGGCTGGCGCCCCACAACGCCGATTCGGTCACGGCCTTGAGGCCAAATTCCGGGGTTGCCGTGCGGCCAAGAAAAACCAGCCCTGCCTCCCGGGCACGGCGCACAAACTGGGAATCCCGCGTAGCGACGTTCTTCAGCAGAGCCCGGCTGCCGTAGGTACAGGGATGCCCGGCCTGTTCCTGTGCCAGATCCTTGAGCAACAAGGGCACCCCGGCGAAGGGGCCCTCTGCAGGAAAATCCTGATCCATGGCCTCCGCAAACTGCGGGTGGCAGACGGCATTCAGGCGCGGGTTCACGGCGCTGGCACGGTCGATAGCGGCCTCGGTCACTTCCCGGGAGGTGACTTCACCCCGGCGAATCAGATCGGCCAGGGCCGTGGCATCGTAACGGAGATATTCGGACGGTTTCATTGGCAACCCTGCTTGTTGTTCTTCGGCGAAAGTCCCCTGGACATTCCCGCTATAAACCGGAAACTCAGGAGCTTACGCCAATACCAGAGTGAGTTCCATGAGCCTGATCGTGTTTCCGGAAGCCCTGAGCACCAGCGTGATTGTGTTCCTGCTGATGGCTTCAGCGGTTACCTCCATGATAACCGCCACCCTGGGCGCCGGCGGCGGTGTCCTGCTGCTGGTACTGATGGCATCCTGGCTGCCACCGGCGGCGATCATTCCTGTTCACGGCATGATTCAGCTCGGTTCAAACAGTGGCCGGGCCGTACTGACCCGGCATCATATTGACTGGAAAGTGATTGCCGCCTTCGCCCCCGGCGTGCTGGCCGGTGCCGGACTGGGTGCCTGGTTGCTGGTCGATCTGCCGGCTCATCTGTGGCAACTGAGCATTGCCCTGTTCGTGCTTTACCTGTGCTGGGGCCCCGGATTGCCCAAGGCCTCTTTTGGCCCGTTCGGCGTATTTATCGCCTCTGCCATCACCAGCTTCGTGAGCCTGTTCGTGGGCGCTACCGGACCCCTCGTAGCGGCGTTTATCAAGCAGATTCACACCGACCGCTTCCGCACCGTCGCCACCTTTGGCACCGCCATGACCCTGCAGCACGCCCCCAAGGCCCTGGTATTCGGCGTGGCCGGTTTTGTGTTTTCGGAGTGGCTGCTCTTTATTCTGGCCATGATCGCCTGCGGCTTTGCCGGCACCTGGCTTGGATTGCACCTGCTTAAATCCATCAATAACCGGTGGTTCCACACCGCCTTCAATCTGGTGCTTACCTTGCTGGCGTTCCGCTTGCTCTGGCAGGCGGCCGGCTCTGCCGGCTGGCTTGGTTAACGTCGTTCGCCTTCTTCCGGCAACGGAATCGACACTACGCAGTTCCGACCCCGGGATTTGGCGATGTAGCAGCCTTCATCAGCCCGTGCCATCACCTCTTTCGGGCCGTTGTCGTGAGCTGAAACCGGCGTCAGGCCAATGCAGACGGTGACGCCAAACTGACGACCGTCGTGTTCGATCTTCAACGCCTGTACCTTTGCCCGGATACTTTCAGCCAGGGTTTCGGCACGCGCCATACCACAGGCTGGCAACAGAATGGCGAACTCATCACCGCCAAGTCGGGCTACCGTATCCGACTGACGCACGGCCTGTTTGAACACCTCCGCCAGCCGCTTCAACAGATCATCGCCAACCAGGTGACCACCTTCATCGTTGACGGGTTTGAAGTGGTCCAGGTCGATCATCATCAGTACCGCAGGCACCGGTTGCCCGGGCGCATCCGCCAGCGCCTTGAGCAATGAGGCGGTGAACGCCCGCCGATTCAGCAACTGGGTCAGTGCATCGTGGGTGGCCTCCCAGGACAATCGCTCTTCTTCCCGCCGACGTTCGCTGTCATCCCTGAGTACAAACACCAGCCGTTCCTGCCGCTCTCCTTTGCGCATATGCAGCATGGTCAGATCGATGTCGTAGATCCGTCCAGCCAGGTTTTCCAGGGTTACGTAGCGATTGTCGATTTCGTCTCCGGCCAGAAAGGTGTCGTAAACCAGTTCTTCATTGTCGTGGCGGATGGTGACGGATTCGAAAAAGTTATGGCCCACACAGTCATCTTCCAGCGCCAGAAAACTGCAGGCGGCGCCGTTGGCGTAGCGGATAGCGCCTTCGGTATCTACCATCAGCACCCCTTCCTGGAGCACATCGAGAATCGAATCCGCCCGCTGCTGTTCCTCGCGAATGGCCCGTTCAAAGCGCATTTCCTGAGTCACATCCCGGACGGCAGTAATGGTACCAATGGCCTGGTCCGGCAGGTCGATCACCGAGGTGATGACATCCACCCAGACATAACCGGGCAGACGATGGGTTAGCAACCGTAGCCGGCTCCTGAAAAAGCTGCGGCGTACCAGAACATTGCGCCACCCTTTCATGGCCTTGTCCCGGTCTTCGCTGGCGACGGTTTCAATCAGGTAGCGATGGCGGAGCCAGTCCTCGGGGCGACCGACAATATCCAGAAACGCCGGGTTCACGAACTCTATACGGCCCAGGATATCAGTGTGTACGATGCCGATCGGTGCATTGCTAGTGAGGGACCGGAAGAAGGCCTCGCGTTCGGCCAGTGACCGGAAAATCTCATCCCGTTCCTGCCGCACCTGGTTGAAGACTTTGGCAACGTTGCGGATCTCCGACCCGCCCACCTCGGAAACAGGCTCCTCCCGCTCACCAGTGTGCCGCTGATATATCTGGACCCCGAGATTGCGCAACGGCGCCAACAACCGGTAGAAGATCCAGAAAGCCAGAGGCGCCAGTATTGATACTACCGCCAGCAACGCCCAGCTGAAGCCACCGGTCATCCTCAGTGCCGGAGCAAAGGCCTCACGCTCGGGCCAGACAGCGGCCACAAACCATGGCACCAGCGCCATTTGCGCATAGCCGGTTATGGTCCCGGTTTTCCGGCCCGGATGATCGTGGGATGTGCCCTCGAAACCGGACATCGCCTGCAGTAAAGAGGGGGACGATTTGCTTACGGGCACCATCACCTCTCCCGACAGACCATCAGCAAGCACGATGCCGTTTTGCGTTATCAGGCGCAGATAGCCGGTCTGGCCCACCCGGACACTGGCAAATTCACTCATGAAATTGTCGCCCTGCAGCAGAATCAGCCCGCCAATCATGCCGATGAATCGCTGGTTTGCATCAAACAGGGGCGCGGCCACCATAACGCCGGGCTGCTCATCAATTACGGTAATGTAGGGAGCGCTGATAATGGGCGACATCCGGCTGACCAGATCGGTGAAGTAGGGGCGCTGCGAGGCATTGAAACCGGGTACGTAATACGACGCTGGGGAAGCTGCCAGTAACCGACCATCGGCATCGAGAATAAAGGTGGCATCGAAAAGCTGGAGCAGGGCATCCTGATTACGCAGCAGGACCCGGGCCCGGTTTTCCAGCACGATCTCGGTAGAGGGGAAGCCTTCGGCCACCAATGTCAGTACATCCAGTCTTTCCGACAGCTTCAGATCCAGTTCCCTGGCGACCATTCCGGCAATGGTTTCCACTTGACCATACGCCATGTCCTCCAGCTCGGCCCGACTGAGCAGCCACCCGATGGCCGCAATGACAACCGCGGATGTCGCCACAAACACCACCACCAAAGCGACCGCTCGGTTGACCAGGCTGCCGAACCATTTTCTGACCAAATTAATAACTCCCGTTGCTCAGGCTCAGGAGGCCCGTCATGGATACCAATTAGTTGCAAACGTCACCGAAAGTCTAACAAAGGCGGGCGGATACGTCAGATCGAGACTTGAAATTCTACTGATAATCGTTATTATTTAGGTCTATTTTCGTCTCGCCGGGAATATCTGTATGGATTCCATTACTGCCACTTCCGCATCGCTGTTCGACCAAGGGCCACTCGGCCAACTGGTCGAAATGGGCGGTCCAGTCATGATCGTTCTGATCGCCATAGCTGCCATTGGCGTGATCACGTTCTTCTACCTGATGCTGTTCGGAGCCTTCTACGCCCCGCGATTTACCCGGAAGTTGCGTTATCTGGTTCAGCAATGGCAGGCATCCCCGGCCCAGACTTCCCCGGAAAAGATCAGAGCCGACGCCGGCTTGCTCGGGCGCACCAATCCACTGATGCATCTGTTGGTCAACACCATGACCGCCAGCAAAAGCAATCCGAACATCAGTGCGGTGCGGGAAACGGCAGTACGGGATGCACAAGCGGCGCTGGAACCGTTCGAGGCACCGTTAAAAATCATCGAAGTGATTGCTGCTCTGGCCCCGTTGCTGGGCCTGCTGGGCACTGTAATGGGCATGATGGAGGCATTCAGCGCGATGGCGGCGACCGACGGCCGCGCCAACGCCAGCCAGCTGTCCGGTGGCATCTATGAGGCGCTGACCACGACAGCCGCAGGCCTGGTGGTGGCCATTCCCTTTGCGGCTCTGGCGGCCTGGATCGAGTTCCGTCTGCGCCGGATTCACAAAACCATCAACAGCGCCCTGGTCAGCGTCTTCAACGTTTTACCTGGCAACGAGCAGGCCACGCAGGCCGAACCAGCTACACCGGTGGCCGAACCCCGCGCTAACAGAGCAGCAGAGACTGACCGGGGTTACTCGGTAGGCGATAATCAGCGGCTGGCTCATGCAGCTGGTTGACCCCCGGCCAAACCGCCCGATTCCCATCCGGATAACACCACTGATCGATGTGGTGTTCATCCTGTTGGTGTTCTTTATGCTCACCACCCGATTGCTACCGGTAGATTACCTGGAACTGGCGAACAATACCGGCCAGCAGAGCACTGCCACGGGTGAGCCTCTACCAGAACTCAGAGTCAATGCCGATGGCACGGTGCGCTGGAAGGAGAAGGATCACACCCTGGCGCAGTTACTGTCGACGCTGAACGTTGAAGGTGTGAGTGAAGCCAATCTGGCCACAACACCCGATACCAGCCTGGCCCATTTCACCCGGACCCTCAGTGCGCTGGATAACGCTGGCATTGAACCTCACTGGAAGCGTGCGAACACGCCTGACTCATGACAGAACTGGTTCCACCCCCATCAACCTCTGGCAAGGGCCTTCTGGAACGCGTTGAAGACGCGTTGCTGCCTTTGATCAATCTGGTGTTTCTGCTGCTGATGTTTTTCATTGTGGCCGGACAACTCACCAACGAGCCGCTGCCAGAACTGCCTGGCACCGAGCAGAGTCCGGATCAGCAGGCACCCGAAGCCGACATGATGGTTCAGGCCGATGGCCAATGGCAGGTCGAAGGCAAGCACCAGACCCGCGAGAGTCTGCTTGCCGCGCTTCCGGCTCCGGATGAGAACGTACCCTTGAAGATTGCGGCGGATCAAAGCCTGACCATGACCGAGCTGGAGGACTTGCTCAGGATTCTGGAAGAGGGCGGTTATTCGGAAGTTCTGCTGCTCACGGAGCCTGCCACATGACAACAGCAGGTCGGCTACACAAGGCCCTGTTCCTGATCATCGCCATGATCGCAACCGCCCTTGCAGCAATCCTGGCCACGCCCGAGGAAATCCTGGAGATGCCGGTTCTGGGCGACAGTGCCGTGAACACCGCCCCCGCAATCAAGATCAATCTCGCCGGCAGGAAATCGGTAGAGCCAAAGCCGGAGGTCGCGCCGGAACCCGAACCGGCTCCAGAGCCAGAACCGCAGCCCAAGCCAGAGCCCAAACCAGAGCCCAAACCAGAGCCAAAGCCAGAACCGAAACCTGAACCCGTGCCAGAACCAGAACCTGAGCCAATACCAGAACCTGCCCCCACACCGCAGGAGCCAGAATCCAGTCCCACCGAGGCCGTGGCAGAAAGCCCAGAACAACCTCAGGGCGAAGAAGCGGACAGTAACACCAACCAAAGCGCGGTACCTTTACAGAATGCCGGTCAGTCATCACAGGTAGACAGCTACCTGAGCAAGCTCAGCCGGCACCTGGCGCGCTATTACGAGTATCCTCGCCGTGCCCGCCGGCTAGGCCAGGAGGGTACACCGGTGATTGTCTTCGAGTTCCGGCGTGATGGCTCGCTGGTGGAACACTCGCTGCGCGACAGTTCCGGGCACCCACTGCTGGACGACGCCGCTCTGGCCATGCTGGCGCAGGCCGCGCCACTGCCAGCCGTGCCGGACTCCATGCGCGGCAAGTCCTTTACCTACGCTTTGCCAGTCCGTTTTAATCTGCGCTGACTCACTCCCTGCCAGGCACCAAGGAAAGGCAGGGCGCACTCTGCCGGTGCGCCGACCAGCAAAGCAGGCACGAAACCGCAACCGATCCCCTCACTCAACCTGTTGATTCTTAAATCAAACCCTGAAAGCTCCCAACACTGGCACACTCTCTGCTCAGACATCCTCAGCAGATAGCCTGTTCATCTTCATTCAGGCTGCCCGCGCACATTCTGTTCAGACGACGGCGTCTACTCATTCCAGCCCCTACCGGGCAGGCAATGAGGGCGCCGTTTTTTGTTGGCTCCAGATAACCAGAAAGCGATCAGGGGAACACACTATGTCTTACATCATGCCTTCGGAGTTCGTCACCAAGATGGTGGACGCCGGTGAATCAAAAATCTACATGGCCACCCGGGATGTCCTCATCCGGGCCTTTATGGCCGGGGCCATCCTGGCACTGGCGGCGGTATTCGCCATTACCGTCGGCGTACAGACCGGCAGCCCGCTGGTCGGCGCACTGCTGTTTCCGGTCGGGTTCTGCATGCTTTATCTGATGGGGTTCGACCTGCTCACCGGGGTGTTCATGCTGACCCCGCTGGCCCTTCTCGACCGACGCCCCGGGGTGGATACCCGCGGCATCCTTCGAAACTGGGGCTGGGTGTTCCTGGGTAACTTCGGCGGCGCCCTGACGGTTGCCACCATCATGGCCTTTGTTTTCACCTACGGTTTCAACACCGAAGCCGGAGTGGTCGGGGACAAAATTGCCTCGATCGGCAAGGCCCGTACCCTGGGTTATGCCGAACATGGTGTGGCTGGCTGGTTCACCATCTTCCTGCGGGGTGTACTGTGTAACTGGATGGTATCCATGGGCGTGGTGGGCGCGATGATCTCCACCACGGTCCAGGGCAAGGTACTGGCCATGTGGATGCCGATCATGCTGTTCTTCTACATGGGCTTTGAGCACTCCATCGTCAACATGTTCCTGTTCCCGTTTGCGCTGATGATGGGCGGCGAGTTCAGTATCATGGATTACTTCATCTGGAACGAGATCCCCACCGTTCTGGGCAACCTGGTAGGTGGCCTGTCCTTCACTGGACTGACGCTTTACGCCACCCACGTTCGCACCGCACCCAAGCGCACCCTGGCAACAGACTACCGCGAACCCGTCAGCGCCCGCAGCGCCTGATTACCACTAAGGCCCCGCCGGTGCCGCACACACCGGCGGGCTTCAGTGGCTCATATTCATGTCCAACTGCGAACAGCTCACGATAGAAGCCGGACAATTCAGCAGCGCCGGTCGGAAACCCGCCAATCAGGATTTCCACGGCCTGCTGATACCCGACAATCATCAGCGCCACAGCAAAGGCATTGCGGCGGTGATCGCCGATGGCATCAGCTCCAGCAATGTCAGCCAGGTAGCCAGTGAAGCTGCAGTGGCCGGCTTCCTGAGCGACTACTACTCAACCCCCGAGAGCTGGTCGGTGAAACAATCGGCCGAACGGGTAGTTCGGGCGACCAATGCCTGGCTACACGCTCAGACCCGGCAAAGCCGATATCGCTATGACCAGGACCGGGGCTACGTCTGCACCTTCAGTGCCCTGGTTCTGAAATCCGCAACGGCGCACCTGTTTCATGTGGGAGACGCCCGTATCTACCGGCTTCAGGGCAACACTCTGGAACAACTCACAACCGACCACCGGGTCTGGCTTTCGGCCGAGGAAAGCTGCCTGAACCGGGCTCTTGGACTGAGCCCGCAACTGGATATCGAGTATCGCAGTCTCGCCCTGCACCGGAACGACGTGTTTCTGATGATGACCGATGGTGTTTACGAACGGCTCTCGGCCGGTGATATCACCCACTGCCTTGCCGACAACGGGGACGATCTGGATCACGCCGCCCGGTCGCTGGCCCAACTCGCCCTGGAAAGGGGAAGTGAGGATAACCTGACGGTCCAGGTATTGCGGGTAACCCGGTTACCCTCTCGGACACAGGACACCAGCGCCCAGAAAGCCTATCGCGAACTGCCATTCGCGCGCGAGCCCGCTCCCGGTGAGGTGCTGGACGGCTACCGAATCATCCGGGCCCTGCATATCAGCAGCCGAAGCCACGTTTACCTGGCCAGGGATGAGAGGTCCGGGAAGCAAGCCGCAATTAAGTTCCCGGCGATGGAGTTGCGGCAGTATCCGGATGAGCTGGAGCGATTCGTTACTGAACGCTGGATTGCCCAGCGCGTTCAGAGCCCCCATGTGGTTGCCATCTTTGCCCCGGAGCGTCCGCAAAGTTGCCTGTATCTGGCTACTGACTTTGTAGAAGGTTGTACCTTGCGGCAATGGATGCTTGATCACCCGCAGCCAGATCTGGAAACCGTGCGACAACTGGCCGAGCAGATTATCCGGGGGCTCAGGGCCTTCCACCGGCTGGAAATGGTGCACCAGGATCTGAAACCCGAAAATGTCCTGATCACACCGGATGGCCGCGCCATGCTGGTCGATTTCGGAGCCACCCGGGTCGCCGGTCTGGAAGAAGCGGGCAAGCCTGCCGCTTGCTATCCGGTTGGAGCCGCCCTCTACTCGGCGCCGGAGCTCTTTCTCGGCGAACCCGGCAGCTGGCAGTCGGACCAGTACGCCCTGGGCGTGATTATCTATCAACTATTAACCGGGCGCCTGCCCTACCATACCGATGTACCCCGCATCCGCACTCGCAAACAACTACAGGCTCTGACATACCGGCCCGCCAGGGCCTGGCGTGAAGACCTGCCGCCGTGGCTGGATGCCACCCTGGCCCGGGCTACCCATCCGGAGCCCCATCGCCGCTACCCGGCGTTATCGGAACTGCTCTACGAACTCCGACACCCCGGACGAGACTGGCGTGCCCGACACCATCCACCTCTCATGGAGCGGCATCCGGTGCGTTTCTGGCAAGGCGTCTCGGCCCTGCTCCTGCTGGCACTATTAACCTCCCTGGCCAGTGGCTCCTGGAACTGAGCCCCGGGCCATTTATTGCCCAGCCAGCAAAAGCTCGCCCGCCCGCCAAGCAACGCCTTGCCCGAAGACACTCAGACATTGCCCGAACTCCACGTAACTAGTTGTTATATCAATACATTCAACAACTGGCACGGCGATTGTTATCTATTATGCCGTCCAGGGAACATCCTTGGGACACTCATTCACAACATTGTCATGGAGCAGACTATGCCAACTCCTTGTTATATCAGCATCGAAGGCCAAACCCAGGGTAACATCACCGCTGGCGCGTTCACTTCCGATTCCGTAGGCAACATCTACGTTGAAGGTCATGAAGACGAAGTGCTGGTCCAGGAATTCAGCCACGTTGTTACCGTTCCAACGGATCCCCAGTCCGGTCAGCCTTCCGGTCAGCGTGTTCACAAGCCGTTCAAGTTCACTGCGGCCCTGAACAAAGCCACTCCGCTGATGTACAACGCCCTGGCTTCCGGCGAAATGCTGCCGAAGGTAGAGCTGAAGTGGTACCGCACTTCCGTAGAAGGCAAACAGGAGCACTTCTTCTCCACCATCCTGGAAGATGCCACCATCATCAACATCGATTGCAACATGCCCCACTGCCAGGATCCGGCCAAGGCCGAGTTCACCCAACTGGTAGAAGTATCCCTGGCCTACCGTAAGGTTACCTGGGAACACGCTGTTGCCGGCACTTCCGGTGCTGACGACTGGCGTTCCCCGGTCGAAGCCTGATCCCTCAGGTTCGATCGCAGGAAAACGGCTGGCCCTCGGGCCGGCCGTTTTTGTTTTCACCAGCAAATTACTGGAAAATAGCTGCCTGACATTCGAGATCAAGCGCCACCGGTACATTTTGTGACCCCCACTCAATCGCAAACAGCAAGGCAGATTGGCACCCTCATGTGCCAGACCACCCGGGACATTCTCTGGACGCCGGCTGAAGGCTGGGTTCAGCAGGCAAATCCGGGCGCCGGGCTGGCATTGCGGGTCGGCTCGGGCCAGGCCACCTACCACCGTTTTGATCCTCGCAAGAAACAGCACCTGATTACCTACGGAGCCCGGATGATCGCCGCCAAGCATCAACCGGCCACCGCCCAGGGCTGGCTATCAACCCGGGAGATCCGTGGCCGGGGTTATTTCGGGGGCGAGGTAACTGTGCTGAACCTGTTGGCGCATACCTGCTGCCATGAGTTTGCCCATTTGCTGCAGCACAGCGCCGGGCAACGGCATTACGGCTCCGTTCACAACCGGCATTTCTATGAAGCCCTGGACGAGCTGCATCATAGCGGTGCAGCCGACGTTACCCGACGTTACCTGTCCGGGCTGGCCAGCGACTGCGGGATAGCGCTACCCAGTAGACCCTTTGAATTTCCGAGTCCCGCTGCGGAGCACCGGCGCTGGCAGGTGGGGGATTCGGTGGTGTTCGGCGATGGCCGGCGCGAGAAGCGGGGCCAGGTGGTACGCGTTAACCGCAAGACCTGCACGGTGACTGTCAGCCAGCATGCCCGGATCCTTCGCTATCGGGTACCATTGTCGCTGCTTAGGCGGGCGGCCGCGGCCTGATTCAGGCAGGTTCCCGAGCCCCGGTGCGCGCCAGCAGGTCCCGGATCTCCGGCAGGCAGGAGCCACAGTTGGTGCCACACTTCAGCTGCTCACCCAGTGCTTCGGGGCTGGCCATGCCCTGTTCAATGGCCTGGGCAATCTGGTGCTCACCCACGCCAAAACAACTGCAGATAATCGGCCCTGACGCTTCCCCTTCCACTGTGCCTGCCGCCAGTAACGAGCGGCGTTGTTCCGGCGCCAGCTCACCTTTGCCAAAGCAACTGTCCAGCCAGTCCAGATCCGGCATGGTCTGGACACAGGGCTCAACCAGCAACACGGCGTCCAGTCGATCGCCACTAAGCCAGGCGGCCCGGTAGCGCTGTCTCGCGCGGTCTTCCATAACCAGTTCCGGTTCCCGCGAAAAACACCGGTGCCCCCAGTCCCGCCAGTTCATCTCGTGGCCACCGGCGAACCACCAGCCGTGACTGTGCGGCAGGCGCTGGCAGCTCCAGTAGGCAAGAGCGGTGTGGTCCAACGAGGCAAGGCGGGGATCACGCAGCAATAGCCTCGCCTGCCAGCGGGTCACCAGAGGCCGGATGGTCGCCACACCATGCTTGCCTTCTGGCTGACCGGAAATGGGGTCCACAACCGGACGGATCAGGCTGGACGCCAAAGCAGAGGAGGCAAACCGGCCATTCCAGTGGATGGGCACAAACACTTCACCTGTGCGCTGGCCGGTGCTGCCCCGGACCCGGCCAACGTAGCCTGCATTACCCGGCCCACGCAGCACTGCCAGGGCACCTTCAATCAAACCAAAGCCGGCAATGTCCGCCGGGTGCAACTCTATGAACGGCTCGCTGCGATGGGCAAACAGCCTGGGTGCCAGGGCCGTTCGGGTCATGGTATGCCATTGGTCACGGATTCGGCCGGTATTCACCACCAGCGGGTACCGGTGTCCAGGCAGCTGCCCGGGCGGCAAACTGGACACGGGCACCAATCGTGCCCGGCCATCCGGCGTGGGAAATTGCCCGTTCCCAAATAGCCGACGGGTTTGCAACCAGGCCCCGGGGTTACCATCCGTGACCGGCCACTGCACCGGCGCCAGCTCGTCGTACTCCTGATTGCTGAGTTGAGACAAGGCGGAGATATTGAACACACGCTCGCCTCCGTTACCATAACCGGACAACACCGCATGTTCGCGAAAGATATCGGCAGGGCATGTGTAATCGAAAGCATGTGCATGACCCAGCGAACAGGCAACGTCCCGAATAATCTGCCAGTCCGGCCGGACCTGCTCCGGCAGGGGCAAAAACCGGCGTTGGCGTGAAATGCGCCGTTCGGAATTGGTCACCGTTCCATCTTTCTCGCCCCAACCGGCAGCCGGCAAGAGAATATCGGCAAACTGCGTGGTATCGGTCTGGGCCACACAATCCGAGACGATCAGAGTCTGGCAACGGGACAGTGCCTGGTGAATACGTTCGCTGCCCGGCAGGCTGACTGCGGGGTTGGTGCCCATCACCCAGAGTACCCGGATCTCTCCCCGATGGACTGCCTCGAACAGGTCCACCGCTTTATGGCCGGGACCACGGGCCATCTTCTCGCTGTGCCAGAAATCCGAAACCCTGAGCAAAGCGCCCGGGGTGTCATAATCCATATGGGCTGCCAGAGTATTGGCCAGCCCGCCAACTTCACGGCCACCCATGGCATTGGGTTGTCCCGTCAGCGAAAACGGGCTCGCTCCCGGTCGGCCCACCCGGCCAGTAGCCAGATGGCAGTTAATGATGGCGTTGGCCTTATCCGTACCAGCAACCGACTGATTAATGCCTTGGGAAAACGCGGTCACTGTCCGTCCGGTGTCTGCAAACCATCGATAGAAACACTCCACCTCTTCTACTGCCAGATCGCAGCCCCTGGCTACCGCTTGCACGGAAGGCGCACAGGATCGGGCGATCGCCAGGGTTTCCTCGAAGCCGTTACAATGCTCTGCAAGGTAGTCCTCCGCCAGGGCCCCGTGATCGTGCAGCCAGACCAACAGGCCATTGAACAACAGGGTGTCGGTTCCGGGGCGAAGCTGAAGGTGCAGATCAGCGAGATCCGCTGTCGCTGTCTTTCTGGGATCGATGACCACCACTCTCCGTCCCTGACGGCGCGCTGCACTCATTCGCTGGTACAGTACCGGGTGGGCCCAGGAGGCGTTGCTGCCCGCGAGCACCAGCAGGTCCGCCAGCTCAAGATCCTCGTAGCAACCGGGAACACAGTCCTCGCCAAAAGCACGCTTATGTGCCGCAACGGCCGAGGACATGCACAGTCTGGAATTGGTATCCACATGCGGTGTGCCGATAAACCCCTTTGCCAGCTTGTTGGCAATGTAATAATCCTCCGTGAGTAGCTGCCCGGAGAGATAGAAGGCCACGGACTCCGCGCCATGCTCCCGCACCGAATCGGAAATGGCCCCCGCTACCCGGTCAATGGCTTCCTCCCATGTCACCTCAAAGCCTGCAACCTTTGGCACCAGCAACCGGTTGGCATCCTCCAGCGTCTCGTGTAAGGCAGAACCTTTGACGCAAAGCCGTCCGCCATTGGCCGGGTGCCGATGATCGCCTTCGACATGGCCAGGGGCTGCCAGAACACCGCAGCCAACTCCACAGTAAGGGCAGGTGGTGGCAATAGAGTCCGCTGGCGTGTCGTGGTGTTTCATGGTGTTCCTCGCTCTTGAACCAAAAAAGCCCACCACCCGGTTTCCGTTTCCAGAGCCGGGGGGAGGGCTTCGTTGCCTGTGTTGTCTGCCATAAAAGAAAGCAATTAGGGGGCCAGCGCACGATTTGATGTCTCCAAGGGCCTTGAATGGCGCATGGTGCGCGTTTTGAAGCGACGTGCACCGTTAAACGACCTCCTTGAAAAGCCTATCGATGGGCGTTCACCTTGGTGCAAAGGGCTTTTTTTTGCACCAAAACCACCCCGCCACACAACCTGATCCCCCAACCGGAACAACACGAGCGCCCGCAACTTACTGAAATATATAAACAGTCCTAAATGGCACGGCTTGTGCTGAGTGGTTAGTGAACCATCACGACATCACAGCTCCCATTTACAGGCATCGGCGCCTGCTCTCCGGCAACGGAGGCAGGCGCTTTTTTTTGCGCGTCTGAAATGAGAGAACCGAGAGGCATCACGATGAAGACAGTGAACCATTATGTTCGACCTTTACTGACCGCCACCCTGATCGGCCTGAGTTCCCTGGCCCAGGCCGATATTGGCCCGGCGGAGAAACCCGATCTCAAGCTTGGCTTTATCAAACTCACGGATATGGCGCCCCTGGCGGTTGCCTGGGAACAGGGCTACTTCATGGACGAAGGGTTATTCGTAGAACTCGAAGCCCAGGCGAACTGGAAAGTGCTGCTGGACCGGGTCATCACCGGTGAACTGGATGGTGCCCACATGCTGGCCGGCCAACCTCTGGGCGCATCCATAGGCTATGGCACCCAGGCCGATATCATCACCGCCTTCAGTATGGACCTCAACGGTAACGGTATTACCGTGTCCAATGACGTCTGGGAAGCGATGAAACCAAACCTGGAAATGGAAGGCGATCATCCGGAACACCCGATTTCAGCCAGCGCGCTGAAGCCAGTGGTTGAGCAGACCCGCGCCAACGGCGAGCGCTTCCGCATGGGCATGGTGTTTCCGGTGTCCACTCACAATTACGAACTGCGTTACTGGTTGGCCGCCGGTGGCCTGAATCCCGGCTTCTACGCGCCCCAGCGCGGCGATACCAGCGGCACCATCCAGGCCGACGTGCACCTCTCCGTGACACCGCCGCCCCAGATGCCCGCCACCATGGAAGCAGGCACCATCCAGGGCTACTGCGTGGGCGAGCCCTGGAATCAGCAGGCGGTTTTCAAGGGCATCGGTGTGCCGGTGATTACCGATTATGAAATCTGGCCCAACAACCCGGAAAAGGTGTTCGGAGTCACCGAAGCCTGGGCCGAGCAGAACCCCAATACCCACCTTCGGTTACTGCGGGCTCTGATCCGCGCAGCTTACTGGCTGGACGAAAACCAGAATGCCAACCGGGAGGCCGCCGTGGACATCCTTGCCCGCCCCAGCTACGTGGGGGCCGACAGGGAAGTGATTGCCAACTCCATGACCGGTACCTTCGAGTATGAAAAGGGCGATGTCCGGGAAGTACCGGATTTCAACGTCTTTTTCCGCTACCACGCTACCTATCCGTATCCGTCTGATGCGATCTGGTACCTGAGTCAGATGCGGCGCTGGGGCCAGATTCCCGAAGCACAATCCGACGACTGGTATATGAAGACCGCAGCCCGGGTGTATCGGGGCGATCTTTACGCCGAAGCCGCCCAGTCACTGATCGAGGACGGCCTGATGACTGCCAGTGATTTCCCGGACTTTGCCCAGGAGAATTTCGAACGCCCCATGCAGGGTGAGCTGATTGACGGCGTCCCTTTCACTCCGCGCGAACCCAATGCCTACATCAACCGTTTCAGTATCGGCCTGAAAGGGTCGGAGACACCGTAAGGGAGGGCCTGACATGACAACGTTAAGCGCAAGAATCGGTCAGTCCATGGCCAGTGGCAGCCGCCAGCTGATTTCCGGTCTGCAACCGGGCGAATGGCTCAGCCGGGCCAAGCAGCTGCTGTTACCACTGGTTGGTATTCTGGTCTTCCTGGGCTTCTGGCATCTGGCCGCGCCACAGGTGGAAACCTCCCTGGGGGCCTTTCCCGGCCCGGTGCAGGTGTGGGAACAATCCGGACAACTGTGGCAGGAGCATGTTAGCCAGCGGGAACGGGCGGATAAATTCATCACCATGCAGGAAGAGCGTAATGCCCGCATTCTGGCTGACAACCCTGAGGCCGACGTCCGTATCCGGGCTTACCCCGGCGCACCCACCTTTCTCGACCAGGTGGTCACCAGCCTGCTGACGGTGCTGGCCGGTTTCGCCCTGGCGTCGCTGATTGCAGTACCTCTGGGCATTGTGTTTGGCCTCAACCGGTATTTCCAGGCTGCGGTGAACCCATTGATCCAGATCTTCAAACCGGTCTCTCCGCTGGCCTGGCTGCCGCTGGTGACCATGGTGGTATCGGCCACCTATGTCAGTGACGATCCAATGTTCGAGAAGTCGTTCCTGACCTCGATGATTACGGTCACTCTGTGCAGTCTTTGGCCAACACTGATCAACACCAGCGTTGGAGTGGCAGCGGTAAACCCCGACCTGCTGAACGTCTCCCGGGTACTTCGGCTGTCGTTCTGGACCCACGTTCGCAAGGTGGTGTTGCCTTCGTCGGTGCCGATGATCTTTACCGGCTTGCGGGTGTCGCTGGGCATTGCCTGGATGGTGCTGATTGCCGCCGAGATGCTGGCGCAAAGCCCGGGGCTGGGCAAGTTTGTCTGGGATGAGTTCCAGAATGGCAGTAGCCAGTCTTTGAGTCGGATTATGGTGGCGGTGCTGGCCATCGGGTTTATCGGGTTCTTGCTGGATCGGGTCATGCTGTTGATTCAGCGGAAGGTGGCCTGGAATGAGTGATCCCGTTCTGGAGCATGCCGCACCGGGTGGGTTACGCCTCCCGAAACACGCGGCGAGTACATCCATGTACGCTCCGCAAAAACATCCATGTTTTTGAGGGTTTCGGGAGGCGTAACCCACCCGGCGCTCCGCTTGCTTTTGAGGTGAATTCCATGAGTAAACCACATTTAGAACTAACCGGTGTTGAAATGGCGTTTGATACGCCGAAAGGGCCTTTCATTGCCCTGGACAATGTGAACCTGAAGATCCAGAAAGGGGAGTTTGTTTCACTGATCGGCCATTCCGGCTGCGGAAAATCAACGGTGCTGAACATTGTTGCCGGGTTACTGCAGGCCTCCAGGGGTGGCTGTGTGCTGGATGGGCATGAGGTAAATTCCCCCGGTCCCGAGCGGGCGGTGGTGTTTCAGAATCATGCCCTGATGCCCTGGTTAACGGTGTATGAAAACGTGGAACTGGCGGTCCGGCAGGTGTTTCGCAAGTCGATGACCCGGCAGGAGCGCAAGGACTGGATTACCCATAACCTGGAACTGGTGAATATGGCCCACGCCGCCAACAAGCGGCCGGGCGAGATTTCCGGGGGGATGGCGCAACGGGTGGGCATCGCCCGGGCATTGGCCATGAAACCCAGTGTGTTGCTGATGGATGAGCCGTTCGGGGCGCTGGATGCCCTGACACGGGCCCATTTGCAGGATTCACTGATGGAAATTCAGCAGGAGCTGAACAATACCGTGATCATGATTACCCACGATGTGGACGAGGCGGTGCTGTTGTCCGACCGCATTATCATGATGACCAACGGCCCTGCCGCCACGGTGGGGGAGGATCTGCACATTGATCTGCCAAGGCCTCGCAATCGTGTGGCCCTGGCGGACGATGCCCAATATGTGCATTACCGGCAGGAGGTGTTGTCGTTCCTATACGAGAAGCAGCGCAAGCTGGAGTCTCTGAACAGTCGCCGCGGCAGCAGTGCAAAACCCGAGGCGCCGGCAGCCAGGCATTCAGCTTCGGCCTGACTTTATGCCGGGGCGGGGCGCCCCGTCCCGGCCTGGTTCAAGTATCAGCTTAAGACCCCTGCCATGGATACCAGTGCCCGGGCGACTTCGGGCAGTCGCTTGCCCTGGTCCATGGCCAGTTTTCGCAGCAGGCGGTGGGCTTCGTCATTGCTGATGTTGCGGTGTTCCATCAACAGCAGGACGGCCTTTTCCTGGGTACGACGATCTTCCAGAGCTTCTTTGGCGCTCTGCAATTCTTCAGACATCTGGCGCAGGCGGCGGGTCTGTTCCTGGACCAGGTCAAAGATGGATCGGCCCGATTGCTGCCCGACACCTTCCCCGACCCACGTATCGGCAGCTCCGGCCTCTACACCGTTATCGCAAACCACCAGCACGGGCGTTGTGGAGGCATGGCGTTGTTCCAGCGAGACCAGCAGGGTTTCCTGATGAGCCAGGGAGTGGCGCGCTTCGGTATAGCGCTCAACACAGCGATGGTGGAAAGCGCTCTCAACGGAATCCTCAATCTTCTTCAGATCGTCCATGCGCTCTGTCATCAGATTGAACCAGCGGTCGGCCATGTCTTTATCCAGAGACTTATAGGGCCCGACCGAAACGGCCATCTGTCGCATCCGCTCAATTTCCAGTTCCCGCGGGTGAGCGCGCAGGGCTTGCCAGAGCGACAGGCTCTCCTCACTGGCGAAGCCGACAAAGACCTCAAAACACCGCTCCTGCGCTTCAACCAGGTGCATCATGCGCCGTGACAGTGCGTTATCGAAGTGTCCGCTGGAGAATCCCGCAGAACCTGCGGCCCGCTCCTGACCACAATATTCCTTGCCGTTCATGACATGCACCATGGCCACAAGCAGTCCCGCAATCGAAGGCTCTGCCACGGTTTCTGCCGCTTCGAAAACGACCGTAATCAGTTGATGAATACTGTCGCAGAACCACTCCGTGGCCTCCGAAACACTGGCCTCCTGGTCATTCACCCGCTGCCGCAACCCGGGCAGTTGGTCGAGGCTGTGCAGGGCGCTGGCGATGTGCCCGAGCAGTGGGCTGCTGACCGGATGGGTGGTGAGGTCCTCCTGAATGTCTGCCAATGCCTGCCGGAAGGTAGCGGCCAACTGGTCGTTTTCCTTGACCATGGCGGTACGTTCCCGGGCAAAGCGTTGGCAACCGGACCCCAGATAAAGATTGGTGGCGCCTCGCTCCCGTTGCAGGCCATGGACCAGATTGCCCACGCTCTGCACCAACCGCCCCATCTGCAGAAAGTACTCCAGATTACGGATCTCGCACTGGCGGGAGGCCATCAGAAATTCCGCAGCAGTCGCTGTCGCGGTCATACGGGGATGGCGTTTGGTGTTCATGGTGCAGCTCCTGGTGTCGGTACACAGTTGGTTCCTTTCTACCCGGACTGCAGCAATTTACAGGCCAGTCATTCCGGCCCAATCATCGTGCGTTTCGCCCCATCCCGGGGCACTCTTTTGATGCCCACCAGCCGGCCTCTTTCAGCGGACTCGCCTAAGCTATTGAATAATAAAGCCTGAAAAAGTTGGCACGGAGATCGCAAACACTTAGGCAAGGACGACTGTCCCGGCCATGGAATCAGGCCGGACCATCAGATCATTGTTGTTGGCATTGGTGCCGGACCATCTGTTCTCTTCGGAGAGCATGATGCTCCGGCTTTTTTCGTTGCTGGAGGAGTTCAGTTCCATGGAACACACACAGGACAACCCGCTGGTGATCTGCGGCCACGGCATGGTCGCGCAGCGGCTGCTGGAGCAACTGGTAGCCCAGGGGCATCCGTTCAGCCGCATTGTGGTGTTTAACGGTGAGCCCTTCGCTGCCTACAACCGGATCCAGTTGTCGTCATTATTGGCCGATCAGATTCAGGAAACCGATCTGGAACTGAAACCCTGGCAGTGGTTCCACAAGCACCGAATACAGGTGTACCAGCATGAGCCTGTCACCCATATCAGTCCGGGCCAGCGCCAGGTAACAACCGCCTGTGGCCGCACCCAGTCCTATCACACGCTGGTGCTGGCTACCGGAGCACGGCCCTCCCGCCTTGGCCTCCCTGGTGAAGACCTTGACGGCGTGATGAACTTCCGGGATCTGGCCGACACCCGCACGCTGATCCGGCAGGCAAAGTCACACCGTCGGGCCGTGGTCATCGGCGGCGGCTTTCTCGGTCTGGAGGCGGCCGAAGGGCTCAGGACCAGGGGCTTGGACGTTACGGTGCTGCACCGCAGCGGCCACCTGCTCAACCGCCAGCTGAACCCGATCGCCGGCGATATCCTGAAGCAGAAGTTACAGCAGCGGGGGCTGAGTATCCGAACCGGCACCTCGCCGGTCTCCCTGCTCGGCCGAAATCAGGTCCGCGCCGTGGAACTGAGTGACGGCACGGTACTGGCCACGGACCTGGTGGTTATTGCTACCGGTATTGAACCCAACAAGGGATTGGCAGCTGACGCCGGCCTCAACTGTGACCGGGGTATTCGAGTCACTCCGAACCTGATGACGTCCAACCCGCATATCTACGCACTGGGTGAGTGCTGTCAGTTTCAGGAGCACACCTTTGGCCTGGTCGAACCCGGTTACGAGCAGGCCCGGATCCTGGCACAGCATCTTTGCCAGGTGCCGGGAGCCAGAGCATTTGAGCCCGGAGAAGTGGCCACCCGACTGAAAATCAGCGATCTGCCCATTTTTTCCTGTGGCCGGGTAATCCCCGGCGAGCATACCGAAATCATTGAATGGCAGGACCGAACCCACGCGGTCTACGGCCAACTGCTGCTGGATGGCAACCGGCTCGCCGGCGCCATCCTGCTGGGCGATACCGCCAACGGGCCCTGGTACAGCGAACTGATTCGCTCCGGCGCCGATGTCTCCCGCTACCGGGACACCATCGCTTTCGGCAAAACCTATTGCGACGCAGCAGCCTGATAGGCTGCCAAGAGAGAGGACAGCAAGATGAGTAAACAGACCCTGATCGTGATCGGCAACGGTATGGTTGGCCATCACTTCCTGGAACAGTTCAGCCAGTCCCCGGCGGCCGAGACCTACCGGGTGATCGTGTTCGGTGAAGAGAAGCAGCTGGCCTACGACCGGGTGCATCTGTCGGAATACTTCACCGGATCCACTCACGCTGACCTCGCCATGGGCACAGCAGACTGGTACGCGGAACAGGGCATCGATCTTCGCCTGAATGAGCCGGTCACCGCCATCGACCGGAACACCCGCGTGCTGACGACACCGAAAGGCGAGTACACCTACGATCAACTGGTGCTGGCCACCGGCTCCTACCCGTTCGTACCGCCCATTAAGGGCAACGATCAGGATGGCTGCTTTGTGTACCGAACCCTGGACGATCTGGATGCCATTCAGGCCAGCGCCCAGTCAGCGAAAACCGGTGTCGTGGTGGGCGGCGGTCTGCTGGGGCTGGAAGCGGCAAACGCCCTGAAAAGCCTGGGGCTGCAGGCCCATGTGGTGGAATTTGCCCCGCGCCTGATGCCTGTGCAGCTGGACGATCAGGGTGGCGCCCTTTTGCGCCAGAAGATCGAGGATCTGGGCGTGCAGGTGCACACCGAGAAAGCCACCACGGCCATTGTTCCGGGCAGCGACGCGCGGCTGAGGATGAACTTCGCCGACGACAGCCATCTGGAAACCGATCTGATTGTGTTTTCCGCCGGCATCCGTCCCCAGGATACCCTGGCCCGGGCCTGCGGCCTGGATGTGGGCGAACGCGGCGGGATTGTGGTCAACAATCAATGCACCACCTCAGACCCGAACATTCACGCTATCGGTGAATGCGCACTCTGGAACAATCGCATCTTCGGACTGGTGGCTCCGGGTTACACCATGGCGCGCACCCTGTCGGCCGCTTTGAACAAAGACACCGGTGCGGCCTTTACCGGTGCCGATATGAGCACCAAGCTCAAGCTGCTGGGGGTGGATGTGGGCTCCATCGGCGATGCCCACGGCCAGACCCCGGGTGCACGCAATATCCGTTTTCACGATGAGCAGGCCGGCCACTACCGGCGCATGGTGGTGAGCCAGGACGGCAAGACTCTGCTGGGCGCCATTCTGGTGGGCGACAACGGCCCCTACGACACCCTGCTGCAATACGCCCTCAATGGCATTGAGCTGCCCGCCAACCCGGAAGCGCTGATTCTGCCGGAAAGCGAAGGAGGCGCGCCTGCCCTGGGGGCCGACGCCCTGCCGGACACCGCCTCCATCTGTTCCTGCCACAACGTCACCAAGGGCGATATCTGCGGCGCCATTGACGCCGGCTGCACCGATCTTGGCGGCGTCAAGGCTGAAACCAAGGCCAGTACCGGTTGCGGCGGCTGTGCGGCTTTACTGAAGAAGGTGGTGGACAGCGAGCTGGAAAAGCGCGGCGTGGAGGTGTGTACCGACCTTTGCGAACACTTCCCCTACACCCGACAGGAACTGTTCCATCTGGTGAAGGTGAACGGTATCCGCACCTTCCGGGGTCTGCTCAAACAATACGGCAAGGGCCAGGGCTGTGACATCTGTAAGCCAACGGTGGGCTCCATTCTGGCCACCTGCTGGAACGAGCACATTCTGGCCACCGACCACGTACCCCTGCAGGACACCAACGACACCTTCATGGCCAACATGCAAAAGAACGGCACTTACTCGATTGTGCCGCGCATTCCCGGCGGTGAAATTACTCCGGACAAGCTGATTGTGCTGGGCGAGGTGGCCAGGGAGTACAACCTGTACACCAAGATCACCGGCGGCCAGCGTGTGGATCTGTTCGGCGCCACCCTGAGCGAGCTGCCGGAGATCTGGGAGAAGCTGATCGCCGCCGGTTTTGAGACCGGGCACGCCTATGGCAAGTCGCTGCGTACGGTGAAGTCCTGCGTCGGCAGCACCTGGTGCCGCTACGGCGTGCAGGACAGCGTGGGCATGGCGATTACCCTGGAGAACCGCTACAAGGGCCTGCGAGCGCCGCACAAGGTGAAGATGGCGGTGTCCGGCTGCACCCGTGAATGCGCGGAGGCCCAGAGCAAGGATTTCGGGGTAATTGCCACGGAGAAGGGCTGGAACCTGTATGTGTGTGGCAACGGCGGGATGCGGCCACGGCATGCGGATCTGTTTGCCACCGATCTGTCGGATGAGGAGCTGATCCGCACCATCGACCGGGTGGTGATGTTTTATGTGCGCACGGCGGACCGGCTGCAGCGGACGTCGGTCTGGATGGAAAATCTGGAAGGTGGCCTGGAGTATCTGAAGCAGGTGGTGCTGGAGGACAGCCTCGGCATTGGCGAGGAGCTGGAGCAGCATATGGCGGATCTGGTGGAGACCTATCAGTGCGAGTGGAAGTCCGCCGTTGAGGATCCGGAGAAGCGTAAGCGGTTCCGGGAGTTTGTGAATGCGCCGGAGCAGAAGGATCCGGTGCAGCAGTGGACTTCAGAGCGGGGGCAGCGTCGGCCTGTTTTGGAGGTGGCTTCTTCGTAGCCTTCTGGTTTGGGGGCGGAGCGCGGGAGCCGGATTCATTTTCTTCTGGAAAAAATAACTCGCTTTGCTCAGACATCTTTTTTCCTGCCAGAAAATGAATCCGGCTCCCACGCTCACAAACATCTGTGGGATAGGAAACTTAACGACCTTGGAATTTGGAGACTTTGCTATGAAAGCTCGGACTTGTTGGGAAGCAGTGTGCACCGTGGACGATCTGGTAGCTGATTCCGGTATTGCGGTTTGGACCGACGACGGGCCGGTGGCGGTGTTTTATCTGCCACACCGCCTGCCGGCATTGTTTGCCATCAGCCATACCGATCCGTTCAGTGGCTCGAACGTGCTGGCCCGAGGCATTACCGGGGATATCAACGGCGAGCCGGTGGTGGCGTCGCCGTTGTACAAGCAGCATTTCAGCCTGCGCAGTGGGCAATGTCTGGAAGACGAGAGCATGCAGGTGAAGGTCTATCCGGTGTTGCTGGACGGCAACCGGATCCGACTGGAAGTGCCGGTGGCTCAGGCGGCGTCGGTGGCCGCCTGAGATCTGAGAGACGCTTACGTCAGCTGATGAATTCGACGTTTTCTTCCAGCGGCGCCCTTGGGCTGGTGAGCTGGTTCACCGGGCTGTCGGGGTTGGCGTAGCCGATGGCCATGCCGGCGAAGACTTTGCGGTGTTCGGGCAAGTCCAGGAATTCGCTGATGGTTTTCGGGTACACCGACCAGGATTCCTGGGCGCAGCTGTCGAGGCCTTCGGCGCGTAGCAACAGCATAATGGTTTGCAGGATCATGCCCAGATCGGACCACTGGGGCGGGCCCATGTTGTCGTCGACGGTGCAGAACAGGCCAACCGGGGCACCGAAAAATTGGAAGTTGCGTTTGAACCATTCGAAGCGTGCAGCTTTGTCTTCCCTGGGGATCTCGAGCTGGCGGTACATGAGCTCGCCGACTTCGAAGCGGCGGTCGCGGTAGGGCGATTGCAGTTTCGGTGGGTAGATTTCGTATTCCGGGACTTCGTTGAAACCTTTGCTGACCTTCTCCTGCATCAAGGCTTTGAGTCGGGCCAGAGCATCGCCGGTGACAACGTGCAGGTGCCAGGGTTGCAGGTTGCCGCCGGATGGCGACCGGGTCGCCGTTTCGATTACTGTTCGAAGCATGGCTTCAGGCACCGGGGTATCCAGAAAGTCCCGCACCGAGCGGCGCGACACAACAGCCTGCTGAACATCCATAGGCAAGACTCCACATCATCCAGAACATTAAGTTGGGAACACTATCCGGCATCCAGTATGCGCACAACAGCCGCGCTTGACCACCTCCCGGGCGCCGTATAGTCTGCGGCGAACCCCATAGGGAGAGCCTCAGGTTATGGAAGATCACAGTCAGTTTCGCCTGCTGTCCGAGCGACGGTTCCTGCCATTCTTTGTTACCCAGTTTGCCGGTGCCTTCAACGACAACCTGTTCAAGAATGCCTTGTTGCTGCTGGTGACCTATAGCGCCGGGGGCCTGTTTGGCCTGTCGTCGGATGTGGTGGTCAATCTGGCCGCGATGCTGTTTATCCTGCCGTTTTTCCTGTTCTCCGCCATTGCCGGCCAGGTGGCGGACCGGTACGAGAAATCCACGGTTATCCGCTGGATCAAATTCGCCGAGGTGGTGATCATGGGCATTGCCGCGGTCGGGCTCTGGTTTGGCTGGTACGAGGTGTTGTTCCTTCTGCTGTTTCTCACCGGCGTGCAATCCGCGTTTTTCGGGCCGGTGAAGTACGCGATCCTGCCCCAGGCACTGAAAGAATCCGAGCTGGTGGGTGGTAACGCGCTGGTAGAGATGGGCACCTTTGTGGCCATCCTGGTGGGTACCCTGATGGCCGGCGTGATGATGAAAGCTGCGGCTCCCGGCCCCGTGATTGCCATCGCCATTGCGGTGCTGGCGGTGATTGGCCTGGTGGCCGCCTGGCGGATTCCCAGGGCCGAGGCAGCAGCGCCGGATCTGCGTATTCGTTTCCGGCCGCTGCAGGAAACCTGGAAACTGATGGCCATTGCCCGGGACAATCACAATGTATTCCTGAGCATCATGGCAATTTCCTGGTTCTGGTTTCTGGGTGCCGCCTATCTGACCCAGTTTCCGAACTTCGCCAAGACTCACCTGATGGGTGACGAAACGGTCGTCACCTTGCTGTTGGCGATTTTCACCATCGGCATCGCCGCCGGCTCCATTGCCTGTGAGCGGCTGTCCGGCCACAAGATTGAACTGGGGATCGTACCCATCGGCTCCATTGGCCTGAGCTTCTTCGGCATCGATCTGTTCTTCAATATGCCGGAGCAGCCGATTCCCTCAGACTGGTGGCTGATCATAACCGATCCCCATTATCGCCAGGTCGCCATTGACCTGTTGGCCATCGGTATCTTTGGCGGCCTGTTTATCGTGCCGCTGTATGCTTATGTCCAGCAGGAAACACCACCGGCCACCCGGGCCCGCGTGATCGCCGCCCTGAATATTTTCAACGCCCTGTTTATGGTGGTCAGCGCGCTGCTGGGCATGCTCATGCTCGGCCTGTTCGGGCTCACCATTCCCGAATTCTTCCTGGTGCTGTCGATCATGAACCTGATGGTGGCGGCCTACGTGTACCAGCAGGTACCGGACTTTGCCCTGCGCTTTGTGATCTGGGTCCTGTCCCACACGATTTATCGGGTCACGCACCACAACCTGGACCGGATACCCGAGCAGGGCCCCGTGCTGCTGGTGTGCAACCACGTCTCCTACATGGATGCCCTGGTGATCGCCGGCGCGGTACGGCGGCCCGTCCGATTCGTAATGGATCACAACATTTTCGCGACACCGGTCATGGGCGGTTTCTTCCGCCTGGCCAAGGCTATCCCCATTGGTCCGAAATCAAAGGTGCCGGAGATTTACGAAGCCGCTTTCGACCGCATTGATGAAGAACTCGCAGCCGGCCATGTGGTCTGTATTTTCCCGGAAGGCAAACTCACCAAAGACGGCGAGGTCGATACCTTCAAGCCCGGTGTCGACATGATTCTGGCCCGGCGACCGGTACCGGTGGTGCCAATGGCACTGCGCGGCCTCTGGGGCAGCTTTTTCAGCCATTGTGGCGGGCCGGCCTTCAGCCATTGGCCACGGCGGTTCTGGTCCCGGATTCATCTGCTGGCTGGTCTCCCGGTCTCGCCCCACGAGGCCAGTGCCGAGCGTCTGGAACAAAAGGTCAAAGCGCTGCGTGGAGATGCACAATAGTCTTTTCGCCGGGCTTTTTGGTGGTGCTGTTACCAAAGCCAATTTTTACCCGCTCGGAGTGGGGTAGTATCGGGGCATAAACCAAGAACAAGGATTGCCCCGTGACGCCCCTGAATCCCACTGACCAGCTCTTTCTCTGGCTGGAAAAACGCCAGCAGCCCATGCATGTGGGCGGCCTCCAGCTGTTTTCCTTCCCCGAAGGCGCGCCGGACGACTATGTCGCGCAGCTGGCAGATCAGCTTCGGCAGAAGACGGAGGTGACCGCCCCCTTTAACCAGCGCCTGAGCTATCGCCTGGGCCAGCCGGTATGGGTGGAGGATGAGCACCTGGACCTTGAGCATCATTTCCGCTTCGAGGCGCTGCCCACACCCGGGCGTATTCGGGAGCTGCTGTCGTTCGTATCGGCGGAGCATTCGCACCTCATGGACCGGGAGCGCCCCATGTGGGAGGTGCACCTGATCGAAGGCCTGAAAGACAGGCAGTTCGCGCTCTACACCAAGGTTCACCATTCCCTGGTGGACGGTGTCTCGGCCATGCGCATGGCCACCCGGATGCTGAGTGAAAACCCGGACGAACACGGCATGCCGCCAATCTGGGATCTGCCTTGCCTGTCACGGGATAGGGGCGAGTCGGATGGACACTCCCTCTGGCGCAGTGTCACCCATTTGCTGGGGCTTTCGGGCCGCCAGCTCGGCACCATTCCCACCGTGGCAAAGGAGTTACTGAAAACCATCAATCAGGCCCGGAAGGATCCGGCCTACGACTCCATTTTCCATGCCCCGCGCTGCATGCTGAACCAGAAAATCACCGGTTCCCGTCGTTTCGCCGCTCAGTCCTGGTGCCTGAAACGGATTCGCGCCGTGTGCGAGGCCTACGGCACCACGGTCAACGATGTCGTGACTGCCATGTGCGCAGCGGCTCTGCGTACCTATCTGATGAATCAGGATGCCTTGCCGGAGAAACCACTGGTGGCCTTTGTGCCGGTGTCGCTACGCCGGGACGACAGCTCCGGTGGAAACCAGGTAGGCGTCATCCTGGCGAGCCTTCACACCGATGTGCAGGAGGCCGGCGAACGACTGTTAAAAATTCACCACGGCATGGAAGAGGCCAAGCAGCGCTACCGGCATATGAGCCCGGAGGAAATCGTCAACTACACGGCCCTGACCCTGGCGCCGGCCGCCTTCCACCTGCTGACCGGGCTGGCGCCCAAGTGGCAGACCTTCAATGTGGTGATTTCCAATGTCCCCGGGCCATCCAGGCCCCTGTACTGGAACGGGGCGAAACTGGAAGGCATGTATCCGGTGTCTATCGATATGGACAGACTGGCCCTGAACATGACACTGACCAGCTATAACGACCAGGTGGAGTTCGGCCTGATTGGCTGTCGCCGGACCCTGCCCAGCCTGCAACGGATGCTGGACTACCTGGAACAGGGTCTGGCAGAGCTGGAGCGCAACGCCGGTCTGTAATCAGGCCAGCTGATCGGCCCGGTTACGCTCGGAAATCTGGCTGTTCAGGGTCCAGAAATCGTACAGCACACCGATGAAAAACAGGCCGCCGGTGAGCAGGTACAGGATGCCGGTGAGCCATTTGCCCATGTACATCCGGTGCACCCCGAAAACCCCCAGGAAGGTCAGCAGTATCCAGCCGATGTTGTAGCTGATCTGGCCATCCTGGAACCGGTAATCAGCTTCCTTGTCCATAGCCGGAATCAGGAACAAATCAATAATCCAGCCGATAAACAGCAGCCCCAGAGTAAAGAACCAGATGGTGCCGGTCACCGGCTTGCCGTAATAGAAACGGTGCGAACCCAGGAATCCGAATATCCAGAGCAGGTAGCCGATCAGCTTGCTGTGGGTGTCGGGTCTTTCGATCATTGCGGCGTTCTTCCTGTTCACAGTTGGATTTGGTGTGTCACCACAGACGCAAAACGGACGCCTGATCGAATCAATATGGGGGCGAACGCTAGAATCACAAACGGCACTCAGGGCCCCAGATCCGGTGCCGGGTCCGGCCCGTCCTCGCGAAACTCACTGGCGGATTTACCCGTCCACTTGCGGAAAGCACGGCTGAAATTGGACAGATCGGCATAGCCCAGTTCATAGGCAATCTCGCTGACTGACTGATTGGTGTAGCGCAGCAACTGGATGGCCCGATCTTTCAGCACGGCCTCGACAATCTCCCGATAACTGGTTTCCCGATCCGCCAACCGCCGCTTCAGGGTGCGGGAAGACACGCAGAAGCGCTCGGCCATGGCCTCCAGGGAGGGCAAGGGGCCTGGGGTCATCCGCAGCATATTGCGAATCGCCAGCACGATGTCGCCCTGCTCCTTGAGCGCCTTCTGCAACTCGAATTCACACTGGTCCCGGGCCATCCGGGAGGCTTCAGCATCCGCCAGGCGCATGCGCACGTCCAGCAGCTTGCGGGGGAAAATCAGCATTTCCTCGGGCTGGCCAAACTCAAAACGGACCGGCAACTGAGCGGCAAACCGCCGGTAATAGGCTGGCTCAGGGCCCCGCAGGTGTACCGACACGCCCGGTAATTTACCCTCTTCCAGGGCAAAACCCCGGGCCTCGGCATCGCTCCGGTCGAGTAGTTGTTCAGTGAGCAGAATCAACGTGGCGCTGACCGTCTCGGCCAGAAACTCGGAGATAGGCGGCAACGCAAACTCCGCGCACAGCTGAACCAGCACCTTGTCACCGGCTATGGACTGTTTCATGCTCAAAAAGGGCGCCCGCAGCTGAAGATAACGACGGACAGAGTCCAACGCACCCTCAAAGGTCGGGCTGGTGAGCGCGGCGAAGCCCAGGGTGCCATGGATGGTCAGCCGCAACTCTCTCGCCAGTATAAAGCTCAGGCCATCTTTGCCCGCCACCTCGAGCGCGCGCTGCGCCATCAGAGTGGCGTCAGTGACGAAAACCCGACTGTCGTTGGCTTTCAGGTCCTCATGTGTGAAATCCAGGCCCTGATAAAGCTGGCGGTCGTTGTAACCCAGTTGACGAACGGTTTCAGCCAGTACCCGCAGGTACACCCCGGGCACCAGGAACAACCCCAACATTTGCCGCTCGTTGTCTGCACCGGTACCTGCCATAGTGTGTCCCTGATTGATATTTATCGTGTTTCTGACTCTATCAGAACCGGATTGCCGCCACAGTGGGGCCCGCTGCCCCGACTCCGCTGTCGCCCGGGCCAATCCCCTGTCCCATTGTGGACGATGCCCGTCCCCTTCGCGCATTCATTATCCGGATTGACTCCGCCACACTGGCTCCATGACATCAGCCAAAGCGTTCCGTCGCAAAGGAGTAGAACCATGCTGACCACCACACAAACGAACAAACCGGGCAAGGCCTCCCATACCCCGGACAATGTCTCCATCAAACCCCAGCGCATGGGTTTCGAGTTTGGCGAACAGGTCCCCAGATACTGGGTGGATAACAACTATCTGATCAGTCATACCATGAACGCCCTGTCTGTTTTGTTTCCCGAGGGTGAGCAGTTTTTTGTGGACTCGGTCCGGGCGTTTCGAGACCAGATCCAGGACAAGAAACTGAAGGAGGACGTGCGCGGTTTCATCGGCCAGGAAGCCATGCACTCGCTTGAGCACATCGCCATGAACCAGCATGTCCGCGACCAGGGCATGCCGGTGGAAGAGATGGAGCGGGACCTGAAAGTGATTCTGGATGTGGCGCGGAAGCTGCCCAAACGCCACCAACTGGCCATTACCTGCGCCCTGGAGCACATCACCGCCATGATGGCCGACATGCTGCTGGAGCGTGACGATATCCGCGAAGACATGCACGAATCCATGCGCCCGCTGTGGGTGTGGCACGCCATTGAGGAAACCGAGCACAAGGCCGTTGCTTATGACGTTTTCCTCCAGGCTGGCGGTACCTACACCGAGCGGGCGTTTTACCAGGTCTTCAGTACCGTAGCCCTGGGCATTGTCGGCACCTGGTATACCGGCCGCATGGCCCTGAAGGACCGCAGCCATTTCTCCGTTAAGGACGCCGCCAAAGGTATGTGGCGCATGTGGGGCAAAAACGGCGCCTTCTCCAGTCTGATCCCGACCTGGCTGGAGTACTTCAAGCCCGGCTTCCACCCCTGGGACAAGGACAACAGTGAGCTGATCGGTCGTTTCAAGGAACAGATCCAGGACTACATCGCGCCCCAGTACAAGAACGGCAATCGGCGCACGCTGCAGTAATCGTGCACCCGCTCTATGACATCAGGCCGAGTTCCCGGGCGCGAGCAACCGCTTGCATCCGGTTCTCGGCCTGAAGCTTGCCGTAGATATTGCTCAAATGGGACTTTACCGTCGCCACTGAGATCCCCAGCTGTTTGCTGATGGCCTTGTTACTGAGTCCCTCTGCCAGCAGATCCAACACCCCCTGTTCCCGATCACTTAACGGTTCATCAGGACCAGCGACTTCCGGGGTGCGGGCACAGGTTTCGGCGTCCGGCTCCATCCGGGCCTGCCGGAGAGCCAGTATCCGGCTCGCTTCCACCTCCGACCACCCACGGGTAATACAGGCGTCTAGCAGACTATCCAGCCGGGGATCCGCATCCACAAAGGGGCGCACCAGACCACGGGGCACCCAGAGCGCCAACAGTGCATCAAGCTTTTTCACCGCTCCCTCAGGATCCTGATCTCCGAAGGCCTGAACCATCAGACTGACCAGATCAAGACGACACACCAGCTGAAGCAAACCCGCCTCTTCCGCCTCTGTTCGCAGGGCTGCCAGTTCCCGGGCCACCGGCGACGCCGCCAGCAACTGACCGATCAGTTTCAACAAGGTTTCGTTCAGGGTACAAAAGCGGTTACCTACAACCGGTTCCGGATCGCTCTGGGCCCATAGAATCAAAGGGAAGGCGTTACCCTCCGTCAATCGCGCCAACGCCTCCAGTACCTCCGGGCGTGGAATGTTATGGTGCCAGCGCAACTGGCCCATAACCTGGTGCAACTGCTCAATCCGGGTGAGTTCCTGCTGCCAGAGTTCGGAGTCTCGCAAAACCATGCCCAGGCGAAACCGCTCAAACGCCAGGTAAAGCTGATCCAGCGGCGTCAGATGCTGGTCGGCGATCTGACCGGCCTCGCCTAGCCGTTTTGTCGCGTATTCAAGATCATGATGCTCCAGCGCCAACAAGCCCTCCAGATAGGCCAGAAGGCAAACCTGCTCCTTACTCACGGGCCCGTTGACAAGCTTCAACCGGGTCTGTTCATAGCAGCGGCGGGCATCGCCAATGCGACCGCCCTGCACCAGAACCGGAACCAGCATGACCAGACAGCGCAGGGCACAGGGGTTATCGCCACTATCCAGGGCCCCTGCCAGCGCATCGGTCAACAAAGTGTGCGCCGGCCCCAGTCGTGCCTCCATAAAGGCTTCAGTACCCAGTGTATACAGCCCCCAGTGTTGCAAGCCGGCTGGAGCGCTGGCCAACCGGGCCTGTATCTGAGTCAGGGACTGCTCGGCCTCTGCACGGTGGCCGGCAAACCTGGCCGAGGGCCAGCCCAGCAACATGGAGACAAACTGCAGAGCCTCGGTGTCCGGTGATGGGTCTGTCGACTGCAGAAGCCGGTCGGCCGCGGCCAGATGCTCAAGCACCGCTCCGTACTGACCATCCATGAAGGAAAACAGCGCCTGCAGCAGAAGCAGCGCGGGAGAACTCATCCGAACACTGTCCGGGAAGCGCGAAGGCAGTGACCGGTAGCCGCTCAGGTCCTCCGCCGCAACAGCAACGGTACCAGGGCTTCCGCCTGGTCATAGCAGCCTTCGGCCAGAAAAAGCTCAAGGGCCTCCACAATCAGGCCCCGCTGGCGGAACGCCTCGGCCGCCCTGATTCGTATGGAGCTTTCCCGCTCAGGCTCCCGATCCTGCGCCTGAAGCCAGTCGATCAGCAGATCATGCAGGCGATACCAGTAGTGACCCTCACCGTAACTCTGGAACAGCAGATTGCGTTCGCGCATGGCTGCGATCCAGTCCGCGGCATCGCTACCATTCCGGGCTTCATCAGCAACCTCTTGTGAGAAAAGAGGGAGCAGGCTCATATCCTGGAGAAATCGCTGTAGCCCGGGCTCGAGGCCGGCGAACACTTCCTCCAGCAGATAGTCGCTCAGGGCTCTCTGGCCAGGACCGGGTACATGGCTTAACGGATTTTCCGACAATGCCGATAGCTGCAACGCTGCTGGCCATCCGCCGGTGCGCTGATGCAACTGCAACATCTGGTCTTCGGAGAGATCAGTCCGGCGGGCCTGGACGAATTTTCGAGTCAACGCCAGATCAAAACGGAGCACCTCCGGCCCCAACCGGACCATCTGTTGCCGGGCCAGCAACTGCGCGGTGCGAATGGGTGGGTCGAGCCTCGAGATACAGACAATGCGCAAAAACCCCGGAGCAAAGTCGATAAAGCGCCGGATCTGCTCCAGTAGTACTTGCTGGTCAAGCAGGTGAAAATCATCCAGCACCAGAACCAGGCGGCTGGGTGCCTGCCAGGTTCGGGAATAATCCGCCAGGCGGTTGATCAGCATGGTCACCGGGTCAACAGCGGCACCCGGTTCCAGCGCGGCCAACAAGGTACTCTCGCGAATGGCAAAGCGTGGGTTCACCCGCGCCAGTGCGCTGGCCACGGCATTCCAGAACAGGGCCGGCGCGTTGTCCCTTTGGTCCAGCGTTAACCAGGCATGCACCGGTTTTTCCTGTTCCAGCCACTGACTGACCAATGTGGTTTTACCGAAACCGGCCGGTGCCGACACCAGCACAAACGGCACCTGTTCAATACAATCAAGCGCCTGCAACCGTGAGGGCTCAAGCAACAAGCCTGAAGGCAGCCCGGGGCGGGTTAATTTGGTTTCGGCAACCATGGAGCTCACTACCGTTGGCAAATGAGCTTCAGCATAGTCATTGCCGGTGTCATCAACCAGCCCTGGCACTCCAAACTGGGAGGCCTGTTCAGAAATCCGGGTCATGGCAGTGCGAGCAGACCCGTGCCCTTCATCAGCGTGGCAACCAGTCGGGTACTGCCCAGTTCCCGGGCACAGACAAACCAGGGAGTTTCCCGGCCACGGTAGCGTGATTTGTGGTACGCCAGAGGTTGGAAGGCGTACAGGCGATTCCCATAGCGGTACAGGATATTCTGAAGGCGGCGCAGGCCAGGCCGGTCACCCGGGCAGGGGCGGACGCCGTGCAGGGGCGCAATGCCCAGCGACAGCTCAGGCACGCCTTCCTCACGAAACTGACTGGCCGCCTGCAGAATAATGTGGTCGAGAACGCCGAGCCGGTTCATTTCCGGCGACGCCCGCAGAATATTGGCGCAATAGCCCGCCAGTTCATGGTGACGGTACCAAGGATCAAAGAATACGTATCCGGCCAGCTCGCCCTCCACATAGGCGTAGAACTTGCGCACTCCCCATTCATCTGCAAACACCGGCGGACGGGTGAGCAAACCCAATTCCCGTTCCTTGACCGCCTTGCCCAGGCGCCAACGCTCCGAGATACCCGCCACCTTGTGCCAGTTCACCTCATCTCCACATTGCTCCCGCACCTCGATTCGGCACCGCCTGTCCAGATTGCGGGCATGGCGCAGCTGCTTCATCGCCTTGCCACGAAGCGAGAACCTGGTCAGATCAACCGAGAACTCCGTACCCATCACCGTGGCATCGTAACCAAGCTCGCCCAACGGCCCCAGCAGCGACTGATCGACGCCCACATACAGTGAGGGGCCGGGCACACTCTGCTCGAACGCCTGCAGCAGCCGGCCCATACTCTGTGCACCCGCCAGGGGCCTTGTGGGCACCACGTTTACCCGCTGCCCCAACACCTTTACCGGAACATACGGTACCAACCCGAGACCGGGGCTGAGAAAGTGCCGGCAATCCGGCTGCAAGGCAAAATAGCTGCTGGACTGGCTCCCGTGCAGACGGATCAGGTGCTCGGCGGTGCGCTCATGGCAACGCCCGGAGTCCGGCACACTCGAGTTGATATTCCGGTCATCGGCAGCCGGGGCTACCGCCGCAGACAGATGAGAGGCAGGCATGGGTCATTCCCTTTGTTGTTCTGATACCGCTTTCCTGTGTTCAGAACAAAATGCTAAAGGCCGTGCCTCGGCCGGCCATCGGTCAAAGGGTTGAGTGCCTGGCGCCCCACCGGAACTGGGTCACAATTCCGAGCCCTGCATCACCACAACGCCCCGTCGCCACAAACGCCATTCACCCGGCTTGTAAATATCCCAGGTTTCGTCGCTGGTGAGGGGTTCGGTCACGATGACGCTGACAATGTCGTTGGGTGTGGTTTCCGATTCAAAATCCACAGTAACGTCGGCATCTTTCAGGCGGGCGGGGCCAAACGGCGCCCGCCGGGTAATACTGGCCATCTTGGTGGTGCAAAAGGTAAACAGCCAGTCGCCGTTGCTTAGAAGCAGGTTGAATACCCCCTGACGGGCGTAGTTCCGGGACAGCTGCACCAGCCGTTCCACCACCTGCTCGGTGGCAGTGTCTCGATCGCAATGACTGCGCAGATGGTTCAGGATGTCGCAGAACAGGGCTTCGCTGTCGGTGCTGCCAACGGCCTCGTAGAAGCCGGGCGCCGCGGAAAACTCGGAAAGCTGACCATTATGGGCGAAGACCCAGTATCGGCCCCAGAGCTCGCGGATAAACGGGTGGGTGTTGGCCAGGCAGATATCACCCACATTGGCCTGACGAATGTGGCAGATGGCCACTTCACTCTTGATGGGGTGGGTTTGCACCACTTCGGCAATGCGCGAGGAGGCACTGGCGTCGGCATCGTGAAAACAGCGTACTCCTTTACCTTCGTAGAAAGCGACGCCCCAGCCATCCTTGTGTGGGCCAGTGTCACCGCCACGACGGGTCAGACCGGTAAAGCTGAAACAGAGATCGGTCGGGGTGTTGGCGCTCATGGCCAGCAGTTCACACATGGTTGGCGGTATCCTCAGCCTTGATTCCGTAGGATACCCGAATCAACCGAGACCTCCAGCCATCGAACCGACGGATTTCGGAGGCTGTACGGCACCGGCGGGCGCCACACGGTTCCGGCCTGCCCGCTTGCCGCTGTAGAGACAGCGATCTGCCACACAGAACAGGGTTTCCGCCTCCCGGCCGTGGTCCGGCCACTGGGCAATACCAAAGGAGGCGGTCACGCGGATACCCGCTTCGCCGTATTTCAGCTCGCGCCGGGCAATGCGTTCCCGCAATTCGTCCATCAGCTCAAAGGCATCGCCGGGCTTCACATCCCGCAGAATCAGGCCAAATTCCTCGCCGCCCAGCCGGCCGACAAAATCGGTCGTGCGCAGGCGCTCGGTCAGGCTCTGGCCGATATGCCTCAACACGTAGTCACCGGCATCGTGGCCGAGGGTGTCGTTAACCAGTTTGAAGTGGTCGATGTCCATAATCACCAGAGCAAAATCGGCTCCGCTGCGCTCACACTCGGCAATGGTGCGGGCCAGTGTTGACTGGAAATTGGAGCGATTGGCCAGGCCGGTCAGGGCATCGGTCTGGGCCATATCGACCAGCCGTTGCTCAGCCTCTTCCCGACGCACCTCGTACATGTGCATGAACACCTGCATCAGGGCACCACACAGAAACATGTTGAGCAGATCGATCATCCGGTGAGCAGAGCCCACCTCACCAAGAAAGAAGTAGTAAACCACCCCGCCCACCAGCATAAAGGGCACACTCAGAATCATGCCCTCGTGCTTGCCGAGCAGAAGGTAGGCCAGAACCGGCATCATCAGCACCCAGACAAAAGCCGCAATGGAAGCCTCTGGCAACAGCATGATGACGATGAAGAACGAAAACAGCGATACCAGATAGGCGTAGATCCACTGTTGCAGGTGAGCCGTGGTTTTCAGGCAAAAAACGCCGTAGAACAGCAGCCCACTGGCCAACAGCTCGACCAGCGCCACCCATGGATAACCGTTGAAAAATTGCAGACAGGAAAAAACGACCAGCGCAGAGCCAGTCACCAGAAACAACAGCCTGGTAAGCGAGCGACGGTGGTTATCCCGGAGTCCTGAGCGGCTTTGTTCCAATGCCGTCCCCAGATCCGGATGCTTTGACGTATTCATGCTGACTCTTCCCTGGATCAACCAGAGAGTATAGTCGGTCTCCGCTGGCTGTAAAACAACCAGCCAACGGAGATCAGGTTACCGCGAGCCCTCAGATATACAGGTTCTTGCGGGAGAACCGCTCCACCAACGGTTGATAGGCCGAGCCCAGCAACCGATTGATGGCGTCTATGCCCCAGGCATCCGGCCCCACCAGAATACGGGATTCGTTTTTGAGGATGCCTTTGACAATAATTTCAGCCGCCTTGTCCGGAGTGGTCATCGCCAGCTTGTCGAAGCCCTTGCGCTGGGCCTCGGCGTTTTCGGACTTGCCCATGCGCGCGGCATTGGCAATGTTGGTGCGGATGCCACCAGGGTGCACACAGCTGACCTGAACCGGCTGATTCTCCAGTTTCATTTCCTGGCGCAGGGACTCGGTAAACCCACGCACCGCAAACTTGGCAGCATTGTAGGCGCTTTGCTTGGGCACACCGATCAGACCAAACACACTGGAGATGTTCACCACATGACCATCACCGGATTCAATCAGGTACGGCAGAAACGCCCGGGTCCCATGGGCAACGCCCCAGAAATCAATGTCCATCACCCACTTGAAATCGGCGTCGGTCATTTCCCGCACCGTGGCAGAGAGGGCCACACCGGCGTTGTTGATAATCAGGTTAACCTGGCCAAATTCCTTGCGGACCTGTGCGGCGTGGGCGTAGATAGCGTCCCGGTCGGAGACATCCAGGCGGTAGGTTTTCACCTCGGCACCGTCCAGTCCGGCTGCGGTTTCCGCCAGCCCCGCCTCGTTAACGTCGGAAAGAGCCAGCCGACAGCCCCGGGCCGCGAGGGATTTGGCCAGGGATCGGCCGATACCAGAGCCAGCACCGGTGACGACAGCCACCTTGTTGTTCAGATCTTTCATGGCGGGAACCTCTTGTTGTGGTCTTTCAGTAAAGCAGCGCTTTCGTTATTCGCCACTTTAGAGAGCCACCAGAGGCAAACCTATGGCACTGGACTCCTGGCGAGCCCGGCACCAGAGCCAGTCCTCCAATCAACCCAGCAGGTTATCCAGGGGCTGGTCATACCCGGGTGCAAACACGTCCAGGAAGTACTGCACTTCCGGCAGGCCGTCCGCTTCCAGGCGTGCCCGGATCTGCTGCTCTGCGGGGCCGAACTCCGGATTGCCGGCGCGCAGTTCGGCACGACATTTCAGCCAGGCCGAGAGACGGTCCGCCGCCTTGATCAGCTCCTTTTCTTCCGGCCCCAGTCGGGATTCCCGCACATAGGGCGAAAAATCCTCCCGCAGGTCTTCCGGCAACAGCGCCAGCAATTCAGCTTCGGCCTTATGTTCGATGTCGCCGAACGCCTCCCGCATCACCCGGGAATGGTATTTCACCGGGGTGGGCATATCCCCGGTGATCACTTCGGTGGCATCGTGATAGAGAGCCGCTGCAGCGACACGGTCTGCGTTCACCGTTCCGGCAAAATGCCGGTTGCGAATAAGCGCCAGGGCGTGGGCAACGGTAGCCACCTCCCAGGAATGGGTGGCCACGTTTTCATCAATGGCGTTGCGCATCAGACCCCAGCGTTTGATCCAGCGCAGGCGCGACACATAGGCAAAGAAATGGCTGGCCTTTCGGCCCGGGCTATCAATCATGGCTGGGGAACTCCGTGTATTCCGCTTCAACGAACGTCCAGGGTAAACCGGACCGTCACGTTGCCCTGGTCATCAACCGGCGCATCACGGGCCGGATCCAGCAGGAATAGCTGGCTGTCCGACACCTCGTGCGTCGCCGTCAGCACCTGACGAACCGTTACCCCTCGCTCCGAGGCCAGACGCCCGAGCGCTTCCGGGGGCAGGCTTCGCTCGCCATCGCGCCAGGCCTGCTGCGCCTGCTCCCAGGCTTCACCGGTGACGGTCTCGCCACGGGCCTGCATCTGAGCTTTCAGCAACGCCAGGGCATCAGCCTCAGGGGCGACGGCACCACGGATGTTGAGCAGAAGCTCCGGACGTTCTCTTAACGCCTGGGCCAGCGCGGACAGTTTCTCGGCCTCGTTATCCGCCAGTTGCACACTGCCGGGGACAAAGCTGACCTGGCCCAGCTCTTCGCTGCTGAAGCCTGCCATTTCCGCCAGCGAGCCCAGCATACTGAACGGTGAGGCGGCTGCTTTCACCAACAGGTTCACGAACGCCCGCATGACAATCTGGCCAACGCTGAATTCGGGGTCTGACATGTCGCCCTGAATGGGCAAATTCACCTCGATAACACCGTCACGATCTGTGAGCAGAGCCAGACCCAGCTTGACCGGGGCGTTAATGGCCTGTTCGCTGGCCACCGCAGAGCCCAGTTGCATCCGGTCCAGGATCACTTCGTTGGACGCCTCAAGCCGGGTACCGGTTATCTGGTAATCCAGCGCCAGTTCCAGTTTGCCGCTGTCCACCGAATACCCCAGATAGCGACCGAAATAGGGCGACAGTACCGGCAACGCCATGTCTTTCATGGTGAGTTTCAGGTTGCTGGGCTCTTCGGTGCCCAGAGCGCCCAGGGTTCCGTCAAAACGAACCGGTGCCACCCCGGCCAGCTGGCCGCTGATCGCCACCCGCCCCTGTTGCGGAGGGACATTGCTGATGCCGGTCACCGATCCCGTAAGTTCCTGGAACCCGGTACTGAAGGGCGGCTCCAGCGTGCGGTCGGTGTAGGCCATGGAACCTTGCTCCACCACCAGTTCGCCAATGCGGAAAATAAAGCCTGCCTCCGAGCCTTCCGACGGCTCCGTTGCGCTGGCTTCTGCCTCGGAGGCCCCGCCATTCTGAATAATCTGCTGCAGATTATGCAGGCCGTCGGCGGCCCGGATGACATTAACCGCCGGGCTGCTCAGGGTCACGGTACCGATCTCCAGGCGGGCGGGATTAAGGTTGAACTCCACCGGCGCCAGGCGCAGCAACTCCCAGGACACCAGCTCCCCGCCATTGCCCGGTAGCCTCGTGGCTAGCCCAGCAATTTCTGCGGTGCCGCTGAAGGTGCCGGTCAGGGGTTCATCCTGGGCGTCCAGGTCCAGATTGCCATCGAAACCCAGGCGCCCGTCCACCAGCTCCAGGTTTGCGGCATCGGCAACATAGGGTTGGATAACGGGCAACAGGATGTCGCTGCCGGACAAGGCGCCCTCAAAGGTAAACGGCGCCGGAGTCAGCTGGCCAATGGCGGTCACCCGGCCACCGGTGCCGAGTTCTGCGGAAATATCGTAGGAAACCGGTTCATCCAGGCGGTGGGAGAGACCACCCATGGTAATGGCCAGATTATTGACGGCAATGTCGGCGTCTGTTTCCGGCACCTGATCCCGCCAGCGAACCTGGCCGCCGGACAACTCGACACCCTGGACCGACCAGCGGAATGGCTCGCCCGAATCAGACGCCGGCTCCGAGGTTTCGGATTGATCGGTTCCGGCAGTTGCCAGAGACGCCTGCCAATCCACCTCACCCTCGGCATTCCGGGACGCAGCCAGCGACGGTTGCTCGATCGACACCATGCCAACGGTGGCCTCCCGGGCCGTCAGATCGAAGCCAATGCCCTGAACGGCAATGGTCTCGGTGGCCAGGGCAGGCTGGTCATCTGCAGCCGACAGCGCCAGCGCCAGTTGCTGGATGGTGAGATTGCCATCGGAAGTGATCAGTTCAAAGCGATCGCCACCGGCCAGTTCATAGCGGGATTCCAGGGTCACGGTGCCATCGCGCAGCTGCCACGGCAGATAGGGAGTCAGGAAGTGGGCGAGAGTATCATGGCGAAGCCCGGAAAGCCGGAGCCGCCCTGCGGAGTACAGCGGGGTAACGCTTAATTCCCCATCCCATTCAATCACCTGCTCACCCAAGGCGGCCATCACAGAATACTGGCTGTCGCTGCCTTCCCGGGGCCAGGTGGCCAGGTCGTTCAGGGTCAGATCCAGCGGCGCAACCCGGAATTCGGCAGGGTCGCCGCCCTGGGAGAAGTCGCGGAACAGCAGTTCACCGCCGTCAATGGTCACCTGTTGGAAATACAGCCTGGGCGGATTACCCTTCTCGGCGGTTTCAGTCTGGGTCGCGTCCTCACTCTCGGGATTGGCACTGCGCCAGTCCCGGGCATAATTGATGTCGTAGTCCTGCAGCAAATCCAGGCGAACGTCCGGCTCCACCAGACGGATTTCTTCAAACCCGATGATACCGCGGAGCAAATTGAGGAAACTGAGATTGACCCGCAGGTGGTCAAACGCCGTCACCGGCTCCCCATCTGCATCCTTTGCAGAAAAGGCGTCTGCTTCCAGGCTGAAGGCAAACGGGTTGAACCGGACGCGCTCTACCTCGGCCTGCCAGCCCATGCGCTGATCCAGCTGTTCCGGCAGCGACCGCTCCAGCCACCAGGGCAGAACCAGGAAGCCTGCCAGGGCATACAGGCCCAGCAACATTCCCATTGCGATCAGCAGGTTCCTGACCAGTTGGCTCTTCCGGCGACTCACCACCCGGCGGCTTGCTACCGGGTTATTCTCTGCCTCTTTCTCTGCCTCTTTCTCTGCCTCTTTCTCTGCCTCTTTCTCTGCCACAAGTCTCTCCCTTTATCTGCCCACGGCACCGCAGCCGGCCATGGTGCAAGCATAGCGCCCGTGTACGGTGTTTGTCAGCGAATTCACCAGACCAGACACGAAACCTGACAGCGGCCACCGAACCCGATATGCTCCGCTGACGTATGACTCCCTGTGTTGATCAACGGAGACGAGCAGTATGGATATCGGCGATATGCGTCGGGATTTCGAAAGCGAAGGGCTGGACCGGGAACACCTGAACGAAGATCCCGTGCAGCAGTTCCAGACCTGGTTCGAGGATGCCAGAACGGCGGGCATTCTGGAGCCCAATGCCATGTCACTGGCCACCACCGGTGTCGATGGCATGCCCGATCTCAGAACCGTGCTGCTGAAGTATTTCGACAACCAGGGATTCGTGTTTTACACCAATTACGGCAGTCGCAAGGCTCAGGAGCTTCAGGAGAATCCCCGGGCCGCCCTGCTATTCCCGTGGATTGGCCTGAACCGGCAGGTGCGTATTCAGGGTGCGGTCGAAAAGGTCAGCAAGGCGGAATCCCTGCGCTACTTTTCGTCCCGGCCCCGGGGCAGCCAGATTGGCGCCTGGGTTTCAGAGCAGAGTCAGGTCATTACATCCCGAGGCCTGCTGGAGCAAAAAGTCGCGGAGATGAAGCGCAAATTCAGTTCCGGAGAAATTCCGCTTCCCAGTTTCTGGGGCGGGTACCGGGTGGTTCCGGAGCGAATCGAATTCTGGCAGGGAAGGCCGAGCCGGCTTCACGATCGATTTGAGTACGTGAGAGAGGGCGATGGCTGGACAATCCAACGACTGCAACCCTGACCGGCCGGCAATCTGGCTATGCCACCAGATTAACCGGAACCTGTCTCAGGCTCCGGCCTGGATGACCGCCGATGAAGGCGAAACCCTGGCGCGCCTGGAAGGGCCCAGGCGCCAGGAACACCTGACCAGCCGCTGGCTGATTCGCCAGGCCCTGGCCCGGGCCAGTGGTGAGGCTCCGGCAAGCTGTAATCCGGTACCGGGACGGCCCGTTGCCTCCGCCAGCCCGCAGGGCTGGCACCTGTCCCTGAGCCACAGCCAGGGGCTGACTGCCTGTGCCACCGGCCGGGACGCCCTGGGGATTGATCTGGAACCAAGCCAGCGCCGGCCAGACTGGGCCAGAGTGACGACACGCTGGTTCACTCCCGTTGAGCAGGAATGGCTGCTGAAGGCGGACGATCCATTCAGCTTTCTCAAGACCTGGACCCTGAAGGAAGCCTGGCTGAAGGCAACCGGGCGGGGCATCGCTGGCAACCTGCAGACTCTGGAAGTGCGCAAGAATTTCGAGCTGTACGGGGATCAGCCGGACCGACACTGGCAGGCCAGTTGCCTTTATGCCGAGGGCTTTCTGGTCACCCTGGTTTATCCCTGCGATGGCAACCCGGATAACGCCAGTCCCTGGCCGGAGATCACCTTGCTGGAACCACCACCAGATGACTACAATCTGGAGCCGGCTCCCAGCCTGGACCTTACCTGGGAGCCTCTGTTTCACCGGCTAATCAGAGCCCGACCATAGGTGATAGGCGAGGCCACTATGCCCCAGACCACCGGCCGTTGCCCCTGGTGCGGCACCGATCCACTGTACGTGCACTACCACGATACCGTCTGGGGGCGCCCGGAATATGACAACCAGGCGCTGTTCGAGAAACTCTGCCTGGACGGACAACAGGCCGGCTTAAGCTGGATTACCATCCTTCGCAAGCAGGAAAGCTACCGCCAGGCCTACGCCGGCTTTGACCCGGAGCAGATCGTCCGCTTTGATGAGGACGATATCGCCCGCCTGCTGGCAGACCCGGGAATCATCCGGAATCGCCTGAAAGTACATTCCATTATCCGCAATGCCCGAGGCTTCCTGGCTCTGCGGGATCAGGGCATCTCGTTCTCGGAGTTTCTGTGGCAATTCGTCGACGGCCGGCCAATCCAGAATCGGTGGCAGGCACTGGCTGAGGTTCCCGTCACCACCCCGGAATCCGAAGCCATGTCCAAGGCCCTGAAGAAAGCTGGCTTTAATTTTGTGGGCCCAACCATCGTCTACGCCTTCATGCAGGCCACCGGCATGGTCAATGATCATCTGGTGTCCTGCCACACCCACACGGAGTGCCGGCAACTGGCACAATGATCTTACCGGGCCGGTTGATCGTAAGTTCCCCTGACACATCATTTCGGGAGCTTCACGGTGCGCATTACCCTCGACGAACTCAAAAACCTGGAACAACCGGTGATCGACCTTCTGGAGATCCTCTCCCTGGAGGGCCAACAGTACATGGCTCGCCTGCATGGCCCTGGAGGCATGAAGGTACTGTCGGACCATAAAGGGCAGACCCGGCTGTTCCGCAGCGCCTGGCAGATTCAGGACACCCTCTCCAGCTACACCATTCGCGAAACCCAGGTGGTGCATCCCTCCGCGTACCATGAAATGGTCGGGATGGCGCCGGCAGACATTGAACCCATGCGGATACAGGTACAGAGGCAGAAGTCGTGATTTCAGTTGCTCGCCTCGCTGTTCTGGTCGGCATTGCCGGCCTGATTCCATTCATTCTAGGCACCGCTGGCCTGTTCCTGATGCCAGCCAACAGCGTTGCCATTCTGGCGTGGTTCTATATCTACAGTGCCGGTATTCTCGCTTTTATGGGCGGAATCTACTGGACCATTGCCATGCAGCTGGAAAACCGCTCCTACCCGCAATCGCCCCTGGTGACCATGCTGCTGAGCCAGTTGTTCTTCGTTGCCGCCGGTATCGGACTGTTGCTACAGACGCCACAAAAAATCCCGCTCTACATCGTCGCGTTCCTGTTGCTGTATCTGGTAGACGCCCGCTGGATGCGAAGCTACTGGCCGGCCTGGTACTTGAAGATGCGATTGGTGCTGACCACCGTGGTACTGGCTTGCCAGCTAACCGTGGCCGGCTGGTTCTTCCTGCTGCACGGTGCCTGATTCAGGCACCGTCAGGATCGGTTCCAAACAGGGTCTGCAGCTTTCTCAGGGCTCCTTTCTCGATCTGGCGCACTCGCTCCCGGCTCAGGCCCATCTGCTCCGAGATGGTTTGTAGAGTCTCGGGTTCAATCAAGCCAAGCCCGTAACGCCGGGTCAGGATATCCCGCTCCCGGTCCGACAATGCCCCCATCATGCGCTCCAGCCGAATCATCCGGTCCCGCGCCCGAAACGGCTGGTCCGGGCGGGTATCAGCACCCGCATCAAGACTGTCAGCCAGGGTCACCGATCCATCTTCGACCAGTGGTACATCCGTTGAAACTTCCCGGGCCGCCAGGGCTCTCAGTTCGCCAATCCTGGAAGGTGTGGCCTCCATTTCCCGAGCCAGCTCGGACTGGGTGGGCTCCCGGCCGAGGGATTGATGCAAACGCATGGACACCTTCTGCAACTGGCGGATCTCCTCCACCACGTTTTCCGGCGTATGCACCACACGCACACCCCGCTGCAGGCAGCGGCGCACTTCCTCGCTGATCCACCAGTAAGCGTAGGTGGAAAACCGGAAGCCCTTGCCGGGGTCGTAGCGCTCTACAGCCTTGATAAGCCCCACGTTGGCGTCCTGGATCAGGTCCGACATGGCAATGCCATGATGGCCGTAGCGGCGGGCGATATGTACCGCCAGCCTCAGATTGCTCTGAATCAGGCGGTGACGGCAGGCCAAGGCAAGGTGGTAAGCCCGGCGACAGCGGGCCGAAAAGGCACAGGCATCCCCGAGGCTACCCACCACATCCCGCAAGGTTTGTGGGGTATCCTCGGGTAATGCCAGTTCGGTGTGAATCACCCGTAGCGACCGGATCAGCTTTCTGGCCAGACGCCGTTCATCGGTTTCGCTGAGGAGGTCATGCCGGGACGCATCCCTGAAATACAACCCGACCAGGGAATCCCTTTCACCATCGTTGGGCAGCGTCGGAAGCGGTCCCGGCCGGCTCTGTATCTGCATGGCTCGGTACCCGTTTGATATTTATTGAGAATACGCATGTCAGGCAGACATGGATTCCCCGGCAACGAGGGGAAAACCGAAATACAGGAATACAGAAATGAGGATGAGCGGGGGAGGGATCGGTCACGCCCGGCCATGAAACCTCACAGGTTGTGAGACGGCCGACCGGGCGCCCGATCTGGAGGCAAGACTCCTCCATTACCCACAGACGAAGCGACCGGTTCCGCCTGTGGGTAATTCCTAGCCGGCGGTGGTTGATGCCGCCACGATGGCATATTCGTGGTTATGAGGCTCAATCAGCGCCCCGTGCAGGGCCACAATCGCCTGGTCGTATTTGTCTTCGTCAACCACGAACTGGATATCCACCTGGCGCATACACTGGTGGATCGCCAGCACGCTGATGTCCTTGTCAGCCAGTGATTTTACCGAACGGGCGAGAATGCCCGGCACCTTCATATCACTGCCAATGGCAGACACCAGGGCCACTTTGCGGGTACTGATTTCGGCATTGGGGAACTCTTCTTCCAGTGCCTTGACCACCCGCTTCACGTGCTTGAGCGTGGTATCCACGTAGTGGGTAATGGTATTGGCATTGGTGTCCTTGGACATGAACCGCACTTTGAAACGGCTCAGTACATCCAGAATACGGCGGTCGGAACCCGGCTCGCCCTGCATGTCCTGGTCGAACACCTCAATGGCAAATACGCCTTTGGCACCGGCCACGATCTCCACCTGGGGTTTTTCACTGACGTAGTCACCAGTGATCAGCGTACCAGTGTGCTCCGGCTCAAAGGTGTTCATCACCCGCAGCGGAATCTCGTTCTGGCGCAGACCTTTACCAGCCCGCGGGTGAATCGCTTCCATCCCCAGGTTGGCCAACTGGTCGGCGACGTCGTAGTTGGTACGCCCTAACGGAACCACCTTGTCTTCGCCAACAATGTTCGGATCGGCAGAGCTCAGATGGTATTCCTTATGGATGATCGCTTCCCGGGCGTTGGTGATCACCGCCGTGCGGCTGAACGTCATCTCACTGTAGCCCCGGTCGAAGGTACGCATCAGACCTTCCTTGCACTGGGCATAACCGGTCACGATTGGCAGTTCCCGGCTCAGGTCGATGGCATCGAAGGCCTGCTTGAGCTTTTCATCCAGCGGCAGCAATTCACTGTCGCGCCAGCCGGTGAGATCGACAAAGCGGGCGTTAATACCTTCCTGCTGCAGTTTCAGGGCGGTATTGAAAGCACTGTGGGCCTCGCCAATCCCCGCCAGCATCTCCCGCACGGTGAGCAGATGCTCTTCAAGCTGGAACTGGCCATAGGAACACAGGCGCTGCAGGTCGATCAGGCAGCCCCGGACCCCCTCAATGCGATCAGTAATGAACTGGTCCGCCTGCTGCTTGAGCATCGGATCGGCAAACAGCTCACCGTTGATGTCCGTCAGCAGTTGAATCAGCTTGGTAAGGTCGTCTCCCCAGGCCCAATCGGATTCAGCATCGGCAAACAGGGCATAGACCCCCGGCTCACCGGTTTTCTTGTGCTCCAGCAGTTCATTGGTCACGCCACCGTAGGCAGAGACCACAAAAATCCGCTGGTAGAGGTCGCTCTTCTTGCGCTTACCAATAATGATATTGTCGCGCACGGCCTCATAGTTACTCATGGAAGTACCGCCGATTTTCTCGACAGTATGTTGTGCCGTTGTCATGTCATTGCCTTTGCTATCCTGCGGAATGTAAGGTGGGATGGCGGGCGCCTTACGACGCCTCGCTAACACCTTCCTGCATGATCTCATCGACACTCTCGGCCAGGATTTTCACACCCAGGCGCAGATCGTCTTCGCTGGTGGTCAGCGGCATCAGGCACTTGATCACCTCATCGTTCGGACCACTGGTCTCGATGATCAGGCCGTGCTCAAAGGCACGCTTGGTGATCGGGCCGGTCAGATCTGCATGCTTGGCCTCGATGCCGCGCATCAGGCCCCGGCCTTTCATCTTGAACTCACCCGGGTACTTGTCGCAGATGGCCTGCAGGGCATCACCCAGCACCTTGGTCTTGGCCTTCACTTCGTTGGCAAAGGTGTCGTCCTTCCAGTAGGTTTCAATGGCGGCACGGGCAGTGACAAACGCCATGTTGTTACCACGGAAGGTACCGTTGTGTTCACCGGATTCCCACACGTCCAGTTCCGGCTTGAACAGCACCAGTGCCATCGGCAGACCATAGCCGCTCAGGGACTTGGACACGGTCACAATGTCCGGCTTGATGCCGGCGAACTCAAAGCTGAAGAACTCGCCGGTACGGCCGTTGCCCGCCTGGATATCATCCACAATCAGCAGAATATCGTGCTTCTGGCACAGCTCGGACAGACCTTTGAGCCACTCGGCACGGGCGGCGTTCAGACCACCTTCGCCCTGCACGGCTTCAACAATGACGGCAGCCGGCAGCTCAACGCCGGAAGAGCTGTCTGACAGCACCTTGTCCATGATGGCCAGGGTATCAACGTCTTCGCCCAGGTAGCCGTCGTAGAACATGAAGTCGACATGCCCCAGGGGAATACCTACGCCACCACGGTGATGCTCGTTACCAGTGGCTGCTACCGCACCGGTAGTGACACCGTGAAAACCGTTGGTGAAGGAAATGATGTTGGTACGGCCTTTCACCTTACGGGCCAGCTTCATGGCCGCTTCCACACAGTTGGTACCGGTGGGACCGGTGAACTGCATCTTGTAGTCCAGACCACGGGGATCGAGGATGTGCTTTTTGTACGATTCCATGAAGTCGTGCTTGGCGGTGGTGAACAGGTCCAGGCCCTGGCTCACACCGTCCGCTTCAATGTACTCAAGCAGCGCTTTCTTCAGGATGTCGTTATTGTGGCCGTAGTTCAGGGAACCGGCACCGGCCAGAAAGTCCAGGTATTCCTTGCCATCTTCGGTGTACAGATGCGCGTTCTTGGCGCGGTTGAAAATCACCGGAAAAGCACGGGAATAAACGCGAACTTCAGATTCAGTAGACTTGAAAATTTCCATTGTCTTGCCTCTTAGCATGTCAGGTTCGAGGTAAATGCGCGGGAGCCTGTCGGTAAAACGTGTCGGTCGCAACAGACCCGCCGAGCGTTGCTTTAAGCCGAATGGCAGGCCCACCCCGGGCGGCCTGCCGGCTACTACAATCTCGTCAGTGGTTCACGCCTGAAGGCGTGAACACAGGCTCTCAGACAGGGTTCGTGAAAGGCCCGATGCGCAGCAGAAATTCAGAATCGTGCTTGCCGCCAAAATGGGTCTCTTTCTCGAAATGCTCGTGGTAGGTGAGCTCAGCTCCCAGATCACGGGCAAAAGAGCGGAACAGCGCCCACGAGGCCTCGTTGTCTTCGGTAATCGTGGTTTCCAGGTGCGTAACGTTGCTGCACGCGTCCCGGCCAACGATTTCCTTCAGCATCCGCTTGGCGAGGCCCTGTCCACGACCTTTCTCGTGAACCGCCACCTGCCAGACAAACACGGTCTCGGGCTGTTGGGGAGGGATGTATCCGGAGATAAAGCCGACCAGATCGCCTTCCTTCTCCGCGGCCACGCCGGTCTCGGCAAAGTGGCTGCACTGCAACAGGTTGCAGTAAATCGAGTTGGGGTCCAGCGGGGGGCATTCCGCAACCAGCTGGTGAAGCCTGTAGCCATCATCCTTTGTCGGTTTACGCAGGGTGATGGCGGTGGTATTCGATCCTTCTGATGTCATAACGTGATCAATTCGCTGCCAAAAGTTAGTGTTGAATTATATAGACCACAAAATATATTTCAAGTCGACCCCGGCCAGCCACTCAACACGGCCCGGGCCCGATCGTTTCAGAATAGACCGGATTGAAGCATTTGCCAGTGACAAATTGGTTACCGGAAAGACGGAAAAATGATGCCCTCCGGCACAAGATGGGTGCCGTCAGTCAGGCGTCTTCGATAGGACACAGCGGCAGGAGATCCTTCGGGCCACAGCCTGTCAAACTGAGCCAGCCAGGCATCGATATCGTAAGCCACCGG
>CESL01035086.1_pt1 | contig 49585 bp, 68 predicted proteins | sample 531221 | NCBI WGS metagenome assembly CESL01 (sample SAMEA2622197, study PRJEB7988) | marine metagenome | biome: marine biome (ENVO:00000447); feature: mesopelagic zone (ENVO:00000213) & marine oxygen minimum zone (ENVO:01000065); material: "saline water (ENVO:00002010), including plankton...
TCTAAGCTTTTAAAACACATCGTCCGCTCAAAAGGATAGTTATGAATTATCTTCAGCGGATGATCAGCCATATATTGAACAAAGCTACGTATAACCTCAGGCGCTATACGGTTCTCTTCGTCAGCGTGAGCGGCGTTTGCATAATAAACGGTAGTATCCCCTCGGATATACAGAGAAAAGCCGGTCACCGTTGTTCTATTGATATCAAAGACCAGCTTCTTAGGGTTGCGATAGTCCTCATCATCTTTATTTAACTTCATGAATTGGTTCAGGCCTTCATGCCTGTCAGCATCATGGGTTTCAATATCGAAACCCACAGGCTGTCCCATCTGGTTAATTTTGGCTTTGATTTCCTCGAGAACATGGACATTACGAGCATCAACCAATTGCTCGACTAGTCCAGTTCTCTCGTTAATTTGCGAGTACATTACTTCTGCTCGGGCTTTTCAGAAGGTAGGGCGGGTTCTTGAAACAACCTACCTAACTCAGCCATAACGCGCTGAACACCCCCTTCGTTATGTTTCGCAGCGAAGTATGCTTCTTTGAGAGGTAAAAGCTGTTTAGGGCTAAGATAGCCCAGCTTATACAACGCTTGGTTAATCCCCTCATCTTGTAAGAAAACGATTTTCTTCGCGACTGCATCAAACATCGAGTCTTGTCTAGGGAAGTCTACCGACTGCTCAATAATATCTTCGTTGAACGCAGTTTTAACATTTATGTCCGGCTTATATTCGAAAGGCTTTTTTACGTGAGGCATAGGTGTGCCTGAACTTGCTTCTGGTAAAACTTCATCAACTTTTTGCATTGGTGGAACAAATGGCATCGTCAATCTCCTTACGCTAAAACTTCACGGTTACCGTTAAGGCCAGGAGTGCTAACCACCCCTTCACGCTCTAGATACTCCACTAAGTCTGCCGCACGGTTGTAACCAATGCGGAACTTACGCTGTATCGAAGAGACTGAAGCTTTTCGGGTTTCAATTACAAAGGCTTTTGCTTCATCATAGAATACGTCCTTTTCTTTCACCTTGGGGTCGTCTGGGAGTTTGAGCTCTTGTGTTAACACCTCATCCGCATCTAAGCTAAACGCCGCTTTAAGGTCCAGCGCTAACGATAGAAGTGCACTGGCCCCGAGATAGATTTCTGAATCGAGACGCGCTTCCTGTTGGTCCTTAGGAATATCGTCGCTTTCTTCAATCAAGCGGTCTGAATACTTGATACGCTTAACAGAACCATCTTCACAGAGCATAGCGGTCAATTGGTCGTCATAACTGACAGCAAGTTTCTGAACGAGCTTGCCTGAGTCTAAACACAGTTGAATTTCTTCAGAGTCTAGTTCTTGATTTTTTGCACGGATAACCGCTTTGGTCTCATCTGTCGCTTGAAGCTCAGTCTCTTCGAGCAATTCAAATTTGTCAGGGTGGCCATTAACAATCCAGCTTGTTAGGTCTGAAGCGAGAGACCGTCTTGCGAATGGAACTACCGGTAAACTACCCAGCGCTTTGCGAAGTACCGCAAGGAAGATTTCGGCCTCGCCATCTGAAGAAGCATTCACAAACACGAGTTTATGCTCTGGGAGGATTGTCCCAATAGTTGCGGTTTGGTCTGTAAAAGCACGCGGGGTTAGCCGTGTGACAATCTCTTCTTTTAAGTCTTGACGCTGTTTTTTCCCAACCGGTGATCCCGTTTCTGCTTCAATAAGCTTAACCGTTTCTTCTAACTCACGGTTGATAACACGGGCCGGCAGTATCTTGCTTTCTTTTAAAAGCTTAACCGTGTAAACACCTTGAACCTCATGAGCCAACAACGAACCAATGATAGGCGCAAAACCTAAAGAGGCTAAGGTATGCGAACCGCAAGGGTGAAATGGGATTGCCTCTAGCGCTGGCACTAGGTTAGACAAGTCTACATTTTGAGTGAGTGAATAAATCTTTGCGTTTTTAAAATACATCGTCAATTTCCTGTTTTTAGTTAGTTAAGCTGGTAGTTGCGGACTGTACGTTGATACCTTACCTTCATACAGTCTCGCTATTTCGTTCCAGTTCTGAATGCTTCTTGCGCCGTAAATAGCCGGAAGCATCAAAATACGGTCTTCACAAACGTGACAGAAGCAAGCCCAGTTACTCGCGCCGCCAGCCCCACAATCAGGGCACACCACACGAATCATTTTAAGTTCTGATATGTTCATTCTTAAACCCCATGCGATAGAACTTATCTTTAATCGCAACTAGTGTTCGGTTAGGGAACTCAGATTGAAGTTCTTCAAACGTTGTTTTGCGTTTAGCGATATTAAACAACTTGGTTTCCTCTTCTGAGGACCAAGCATTCTTTTTCGTTTTTCTGTTAATTGGCATAATTAAAAACCTCTTGAAGGATCATACACGCCTCTAGGCTCTCGGCTCGGGAGGTCTTTTGAACGCATCCCTGCGGTACCATCACGCTTCGTAAAACTTGTAACTGGTAAGCGGTTCTCTTTGTTCTGAGACTCTTTAAAACGGTTGAATTCTTTACCCATGACTATCTCCATCTCTTTCTTCTGATTCAGCAATGATTTGTCCCATACTACGAGTATCGGTTTCTTCGTATGCGCACTCTTCATTGCTCAAATAACTAAAGGCCCACCCACAATTTGTGCACCAATCGCTGTATGTGGAGGATTGAATATCAGGGTTGCTGCAACAAGACATTAAACACTCTCCTTACGCGTCAGTTTCTTTTGCCACACGAAGGGATGCCAGTCTCTCGAGTAAGCAAAGTGGGTTCTCATGGGGTAACTGAAGGGGTCTCGGATTGAAAACCGACCCAGCGAATAAAGCTTCCAAGTGCCGTACTGGCGCAAATTGTTTAAAAGCTGTACGTTAAAGCGCCAAAACTTACTCGATTTATTGTCGATAATTCGAGGTCTAAACTTCATAATGTAAAATATATAAATTGCTCTAACCATCACTCTTGCTCCTTGCGTAGTTGTGGAGCCTCTTGGGCCTTAGGCTTATGTTCAGTTAACTTCCCACTTATATTCTGCTCATACAAAACAAAAACAGTATTATTGTGCTTTGCGCTTTGCCCCGTCTCTTTTGCTTCATCTATTGCGCCTTGACAAGTGCTGCCTGTAATATTTACGTCAATACCGTAATGAGAAAAAAGTGCGTTGCTTATAACCTCTAAAACTTCGCTTTTTCCTGAGCCAGTTTTTCCGCTTACCGTTATTTCTATAATGTTACTTTTCATCACTCTTGCTCCAACTCTTGAACCCATGAATCCATCACATCCGAGCGGTACTCATTAATTAAGTCCTTCTGTTCCTGCTCCGACATTGCATCCCATTGCTCTTTGGTAACGTCTAAGTCCGTACTACACTCAGAACCCTCGGCGTTTGTTCTTACAAAGAAGTGCATGGTTTTCATAATCCTATACCCTCATCCAAGTTTGATAATCGGCTTCAGTAAGCCTTTGTTCTTGCTCTGCTTCTCGCTTCTCATGTTGAGCTAAGTCGCTCTTATGCTCAGAACAAGCGAACGTACTAGCAAAGCCATTCTCACGATAAACCGCTCTTTCAGTTTTAGGGGCGCAGAACGAGCACCACGGGCCTAGCTGGTTAGCTTTTAGTTTTTTCATTAGCTTGCTCCTTGCGTAGTTGTTCTATGCTTGTTGTTTCAATTCTATGCTCGTGACTTTTGAGAATGTAAAGAGGGATGTAGCAATCACCGGAGGTGTCAGGGTAAAACGAGCCTTCTTCTACTTTTGCATAATTAACTTGGTCTCCATTAGTAAAGCCAACATGAACAAGTTCGTTGTTTTTGGCGTCTCGCTCCAACGCTTTAACACGTTCATTAGCTTTTGCTAGTTTTTCTTTCAAGTTGTGACACTCAAAACCTAAACCCTGTAGTTTCATGAGGTCTTCGTCGCGCTCTTGCTCCAACACCTCAACTTTAATCACTAACTCCTTATGTGACTCAATTAAGGCCTCGGTAATACTTTTCCCTAGCTCAACCTTTACGTTCGCTTTGCAATAATCCCAGATAGGGGTTAGAACCTCTTTGTATTCTTTGTTTACTCGAGAGAGATTTTCCAAACGCTTATTCGCATCCCCTAAAACCTTTTGACCCTCCTCAAAGGCCTCAAATAAGTTCTTATAATCCTCTTTGCCCTTGCTTAGCTCCCCGTCCATTTCATTCAGAGCTTCTACAACGCTAGTCATTAGCATCCTAAAACCGTTGCAATAAATGAAACCATTAAGAAATTTGTATTTGATCACGCCACTTTCTCCTTCTCAAGCTGTTCGTTCTCCCACGTTGATAGGTAATCGAACGCACCAAGGTTTTCGTAAATCTTGCCAAGGGTCTCGAGGTCAAGGTTTTCCGTTTCATCCATAACTGGAATAGCGACCCAGGCCATCGTGATAATATGAAGTGGGTTTTGTTTTTCTTTGAAGGCCACATGAACCTCGTTGAGGTACTTATTTAAGCGCTCATCGGACTGGCGGTAACGCGATTGGAAATAATGTGGTTCACTAACGACGTACTCTTTTCCGTTCTGATCACGACAAACCACAGAACATTCGTAATACCAGTTGAAACAACCCTTCTCAACGCTCTCGGCCACATCCACCGTTACGTTAAGTTCCTCGCCCGTCTTATAGTCAATAAGCGTGCAATACTTCGTTTCACCCAACACCATCGCGATAGCAAAGTTCTTAACTTTGTCGCGAACCACAAGGTCTAGATACTTTCGAGGGTTGTATTTCTTATTACGCTTGGCTTTCTTTTTCATCAGTCCATTTCCGGTTGTCTATCTTCTTGCTGCGACGCTTTTTAGGCTTATCCCAGTTAAGGCGCCCAACGTTCGAGTCTACGAGTAAAATCCCCGTAGGGTCCCAGCAGAACCACGCATACTCGCAGCTATCACCACCCCCACCACTAAAGTCAGGGCGAGGTACCGCGACAATAATTTTATCAGGCGGGTTATCCGCCCAGAACTGTTCACGCTTCTTTGTCCCTAAAGCGTTAATCCGCATTAAGAAGCATACAAACCCGTGGTCCGCGGCCTCACTGCGTGCTTTGGTGACAAACTCTTCGAAAAGCGAGAATGGGGGATTAGTTACGATAATATCGAAGTGTAATGGGGTAAGGTCTGTCTCTAGGTAGTTCAAACCTTCCTGAATCTCGCAGTAATACTTTTCAAAGTCCTGTGGTACCAAGTCGTAGATATTTCTTTTCAGACCACGACACGGCTCTAGGAACCTAGCTGGCCGGTTGTCGTAGGACGCAAAGTGCCTAAGCGCATCCCAGTCAATATACTTGAATAAGGCTTCGACAAGTTCTCGCGGGGTAGGGTAGTCTTCGAACTCAGCGACCTTTTTATTTGTGCTACTCATAATCGTTCTCGAGGGGCCGAAGCCCCAACCACTATAAGTTGATAGGAATTGCTAAAGCGTCGAAGACAGCTTTGGCCGCTACGGTGTCTTGCTTACCGATAATCGTACCAGCGTTAATTTCGCTTTGTGGTACGTGGAAGAAACCGATGATCTTCCAGAACTTCTTCAGCTCATCACGACTCTCAACAAATCGAGTAGCCATCGCTTTAGTGAAACCCGCTTCAGCTTCAACTTGCTCCGCTGTGATAGGGTCGTCACTCTGCAGAGCATCTTCTAAGAAGCACTTGGCTGAGTCACTTAGCTTTTGGTATGTAGCGTGACCAAAGCGTGAGAGGCCGGTAATGGCATCCGATTTATCACCTACCAGGGTTTTGTAAAGGCGCATATCATCGGGCTTGAATTCTTTAAGCTTCTCACTAACGTATTCCATGGTTACCGTGTCGCTGAGTAGCTGGCGATAATCTTGGTCGTTACTATCAATAAAGATTTCAGTCTCAGGGGATTTGGTATTTACCAGCTCGGCAATAACATCATCAGCTTCTCGGCCCTCGCATCTAATCTGGATGCAGCCTGAGTGTGTAAGCAATTCACGGAACTTATCCATGAAGAGGTAAAATTCGTCGGTAGAATCGGAGCTGGCTTTGTATGCTGGGTGGATATCTTGGCGAGGCTTCTTAGCGTTCGCACCATCCCAAACCCATATTAACGAGCCATAAGGAGAGTTATTTGCACAGGCCTGAACATAGGCGTGAATAGCCCAGCTAGGACCATCGCTTTCAAACTTGCGGCGAAGAAGGTTATTACCATCACAAATGTGTAGTTTTAGCTTTGTCATATCGTCAATTTCCGAGAGTAAAAGGGCCGGACTAGCCGACCCTTTTTAAGTTAATTAAAAGGTTATTGTGCTGCGATTTGGCCTTGTGCTTGACCAATCAGTTTGAATTCCAAGGTACCCCACTTGTAAGTGATACCTTTAGGAGCAACCGGTTGGTTAGACACTTCAACAATCACTTTCTGACCTAATAAACCAGCTTGCTTACACGCATTGTGGAAGTTCTGCCAGTTCTGCCATCCCGTCTTAGCCGTAGTATGACCAATCATAATACCTGCTTGAGCAATTACCTCGCCTTGTTGGTTAGCAATGTCGTTGATTAAACGCATTGGTAACTGAACGCTGGGGAACGGTACGTTAGGCTTTTTCGGGTCTGTGGTGGTGCCGTAGGCTGTCATTACCGCATTCGCCCAAGGTTGACCATCTGAACCAATCAAACCATCGTATGTGTGGACATAGTTGGTTTGATCACCTGTAGCCCCTGCTACGGTCCAGCGAACCATTTGGCACAACATATAGCCCACGTTCTCAGTCATATCAATCTCAACCTGGAAGGGGTTAAGAAGTGTTGACGGAGCACTACCTAAAACCATACCGTGGTAGCTTGGCTTCAGCCAATCTTGAACCAACAGGTCAGAGTTAGACATGGTATCCATCGACATTTCGCGCTGACCAATAAACTTAGCCAACTCTGGCGGTAAGTTCGCTGGTAGGTCCATGCCGGTGTTTCCAACTGGGTTCACAGCCATAGGCGTTTGCTGTGGTTGTTGTGCTTGCTGTGGAGCAGTATTAGCTTGCTGCGCTTGTTGCTGAATATGAGCCGGGATAGCACTCGCTTGAGCGTTAACTTGCGGATTAGCTTGCTGCGTAGCTTGCTGAGCATTTGCTTGCTGTGTATTAACCGCTTGAGGGTTAGCTTGCTGCGTGTAAGTCTCAGTCTGGTTAACAACCTGGGGGTTAGCCTGTTGCTGCGTAGCCTGTTGCTGCGTAGTGTCGGCTTGAACGGTGTTAGCTTGCTGGTAGTCTTGACCTACGGCTTGCTGGGTAACTTGAGTTTCTTGCTGAGCAGTAGCGGCTTGAGCTGCGTTATTTTGAGCAGCGGCGATCATTTGTTCGATATTGTTCATCGTCAATTTCCTGATTGTAGATTAATTACATTTTGATTAATTACTGTTTGTTCGGCTTTCGCCCTTCGCTTTTCTCCGAAGTTCAGCTATAGCGCATTTTAATGCGGTATAGATGATAACCTTAGCTTATTAATTAACCTTCGTCAACTAATGTTGCTAATTCTTTTTCCGCGGCATCTAAGAACGTTCTTAGTGTCGCTATATTTTCCTTTGATTCCGCTAGGAAAGTCTCTAATTCTTTACCTTTAAGGTTCTGAATTGCTTGCTGCATCTTGAGTAGAGTGTACTCCGCCTGATGCTCTGCTTGGTCCGAGGGATTATTCAACGCCTTAGAAAAAAAATCTAAGTTGGCTTTGAGCATAGCGGGAATAACTCTTATTTCAGTCGGCTTAAACTTCGGCATTTCTATTCTCCATAACGGTTTGATGGAATGCGTCTGTATACAGCGCGAGTTGTACAGCGAGTGCAACTTTTGTCATTTTCATAATGGTCCTTAAGCGGCTTGCATTATTGGGGTTACTAGGTCAACCGTCACACCTTCTTCAACTTGTGTACGGTCATTCGATTTATTCAGCAGTTTCTTAGCTACGTGAAGCTCTAGGCCACCACGATAGACAAGCAAGGTAATTCGCACGGCTTTCTCTCTAATACCCCGAAGCGCTCTTCGATAGTTCTGGATGAATGTCGTGTCTTGCCAGTCGAAAGAGGTAAATATCATGTGGTCTACATGACCCCAGTTAAAACCAACACCAGCTACTTCAGGGCTACAAATCAACACATCAATTTCCCCTTGGCGAAACTTGTGGTCTATTTCTCCGCGCCGGCTGGTTATGCTGCCGTTTATATACTCAGCACGTAGCCCCATTTTTTCGCATATCTTCTTATAGCGTGCATGGGCCGCGACAACCGTTTCGAAGATAATCAAAGGTTCTTCGTTAAACTTGTGCGTCTCAAGGTGTTGCATAAGGTGTGCGTCTTTGCCATCAGAGTCGTTATGCTTTAAACCATACTCTTCTGGGCATTGCATGATCTTAAAGCATCGCTGTAGCGTTACCGCTTCGTTTTCAGCTTCTAAGAAATCATCTTCTAGTTCAGTGATACCTTTTTGCTTAATATCGTTAAACGCTTTGGCCTGAGACTTTGACATGGTGCACATTTCGGCAACGATAATTTTCTTTTCCTTGCCGTAAGCTTGTTCATATGTAACCCGACGACTGTGCTTATCAATAAGCGCTTGCAACCTGTCATGGTTCTTCCACATGAAGGGCTTCCCATACTCATCTAACATGGCGTGCCACATCATGAAGTTGTTGTACGTTGGGTAGTACAAGGGATTAATTAACTTCAAGCCTGGATACGCGGAACACAACCGGCCATTGATAAAGGTTCCCGTCATGATCAACAAGTCACCCCCGCGCTTCATGTACTGGTACATTTTGTGGGTGCGCTGGGGACCAATGAACGTGTTAGGCTTTCTGTAATGAGGTTCGCCATGGGTGCTGAAACCCAAGTGCCACTCATCACCACATAGGTGATAGGTGTCAGGGTATCGCTCAACGATTTCTTTGTGATTGTTGGCGAAGGCATCGAACCCCATCATAAATACTTTAGTTTCTTTGTTCGCGAACTGCTTAGCGCGTTGAGCTGGCGTACCATCTATCACCATAATTTGGTGAGGCTCTAAGTCTGACCACAACAATAATTCATGGTAGTTCTTTACGAGCAGAGATTTAGGCATCGTCCAAATAACGCGGCCATCTTTAGAGTGATGGTAAACCCAGAGGCAACCGGCCGGAGTTTTACCGGTACCGGCCTCGGATAAGTCCATAGAACGAGAGTTCGCCAGTGAAAAACCTAAGTGCTCGATTTGATAGGGGCGCAATGACAGTGAATCTCTTCTGTCATACACATCATTCATATCGAACCAGATTTCGTTAGCTGGCTGCTTTGGTATCTTTTGAATGCTGGTCATAATGGTTAGTTAATTTCATCAAATTAAGTAAATTAGTCGTGGCCTGTTGACTAGCCCCCTTCTCAAGTAACGTTACAATTTCTTGTAAATCGTTTCTCAGGTCTGGGAACACTCTCTCGATTGGGAACTCAGATTTAAGAAGTATCTCGAGTAAAAATTCCATTGGGACCTCTTTAGTCCCAGAAAGAGCCAAAGAAACTTTGGCTTGATTGCTACCTAGCGAGTCAGCAAGGTCTTTCTGTTTGAGGCCTTTTTCTCGTATCGCATTCTTCAAAAGAGCGAGTCTTTCTGAAAATTTCAACATGGCTATCGTGTCTCTTATCGTCAATTATTCTTATGCTACTTTGTCAAACGAACGGGTACCTTTGCAGTACTCGGATAATACGTAACTCCCCAAGTGTTCGAGGGGCAAGCTGATTAAATCTTGTAGTGGCATAAGTTCACTAAGTTTCGTTTCTAAACGATGAACGTGTTTTGGGAGCACCATTGAGGAGTCACCGCAGAAGATCACCGTTCTAGGAGACGTCTTTGCAGCCGTGGCCAGCTTCAATACAGATTCGTTATCGGTGTTCTTCAAATCAACAAACACCATTGGGTGAATATTGGTTTTATCAATGTGTTTGATAGCGTGGTTCATGCTCACAGCGAACAAAGGCTTCACCCACGTATGAAGTGGAGAGTTCAACCGTTCTAAGCACGCAAGCCATACCGCAGCATCCGGTAGTTGTTCTTCGTCTAGGAAGTAAGTTTTTCCATTCGGTACCGGTAACATAGCTTGAACCAGTGGGTCGGCTACAATGTTGTTGAACTTACTTAAGTGGATTTTGCTTAGCTTACGTGTGGCTAAATTCACATTGATATTATGTGAGCACTGGTTTCTCAGTTGTTTAACCGTAAGATTTGATTTGGTGCTTAGGCCGATAAAGTTCCAGCCATGCGGACAAGTATCTTGGTAGATATAGTTAACACCTTCGTCCTCGTGAATACCATAGTGCCCGAGGGGTGCGGGTTCTTTTTGCAGTTGCATCGTCAATTTCCTGATTGTCTGAGTAATTAAAAATTAGATTTGATAATATTTATTACCCCAGTGTTAAAGAATTCTGCCAGATTTTGTAAGTCTGTCAAAGTTATTTCTTTGGTACCCCGTCTTAATCGACTGAAACTACTTCCAGCCATCCCGAGTTTCTTCCTTAACGCCTCACCATCATCATCAAACGTAAACGTGGTGTGGAAGTCTATTCGCATCCCAATAGCCTTGTGCAGGGGGGATACAACCTCAAGTTGGAGCGATACTGGCTCCAACTTGGGTCGGGACTTAGTGTTTAACGACATTAGAAAGATTCGGGATATCTAACCCCGTCTGCTGATAACGCGTTAAACGGTCTTGCATGGCCTCAATTTCACTCACTAATGAGTCGGGATAAGGTTGCTTGATCCCAAGCGTATCGGCCATTTTGTTAGCGGACTCAATATCCTTCAGCAAAGCTTTAAAGTTAGCGCTCGAACCCAGGTTACGTAGCTGGGACAACTCAGCTTGCACTTTCCTTAGCTTTACAAAGTAATCCGCCTGTAAGTTTTGTGGCATATTGTTTAGGTCCTCCAAGTCAATAAAGCGCTAGGATAGTTTTTAAATCGTGGTGTCTTGCCTGAACTCTCGTTCCTGTTACCGCTTCAAAATGGTTTAACGGTAAACGGTACTTCCTAGCAAAGTACTGGCAATATTCACTACGCTTAACAAGGTACTTTTGGTAACGGTCCCCTTTAATCTCTTCAGGCCTACGCTCCCCATAGACACTTTCAAAGTAACTATAAACGTGTGCCGGAAGATGCCAATATCTTGAGGGGTAGTGAAACATAGGGTTCGCCCAATTCAGCGTTTCACTATCCATCGTCTTTTGTTTTCCTGGCGGCCAGTGTGGATAAGTTATCAATAAGTAATCCGGATAAAGTAAACACCACATCATTTTACTGACCTGAATATTTATCTTTTGCCCTTTTACATCGATAACTAGACGAGACTTTTCAAGTCCCGTCTCTAGGTTCCCCCAAGTCTTCACATGCCAGAAGTCTTCTCGCGCTAACTTAAGTTCCTCATCCCAGTCTAAATCGGGGAACTTATTTTCAACATATGCTTTCAGCTTTTTGTAAATAAGGTGAACGAAAGGCGCATCGAAAGACTTATCCCAGTAGAACAAGCTACGCTGTAATCGAAATACATTATCACGACGTAGCTGGGCCATTACAGGTCCTCACGAATACGGGAATTAGTAACATGACAAGGCTTACCTTCTTTGGTGTAGCCAAACGAGAACACCGTGAGTTTCTTACCGATATTCTTATGACCGTTCATGGCGTGTTCATGCTTTTCGTGAGCATCCCCAGGCGCCGTAACATCAAAGGTTTTACCGTCTTCTGTCTGGCATACATAAATACCTACTTCGGTACCTAGGCGCTTATTAGGCTTACCTTTGCGGACCCCAATAATTTCAAACTCGGCGTCTTCTTCGTCCTTACGCTTCATCAAAGATGCGCTGCGTTTATCCGTTTCGTAGGATGCGTCACCTTGGCGAACCATTGTGCCTTCATAGCCGTTAGAGGTCCACGAAGCGTGATACTTGTCTATCCCCGCTTGGTCCATAACTTTGTAACAGGCCGTTAGACAAAGGGTAGGGTAGGAGCTCTCGGTTATGCGAGAGTCCAAGTAATCAAATCTATCAGCGTAAGGAAGATCAAGAACAACGTCATAAATATTGTACGACAGGTATTTACTATCTTCTTGCGGCTTCTTGATGAGACTAGAAATATTTTCAAAGGCTTTACCATGGCAGTAAAGCTCACCATCCAACGTTGTGCCATCCCAAATACCTCTATCATAAAGAAACTGTAAGCGTTCCATGATGTGAACAACCGTGATTGGCTTTCCGCCCCGAGAGTAAAGGAACACCTTTTCATCTTGTATGGTTGCTAAGCAACGGTGGCCATCCATTTTAGGCTGAACAAATACAGGGAATTCCCAGTCTTTTACTTTATCAATCGGCTGGGCCAACATCGGTTTAACCAAACCTAAGGCATTGGTGACCGCTGCACCTTCCTCAGGTTGGTCTTCAACATAGCCTTTATCCAGTTGTTTTTTGACTTTGCTTTGAGCTTCAAACACGGCTTGCATAATAGGCGTAGTTTCATTACTGCGACCAATATTCTTGCCTTCAGTGTAATCCGTAGGTGTTTCGACACCTTTGCCCCCCAAGACCTTGCGGGAGGTAACAAGCGTGCTGGCCGTATCATCAGGGTTAAGCGTAACCTTGATATGCCACGAACCGACTTTCCCGCCCGAATGGACTTTGTATAGTGTTTGTTCAAAGCGAACGTCGGCATCTAAAGAGTTGGTGCTAGAGGTATTAGCGGGGATATTCATATCGTCAATTTCCAAATTTTAAAGTTAAGCCCGTAGGCGGAGTTAAAACTACGCTTTCAACTTTGGTATATCAAGTTAAAAACGAAGTTACGCTGCAAAAACACAATTTATTTGTGTTTTTAATATTTATTAAAAAATTCTGCTTTCTTTAATTTATTTAATTGGTTAGAATTTGTTCGTTTTGTTTTGTAGTAAAAGATTTACATTATGGCCTTGATGGAGTACTGCCGTGTCTAAGAAAATTGACGATAATATAGAACCACAATGGGAGCTAGAGCGTCGTAGGCGAATAGCTCGAAAGTTTAAAAACATGCGCCAGAACTATCGATTGACGCAAGAAGAACTCGCTATTGCTGCGGACGTTCACAAGAATACTATTTCAAATGCCGAGCGATACGGCAAAATTTCCACAGAAGAATTCTACAAATACCAACAAATTGCAAAACGCGCTCACATGAAGAAGGGACTCGGTGCGGTAGTGAGTAAAATTACCTTATCGGATATCCCATTCTCGGATTTTAAAAGATTCTTAGCGACGTTTTGGGAGTAATTTTATGTACCGTCACTTCTTTAAAACCTACGGCTTACGGTTCGCGTTTTTCGTTACGGCCCTACTTATCTTTACGGCTGTTTTAAACAACTTCCTTGTGGAAGGGAAATGGCAACTGTATTCTTTGTCCGATATTATCAGCTACTACGCGGTGATGTTCTCATGCATAATCTTAGCTGGCGTAATGGTTAAGGGTTTCAATAACCGTATCGTTTTGGCTTTGATCATAATTGCTTCAATATCCGAACAGGCAATTGCCAGCCTAATGTTTAGCTTAAGCCCGACACTTCATACGGCTATTGCCATGATTTATGTGCCAGGTATTCTAACCATGGTGATGTACCAATATCGGGTTAAATTCCAGTTTTGGGTAGCGAACCAACTTATTAGGTCTGAAAGATTTAGAGAAGCTGGATTCAAATTGCTGGATAAAACTGAAGACACAAACCTAGGTACATGGTTATGTATGGTTTATAAGTTGTGCTGGTTTATCTGTTTTGCTATTGCGGTTTACTACCACATATTCACAATACATTTTGGTATTCATGAGACAGGCCCACTACTTTATGATTATCGCCTCGTTGATATTGAGTACGCGCTACACTTACCGAGCTTCTATTTCCTGTTTAATATCGTGTTTATTACCCAGACTATTATGTTTCTTATGTTGTTGTTCCACGCGAGTATTCAAGAGTTCTACGTCAAGGACCTCGCAGGGTCCATACCTAGAAAATTGGAAGTACTATTTAAAAGAGCGGCTTAGCCGCTCTTTTAATTTCTAGACTTAAAAACCAACCGTAGGCTTTTTAGGCTTGAGTGATTCGGTTTTAGGGTTGTCCGCTGGTTTTGGGACAACAACATTACTACCAACATCAGCCATAGCCATTGTTGAACCCATACCAAGTACTAGCGCGATTGCGAATCCTAATTTTTTCATTGTGTTTCTCCATAAGAGGTTTGGTTGTTTCTATGGAGTTAATTGCAAAGCATGTGCCTAAACGAAAGTCTAAGAGTTTTAGACCGTTTCAAGCTATAAGGAGTGATATAAGAGGCGAAATGTTGCCTAACTGCGGCAACATTTCGATATCACTATAACAGTATTGGTAGTTCTGTTGCCAGTTCCCGACGTTTTAGCAGTGGGACTTGGTTTTTTATCCAAGTCTTAATTTTTTGAATCCGACTGCCAGCACGCTCTTTTTTATGGTTCTCTACTATCGATAAAGCTTCTAATAACGCCCATCCTTCACCGTCAGGGCCAACGTAACCCCAGCAAGAATCATCAATGTCGTGACCTTCGATAACATAACCATACACATCCCCTTCTAAATAGGCGGCGTAGGTTTTAACTTCGCTATCCAAGAATTCAAAGACCTTTTGAATACGTTCTTTTGTTAACCGCTTAAAACCATACTCTTCACGAGCTTTTTCTTTGGTAACGTAGATAAAACCGACTTGGCCAGAGTCCCAAGAACACGAGAAACCCCCTGTATTCATCGTTATTCCAGAATGGTCGTACAGGTAGAGTGGGAGGATGAAGTAGTATTTATCAAGTCGCGCTTCAATCTTCGCCTCAACCAGTTCTTGGTAATCTTTAGTCCCTTGGGCATCCCAATTTGTTGAAGGCCAGTTATGTTCTAGTCTTTCCAACATCGCCTCAAATCCTGGCTCAACTTCTTCTACCATACCGATACGATAGTCTTGGTAGCTTACTGAAGGTTGTTCGTCACCTAAATTGTATCTACTATGCCAGCACACCATTGTGCCCACGTTATCCCACTCACGAGGGCTTTCAGCATCCCCATCACGCTCGATTTTAATTGTTATATCTTTTATTTGAGTCTCAGACTCACCAATTAGATCAAGGGTGTTAAAGTCTAGGCTTAATTTCTGGCAGTTTGCCTTTAGTTGTTTTGATAGTTCAGGGTGCATCGTCAATCTCCAACAAGTTAATTTCAAGAGGGGGAGAACATTCCCCCTTTCAGGGTTTTAAATTTCGCAACTGGGCTGGGCGTCATGCCAAGCTTCAAAAACTCGTAAACGAATCGCTTCAGGTATTTCTACCTTGTCTGCACAGCTCGTTATATATGAGTCTGCTCTCATGTTTTCAGTGAACACGAACAAGGTAGGCTTCAACGAGTTTCGGGCTCTAGACGCTGCCCCCATATCAATATTGTTATCAATAAAAACCACTTGAGGATCTATCTCTTTTAGGTGAGCTTCAATAAACTCTTTAAGGCTTGGGTTAAGCAAACTCATGTAGGCTCGAACACAATGGCCTATGAAAGCACTGTTGATCTCTTCAAGAATTGCTTTAGTGTCTGAGGTACTAATTTGCATCGTCAATTTCCTTCTGTGAACTAGTGAAGAACTCTTCACTAGTTAAATTACGGATATCTACAATTTGTTGTTGTAGTTTCTGTATTGCTTCGTTCTTAGCACGGTTTAGTGTTTTCTCCCGCGGCTCATAAGGTCGAGGTGTAAAGTAACCGGAAAGAATTTCTTTTGTGCGAAGCAGGGTGCCTAGGTCTTTACCACTCATTCGCTGTCCCATCCCCAGTTACGCGCTTCAGGGCAGACTTCTTCTCGGGTTACTGCACTGTCCGTGTAATTACTAAACCACTCAGATAAAGCCGTTTCGTCGAGTTCGGCCAACGTGTCCCACTCATAGACAGTGGTGCTTTCCTGCTCGAGGTAGAAACCGTTCTCTTTGATATACTCTTTGCAGTGTTCAATCCATTCGTCCCAGTCTGAAATCCAGTCCATTTCTTCGAAATCTAGGCACCAATCCCCCGTACCGTTACCGTTAGAGTCTAAAAACGCTCCGGAGCAGCCTTCAATTGGCGCATCATCACCGATACTATCTATTACTTTCTGTAGGGCTTTCTTTATTTCACTCGCTGCCCTTTCGGTGGTAGATAGCGCGTCGTCCCCGCTTTCAATGTTTATTTCTAATTTTGTGTTTGATACTCGCATCGTCAATTTCCTCAGTTAATTAAAAGGGGGAGAACATTCCCTCCCCTAAGATTTAGACCAACATCCAATGGCCTTTAAGTTTGTCTCCTTCAGATACCGCATCCAGAAACCCTTCGGTTTGATTATCTTCTAGGTCTTTAGAAATCTTGGGTAATACTTCTGCCGTTAACTTCCGGTCTAGGTTGGGGTCTACTTTACCTTTGGCCTTATACATATACCGCCACTCAACTTTTAAAATAGCCATGGCTAACCCTCATACCGCACGATTTTCGTGAACACCTTACAAGTACTAAACGTGTCGCTGGGTAACGTCTCGACTTCCTCATAACTAGGGTGGTCGAACGACGTTGGTACCACCGCAACAAGTACCCCTGTGAAGCGGAGTAACTTGCGTGCGGCCTCCATATGCTGTTTCACCTGTTTGAACGGGGGGTTCATTATGATCTTTTCATAACGATACCCTGCGTTGTAACGAGCCTCGGCCCAGCTAAGGAAGTCTTCGTGATGCACCAAGGGGACAGCCCCCTCGCAATCGGCACTACAAAAACGCTGTAACAAAGCTTCAACCAACGAATACTCACGTTCGACAATCGTAATAAGGTCAGCATCATGCCCCTCAGCTTTAACAGCCTGAACCAAATTACCGGTACCTCCCGAAGGTTCAAGAACGTGATCGTCGGATTCCAACTCCAACAGCTCGGCCATACGCTCAGCTATCGCCGGAGGCGTAACGTGGCATTCCGTTGAGGCATGAACAACGACAGGCTTTGGGGCCTCAGAGAACTCGATAGGCTCGAGTTCTACTTTTTCCGGTGCCTTAACATGCTTGGGTTTATTGGGTCTTACATACACTGATGAATCCATTAGGCTGTCTCCACTTCTACATATTCAAGAGCCGTTGAATTCGGCGTGGCGTGGGTCTTTGAGTCGGTTAGGTAAACCGCAACCCATTCGCCTTTCCAAAAATCCTGGCCTTTTGGAACAATTCGACAAACTTTTACTCTGAACTGGCCACAGATACTCGGCTTCACGCCACGCTGCTCACTATGGGTAGCTGAATACTCCGCTTTCGTCATTGAGACGATAGGATACTTGTTCACGTTGCCCCACATTTTCACCGTCACGCTTTTTACTTCTTCCGGTGACAGGTTAACAATCGGGGGAGCCTTCGGCTTAGGGACCGGCACTTCATAGCCCACCTCATACATCAGGTCGCGCCATTCCAATTCTTCCAGTTCCAGTGTCGAACCCTCACCAATGTGGATAGGTAAGTCGTTGTCACACTCCGCAATCCAACCAACGTCAGATTTGGTCGCTTTAGGTTTATCCGCGCCATGCGTTCTAAGGAACGTCTGTAATACAGGAGCGGTAAGCTTACCGGTAAAATATTCAACTTCCCCCAACTGAGCCCGTTCGTAAGTAAGACGGTTCAAGATATGGTTTATCTTGCGGTGTAAGTTTTGGTCGTTCTTACGCTTGGTACCTAGCTCAATATTGGCGTCTATGATTTCTGCCAAAGGCTTTCTATCTTCCTTAATGTCGCGGTAACTATCTGAAATACAGATATCCCAACGGTAATTCGCAATCATCAAAGCAAACTCTTTTTGCTTCTCGGCATCCTCCATACCTTTGCAGCGTTCCCAAAGAGATAAGCAATCCCCTGCAGCGTGCAAATAGCGTTGTTGCTTTCGCAAGTCCGTGAGTAAAGTTTTAATACGTCTATAGATAACGTCAGGGCGATTTTTGTGATTGGCATGAGCAATGGTACCCATCATGCGCCAATTCCAATAGCGGACCGCTGAGCTGGCTTCTTTGGCGCGTTCTTCGTTACGCTCTTGGGCTTCTTGCGCTTTTTGCATTTTACGCTGACTGTGGTGGCCTAAAAGGATAGGTTGATCACCAAATTGCATATTGTTCGCCGCAGCACTAAAACCTCGCGCTTGGTCAGCACGCTTTTCAGCAAGCGCTTTTAACCGCTCAGCCTTCGCTTCGGCACGCTCGGCCATCGTCGTGTCTTCAGGTTCAATTGTGCCGGCCAAGCGAATACATAAGTCTTCCGCTTCAGGGGACCATGAAGGTTTAACGAAGAGTTCTTGTTTTGGCGCCCAACCAAAGCCCAGTTCCTTAAGCTCGTTGTAAAGGTCTGTATCTAGGCGATTGATAGGATAAATACGAAGCTTGTTATCTTCAGGGGAGTAAGTAGCGCGTTCGATATCTTCGTGTTTTGTAGTAACAGTTTGATTAGTCATAATCGTCAATTTCCAAATTGTAAAAGTTAATTGAAGGGGGAGAACATTCCCCCCAGGTTAAACGGCTGCAGCAATCGCTTTTGCTTCAGCCAGGACTTTTTCTTCTTCCGCTAGTTCTTCATGCGGCCACCTGTTTAGTTCGGCCATACGTTTTATGGCGTAGTTCTCGATAACCGTGACTGCTCAAGATATTTCTAGTCTCGGAAGTGATAGACCACGTAGAACAGAACTCAGTGCGTAGCCCGATACCTTGATAGTCTTTGCGCTGATCACCCGTATTTATCATTCGGTCAACAACCAATAAGTCGTGTGGATACCCCTTCACGAACCATTCGATTTTATTGCCGAACTCGGTTAATACGTCTTCAAAAAACATCATGCCTGTGTCGTAGGCCAGCGTGTCTTTGGCAATAACGAAACTATATAGCGCGGCCAGAAAGATATCGGTATTGGCAATATCGCCACCCCAACGCCAGTCATGGTCTGGATGAGTAGGGGCTCGAGACTGACTTAGAATTATTCGGTGAGGCTGGGCACTTAACATCAAGTCAGTTAAAGCTTTCGATAAACTCACACCGCGAGGGACAATAAATTTCTTACTGCTTTGGTGTAGCTTTACACGCCACTTGTGAGCCGTGCGGTTGCCTAAGTTGATAAGTTTTTCACTCATCATTTGTAACTTTTCTTCCCAGCTCAAAACTGAATACTGCTCGGAATACACACTTACCGCTTGCTTAAGCTGAAAATCAAATAACTGGCGTAACTTGTCGTGAAGGTCTTCAACGGTACCGGTACCATCTGAGCCAAATCGAGAGGTGTTATCTTCTAAGAACTTTACGAAGCGTGGTTGTGTAATCGCGTCGGCAATTACAAACAGCATCGTGGCCGTGGCCTGTTTATTGATACGTTTAACATCAGTCATGATCGTCAATTTCCAATTTTAAAAGTTAATTAAGAGGGGGGAATATTCTCCCCCGAGCGTTACGACTTTTCAGGTCGTTCGAACTTCTCACCACAATAGCAGCAATGGCTTGCTAGTATCGTTATTGAATCTTTCTTAAGATTCTTTTGCGGGGTACCGTCTCGCTTCATAGGCCGATACTCGTAGTCAATTTTAGGATTGGTTGGAGCATACTGACCTTCCGCAAGCATATAAGCTCGGCCCTGCCATTCGGCTTTAAATTCTTCCACGTTGTCCGGCAATTGCTCTTTAATATGCTCGGTTACTTTTTCCATCGTTTCTTCAAAACAATTACACATCGTCAATTTCCTTAGCTTGCAGCCCGTATCGGGCTATGGGTTGTTACTTCATACCAATCATAGAGCTTCATAGTCTCTCGACTATAATCTCGCTCCCACGTTCGGCCATTTGCATCTACTAAACAGTAAGGCACTTTACGTCGCTCACACATGCTGTCTGCGTGCTCTTTTGCTTTCTCAGGATTCGGAGCAAAGAACTCTTGCATACGGCGCTCATGCGTAAACCTGTCGTGATACACCAGTTCGTATTTCATTGGGGTTCCTCACTTAGCCCTAGTTCTTCAGACGTCACGGTTTCAACCCAGCCCTCTTCATAGTCGAGGAAGCCGATTTTGAATCTCGGGAACGTCTTATGTGTTGAGGTTATTGTTGTCTGTGGGTTACAACTATTTAGACGGGCTCTTAACGTGGCAAGGTTTATACGAGATTCCAGACCATATCCACGGAAAATCCCTAAACGGCATCCTGCAGCATAAAGTTCAACTTTATTAACAAGCGCTTTGTCTCTTAACAACGTGAGTCTCGTCCGGCCCTCAAAAACACACTCCTGACTCGCCACAATTTCTAATAACTCTGCAACTTTCACTTAAGCCACCTTGTCTAATTTTTTACTTTGTTGAAAATAGCGGAACAACTCGCCGCCTGCCCATTCACCTTTCGGCACTGACACACCATTACCAATCTGGCGATATGCCGACGTAGCCGAGACAGGGAACGTAAACCAGTCTGGCACACCCTGTAGCCTCGCATACTCACGCACTGAGTAAGGACGAACACCCATTGGGAATCGCTTGTCAGCAACCAAGCGCGTCGATTTATCCTTGGCGTAGTGAGCAACACAAGTCGGCGCTATATCTCCTTTGCTGGGGTCGCTGATTATTGGGAGGTCACGGTACTTACCCGACATTCGCGCTTTAATAGCGCTGGGCAAGGTTACTTCTGGGTCATGCTCGACAATTTCAGCCAGCGTCACTGGACGACAGTTCTTAGGGGGGCGAACTTCAAAAGGTCGGCGGGTACCAAAAATAATCAGACGATCTCTTCGCTGGGGTAACCAATGCTGAGATTGCACCGGACAAAAAACGTGAACGTAGTAATCCGGCAACTTTGTCATAGCTTCCATTACCAGCGGGAACGCTCTCATGCCAGGTACATTTTCCACAACATAGGCATCGGGCTTGCGAATGGCTAAGTGACGCAAAGCATGAAGGAATAAATCGTCACCAGTTCTTACGCCGTGAATATCACCTATCGTGGAATACTTGGTGCAAGGGTAGGTAAAAACCATCGCATCGCATTCTTCTTGGTTTAACACGAGCTCTTCAGTCAAGTCGCACTGTTTGACATGGTGACCAATATTCTCGCGATACGTCTTAACCGCGTCAGTATCAATTTCAAAAGACTGGTTAATGGTTAATCCCGCATTTATCAGCCCAATATCCATCAGGCCAGCACCACAAAAATAACTGTTTACGTTTATTTGCATCGTCAATTCCCAAATTTAAAAGTTAATTACTCTTGTCTAAATAAATCAGAACCCCGTTTCACCGATCCCTTATGGCTGGCACTGTGCTCAAGACTTGGGGCCGGTTCAATCGGATCAAGTGACATTACCTCGGCCAGCGTATCGCTATTTTCTCGAAGCCAATCCAAAAGAACCTCGCGTTTTCGAGCATCCGTTTGGGCTTTTGTCACACTCGGCGCCATTAAGATAGGTAAATCATCTACGTTAAGCTTTTCTAATACGCTATTCGCTCTCGCTATACTCATAACGTGTCCGAGTGAGTTAGCAATAGCCGCCTCACTATCATCATCTAATGGACCAACCTTGAATTGCGGGGTAACACGGTATTCACCATCAGGTATTAACCAACGGAACTCATCCCAAATTTCGAGGAACTGCTTATCTAGCAGAGCTACACGCTCATCGGTAGTTAACGCTCTGGCAGGTTGAGGCCCCGCTTCCTGAGGGTATTGCTTTGGTTCAGGACGACGTTTGTGAAAACTAATACCCTTACCGTTAATCACAAATATCTCACTACGGACCATTGAAAGAATATCTGAATAAGGTTCGGCAAAATCATATCCGCTAAAGGCTACAGGTATCGCGTCCTTGTGTGCTTGGTGTGCATGGTAAACATAGTAGCCCAGCTCAACATCCGCCTCGTTGGTGAATGCCGTAATGATTGCATTCGCGGTCTCAGGACAGGTAAGGGGGATTTTCGTAGAGAAACTATTTTGTGTTATTTCTTCCACGGCAATCAGTGTTTCGTAATTTTTAGTTGCAGCTGGTGTCTTCTTTTCGACTAACTTAAGGTGAACTTGCCTTTCCTCGTAATCCGTTAAGTTACTCATGGCGTCACCAAGTTTATCTTTATTCCATACAATCATTTGGGCCTGTACTACGGCACCGTTACCTAATTTCAAACCTTTATTCATCGTCAATCTCCAAAAAGTTAATTTCAAGAGGGGAGAACATTCCCCCCTAAATCACGCTAATTATTACCGCTTCACGGTTAAAACATTCCGAGCAGATATTCTTGCTCGAACCCATCAACTCAAGTTCCATTTCTATTGCACGGCGTCTCGAGTCACTTATCTTTGACTGGCACTTTGAACAGTGCGCGTCAGCCTTTGCCGGAACAAGGCCCTTAAATAGGTTGGGGATACTACTCACCGTGTAAATCCCTATGCGTGTCTAAGCGCCCCAAGCGAATTTCAACTTCAACCGTAACCGCAAACTTCTCCGCTAAAGAGTTACCAAAGTTTGCCGCTTGGTGAATATTGGCCGCTAAGCACTCAGCGGCACAGTGGTTCACTCGCTTGCCGCGTCGGTGGTCAAATAAGACTGTTGTGAAATATTGCATACCAACCCCCTTATTTCTTCGAACGCGCTCGAAGCGCTTTACGCTTTTTCGCTTCACGACGCTGAACCGCAGCGCTACCTTTAGGCTTCTTTCGGCCTAAGTGCTCAACCTTAGGTGCGTGATTCTTAGCAAGGTTGATAGACTCGAGGTGTGAGGCTTTTACTTTCTCACCCCACGCCCCAGAGACCGAGGCCCCCATATCCGCAACAATCGCGGTCATTAATCCAATCTTACTCACGGCTTTTCTCCTTATCGTCAATTTTAATCGTTAGGTTTTAGGTCTAAATACAACTGCCAGCGAAAACCGGCTGCGGTTTCGAAAAACAATAACTGGCCCGTTTGGTCGCAGTATTCTTTTCTAAGTGTTTCCTCAAAGGAATCACACTTAATAAATGTCTTGTCGAATTCCTCAATGGCTTCAACACGGCCATGGAATATCTTCGGTGGCCAGAAACTAAATTCCTCCGAACTTGGCTTACGACACACAATCATGTGGACGTTTTTATTCTTCTTCTTTGGCATCTTCAAAGTCCTCCAAACGTTCGTTCCAGTCTTCTTGATACAGTGAGAAGAAAATAGCCTGTAGTGCGGTATCATCCGATAAGCACGCGGCTTTACCCGCACCACCACAATCGGCATCGAGCGCTCGACTCAATTCATCGGCACACGAGATAGTGAGAACCGCAACTTGGTATTCCGCTTCAGGATCATCAGGGTCCACCCAAGTTAGATTTTCCATGATGTAGTCGTGAATGGTGTATTTACCTTCAACGAACTCCATCCAGCCCCATTCGGCATCCGTTAAAACGTACTCGATCGGAGAACCCGAACAAGAAACCTTATCAGGGATTTCATACATCCAAATATCTTCATTCGCTAAAATATCCTCCGAGGTATAACGCGGATGGTAATTGTGACGTTCTTCTACACCGACACAGCCCGATAAACAGCACCTAAGAAAGAACTTCATAAAAGCCAAAGCGTCAGACGCGCTAGGCTCTTCCGTTGCTAAATGTTTGAATTTCATTGCTTCTTGAGGTAGATACTTTTCCGCCGCATCCTTTCTTAGGTATTGGGACCCCGCGACAATTGCTAGTGCGGCTTGTCCTATTTCTTTTTGTAAAGCCCAAAAAACTACTTCAGCCGCGTCGTCACTATCAAATTCGTCGGTCTTAATATTTAATAACTCCTGAATTTCAGGGGTTACCGCACCATAGCCAACAACACAGGCAGGAGTCCCACAAGTGTGAATATCTTTAGCCTTATTAGACTCCCTTGGCTCTTTAAAATAAAAAATCATATTCAAAGGCAACTCGGCCTCAACCACTTTTTCCATCGTTGCGATTAACATGCGGAGTAGGGGAAACCGCGGGTTTACTTTTGGTGGTTGGTTATTCATACGTCTACGGCCTCCGCCCAGGCTTTTTCGAACACTGAGGTTGAAAGCGTGCGATGGCCGCCGAAATCGTAGCGGTGCAAAATCGCTTCTTTCGTGAACTCACAATCCTGTATTTGGTAGCACACGCAGCGAGTAACGTCATACATCAACACGCCTCGTCTCGTTTCCCCAGATATGGCGGTATATTCATACTCAACCGCTCGAATAATTTGGCCCTCCGAACCATAGTGACGCCCAGTGTTCCACTCCATACGGCGCATTTTTTCAGGTTCTGGTTTCACTTCTTCAGGGTAACAAGACCACGACGTTTCACTCAGGCCAAAGCCTTGTTGTCGGTCAATTTCAGAAACCGGTAGGTCCGCAGCAACATGGTTGCCATACGCTTCAGCAACGTCATAATCGCTTGCCATAACGTTAGGTAAAACAATCTGTCGGCCGGTATCGCTCTCTTCGAGCACTATTTTGAATTCTTTTAAGTCGCTCATTACTCGTCCCCTACCGGTAGGGTTGAAAGATAGGCTAGAACATCATCTGACAGCGTAAGAATGTTACGTATCATCTGCTCGTTCGCTTCGACAAATCCCGTTAGGTCGTTAGCTGTTTCGCCACCAAAGTCCACGCGGCCATCGCCCATACGGTCCTCGATATTAAGCTGTTTGCAATAGCGTTGTGCTTGTTCGAGTATGGTGCAGTCAGGAACGTGGGTTTCATCATCGGTGCATACGTCAAACACCACTCTTGGGCGAATAAAGTGCGGCCCTACTTGTGTGCAGTCAATTCGGTGATCTTTGACTTCACCATGCACCACACCTGAGAAGAACTGTTCACTTTCGTAGATTCGCTGGCACTCTTGCTTTAGGGTATTTATCGATTGCTTAGAGTCCTCTAGTTTCTTTTGCAACGACTCTATAACGTCCACTAGTTCGTCGTTACGGAAGTTTTCTAAATAATTTTTTCTGTTAATTTCACGCATCGTCAATTTCCTTAAAGTCACAATAAACTGGCCCTTCATCAGGCGCCATAAAGTCAATTTCTGGGTCGGTAGAAAACTCGCAGTGCTCAACCGTTTTGTACCCATCACCTAGCATGGTGCCACCACACTTTTTGCACACTTGGCGCATCGTCAATCTCCAAAAGAGGGGGGAATGTTCCCACCCGTTAGCGTTTATTCCTCTTCAGGGATAGGCCAATAGCCAAAGTCCGAGCCATCCCCTTCGTGAGCCCCAAAGTAATAGCCCTCTGGTGCTTGAGCGTCTAAAATCTCGAACAATTCTTCAAGCTTGTGACAGGCCTCCTCGCAATACCACCACTCGCATTCGTCACCTTCATCGGTTACCTATGCGGGGATAAAGCTGTAAGGTCCGGCCATTATCTGGGTATACTCCGCGTCAGCATATTGACGGACAGCATCCAGAAACGTCGGGATTAAATCTTGAGTCCGGTGCGTAGCACGGCTCACGGTACCTAGTTCAATTTCAATTCCATGCTTATTTTTCATCTTCCGCTTCCTCACGCTCCCAGCGTTTTAGTTCACGCTCTTTGAAGGCCAGCACATACTTCATGTACTTCAAGGTTTCCTTAGCCTCGGGCTCATCTTTGTGTAAGTGCTCAAACTCAAGGTCTGTTTCTGGAAGATAGCCCTCCGCGTGCTCGTATCTTTCCTCGGCTTTGCTGCAAAAAACCGAATAGCCCAAATACCCGAGTTCAGACAACAAATGACCCGCAATATCATCAGCTGTTTCCGTCGCCAGAAAGTCATTCATATCTACATTCAAGTATTTCTGAATTTTAGGGCTAACGGCACCATACCCAGTTACACAGGCTGGAGTACCACAAGTGTGAATGTCTGTGGCTTTGTCCGGACTATCATCGTCAACATAGTAATAGGCCATTTGAAATGGCAGCTCAGATGCAACCACTTGTTCCATGGTTTCAATCAATAGGCGTAATAAGGGGAAGTTTTGTGGAGTTTCCATATCGTCAATTTCCAATTTAAAAAGTTAATTACTTAAAAAGCTTAGAATGAAGAGCTTTTAAAATTTAAAGTATTCGTTTATTGCGAATACCAGAAAGTCATGCTCATCAATACCACTGGCAGCAGAGGCGCAGCCTATAAAAATATCACTCGAATAGTAATTGTGGGGGTCTTCAAAATCACCAGCTCGACCTTCATCACTATACTCAGGGTCATATTCACCAAGAAATTCAAGCAGTTCGTGCTTGGTCATATCGTGCATATTTCCGTTGATATCATGGGAGTAGGTATCAAAGAACGCTTTCATCGCGGCATGTTTATCATTCACTTGTAATTTAGTCATAGTCGTCAATTTCCAATTTAAAAAGTTAATTACAAAGAGGGGAGAACATTCCCCCCTCTTAGGCTGCGTCTTTTGCTCTTACCTCAAGCATGGCCAGGAGATAATCGGCGTAGCTGATAAATTCATCTAGGTATTCACTACCCAGATACAACCACGCAAAGCTTTTGATTTTATCGCGGTCAAGTCCTATACCTTCAGCCGAATACCGGCGAATGTGTATATTGACACCCAAGAGCGAATCAATCATCAACGAGCCCATTTCAAAATCATCCAGCACAAGGCTAACTTCTTCCACCAAGGCACAGATAAACGCAGACTCAATCAACATCCAGTGCGAATATTCCCAGCCCATTAGGGTTCTAATCTTCGCGTCACGGACACAGTAACCCTCGATTGTGGTGTGTGGCGTGTCTTGGGTTATCGGCTTGAGGTTATCAATCGAGGTGCGAGAGCCTTCATCTTTACCCTCGATGGTCATAGCCAAACGACCACAGTTTCTCGCCGTATGTGCAACCGCAATTATACGCCGGAAAATAGGCAGATTTTTACTCATAATCGTCAATCTCACTAATTGTCGGGTTAAACTATGCCGATTCTCGCGCCGTAGCGCCACCACGAGAAGACTTCTCGGTGAATTCGTCCTTACCTAGCACCTTTTCCATTGCACCCGCTGAGGATGCGATAGAGGCCGCGCATTCAACGCCACAGTTAAAGCCAAAATCGACCAGTTTTTCGACCACTGAAAAGTCCAGGCCGAGTTCTTGGCTCAGCGCTTCAGTACGACGATACATTTCGCCAAGGTCGTCAGTGCCCTTGAGTGCATCAGATTTTCGGTAGAGACGAATGAGACATTCGATTTGCTTGGCTTTCATCTGCATGACAGCTTCAGCAATCTCGCGTTGAGTTTGGCGCATAAGTTCGTGAGGGGAGGGAGCAGTCTGGTTTACAGGCTGGGGAATGGTGGCAGTCATATCGTCAATTTCCTAAGTTAATTAATCGGCTCACGCCGTAACACCCCGTAGGGCGGATTAGTTATACAAGGGCAAAATGCCCGAGTCAATTGCAATGGTCTTATTTCGACCAAAAACACAATTTGGGTGTGATTCACTTTCGCTGTCGTTTGTTGCACGTTGCGACAGTGAGGACCACAACCGAATTCAAATTCTTATCACGCAGAGCTCACAGCTCGTCACGCAAAGGTCGTTGGGTAGATCACTGCGACTTGCAGCAAGTCACAAGGAGGAACGAGGACATTGTGTGTAAATAAACCTCAGGTACGAATTAAATCGAAAGCGAAGTTTTTAAAAGTATACTTCTTAAAAAATGTTCCCAGTAAAATATATAAATGTACATTTAATAACGAAAGTTTGTGGGAACATTTTTGTCACCGGCTCAGAAGCCCTTGTTACCCACGGCATTGCGAGTAATAATTACCCTCACCGAAGTTACGCGTAACTGGTCAAAATTCGCACAGCTACAGGCCGCATTCTACCGTTTTGAGAAATCACAAAAATGGCCGAGAAAGTTTATGGGAACACAAAACCTAAGTTGTTGTATCTAGGCACTTAAATTGGGCTTGTGTGTTACTTTTGGTTGTTCTGTGTCAGTTTCGCCAAAAAGTTTACGGGAACAGGTGTTAACTGGCTCTGGAATGTCCCTTTGCGCCAGTCTAATTGCTGTGCTCATTTCGCAAATCAACAACATTTGGTGATGCTTCGCTACGTGTTCTGGGTCTAAATTGCCCAGCTCCATGACTCTCACACCCTTCAATTCTAGCGTGCCAATCTCGTATTGTAGCTTGCCATATTGGAGGACAACCACCGGCTTAGGCCAGCCAAAACCTATCGAAACGTTGTTAAATTCCATCGTCAATTTCCTGTCAAAATGTGCTCAAAATAGGGGGAGAATGTTCCCCCCTGAAGCCCTTAAATTGTCCTAAAATAGGGGAGAATGTTCCCCCTTGAAGCCCTTAAATTGGGCTTGGTTTTGAGGTTAAGGCAAATACCTGTGGCCTTAAAATACTTTACACGACCCTTGTAGAGGTCCTATATTCTCATGCGAGAAGCTTGGATAGAGGCTTGAGGGTTGGAATCGGCGCTGCTCCTATTTCCGCGCTGTCAACCCTCGATTCGAATTTTTTGATTCTTTTTCTCGAACCAAAAACCACCAGCCTCGATTCTAGATTCTATTTTTTAGAATGAAAGCGCACTTCCACCAGCCGAAAATTACTTCTTCTGTCTAGAGTCTCTGCTTTGAGGGTCGCTACGGAGATCAAAAACAACGGCACACTGGCGTAACTCGATACCTCAATTAAGCCCAGGCCATCGGCACTCGTAATGAGTACCGTGAACCCAGCCACCAGCATCATAAAATGCACCATAAACGCGATAAATAAAGCAATATCTGTACGTGTAATCATCATCAATTTCCTTGTATCTGGGGGAGAATGTTCCCCCTTAAATTAGCGCTCGAATCGAGCAAGTATGTCTTGGACCTCAGCACACTCAAGCACACCCTCATGCTCAACGTTGTACATAATAACCTCATCTAAGTCTTTGAGTGGGTTAGGTCGGCGTTGGCGCATTCTCCACCAGCGCTTGAGCTGCGCGGTTGTACCCACCAGCTCAAGTTTATTGAACCAAACTTTCTTGTCGTTTATGTATTCTGTGGTCCCCATATTCAAACCATTATTCTGTCTCAAAATTCGCATTGGTATTTTCATAATATTGTTCCCTCATATCTGGGGGGAATGTTCCCCCCTAAAATCGCCGCGACAGTCACGGCCCTGTAGTTGCCCAAATTCCCTTCACGCGAATTGCTATCACAATCCACCAGCCAAGCCCCTAGACACGAGAGCCTAGGCACTGGCACACACCACCTGCATAGATAGGCACGCGCTTAATAGCCTCGTGAAAAATAAAAAACCGATTAGCACTAGCAGTGCTAATCGGTTTTTCGTTTCTCGAATTGAGGGGGGGAATGTTCCCCCCGTCCCGCTGGGCTTACTTGTTAAGTTGCTTTTCAAGATCCTTTTGAATCTCAAGCGATAGGGCAAGCATTGCTTTGCTAACCTTGGCGCGGTGTGCCTTAGGTAAACCGGCCGCGTCTAGCGCTTCAAGTTGGTTATTGATTAGCGCTTGTGTGTGATCCTCAAGCTTAGAAACAAGAGCCATTACCGCGCTAGATACATTATCATCAGCCGCACGCTTTGCCGCGCCGCCTTCTTTATCCTTGCCTTTTACAGGTGCGCTTTTTGCGTCTTTGCTTGGCTTTTCTTCTTTCGCTTCTTTAGGCAAGTATTCACCTAAAAAGTTAAGCCATTCAACGCGCCCTTGAGGAGCACCGTTTTCGCCGTAAATATCCGCGTTTAATACCTTGTCACCAATTTGCGCGAATGTGCCGTTTAACTCAATGGTTTTGATTGAGTCGAAAAACTTGGTTAGATATTGACGGTTATCATTTACGAATTTCACGTAAGTTTTCCAGTAACCTTTAGCCTGATTGTATAGGCGTGAGCTGTCGCGGTTGGCTTTTGTACGTTGGTTAGCTGGCACGCCGTATAAGTCACAACAAAGCGCGATGTTTGCACCTTGTTCCATGTTGTGTGCTACGGCATAGCACGCAATAGCCATTTTAACGGCTGGCACACGTAGATCATTCTTATCAGCAGTAACAAGAGCAGAAGCAAAAACAGAAGCATTGAAAGTGGTAGCAGTAGTCATATCGTCAATCCTTAAAAGTTAATTTGTTGGTGGGGGAATGTTCCCCCCTCGAGCCGTGTTTAGTGGTACGTGTCCCGAGTTGCATTCACTATAAAAGGGGGGGTGGATTTTATGCAAGAAAACGGGGTGATATAGTGGGGTGGCCCTCTCACTCCACCTGAAAAATTTTTGGAATTTTGGAAGGTTATAGATACTACCCTCGACCCTCAAACCTAGAACCGCGACCCGAGAACCTTCACCCAAGAAACTAGAAACTTTACCCGAGAACTGCGACCTGAGAACCTAGGCCAAAAAGAAAACCCCGAGGGATTATGGCCACTCGGGGTTTGAGACGTTCAACGTAATCAGAGGTCGTTGTTCGTAGGATAAGCTTGAAACTAGGTATGCGGACGGGCACAAAGATTAGAACAGGCTTTATCGTCAATTTCCAAATTGTAAGGAGCGCTGGGCTCCCGCGTTGAGGCATGTAAGCTGTTTGCTGTCAACGCCAACTAAAGTATAAAAATCTCCTCAATTGGTCAAGTAAGTAAACCGGTGGCACACCTTATATTCTGTTATATAAGTGTTAAATCACGAGGGCTTTTGTTGTCGTATTTCTGAAATAAAAGACACAATAAAATTGTGTTTTTGTAGCTGGAAAAGTTCGTCACTTGAAAGCACTTACACACATTGTCAGTGTGTGCAAAGAAACGTAAAAAAGGCGAAAAAATTTTTAAAAATTTTTTCGCCTAAGGTTATGCCTGATTGATTAATGAGCGTTTAATTGAATGTTCAGTCCATAATACTGAATAACTAATCGGTTTTTCGAATCGCGTCCCACGACTTGGAGAAACTGATAAAGCGTACTTAGCTCTTTGGTTCGACGATAGAATTCACCTTCATCCACGACAGCCCCGTTTTTAAATTCGCGAACAGATGCGGCGTAGAGTGTATATAAATCCCTACCGGCTATAGAAGGTAGTGACTTAAGCTCATCAATCAACTCGTCTTTTGGTAGGGATTTAAGCACCGCTATCATAGAATCATCAGACAATTCAATATACCCAGAGGCTTCGAAGAAGTATCGAACGTTATTATTCATCTGTCCGAGCTGGCGCACGAGCTCATGATGTGAGTCGGGTAAGGTGTAGTCGCGATTGTTGACCAGTCTCGGATAAGCGCGTAAGGCCCACGAGATAATCTTGTCCTTTTCTTCGGCAACAATTTTGTTACCAATATCCAGCTCTCGATTTTCAGGGGGAATAGGTCTTTCCGTATTGAGTATCAACCAGCGTCGAGTAAATCCTTCCGAGAAATCTTTAGTTTTTGGCAGATGGTTTGAGGCGAACCAATGTGTAGCCATCGGCTGCAGGGTGTTATGTTGGTTGATGTTTCGCTTAAGCGTGACTTCTTGGCCATCAACAATATCTTTGAAGCGCTGGCTGTTGATAGGTTCGTTTTCAGAGAGTTCGCCACACAGGTTTAGTAGTTTATTCGATAGCGCGGCCAGCGCGTCGTTATCTCCCCACTTGTTAGGCGGGAGTGAAACGCGCTTTTGGGGTGGTACCAGACCTCGAATAATATTGAGTATCTGACTCTTTCCTGATTTTGGCGTGCCGTGAAGTAGGATGGCCCGTTGAAAAAGTGTACCCGTGTTGAAGAACGTCGCGGCCATCGCTTCTTGCAAAGCCATTATGTTATCGCTCTCGTCGTCGTTCTCCCAAATCTGGGTGATAAATTTATATAGCTTTTCGGGCGGGTAAACTTGGTCTGGGTTGAATGTGAATGGCAACGTATAGGTTAACCCCATATCTGGGTCATGGGGTAATAGCTGAAGTTGGGAATTCACGAACCCGTTGTTGAAGTTCACCCCCACAGAATTGACGCGTCGAAGGGGTAGGGCTAGTTTGTTTTTGATAGCCGTAATAATCGTATTGGTGTTACGCGTACCCTTGTCTGTGAAGTTCGACGGAAAGTAGGTGTTGATGATATGGCTTATCTCATGGTCTTCTACCGGTTCCCAATGCGTGCCTAACCAACGGCATAATCTCTGTGCGTCGATGGCCGCATCATAGCGATGCTCGGTTTGACTTGAGAGAAATTGAGTAACAATAGTAACGATGGCCGGAAGGTCTATCACGCCCCGCGCTTGCTTCCTTAGGTTTGCTATCTGACTATCCATCTTCGTCATGTTTAGCTTCATCCCAGACTGACGCGAGATATATCGCTTGAGCTGGTCTACTTCGAGTTTGGTTACCGTGAATGAGCGTGCTATTTCTTCCATGGCCGACTGACATGCACTCAACATTTGGGTTTCGTTGCCTATGGCGTCGGACATTTTATCGTAAACGTACTTCTGAAGGCCTTGATAGGTGTATTGCGCGTCCTTCGAAGTGAAGGGAATCGCGTATCTGTCCCTTAGATTAGAGCCAATATTGACGTCCCAGTGGGGCGGAAGGCGAAGGTTGTAGTACATACGCACTTGGTGGATAAGTGAGTAGAAGGTCTGGAAATAGGCGTCTTTTTGATGATTTGGGGGTATTTTGGCAAAATTTTGCGAAAAACTATCATAAAGCGCGTCAATTTCTTGCAAAACGGGCAAAAGGTACGTGTTTTGGTCGCAATTCAGTAAAAAATCGTAGCAAAAATGCGTCAGGTAAGAGCGCATAGTTACGTCCAATTGGCCTAGAGTGTGTAATTTTGTCCTTGCTTCGTGCTGGTATGGCTCTTTTTGAAACTCCACATCCGGCATAATCTCCTGCAACACATCCATGATATGGTGTGGTTCAAATACCGGTAAGTTATCTACGACGTCTTTGGTAGGTACCTGAGTCGGTGAACTTAGTACTACGAACGTATCTTCCGCTAAGAACGAAAGTAAACTTCCCTCGAGGCCCGAGCCAAGAACCGTGAACGATTTTAGTGACTCACTACAAGGCGAAGGTGCCGGCGCTTTAAAAATCATGTAATGGCTATTTGATTCAGAGACCAGCCAAAAGCTTGAAGGAAGCTTATGAGAGAGCGAAAGCTTTAAATCGGATTGTTTATGATCGAGCCTTAACGCGACAAGACAATATTCACTCTCGTCTTTGAGCGCCTGACCTAAGGCCACGCCGCAAAGCTTATCCGCATGTGTCGCTTGCCAATTCTTTTGGTGTAACTCCTGGGTCGCATGAAGTATTTTATCACTGGGGATAGCAGGGAGCTTTGAAGTTTTAAACAGCGGAATGGTTGGGGTACCTACAGCAAATAAGGCTTTCGATAATAAACTATACATGCGGTTACTCCTGATTAAGTACGAGTTTCATTTCTTCGATAAACTCAGTTTTTTGCTGCGGTGTTAGATAGCGCTCCATGCTATCGAGGATAAACGTTTTGAATACACCAAATTGTTTTATACCTGAGGCTCGTTCTTGAACATCGAGTATTTTTTCCATCAGTGACACCATGGTACGAAACGTACTGGTCATTTCGCTTGTGTCACTTTTGTTCAGTGCCGTTTTAAATGTTTTCATATCACGGTAAAGCTGAAGTGCTTCCGTCTCGAAATCAGGAACCGCATCTGAATCCTCTATTTCTGAGTCTGCAACGGTTATGCCAGCGTCGGTTTGAATGCTAAAAAGCGCAGTAAGGAATTCTATCTCGTTGGGCTCGTAAGGGCAGTCTTCATCGTCGAGGTAGGTTGGGTCGTCTTGAATTAGTTTTTTCCACGTATTCAGCGTTGTGAAAAGGTTAGGGGTGAACTCAGGATAGAACTTGGGTGTTTTCATCGTCAATCTCCGCTTTGTTATAGGTTAAATATCATACCGCAAGATTGCCTGTATAGTCAGTAACGCGTAATCTAGTCGAAAAATAGACTAATTGACGATAATTGAGGTAGCTGTGGCTAATCAGTTTTTAATGGATTTGTACTCGACTGCAGAAGGCCGGTACAACAAAGATTCGAAAGATATGACGCATGGGGATTGGATGTGTGCCAACACTTCACTCAACAAGCGGCCCTTTAGCTTCGAGCGCTACCCCTTCCAAAAGCAGATTGCGGATGATATGCACCCCAGCCTCGATTGTATAAAGCCCTCTCAGGTTGGTCTTACCGAAATACAGATTCGTAAAGCGCTGGCGATATTAAGCCGGACGCCCAACACCTCTTTGATTTACACCATGCCGAATGAGCGGATGTTTAAGCGTATTTCAAAAGCGCGTATCCAGCCGTTGATTAATTTTGATAAAGCTTTCAGGCAAGAGAATGGGGACAAGACCAAACAGTCTATGGACCTTATGCGGATTGGTACCAGTTTCCTTTACGTTACCGGTTCTGCAGAGGCCGACGCCACGAGTATCAACGCGGACTTTGTATTTAACGATGAGATTGACTTAACAGACCCGTCAATGTTGTCACTCTTTAACTCTCGTCTACAAGGTTCCGATCACCGTGTTAACCAGCGTTTCAGTACCCCAACTTATGAAGGGGTAGGCGTAGACAGAGGATACCGAAGAAGTGACCAGCATGAGTACGTGATTAAGTGCCGTTGCTGCAACCATTACCAAATACCCGTATTTAGCCGAGCGTTCGTCGAAGTCGATGGCCTACCCGATGATTTGGAAAAATTTGAAGATATCTCAGATAACCTTATCGACTCTGGCCAGCTCGATATTCAATCCGCACGCGTGGTTTGTGAAAAATGTCGGAAGCCACTAAACCTTGCTGACTATGAAAACCGTGAATGGGTGGCTAAATACCCGAGTCGGGTGCTCAACCGCGGGTACCGTATCCGCACGTTCTCGACTCATCGACTAGACCCTCAATATTGTTTCGCTCAGTTATTTGATTACAAATCGAATGATAACCTGAAGGGCTTTTACAACACGGTTAAAGGTGAGCCCTACAACAACGAAGACCAGAAGCTTTCGTTAAGCCAGATAAAACTAGCCATGGGAAGCCCAGCTATCCCAGAGCCAAGACAAGGTGAACCACACTTTATTGGTATCGATATGGGGGTAACGTGCTACATCGTTGTAGGTTGTGGTACCGACCCTAGAAAGATGCGGATTATTTTAGCCACTTACTGCCATATAGACCAATTACGGGGGCTGGTTAATAAGCTAGATGAGCAATATCATTTTGTTGGGGGAGGCTTGGATAGGTACCCTTATACTCCTACCAGTAATGATATCCGTAACGGTAGCCTCGGGCGAATTATGCCGGTGCACTACACGAAAAGTAAGGAAGTTGCTGAAGAGAAGAATGCACTCGGGGAAGTGGACTATATCAAGGTAAACCGTACCGATATGTTAGACCATGTGGCCACAGGTATAAGAAACTTAACGTGGTCGATTGAAGGTTACACCAGCAACCAAGACAAAATAGAGTCTCATCTTCAGGATATGATCAGAGAAGAAGTCGAAGAGGAACAAGCCGTTTGGGTTAAGCTTTCGGGTAAAGACCACTTCTTCCACGCTATGGCCTATCTCGCCGCAGGGGTCTCGTATAAAATTATAAAGGATGGTCTTGAGGGCTGGGTGAATGTGAATACCGATTTCTCTAACGCTGGCCACGGCGGAGGTATCCTTCTAGGCCAACAAGATAATGATATCTTTGGCACAACCGACTTAATCGGTTATTCTTCCAGCAATAACCCGACAAAAATAATTCGTCGGTACTAACAATTTGGGAAATTGACGATGGCCGGAACACTACTTAGCAAGCTCAAGGTAATTGTGCCTAATCGGTTTAAGCCGAAAGGGAGTACACAAACTGCGACCTATAACGCAGAGAACAACACAGAAGTCCTATCGCTCCCAGATTATCGGGAACACCTAGAAGATATCTATTCAAGTCGAGTTTCGGATAACTCACAAACACTCATTATGAAGCTTGTTAAGTCCGACCCTGATGCGTCAGCCGCATTAGGCGCGTATCTAACTACGGCTGGGAGCTCTATCCCGTATATTGTTGTAAAAGACCCCGACGGGGCGATTGACCGCGATGGCGCCAAGATAGTTAATGAACTTATTGAAGCCTTAGAGACCCGCCGCGACTACTCTAAAGGTTATTTAAGACCTAAGACTCTGCGAGAACTATCAGAAGAATTCCGCTACATGTTATTAGCCCGAGGTGGTATAGGCTGTGAAACGGTATTTGGGGATCAACTTCAATTAACCGAGCTTCGCAATATCGATATGGCCAGTATTCGATGGCAAGAAAAAGAGCCTGGGAAAATGGTGCCGTGGCAAGACCAAGGGGGCGGGGACCCAATTAAAATGGATATCCCTTCTTTCTTCGTAGCTTGGTACCGAAAATCACCTATTGAAGCTTACGGCCATAGCCCCTTCGTTAGTGCAATTAATACCATGGCAGCAAGGCAACAGGTGATTAATGACTTGTATCGAATCATGCAAGTTACAGGGTTCCCGCGAATCGCTATCAAGGTACTTGAAGAAGTCTTGGTGAAAAATGCTCCGGCTGACGTTAAAGTAGACCCGCAAAAACTAAGAACCTATATTTCTCAACGCCGCCAAGATATTGGAAGCGCGTTTGCTTCGCTGCGTCCAGACCAAGCGATGGTTCACACCGACAGTGCTGAAGTTTCAATGCTTAATGAAAAGAACCCCGCAACAGGTATTAAAATTCAGGAAGTGATTGATACGCTTAACGCCCAAAACCAAGCAGGGTTAAAGACGATGGCCACGGTACTTGGTAGGGGTGAATCGGGTGTAAATACCGCGACGGTTGAAGCGAACTTGTTTGCCAAAGCTGCCGATAGTTTGAATGAGCCTATCGGAGAAATCCTAGGCAGCATGCTTACGATGGCTTTACGTATGCAAGGCTCCGAGAGTCGAGTTATTGTCAGATTCCCTAATATTGATTTGCGTTCGGAGCTTGAGCTAGAGGCCCAATTGAACTTGAAGTCAAACCGCTTGCGAACCGACCTAAGTGATGGGTTGATAACCGACGATGATTACCATATTGCCATGTACCGTCGCATTAGACCGGACTCGGTAGCTGAGCTAAGTGGAACGGGGTTTATTGGCGGCGCTATGGAAGTAGAAGCAGAAAAAGTAAGCCCTAATTCTGACCCGCAAGGACGTTCTGTTAGTCGCGCTTCAGACAAAAGTGCGAAGTCTAACGCTAACCAGTCTTAAGGTTAATTTTTAATCGGGCTTGGCAACGCGATTGAAAAGCCCTAAGATAATCGAAAATTTGGATGGAAATTGACGATGGCTAAACGGCTAACCCTCACTGAGCGTATCAAATCGCTTATCACCGCAGCCGCGGGTGATGAAATAGACTTTTCGCAGATTGCAGCGTATGAGAGCGTTGCGGCATCTACTCGTCCAATCAATCAACCAAGCACAGCCTATCATGGCGCACAAATGACAGAAGGCTTTCTGTCACAGATGGCCGCGTACTACAAAGAAGAAAGTGTCCCTATTCAGGTCATGCATAATGGTCAGATGCTACCTGTAGGTAAGGTTTTTGCCGCAGATACCTATAGCGCGGATGAAGGACACACGGACTTAAACGTTCTTTTCTATGTCGATGCTGAAGGCCCTTACGCCCGAGATATTGACCTTTCTATTCTAGATGAGGTTTCTGTCGGGGCAGCTCCCAATCACGCGTACTGTTCTGAATGTAATTTCGACTATATGGCCGAAGGCAACGAAATGAGTTTCTGGTTTCGTGAATGTGATAATGGCCATCGAATTGGTGAGAACGGAACCCACCTTCGATTAACCGACCTCCGTGCTTGGAAAGAATTATCACTCGTGAACAAAGGCGCGAGTAATAAACCGAAGATACTTGGCTCTGCCAAGCAACGTCTGGGCAAAGACGCATATAACCAGCTTGCCGCTTCAAGTTCTCCTGAAGCCGTACAGTACAGTTATATGACTTGCTCCCCCACTCAAAGTGAAACAACAGGTGAAACTATGGATTTATCAGCTTTAACAAACCAAGTTTCTACGTTGTCCGCAGCTAACGGCAAGCTAGAAGTTAAACTCGAAACGGCAGAGGCAGCGCTTACCGCTTCTCAGTCGGAAGTTGCCGCGCTGAAAGGACAAGTAGAAGAACTAAATACGAAGATTGAAAATGGTTCTGAGACCAAACTTCAATCTGATCTTTCAGCCGCTCAAGCGCAACTTGAAACGGCGAACAAAATTGTCGGCGTGTTCGATGAACAACTAAAACTGGCTGCGGTTGCAGCGGGTTTGACGTTGGCTGAAGACGCCAGCGCTGACGAGAAAATTGAGCTGTTAAAACAAGCTCAAATTAAACTGGCAGCAATCCCAAGGGGTGGTGTTGGCAAAGGTGCGGATACACCGGAAGCTGACGACGTTCTGGTGCTTACTGCCGCGCATAACAGTGCGTTTGTTTCTAATCGATAAGGGGAAGAGTCATGCAAATTGGCGATTTACAACATAAGGGTATCCGCACTGAATCCGCGGCAGCATCATTCTATCTAGATGCCTCAATCACGGGTTTTGCGGACGTTGGTAAACCGGTTTCGGTAACCGGAGATTTTACGGTGGGCTTTGGTGCTGCAGATGATGAGATTCTAGGTTACCTAGAGTCTTATGAAAACCGTGAAGTTGAAGGCGTAAAAATGGGTGCTGTGTCATGGCATATGTGTGCCGAGTTTGAATACGCGGGTACAGCTCCGACAGTGGGTGGCCACGTAGTATCAAACGGTGACGGTAAAGTAAAAGCTGCCGGAGCCAACGCGGGTCGCAACGTGGTTGTTGCCGCCGTTGATACCACTAACAATATGGTATCTGTAATCTTCCGTTAATTCGGAAGATTCGCACCACAAATAAAAATTTGGAGATTGACGATGCAAGCAGCAAATCTTAGTCAGATTAAACGCGCCCCACTTAACGTGGTTTTAGCGGGTATTAATAGTGAGCACAGCGACGAATCTATTCGCGCTGGCGTAAAGCTGGTACAAGCAGCAAAACAATACGGTATTAACGTTCGTGATTACCTAAACCTAGCGGTCGATGTAAACGCATCGAACGACCCTACAAACGGCAAAAATTTCCGTTTGGCTAACGGTAACTTAATGACAGGTTATCAAGCAGCCATTATGGATTTGAACCTCCCGTTTAAAAATGCTTTTGAGCAAGGTATTACCCTTCAAGCTGCAGCGGATACTTTCAGTGCACGCCCAGGCTCTCGCGCACTTTTCCCAGAAGTTATCGATGATATGCTTCAATGGAATACGCGCCAAGATATGTTCGAATCAACGGCACCTATGGTGGCACAGACCCGAACTATCACCGGCCACGAGCTTATTACCACCGCAATTCTTGACGATCAAGGCCAGCTAAATACTTCGCCTATCGCGGAACTTGCAAACATTCCGATGCAGACTATCAAAAGCTCTGAGAAGTCGGTTAAGTTCTTCAAGCATGGTTCAGGTATCCGTACCTCATACGAATTTGAACGTCGTGTGAGCCTAGATATCCTGACTCCATATGCGGCCCGTATTGCGCGTAACAAAGAAATCAGCAAAGTGAAGATGGCAACCTCGCTATTGATCAATGGTGATGGTGTTCACGAAGCTGCAGAAGTGGTTCCAGCTTCTAATTATAAAGATTGGGATGCGGCTAAAGGCCTTAAAGGTAACTATGTTGCCTTAGCGGACTTCTTGGCGCAACGTGCGCGTAAAGGCGTACCGGTTGATACTATCGTAGGTAACTACGATATGTGGCTAGAACTGTTCCTAATGTTCTTACCAACTCAACCTAACGGTAAGTCTACCTCTGAAATTCTTCAGGAGAACGGTGGTCCTCGCGTTGCACTAGCAATGGACTTCCTAAATGGTGTTAACTTCCACATTTCAAGCTCAGCGCCAGCCGGTAAGCTGATTTGTTATTCGAAGGCTGACACGCTGGAAGAACTTATCGAAGCCGGTTCTGTACTGTCTGAGTCTGAGACAGCAATCAAGAACCAGTCGATTACTTATGTGAAAACTGAGAACTCAGGCTATCGCCTAGTTTACGGTGATACCCGCGTAATCTTCGATACTGAGGCCTAACCAACAATAGCCCCCTTATCTAAGGGGGCTACTTGGAGAATAAACTAATGAAAATGATCTTAGCTAAAACCACTAAAAATTTTATGCTAATGACGCGTTTCGGAATTATTGAAGCGTTCCGCCCTTCGGTAATTGGCCATTGCACGGAAGTGGACCAGTTTGTTTCACAGCAGCAAATAAAGGTGCTGGATAACGACTTGCCAGATAACGCCACGGATGAAGAGTTCAAAAAGTTCTTTGACGATCACGATGGTGACTGGGAAACCGCACTGGAAAATTTCAAGCTGAGTCTTGAAGGTATTGAAGAGAGCAAGGACGACTCGGGTGAAGGTGATAAGGACGATTCTGGCGAAGGTGATAAGGAAGACTCTGGCGAAGGTGATAAGGAAGACTCACCAGAACCAGCACCGGCACCAGCCCCTAAGAAAACCACGACTCGCACGACTAAAGCGAAGTCTTAAGGAACAACCATGTTAAGCGTCCCAAATAACGAAATGTTAATGCTGACCGAGTTTCAAATAGGTGACTACACCTATTTGCCGGACTTTGGGACCGTAAGTGTCTCCCTCAAGGACCAAGAGGGCGTTGAGGTACATTCGGTGGATGTACCTTTTGATGCTGATTACAGCATCCCTCAAGATATCCTGAAAGTCAGCAGCAGTGATATCTTGAGCTTTTTTAAGTTGACGGTTAAGTTCACTAGCGAAAATCGCCAACGTATTTATACGGATATTGTTCGGGTTCATATGGATTTTATGTTTACATCCACACCTTCGAATCTAAGAACCCTTATCGGGCTATACGAAGAAGAACTCCATGATAGTGAGATTGATTTTATTTACTCGTTCAATGAGCTGGTAAATGAACTTGGCCAAGGCCTACTTGAAGATACAAACGCTCGTATCAACAAGTTAATTTTGCTACATGAAGCTGTGCGCCACCTTCCTGCGTTAGGACTGAAAACTCTAAAGTCTAATGAAATTGACGACACTAAGAAGTCTCGACTATCAAATATTGATATAAAAGCCGTGCAGGACTCTATTACCTCTCAGTACTGGGCTCACAAATTAACGTTTGAGTCCGTGGCTGAATTCCCTCAAGCCCCACTACTTGAGTTTGTGAGCCGAACCGACCCATTCACGGGTGAGGACGCATGAATATCTTCACCCGATATACTTCGGGGAATCTTAATTTGGTTGCACGTACTACGCAGCCGAATGAGAGTTTTAGAAGTCTGGTACCAGTTAGGTCCTTGGTGCATATACCAAAGCGCTTCAGGGTTAAAGCAGGGGACATTATTCGTAAGAATGAATACACAGCCTTCCTACTGGCCGAACACCATGCCTACGGCCTAAATAACGTTTTCCTTGGATTGGCTATTAACGCTGAGGTTAATGTCACCTATTCTATTCGCGTCCGCCATCCTGTAACGGGGTTGGAGACCAATGGATTTAGTACTGAAAGTGAAACCCTTTCCTGTGTACAGGAAATTGAAACCCCCGCTGAGGTAAAAGGTCTTACGGTCTCACAGGAGGTCTTTTACTTTGGTTCTGAAATCCCCAAAGATGCCAAGATAAATGGCCGAACCGTAACTAAGGTTATGCCTGTTTCAGGAATTTACCGCGTAGAGGTGTAGGCCGTGTCGGTTACCGCTGATTTTCAAGCCCAGTTCGAAGCTCTAGTTACAGGTTTAACCGAAGGGGAAACCGCTTTTGTTCGAAGTGAGATAGAGTCGGCCACCGTTGCTTTTCTGAATAATGTCTTTACTTCTCTTGCTGCAATGATAAGCGCTATGTCGAAGGAGGCGGAGGTAATTGGCTACGCGCCGAATGCTTTTGGTTATGAGGGAACAAGTAAACGAATAACCTCACGATGGCAAATTCGCAAAAATATAGGCCTAGGTAAGAAGCCTTTAACTCAAGAGCCGATGTTGTTTAGGGGACTCAGTGAGAAAAAAGGTAAGACTTCTCTAGTTCAGTTGCTAAGACGATTAGGCAGCAATAATGATGTTGGTGCAAAGCTTTATACGGGACTGGGGGGGCTTTCTTTGTCTCCGGTTGCTACGGGTTCCTCCGCTTTAAAGCCCGGGCTCAAGTTTTCAAAATGGGCGGGTAAAGCTTATAACCCTAGAACTCGAGAGTATGTGGCGTGGAAAGATGCCGTGATCCCTGCGGTAAATCATTACTTAAGACAAGGCGCGGTTAGAACCAATACGGGTGCAAGATTAGGTCCCAACTCTAGAGTCTCTGTTGAAGGAAGACGAGGCCAGATATCCGTACAACGTGCCTTAGTTGAGGGGTTGGCCAGTGCAGGTATCAACGTGAGTTTTCTATCCAAACTCAACAGCTTTCTAGGTGCTAAATCGGACTTTGATGAACTGGCCGATATACTTGAAACGTTAGGCTTAATCGACCAAAAGGAACGAAACAAGATAGGTCATTTGCATAAGTACAAGCACGCTATTTTGTTACCTTACTTTGGCGCCTTACTTTCTAGCACAGGAAAAAATTCTTTAACCGCTTACCTACAACGAGAAGGTGTCCTTTAAATGGCCCAGTATATAAATATCCAAGCCTCTTTACTTCGCTTCTGCAGTGATAATGCAAAGCTATTACGTGCGCTTGTCGGAACTGAATTTAAGAGCCTCAACCTCGATGCCTTTTCCAATGAAGATGAGTTACCGGAAGGGGACTTTATTGGTATTGAGGATTTAGCAGTACAGTCGGGCACGGACGATATTCCGCTAGACACGCTTTCTGCGGCAGTAACAATTAGCACGGTATCTGACACTAACAATATGCGACTAACAAAAGTCGTAGATCATATTTTTGAGTGTTTAAGGCCAACGAAAGCCTTTACGCTTTTTGATGAAACTACAGGGGCTAGAAGGGGAAATATTACGTGTATGAATATGACCCAAATTCTTCCTGTTCAGGACGGAAAAAATTCTCGGGTTATTCAGTCGATAATTTTTCAGGCCTCAGCTTTAGATGAATCGACAAAATGAGTAAGTCCTAAGTCCTTCAAGCTGGCGCAAACAGCGATTTGAAAAGCTTGTTGACGGGTGTATAGTGTTCGTTGGCAGTACTGATCAAGACGATTCAAAACTTTTTTGGGTAGTCTTAAGGTAAAGCTTTTTGATGATGCCGACTTAGGAACAACACGCATATCGATTGGACTTAAGTTATTGTGTAAAAAGTGGTCTAATAAGACGCGCAACTTGTCCGCATCCGATTCACCTTCAATAGGTGCTCTGGCTGCGGTCACAAAAATGTTCGTGGGTGTGATGATTGAAATTGGTGTAAGTTTTGCCATGTTTCATCCTCCTTCAGCAAGGTATCAATAATAACCTAAAATTTGGAGATTGACGATGGCTGGTGAAGCTAAAACAACTGATTTTATGTTGGGTACTGCCACTGTAATGATTGGTAACCCAGAAGACCTCTATAAACTAAACCCAGAAGAACACTCTGTGGGCCTAGTTAAGAATTTCACAGTAGAAGCAACCAAGGAACGTTCTGACCTTACCCAAGGCCGAACTAACGATGTTGTTTTCACACTAACAACTGGTGCCAATACTCGAGGCACATTCGAAATGTACGAATACACCGAAAAGAACCTTGCTTACGCGTTGGGTCTAGACGGTGGGGAGTTGGTATCTCCTGAAGGTGATGCTCACGTAGTTAAGACTGCAGCTTCTTTCTCATCAGGTGCGGTATCCCTAGAACTCAATGATGGTACAGGACAGGATATTAAGGTAGGTAGCTGGGTTAGTGTTCGCGACCCTATCTCAGAAAATATTGTTTTAGGTACCGTAACAAATGTTTCAGGGCTTACAACGGGTACGGCAGAAACCGCTACTATAGAAGTAGAAGTACCTGACAGCACTATGGCTTGGGAAGTTCCGGCTGGCGCATATGTATCCCTAGTAACGGTACTTGATGTGGGCTCAACGGATGTTGACCGAGACTTTGCCGCTAAGGTTCAAGGCCAGCTAGCTAACGGTAAGTGGATCACACTTCTTATTCCTAAGATGCGTGTTTCTTCAGGTCTTACTATGGCATTTGGTACCGACAACTTCGGTAATACACCATTTGAGTTTACGCCACTTAAAGTTACACCTTCCGATACTTACTATGCACCTTTCAAAGGTACCTCTGGTAAGTTGGTTCATGACTCAGTACAAAGCGCATTGTCGTAAAACCCTGGGTTTAAAAACTGTTTAGAAGGCCTCTTCGGAGGCCTTTTTTAAGGAAATTGACGATGAGTGATAACCCTTCTGTAACCTTTAACATCAGCGTTAACGGCGAAGATAAAGAAGTTTTCATGAGTTTTGCGCTACTCAATACCATCACAGGGTACTTTAGAAATGCGGAAGAACTCGAACAAATCCTCTTAAATTCCGACGTTCGAGCGAGTGTAATTACTGAACTCCTATCTGAAAGAAATGAGACGGGCCGAATAACCCAGAATTTCGATATTAATACAATGAAGGCAGACCAAGACCAAATACTGGACTTGCTGGAATGGGTATCGGAGCACGTTGAGACTTTTTTTATGAAGGCTCTACAAAGAGCCAAGCAGCGAATGAAGAAGAAGCAGACCACTTAGAAGTCTTCAATTCTTGGTACCTAAAACTGTCGTTTGAAGAGCAGTTGTGTTTTGTTTTCGAAACGGTACCCAGCCAGCTACAGAAGATATTTTGGTCGCATAGCAACCAAGATATCAAAGTTAAAACCAAGCTAACACTTGGATTAAAGACTGTCACAATGACCCAAGAGTATGTGACGTTATTGAATGCCGCAGGGACTATCTTCGGTAAAAAAGAAAGTGGTTCAGGCAAGCCCAGACGTAAAACTACGAGCACGGTACCAAAAGATGAAATAGAAGCTGAGGCCCGAGCAAGAGCCGTTTTTGGGTAACAATTAGGGGAAATTGACGATGGCCGGCAGCAATGCATCCAATACAATTAGAAATACCTTACTTAATTTTACCGTCGATCCTAAATCCAAAAAGGTAATCGAGGAACTAACTCGCGAGTTTGAAAAGCTAGAGCGGGTCACACAAGCCGCGAGTCAACAACTTCAAGCCAACATTAAGGCCATTAAGGACACCCCACAGGGGCGCTCTGAACTCGCCCAGAACGCTAAGAATGAAGTTAACACCCAGCGCAAAATCTTAAGTGAGAACCAAAAGAATGCGCGTGCGTTACTAGATCAAATTGCCTTAACCCTTGGGAAGGGACTCAACCCTCAACAGCAACAGCAATTAGTGAAAGGGCTGAATCAAGCCTTTGGGGAAATTACAGGCCGATTCACTAAACAGGCCCAAGCGCAAGCCAAGAAACAAGCAAAGGATCTTGCTGACTATTACGACCTTCAATTTCGTAAGAACCCTACTGTTCCAAAAGGAAGCCAGCTCTATAAGTCTCGAGTAAACACGTTAAATGAAAGTGAATTGCGCACAGGGATTCAAAGGCAAAAGCTTTTACGTAGTGGAGCACAAAGTGCGCTTAACGATGCGATTCGGTTAGGTGATACCAGCCTTGAGAAGAAAGCTCAAAATGCGCTTAAGAAGCTTGAGTCCGGCTTAGTCGCTGCGGAAGAAAGACTAAAGAAATTTACCGAGGCTTCTAAAAAAGCAGAAGTAGCGCAAGACACGCAAGCTCGAACTGTAAGACGAACGCTTAAATCCTACAATGATGATGAGTTTCGATTAAACCCTACCGTAGCTAAAGGGCAGAAGGTTAAAGCGTCTCAAATCTCTACGTTGAACCGAACTCAACTAGAGGACGCTATTGCTCGGAATAAGGTTTACGAGAATGCCGCCCGTAAAGCGCTGAAGTCCAGTCTCGCGCCGGAGACGAGAAATAAAACGCTAGAGAATAACGCGGGTAAAGCGCTAAGAGAACTTGAAGAATCAACCAAGCTTGCCAAAGCACGATTAAAAGAATTCGCTGATGCTGCGGCCGAGGCCAAGCGTGCTGAAAAAGCCGCACAAAAAGCCCAGCGGCCTTCGACACAAGTAACCGAGCAACAGCGTGTCGCTCGTCGTATTGAACAGATTAGACAATCGCAAACCAATCAGCGCTTAGATGGCGGAGCCCAGCTATTTAGAAACCAAGGGCAGTTACTTCGTAACTACGCTGTGATGGGCGCCGGTGTTGGTGGCCTTGCAACGTCCGCCACGTTTTCAACTGAGCTAGATAGACAGTTCAAACAACTCCAATCCATTGTGAACCTCACCAATGAAGAAATGGAAGAGCTGTCTAAAAACCTTATTGATGTTTCTGAGAAAACTAAGTTTACAGCCACGGACGTCGCAGATGCGGCCATAACTCTTGGTCAGGCTGGCTTAGGTCAAAATGATATCCAGAATGCGATAGAGGGCGTTACGCTCTTTGCTACCGCGGTAGGTTCGGACTTAAAAAGTGCCGTTGACCTAGCCACATCAACATTAGGGGTATTTAATAAAGACAGTTCGCAGATGATCAACATCGTAGACAAAATGACTACGGCTGTGAACAGCTCCAAATTGAACCTTGATAAACTTGCCTTAGGTCTTCAGTACTCGGGTAACTTAGCGGCCCAGTCTAATGTGACGTTTGAAGAAACGGTCTCGGCACTTGGCGCAATGGCTAACTCGGGTATCCGAGCGGGTTCGACCCTTGGTACCGGCCTTCGACAAATTATTATATCTCTGCAGAAACCGTCAGAGTCTTTTACCGAGATTGTACACAACCTCGGGCTCTCAATGTCTGACCTAGATATTACGACTCACGGTTTGATACCGGTAATGAAAACGCTGGCCGAGAGTGGTTTTACTGTCCGTGATGCTATGGAAAGTATGGAAGTGCGTGCAGCATCAGCATACGGGGCTTTTGCAAATAACATTAGCGTAGCGGAAGACCTAAGCGAACAAATGCGTATTGGTGGGTCTGCGGCCCGTGCGAACGACACGCAGATGGAAGCCTTAGCTAACCAGTTAGACCGTTTGGGCTCTATCAGTAAATCGATTGTCTATGAGTCAATGGAGCCACTACTAGACACCATTACCAAGCTTACTGAAAAGACCGCTGACTTTCTTTCAGTGGTAAGAGACCTAGGGCCAATTTTAAGCGCTTTAGCAGTACCAGCCTCAATACTAGGGGGCGTGCTGGCCACAAGAAGCGTTCTTCGTTTGGGCGCGGGGTTACTTGGCGGCGTGGATATGCTGACCGGAGGAAAAGGTAAAGGTAGCACAATCTCTAGGCTTGCTAAGGTTGCCACGGGTAGGGGATTAGGTACCGCGGCAGGGTTCGCCGCCCGTGCAATACCTGGGGTTGGTCTTGCTACTGCCGTAGGTACCGCGGGGGTTTATGGATATCAGTATCTAGATGGCCGAGCCCGAGCTAATGATCGTGTTGATAGCACGCAAGCGGCCTTAAACCGTGGTACCTCTGAAACTAAGGTTTATGAAGACCAGCTTAAAAAAGTTGGGTCAGCTATTGATACGCTTATCTTAAAGCAAAATGACCTTACGAATAATGAGTCTCTTCAGCGCGAGATACGTCGTCTTAACGATGAGTTTCGCCAGCAAGGGTTGTACATTGATGATTCGATAGACAGCTACGACAAGCTTATTACCAAGATGAAGGAGTTTGAAGACGCTACTCGGGATGGAGTGGGGTACCTTCAGAACCAAAACCGGAATAACTTTGTTGACAACTCGGAAGCTAAATTAAATGAGTTGTTTTCAATCGGCTTTTTCGATTCATCTGAACGCAGACTTCTAGCCGAAGAGAAGGGAACGGATGTTAGCGTTGGTAGCGGTAAAACCGCGACCCAACGTGGCCGTTTTGCAAGTCGAGGAAATGTTTATAGAAGTCTGATAGATACAGCGCTGCCGAATTTTGGGGATGATCTTGCGGGTATCAACGAGCTTATTCGCAACATTAACCCTCAAGAGGACGGTGCTTATGGCCGTGCACAAGAGGCACGCACGCAAACACAAGCATTGCAAAGCCAGTTATTTAATATCCTAAATCAATCTCCGCAAGAACTAGATTCCCTAATGCAGCAATTTGGCCTATCCGGTGATGCACGGGATAAAGCCGAAGAATATATAAACAACCTTGCTCAAGAAATGCTTAATCGAGCGAACACGTTGCTGGAAGTGGAGAACAACCAGAAACAATACGATTCGTTAGACCCGAGTATCAAAGAGGAAGAGCGAAAAATTGCCCAAGTGGTAATTAAGAATCGTCGCGAACTGTTAAATGATATCGCTGAGACCAGCGAGGAAATTAATGCGTTAACAGAGAAAAACAAAGACTACGAGACCAGTGACTACTTAGGCACATTCAAGGACATAAACACACTGGTTCGTGATCAGATAAAAGCCTTGCTAGAAGATGAGAAAGAGGCTATTGCGGAATTGGAAGCGGAAGGGGTTTCTAACCCTAGACTTGTGCTTCAGGAACAAGGCTATTACCAAGCCGCAGGGGAAGCGAGAGGTAAGCTTGAGCGCTCACTACAATCGGCTGCGAAGGATGCTAGGCCGGATGCTAATTTATATTACCCCGCACGACTGGCGGAGTTAGATAAAGAGCTGGATGTACTTCGTGATCAACTTCGCCAAGTTACGGACCGAGAAACTTCAGATGAAATAAAAACTAAGCTCCAAGAACTAAACCTTGAGCGAGAGCGTGTGGCCAATGAGCAAGACACTCTCTTTGCGGCCATTGATGGTAACTCTCCTGTCTCTGTTGCTCAGCGAGACAGAGAGCTAAATGCTCGGGTTACCTTAGGTAACCAAGAATTCGATACGATACAAGCAAAGACCTTTGCAAGAAGTCGTCTCGAACGTTCTATTGGTGAACAACAAGACCTAGACGTTCGTGATTTTAAATTGCTTGGTGATGATGATGAGTTATCGCGTCTCTTAACTGATGTTATTGGTACGGAACAAGGTGAGATAAACAATGCTTTGGCCAAAGCACGGCAAGAAGCTGAAAAACTAAGAACCCAAGCGGAAGACACCCGCTATGAAGCCCAGCGCTATATTGATATCTCAAACAATGAAGGCTACACCGACGAAACCCGAGAGCGTGCCGCGGGTATTGCTAACGATATTGAGAGCCAAGCAGTACAACTAGAAAAAGAGGCGATCGCTTTAGAAGAACAAGCCGTTCGACAAGCGAAAGAAGCCTTAATGGATTTTGCTAATTATCTTCAAGAAACCATTGTTGATAACCCCGCGCTAACGGATGGCCGCTCTAAAGCGAAAACAAGAAAGTCTATTGAAGGACTTGAAGGGCAAAATATTAGTCTTGACTCTAATCTTGAGGACCTTTCACAAGCTTCTAAAGAAGCGGATCGTGGCCTACGGGAATTTAGAGACCAGATGGGGGACACGGTTCGAAAGATAAATCAGAGTATTTATGAAAGTGACCAGTTTCGCCAAACTCAAGCCGCGATTTATGGCACGCAGTATTCTCCTCTGGGGGAGCAAGGGGTTGATGAAACCTACGG